>Ga0070698_100004557_pt1 | contig 15219 bp, 12 predicted proteins | sample KBSK1502metaG_FD_65477 | JGI IMG/M metagenome (GOLD analysis project Ga0070698, IMG submission 65477) | Corn, switchgrass and miscanthus rhizosphere microbial communities from Kellogg Biological Station, Michigan, USA - KBS K1-50-2 metaG | ecosystem: Host-associated > Plants > Roots >...
TCGAAGTCATGCAGCTGTTTCAGGAGGTAGTTTTCCGGCTGACCTCCGATGACCGGAATGGTTGCGTTTTTGCGGACGCCGTTCGCGCCGTGGCATTCGTTGCAAACGCTCAACTTGGCGCTGAACTCTCGATCCGTGCCCGGATCTGGGATGGCCTGAGCGGTAAGTGCCGGCGCGGCCAGAACGACCAGAACGCCGAAAGCAATCTGTATACGCAAGAAAAGCCTCTCTCGCGTGCGTGTTGTCGGCAGATTATAGCGCACAAGAGCCGGCGGCGCGGACTCCTTTCGCGCGACCGTTAGCTCTCCATGTTCCGCATTATCGTACCTAGAATCCGACCACGGCCGCGGCAATGACGCGAGGTTCCTTGCTGTTGCGGCCTGCGGCTCGGACGATTCGATAGTCGCCCTCGAACCGGGCGCCGATTCGCCGACTCGTATTCAGATCGATTCCGCCCCCGGGCTGATACGAAAAATCGGTGGCGGTCTCGCGGATCCCCATCACCGAGGCGCTGGCCCGCGCGGACCCGAACAGCACCTGCGCAAACGGGTTGATGCCCGGATGCGCGGGCCGCTCGAACCGCGGCCCCGCCATGAACGTGTAGACGCGCAGCTTTGGTTTATCCCCCGGGATCGAGAGCGTCCGTACGCTGCCACTGACTTCACCGATGGCGTCGAGCCACCCCCAGAGACGGGCGCCTCCTGACGCCATCCATCCCGCCGGAAAATTAGCAGAGAGATCGGAGTCCTGCTTGGCGATGTCTTGATCGCGCATGAACTGGTAGCCGCCCGCGACTTCATAACGCAGGGGATCTCTGGACTGCGCCGCCGCGGACACGACTGACATCAATATGAGGATGAGGACGATTGAGCTGAGGCGCATGGCAGGTTCCTTTCGATACCTGAACGCTCACATTATTTGTGGCCGAAGACCGCGACACAGCCCGTGCCCCGTATGCCGAACTGCGTGCACAGCGTCGTATCCGTCACGCCCGCCGCCGGGGCGCGCACGACGGCGAAGATGTGGTTGTTGCTCGCGAGCGCTGCCACGTTCCGCGCGCCCGGGGCGGCGACGTTCTGGCGCCACGTACCCGTCTGAGCGTCGATGACACCGAGCACCGTCGCACCGGAGCTGTCGGTTGACGTGACGTAGAACTGTCCATCACCCGCGTTGTACCAAACCTCGTCTCCGCTGCCGACCTGTGTGATGTTGCTGATGACGGTGCCATTCACCGCGTTCACGATGAACGGGGTGCCGCACGCGACCAGCAGCCGCTGAAACGGCCCCTGCGCGAGACCCGTGCCGCCGCAGTTGCTGCCGACCGGATACGCGGCTGTGACCGCCATGGTCTTCGGGTCGACGACGGCAAGCTCGGCGCCGCGGGCAGTGGGCACGTTGATCAGGAACCGATGGAGCTGCGGATCCCACACCGGCTGCTCCAGGCCGGTGCCCTCCCTGAACGGAATCGTGCCCAGGACCCGATAGGTGTCGGCGGAAATCAGGGCCGCGAACGGCACCGGATCCCGGTCGTTGCCGATGAGGATGATGCGATCGGTCGGATCGTAGGCAAGTTCGTCGGCGCGATTGACACCGCCGGTGTTGATCGACTGGATGATCCTCGGAGGATTCATATTCAGGTCGACAACCTGGGTCAGGCTGTTCCCGTCACCGGCCCAGAGTTTGTGGTCCGGCGTCACCAGCACTCCGTTCGGTCCCGCGCCGTTCACACCGACCGCACCGACAAATCCGGTGATCCGGCTCACGAACGCATCGTTCTCCGCGTCGATGACGTCAATCCCGAAGTTCGACCTGTCGGCGAAGTACATCCGCTTGCTCGCTTCATCGGTCCACAGGAGATCAGTGCTGGCGAGAGGCAAGCCGGGCACCGCGATGGCCTTCACCAGCGCGACCGGCGTCTTGACAACGGTAGGTATGCCTGGAATGAATCCCTGGCCCGGCGCGGCGGACACGGCCGGCGCCTGATGCCATCCGATTAAGAGAACGGCGCTGAGTAGAAGAACGCTTCCGGCGATTCTTGGGGGCTCCATGTCGTATCCCTCCTTGAAGGACGTGGCGAGCAGCGCATCAATGTCGGGTCTGGCGGGCAGTCCCGGAGCGTCCCGGTTATACACCGGCGGACGCGGCGCGACGCGCTCATTCTGGTCGTGATCGACTCGTCCGCCGAACCCGACCAAGATTTGGCGACCCAGGAGTTGAATCCACGCAGCTGATGTCGACGGCGAGGGATTGCCCGGCATGAGGATCCAGAGCATGCCTCCCGACTCAGCCGTTGCCTGATCTCCGTACAAACATCGCGTCACAAATGATCCGGAGATCGCCCGCGAGAACTGTGTCGCCGCGTTGCGATGGTGGTATGGTCGCGACCTCATCTGCCTCATTTGTCGGCGTGCGCAAAAACTTCGCTAGCGAAGGAGGTTTCTTATGACGTCATACCTAGAGAGACGAGCGATCGTCGTCGGCGCGTTCGTGATGATCCTGGCGCTCCCCGTCGTGGGGTACGCGCAGGAGGCGGTGCTGAGCGGCACCGTGACGGATAGCACGGGCGCCGTGCTGCCGGGGGTTACGGTCCGGGCCCTGCTCGAAGCCACGGGGAACACGTTCGAGACGGTGACCGATGCGCGCGGAGCGTACCAGATCTCCGTGCGCGTCGGCGTCTACAAGATCACGGCGGAGCTGCCAGGCTTCAAGACAGTCACACGGGATGGGATCGCGCTGCTGGCGGGACGGACGGCCGCCGTCAACCTGCAGATGGCTCCCGGCGGCGTGCAGGAAACGGTGACGGTGACCGGAGAAGCGCCGCTCATCGACACCCTCAGATCGAGTGTGGGCGGCAACATCGATCCGAAGCAGGTGCAGGAACTGCCGTCGGCGGGGCGCAACTGGATCGCGCTCGCCCTGCTGTCGCCCGGGAACCGCACGAACGGGCAGGGGCTCACGCCCGTGGAGGACAGGGTCGATGTCCGGGCGTTTCAGCTCAATGTCGACGGTCAACAGATAACCTCGAACCTGGGCACCGGCAACCAGGCGCGGTACAGCAACGATTCGATCGCGGAGTTCCAGTTCATCTCGAACCGGTTCGACGCGACCCAGGGCCGATCGTCGGGCGTGCAGGTGAACGCGATCACGAAGTCGGGGACCAACCTGTTTTCGGGATCGCTCATCGGCAGCTTCCGGGACAGCAGGTTCAACTCGGCGGATCCCGTGCTGCACCGCGTCCTGCCCTACTCGAATCAGCAGACCAGCGGGTCGTACGGCGGACCGATCGTGCGGAACAGGACCCACTTCTTCGCCAACTATGAATACGAGCACCAGCCACTGACGTCGATCTGGAACACGCCGTACCCGAGTTTCAACGTCCAGCTCAAAGGCATTCATACGGTGAAGCTGAGCGGCGTGCGGGTGGACCAGCAGCTTTCGTCGCAGATGCACGTGATGGGGAAGGTCTCCCACGCGCGGCTCGTCGATCCGTTTGGCCCCGGTAACCAGAACCATCCCTCGTCCACGTCCGCATACGGCGAGCACAACACCGACTACATCGGCGGATTCACCCAGGTGATCAGCAATCGGGCGGTGAACGAGGTCAAGGCCGGACACGCCAACTTTGGCCTCCAACGGGTACCTGTCACCGTCTGGCCGCATCACTGGCAGGCCCCCAACGGCATCACGGCCGGCGGCCCGGCCATCTTCTTCCGGGGCTTCAGGTTCAACCGAAACCAGTTCGCCCCCGCGTACCGGGACCAGGACGTCCTCTCGCTTCGCGATGACTTCACGTTTGCCTTCGGCGCGAAAGGCCGTCATGACCTGAAGGTGGGTGGCGAATATCTGCGCATGACGGACCACACACGCAATTGCATTCAGTGCGGGGCTCTCATCAGGGCCCAGAACGGGCCGCGGCCGGCCAATCTCGAGGCGCTTTTTCCAGACGCGTTCAACGCCGATACCTGGAACCTGGCGGCCATTTCGCCGCTCGTGACCAGCTACACGGTCGGTGTCCCGGACGCGTCGGCGTTCCTGATCGTCTCCCGGATGCCGAAGTACGGCGCCTGGGCGCAGGACGACTGGAAGGCTTCGCGGCGCCTGACACTCAACCTCGGTGTGCGGTATGACCTGCTGTGGAATGCGTTCGCGCAGGACGTCACCTTCCTGCCGTTCGAGGCGGCCGGGCGCCCGCAGGACGCGAAGAACATCCAGCCGAGACTCGGCTTTGCCTACCAGTTCACCAACCGGACGGTGCTGCGTGGCGGATTCGGGTTGTACTACGCCGATGCGCTGAATCCTCAAAGCACACCGTGGCCGCGCGCCCCGTTGACGATTGCCGTGATCGACATCGCCAATGACGGCCGGCCCGACTTTGCGGCCAACCCGTTCAACGGGCCGCTGCCGACATTCGCCCAGGCGCTGCAGCGGTTCTGCGATGTGAATACCGTCGCCTTCGACGCATGGCGCTCTGCGGGATTCAGCGGAACGGCGCCGTGCTTGTTACGCAACCTCCAGGAGATGGCGCCGATTCCGGACTATGCGCACATACAGCACGCGTGGCAGAGCTCGATCGGTGTGGCACACCAGATTGGAACGTACATGGCGGTCGAAGCCGACTACGTTGGTACCTTCGAGCGCGCGGAGAGAAGCCAGCAGGACAACGTCAATGTCACCTTCAACCCGGCCACAGGCCTTCCGTATCCGTATTCGGACGTCAGTCATCGGGCGTTTCCCGCCTACGGCATCGTGGGGGCGGGTCCGATGACGGGACAGTCCAACTACCGCGCATTGCAGACCAGCTTCACGAAACGTCTCAGCAACCACTGGCAGGGTACGCTCGCGTATACGCTGGCCGGATTCTGGACCCGGGATCCGAAGCCGCTCAGCGGGTTGAAGGAGGTTGCGTTCACCCTTCCGCCGGACATGGGCGGTCAATACGGTCTGGGGGAATTCGATCAGCGGCATCGGCTGACGTTCAACGGCATCTGGGAGGTCGGGCGCGGCTTCCAGGTGAGCGGGGTCTATTTCTACGGGTCCGGTCAGCGCACGCAGGCGTTCTGCGGCTGCGATGCGCGCGACCTCCAGATCGTCTCGCCGCCTCAGGCTATCGATCGCCTGCGGGTGGGCGATCCCCTCGGACCGGACGGCTCGATCATCCCCCGCGAAGCCTTCGTGGGCCAGCCGATTCACCGCGTCGAGTTGAGGCTTCAGGAACGTGTACCGTTGCGCGGCCGCGCGGCGATCACCGGCTTCGTGGAAGTGTTCAATCTGTTCAACCGGGCGAACTATGGGCTCTACGACATCACCGAAACGAGCCCGACCTATGGGATGCCGGTGGCCAGCCCGAATCTCTCTTATGCGCCCAGGACAGCGCAAATGGGTTTCCGCCTGACGTTCTAACAGAGACCGGTTCGGGAATTCTCAAGGGGCGCGCTCCGCAAGGGGCGCGCCCCGCTCATCAGGCTCAGCACATTCGGTCTCCATGCGTCTGTTACGACGGACTCAAGGAGCGGCTCGGGAAGGCGACGACGAGAGAGCCCGGTCATTGAATTCCTATTGAGTTCAGTGCCCGATCGCTGTAAAAGTGCAGATGTTTGGTCGTCGGGTCCGGTTGTGTTGCCTCGAAGGGCTTGGACGATGAGAAAACCGATCTTCATAACCATAGTCGGTCTGTGGGGTCTCACGGTCATCGTGTCGGCACAGGCGCCGACCGCAGCCCCCATATGGACTGTGTCCCCCGTCGATCGTTCCAAGATCGACTACTCGCACATGCCGCTGTGGGCATACGGTGTAGCCGAGAGACCGAATCCTGCCGACCCGCAGGCGGTGCAGGGCGCACCCGGTGCCCCGCCCGCTGCTCCGATCCCGCCGGCGGAGGCCAACCGCAAACGGCGCGTCGAGGGGAGCGCGCTGACGTTCACCAGGCTCGACATTCGTGGGAATGTGGTCGACTGGTTCCCCGGCGATCACCCCAATCCCATGCCCGGCATCATCGGCAGGGGCCCCGTGGCCCTCGGCAGCGGCGGCAGGGCCTGCGGCACATGCCACCTCTCCGACGGAAGCGGCCGCCCGGAAAACTCGTCGCCAGCCGGGCTGCCGGCGAAGTACATCCTTCGCCAGTTGAATGATTTCAGGAACGGCCTCCGGCACAGCGTGGAGCCTGGAAAAGGGAACTCGAACACGATGGTCATGCTCGCAAAGGCGATGACCGACGAGGAGATGAAACAGGCGGCCGATTACTTCTCCGCAGTCACGTGGCGTCCGCACGTGACGGTTGTCGAAACCAACCTGGTGCCGGTCACCCGCATCCAGGGTGAGTTGTTCATTCCCACAGCGAACAAGGTGACCGAGCACAAGCTGATCGAGCCGATCGGCAACCGCATCATCGAGGTGCCGACGGACGTGGACGTGAATCAGGTCCTGAGAAATTCGCGTGGAACCTGGATCGCCTACGTGCCCGTTGGCGCGATCGCGCGAGGCAAGAACCTCGTCACGACCGGCGGCTCATCGATCGTGAACAATGAGATTGTCCTCGGAAGAGCCACGGCCTGCACCACGTGCCACGGGCAGGACCTCAGGGGCATGGCGCCGGACATTCCTCCGCTTGCCGGCAGGTCTCCAAGCTACCTCGCGCGCGAGATGTTCGACATCCAGCAGGGGATGCGTGCTGGCTCGTACCCGGTGCTGCCGCTGATGAAGAAGGCCGTCGAGAACTTGACTGCGGAGGACATCATCGACATCACGGCGTACCTGGCATCGCTACCCGTCGACAGCGCGAGCCCGCCGAACCTGACCCTCACTCAACGCTAGCGAGGCTCCGCCCGGCGCCACCGCGGAGTACGTCTCGGCCCCACCGAGCGGTGCGTGGTCAATGACGTGTTGCGTCGCGGACGGACGCTCCGTGTCGGCGCGCGCCGCGAGCCGCGTCAGCCACCACACGGTTGCTCCAACCATCGCGAGCGGCAGGAGGGTGAGCATCGCGCTCATCGCTTGATAGGCCCATGTGTTGTTGCGGGTGCCGACAAGGGCGCACACCGCACAGGCCAGCGCCGACGCAGGCGCAGCGGTCAGCAGGCCCGCGCTGATGAAGACGATTCGACTAGAAATACACTCGCGCATAGATCACCGGCCAGATGAGAACGACGAAATACCAGAACGTCTGCGCAGCAAGGAAGAATCCGTACGACAGCCGGCCGGCGCGCAGCCTCCACCACGCGACTCCGAGACCAGCGAGCGCAGCCACGGCGTGCGCGGCGTGGGTCCCGACAATGACGTAGAAGAACGCCCCGAGCGCGCTCGACCGCAGCGTCACGCCACGGCCGATCAGGCCCACCCATTCCCTCCCCTGGAGCATCACGAACAGCGATCCCAAGAAGACGGCCGCGAGCAGGGTCTGCGCGGCGGCCGGGGAACGTGCCCGGTACTGGCGGCCGGCGATCCAGAGGAGCGCGCCGCTGGCGAAGAGCGCAACGGTGTTCACTGCCGTCGACGCCAGCGGCAGCACCTGGCCGGCGGGCAGGCTCCACGCACCCCTTGGAGCGCCTGCCTTCGAAATCGTGAACGCGCTGATCAGCCCGGCAAAGAACATGACCTCCGTGCCGACGAAGATCACCATGCCAAGGAGGCCGCTCGGGACCACTTCGCGCCGGGCGCCCGGGCGAACGACGCGCGCGGTCCGATCCCACGTGCTCATGTGCAGCGCGGCCATGTCAGCGTTCGCCACCCGCCGTGACGGGTTCCACGTACGTCTTCTGCCATCGCAGCCCCTCGTGGGTGGACACGTCCGGCGCCACTCCTCCGAAAAAGACCAGCATGAGCGCCACCATGAAGCCGAGGATGTAGGCCACCCACTTCTTCTCGATGTTCAGGTGCATGAAATACCTGCACACCAGATACGCCTTGACGATGGCGATGCCAAAGGCCGTGATCAGGGTGAGGAGTCGGACACCTGCCATGGGTCCGAGGACGCTGACACCCAGCAGGGCGCAGAGAACACCCCAGATCGCGATGTAGTTGGTCTCGTCGATGTGAGGTGCGTCGGCGTGTGCGTGCTGGGCCATGGTGGTCACTTGGCGATGTAGAGAAGCGGGAACAGGAAGATCCAGACGACGTCGACGAAATGCCAGTAGATACCGACGTTCTCGACGCGATGGAGCTCCTCGTTGCGCGCGGCCGTCAATGACACGATGAACATGATGACCATGCCGGCAACCACGTGTGCGGCATGAAGGCCAGCCGCCGTGTAGTAGAACGACCAGAACAGGCCCGAGGTGATCGTGAAGCCCTCCCTGATTTCACGAGTCCACTCGAACGCCTTGACCATCAGAAACATCCCACCGCCGAGAATCGTGTACCGCAGCAGGCGGGCCGCCTTCGGACCGTCTGCTCGCTCGGCGGCCTGGTGCGCCAGGACGGCGGACAGGCTCGATGTCAGCAGCACCAGCGTGTTGAATGCGCCCGTCCACGTGTTGGTGTTCGCCGCCTGGTCGGCCCAGGCGCCATGGCGCAATCGCATCATCACGTAGGAGCCGAGGAGGCCGCCGAAGACCACGGTTTCCGACGCCAGCACCCACCACATGGCCAGCCGGCCCGTCGGCACCTCCATCACGCTGCGCGTCGTTGCGATGGGCCGTGAAGTCACTGATCGCTCCTATGGGTGCGCTTACGCTGACCGCCTACGCTGACCGCAGACCGCCCACCCTGGCCACGGGCGCCGGCGAATCGTCGGGCACATGCTGCGGCCAGAAGTCTTCCTCCCGATCCTCGGTGCTGTACTCGTACGGACCACGATAGACCACGGGCAGTTCCGCGAAGTTGCCGTGGGGCGGCGGCGACGGGGCCAGCCACTCGAGCGTGTTCGCGCGCCACGGGTTGGCGCCGGCGATCGGGCCCCGGACCATGCTGCGGATGAAGTTGAAGAAGAACACGGGCTGAACGGCCAGCAGCGAGAGCAGTCCCAGCGTGGCCGTGATCCGCAAGCGCTGAAGGCCCGCCGTGTTCAGGTCGGGGAAGCCCGTATGGTCGAAAATGCGGCGGTGATCGCCTGCCGCTCCGGTGAGGAACAGCGGGATGAAGATGACGTTGAACGCGACGATCGTGACCCAGAAATGAATCTTCCCGAGCCGCTCGTCCATCATCCGGCCGAACATCTTCGGGAACCAGAACGTGATGCCGGCAAACGCACCGATGATCGCAATCGGAAAGAACGTGTAGTGGAAGTGGGCGAGCACGAAGTACGTGTCGTGCAGGTAGATATCTGCTCCGGCGGCGCCGAGGAAGATGCCGGTCACGCCTCCGATCAGAAACTCGGCGACGAACGACAGCGCCCAGAGCATCGGCGTCGCCAGCGTGATCGATCCGCCGTACAGCGTGGCGATGTAGCAGAAGACCATTTCGGCGATGGGGATCGAGATGATGAGCGTCGTGACGGTGAACAGGCTCGCCAGCCGGGGATCGATGCCGGCGACGAACTGGTGATGCGCCCATACGAAAAAGCTGATCACACCGGTGGCGACGGCCGTGTACACGATCGTCCGGTAGCCGAACAGCTTCTTGCGCGAGAACACCGCCATGATTTCGGCGACGATGCCCATCGCCGGTAGCAGCACGACGTAGACCTCCGGGTGGCCGAAGAACCAGAAGAGGTGCTGCCAGAGGATCGGATCGCCGCCGGTCCCCGGGTCGTAGAATCCCGTGCCGAGCACCTGGTCGAAGAAGAGCATGACCGCGCCGGCAAGGAGTGGACCGACCGATGCCATGAAGAGGATGCTCGCGATCACGATCATCCACACGACAACCGGCACGTCGAACATCCGCATGCCTGGTGCCCGCGAATTCATCGCGGTCGTCACGAAATTGACGCCGCCCAGCAAGAACGCCACGAATTCGAGCGCGACGGCGACGACCCAGAGGGTGGCGCCGTCTCGCGTCAGGTTATACGCGGCGTTAGCCGACAGCGGAGGGTAGGCCGTCCATGCGCCGCCGAACGCGCCGCCCGGAACGGCGAACGACGCCACGAGCACGACGGCGCTGAGCAGGAAGATCTGATACGACAGGCGATTCACCCTCGGGAACACCATGTCGTCGCAGCCGAGCATCAACGGGATCAGAAAATTTCCGAACGCGGCGAGGAGCACCGGCATGGCGACCCAGAAGATCATGATGGTGCCGTGCATCGTCACGAGTGCGTTGTACTGCCCCGCCGACACCCGCCCGAACAGCGGCACGGACTGACCGGGAAAGGCCAGCTGCATCCGGAACACGTAGACCGCGAAGCCGCCGATGAGCGCCATGAGCATGCCGGTGAACAGGTACTGCATGGCGATGACCTTGTGGTCCGTCGACCAGAGGTAGGTCCTGACGAAGCCTCTGTCATGGTGGGCGGCGGGCGGCGCCGCGAGGGTGCTCATCGGTCGCCCCCGCTGGTCGCCACAGCTGGCGTCACGGAAGCACGCTGCCCGTTCGACTCGCTCCGCTCGCTCAGCACAAGCGGCATCCGCGGCGCGGTCTCCATCCATGCCGCCTGTGCAGCCGCGGACCGAATCCGTACACGCGCAGCCATCAGCCCGTGTCCGATCCCGCAGATCTCGGCGCACTGGATATCGAACTCTCCGGTGACCGTGGGCCGGAACCACCCCGCAATCGCACGGCCGGGCACCGCGTCCTGCTTGAGGCGAAATGCGGGCACGGAAAAGCTGTGCAGCGTGTCCTTCGAATGCAGCTCGAAGTGGTAGACGCGATTGACCTGCAGGTTCAGGACATTCACCGTGCGAATGTCGTCGGCCGTGTCGAGCTGGCCGTCCGGTCCCGCGTGGACGAACGTCCACGCCCACTGCTGCGCGATGATGCGGACGCGATCTTCAGCGGGCGGGAGATCGATCTTGACGTCGGACCACACCCGAAGCGCCGCCACGACGATGATGATGTCGAAGACGAGGACCAGATAGTGCGGATAGTTCACCCACTTCGCCTCGCTGGTCTTCTCCCCGGTGATATAGCGACCCTTCACGCCGGGACGCGCGCGGAACCTGACGATGAGCCAGATCAGCACGAACTCGGCGGCCAGGAAGAAGGCGCCGACGATGAGAGCGATCCGCAGGATGAGGCCGTCGACGTCGGCCGCATATGACGAGGCCTGCGCGACGTACCAGGAAATCACGAGCGCTCCCTCATGACACCAGCAGGTAGGCCGCAAGAGCAAAGGCGAGCGCGCTCACGACCGTAATCAGGAATACTCGGCGGCCAATGACGACAGGATCCGGGTGGGGATCAGAGTGCATCAGCGGTGGGTGCCTCGCGCATCCGGAAGGGCATGCACGTAGGCCGCAACTTGATTGATGTTCTCGGCCGACAACGGTGCCGCGACGGCCCGCATCACCGGCCCGAACGCATCGCCGGGCATCGTGCCGCGCACGCCATTCTTGAACTTCCGGATCTGGGCAGCCACGTACCAGTCGTCCATGCCGCCCAGGGGCGGGACTTTGCCAGCCTCGAACCCGCTGCCGGTGACGCCGTGGCACGACGCGCACAGGAGGTACGCCTTCCGCCCCGCGGCAGCGTCGCCACCGCCGATGGCCGCGGTGTTGGTCACGCGGGGCAGCGATGCGACATGGCTCGCCACTGCCCTCCGCTCCATCTCGGAGCGCAGCTGTCGAGACATCGCCTGCATCCGAAGGCCTTCGATGTCGTCGGCGTGTTGACCTCGAACTCCGGTCTGGAACCGCTCGAGCTGGGCCGAGACGTACCACGCGGGCAAGCCCGCGATCGCCGGCGCACCAACGACCGTTGAACCCTGGCCGGCGGCACCGTGGCAGGGAACGCACGCCTCGAACAACTCGGCGCCGGAGATGGGGGCGGCGACGGAACTGCGTGCGCAACCGGTCATCGTCAGCAGGCACGTGAGACTGCCAACGGTCGCAACGATCCGCCCTAATGGAACGCCCATCGGTTGCCGCGTTGTCGCGCGCGAGCTTAGCATGGCGAGCCGCACCTCCGAGGACCAGCATCGAGAGGCACGGCGCTCAACGTCGTGGACGTCGAGGTGGTCGACCATCGAAGGCCACCGCCCGCGCCCACCTGAGGCAGACTTTTTTCGCGGGGACGGCGGAAGAAGACCCGGTTGTCACGGCACTTAAAAGCAAAAATACTACCGGTAACGGCATCCATCACACTCTTCATCCATCGGCATGCTTGCTGCGATCCGTCCGAGAGGATAGGCGACCACGCGTATCCGGCCGTCCATCCGCGCGCCGTTTCGAGTCGACGAATTCAAGCGAAACAGGCGGACTTCTCCATCCTGAGCGCGACTTTGCCGTTGCGGACGTGCGCCGACGCGTGCAATCCCGCCACCGAACGCGCCCTAAGCATCAGAAATTAAAGGGGGCTTGACTCGATCCGGCCCGGGGCGCACGAAAGTGCCGCCGATGGCGGCCGGGTTGCATCGCGGGCCCTCGAAATCATTACTACAGTCACCTGCACCGCTCCGCAAGAACCGTTCGAGTACTCAGGCCGGCCATGCGCAGCTCACGCGCGGGTGCGAACCCGCGCGGGACAGGAGATCGCATTGAGCCGGTTGTAGGCGACAGCGGTTAACGGTCCGCCGGCTCCGTCAACGGACAGGAGTACCGATGCAGCCCGTCAAGCGCAAGCGCATTCGCGTGAGCCCCTTTTTGGTGGCCGTCGTTCTGAGCGCGGCAGCGGCCTTCGCCCCGCCGCCGGCCGCCGCCGCGGACAACCCGATCGTGGTCGAGAACCTCCAACCCGGGACGGGGGACTGGCAGATCCCGTGGGGCACTGCCGCGGACGACACCACCAAGCAGATCAAGGGTTATGCGTCGGCCGTCAGCGTCAACAAGGGCGGGAACATCACGTTCTACGTGAGCGTCAACACCCCGCAGACCTACACCATCGACGTCTACCGGATCGGCTGGTACCAGGGCCTGGGCGGACGCCTGATGGCCCACGCCGGCCCCCTCAGCGGCATCAAGCAGGCAACCTGTCCGACCGACGCCACGACCGGACTGATCGAGTGCCGCTGGACGCCGTCCTACACGTTGACGACGCAGAACTCGTGGACGTCCGGAGTCTATTTCGCCATCCTGAAGAATGCCCAGGGCTACGGCAACTACATCGTGTTCACCGTTCGCGACGACAACCGCGTGGCCGATCTGCTCTACCAGCAGCCGGTCACCACGTATCAGGCGTACAACAACTATCCAAACGACGGTCTGACTGGGAAGAGCCTCCTCGACTACAAGAGCCGCGGTGCGAATACGGTGACTGGCAGCCCCGCCGCGGCGAAGGTGTCGTTCGATCGGCCGTACGCGAACAACGGCTCCCCCGACGACTTCATGGCCTACGAGATTGAATTCGTGCGCTGGCTGGAGCAGAAAGGGTACGACGTCACCTACTCGAGCAACATCGACACGCACACGAACGGCGAGAGGCTCCTGACGCATCGCGGCTTCCTGTCGGTGGGATACGACGCGTACTACACGAAACAGATGTACGACAACGTCCTCGCCGCACGCGATGCCGGCGTCAACCTCGGCTTCTTCGGCGCGAACGCCGTGAACTGGCAGGCGCGGTTCGAGCCCTCGAGCACCAACGTTCCCAACCGCGTCCTCGTCTCCTATAAGAACGCCAGCATCGACCCGATCACCGACCCGACGCTGAAGACGGTCCTCTGGCGCGATCCGCTGCTGAACCGTCCGGAACAGACGCTGATTGGTGTGCAGTTCGCCAGCACGGTCGAGTGGACGCCGGTCACCCAGTGGGCGACCTACGTCGTGAACAACAGCCAGAACTGGGTGTACGCCGGAACCGGGTTCAGGGACGGCGACACGGTGACGGGAATCGTCGGATGGAGGGCGGACCGCTTCTTCAGCCAATATCCGGGGCCGAGTGCCACCGCCGGTACATACACGCTGCTGTCGCGCTCGACGTTCACCGGGGACTATTCCAACTCCTCCGTCTACCAGGCCGCGAGCGGCGCCTGGGTGTTCGCGACCGGGTCGATGGGCTGGACCTGGGCGCTGGACAACTACGCACAGACCAACCTCGTCGACGCGCGAATCCAGAAGACGACGGCCAACGTCCTGGATCGATTCGTCGCCGGGGGCACGCCGAGCAGCTTCACCATCGCCGCGTCCCCCTCGAGTCAAGCGGCGCTGTTGGGCGGTTCGACCAGCTACGACGTGACGATCACGCCGAGCGGGGGCTTCGCCGGCGACGTCACGCTGAGCGTCGGTGGACTGCCCCCGGGCGCCAGCGGCAGTTTCAGCACGAACCCGGCGGCGACAACGTCGACGCTCTCTGTCACGACGCCGGCGGGCACGCCGGCCGGCACCTCCACGCTGACGATCACCGGCGTCAACGGCACACTCACACGGACCACGACGGTCGCGCTCACCGTGCCCGGGATTACGGTGACGGCGCCGAACACCGCGGTGAGCTGGGACGTGGGATCGACCCAGGCCGTGTCGTTCACCCACAACCTGGGCGTCGGTCAGTCGGTGAATATCGACATCAGCCGCGACGGTGGTGCCTCGTGGAACCTGATCACCACCGTCACCACGGCGTCGGCCACGTCCGGCGGGTTCTCATGGACGGTGAGCGGCCCGGCCACGACGCAGGCGCTCATCCGCGCGACGTGGGCATCGAGCACCCTGGTCACCGACACGAGCGATGTGAACTTCACCATCGTCAAACTTGATACCACGCCGCCATCGACGCCCATCGGGCTCGCGGCGACCGTGATTTCGCCGTCGCAGATCGACCTTGCGTGGAACACCTCGACGGATGACGTGGCCGTCGCGGGTTACAAGATCTTCAGGAACGGCACCCAGGTCAACACGTCCAGCACGCCGTCGTACTCCGATACCGGACTGGCCGCTTCGACGAGCTACAGCTACACGGTGTCCGCGTACGACGCGGCGAACAACAATTCGCCGACGTCCTTGCCGGTGAGCGCAACCACGTCGCCGGCGTTCGATTTCGCCCTGTCCAGCGGCGGGAACACGTCGGTTGTGCGTGGATCGTCGGTCGACAACTCGATGACCGCCACACTCGTGTCCGGCGCCACGCAGCCAGTGACGTTTTCAACGTCCGGGTTGCCATCGGGAGCCACCGCGACGTATACGCCCGCGTCATGCGCTCCCGGCTGCGCGACGACGATCACGATCGGCACGACGGCCGCTACGCCGCTGGCCACGTCGTTGA
>Ga0070698_100004558_pt1 | contig 15215 bp, 15 predicted proteins | sample KBSK1502metaG_FD_65477 | JGI IMG/M metagenome (GOLD analysis project Ga0070698, IMG submission 65477) | Corn, switchgrass and miscanthus rhizosphere microbial communities from Kellogg Biological Station, Michigan, USA - KBS K1-50-2 metaG | ecosystem: Host-associated > Plants > Roots >...
CTCAGCCAGGGTTTCACCCCTACTTTTTGTCGTCGCGGCCGCGGTGCTGTGGAGCACTGGCGGGCTCTTCATCAAGTGGACTTCGCTTTCCGGACTTGAACTCTCCTTTGGCCGCTCACTGCTGGCCGCAATCACGGTAGCAATCTTCACCCGCCGTGAGGGCTTTGGACTGAACAAAGTTACGGCGCTGGCATCGGTGCTTTACGCTGCTCTGTTGCTGCTCTTTGTCCTGGCAACAAAACAAACCACAGCGGCCAATGCGATCTTCCTGCAATACACTGCGCCGGTTTACCTGCTGATCTTCGAACCCTTGTTCTACAAAGAGAAGTTTCGTTCGACAGATTTGATGGTGGTGGTCGCTTGCGTGCTGGGGATGTCGTTATTTTTTGTCGGCAAGCTTAAGCCGGAGGAAGTAACCGGAAATTTGTTGGCGCTCGGTTCCGGACTTTGCTTCGCGTGTTACTTCCTTTTACTGCGCCATTCAACCTCGCGGTCGGTCAATCGCGCCTCCTCGGTAATCTACGGCAACCTGCTGATTGTAGTGCTCGCTGCGCCCGCCGGTTTGAAAGCAATTCCGCAAATGACATCGCACGATGCCCTGAGTGTGATCTATCTGGGCGTGGTGCAGATTGGCGTGGCGTATACGTTCTTCACCTTGGCGATAGCGCGCGGCGTACGCTCACTTGACGCCGGAATAGTTGGCTACATCGAGCCGTTGCTGAATCCGATCTGGGTGTTTGTGGTTTTGCACGAGCGGCCGACGCAGTGGGCGCTAATTGGCGGCGGAATAATAGTAATCGCAGTTGTTTGTCACATGCTGATGGAAGCGAGACGAGGAGGACAATTAGCGGGGTTGGCTTGATGAAACCATCCAGGAATCACACCAACCACACAGACGAAATTTTCGTGTCGTTCTCCCCGTCCGCCCATGAAAGATATCTGGCTTTGTTTGTAGATCACCCTCCAGTGAACTTCTCTGTTTCATAGAACACAAAACGGATAGCATTTCAAAGAGTTCTCTAATTAGTCAGACTCCATTCGCCTAGCACTCCGGGAATTGCCTTTGCCCCAAAGGGGCTGCGTCCTCCAGCCCAGGGTTGCCGCGTTTCGCGGCTACCCTGGGTAGGAGTGTTGAAAATAAATCCAACCCCAAAGGGGTTGTGTCATCAGGAGAAGCTCATGCCACAGTCGCTCTCCGCTGTCTACATTCATCTCGTGTTTTCAACCAAACATCGACAACCTTTTCTGAAAGATGAAGGGCTGCGCGCCGAGCTGCACGCTTTCTTAGGAGGCACTTCAAAAACGCTCGAATGTCCGCCCCTTATTGTTGGTGGCGTCGAGGACCACGTTCACTTGTTAGCACGTTTTGGTCGAACCATTACCCAGGCAGATTGGGTTAAAGAGTTGAAACGCGTATCGAACCTTTGGTTGAAAAAGGAAGGTGGTATTAAGAGCTTCGAATGGCAGTCCGGCTACGCTGATTTCTCGGTTAGTCAATCCAATCTGGAGCAAGTTAAGAGGTATATCGCAAACCAGAAGAATCATCATCGAAAGTTTACTTTCCAGGATGAGCTGCGCGAGCTATTAACGAGGCATCGGATCGAGTGGGATGAGCGTTACATTTGGGAGTGACACAACCGCTTTGCGGTTGGATACAATTTGGAATTCTTTCCCAGGGTAGCCGCTGTCGCGGCAACCCTGGGCTGAAGGACGGAACCGCGTTGCGGTTAGCTGTGATCAGAAGTGTTGAAGGAAATCCACCCCGGAGGAGGAGGTTGCATCACCATATAAAAGAACACTGAGGTTCTCACCCACCATCGGCTCTTTGTTTCGCCGCTGCCGCAACCGCCCGCAGGCGTTCTACTTTCTGTTCGAATGTCTCCCCCGGAACGGGACCCGTATCCACAACGCCGCAGTAAGTAGATCTAAGCATCAGCGTGCGATCGGCCTGGCCGGTTGGCTTGTGTTCCGCGGACGCAGATGATGCGGAACCGGACGCTGGCGCAACAGCTTCCGTAGTTTGAGGTTCCGGCGGAGTCATCGCTGATTCCAGCACCCCACTCACTACTGGAGTTTCAGTCGCCGCCGGCGGCGCTGCTGGCTCCCCGCCTTCGTCGTCGCGTTGCTTGGCGGCTGCCGAGACCGCTTTCAACCGCGCTACTTTCTGTTCAAAAGTTTCACCCGGGACAGGACCACTGTCGACTACGCCCGCATAGGTTGATCGTTTATTCAACGTTCGATCAGGTTGAGCGCCAACCTTGGCAGCTGCAGGTTTTTGCGGTGTAGGCGTCGCAGTGGCAGCCGGTGCTGCACTGGACTTCGCAGCGGGAGCTGGTGCTGCTGCTTTCGCGGCTGGGGCCGGAGCAGCTGCCGGCTTCGCTTGAGAGTGTGCGTGGCCCGTCTCCTCCATCACCCAGACGCCACGTTCGTCTTTCTTAACCACTGGCAATGAACCGCCCGCGGCTTGCAGCAGGGCAGAAAGCTCTGCTTCAACAAAACGACTTTGTTTGTTTGGATCGCGCACGTGTCCCAGAGGCGGACCCATGTAAAGCGTGCCGCAGGTCTGGCACTTTGAAAGCACATCATCGCCGCGCAGATGAACCTCTGAGGCTTCACCGGCAGTGCGGAGCTGCTTGAGGTGACCGTTGCAGAGTTTGCCCTTCGCGTTCTTCTCGTTGCACACCGTCTGCGCGTTGGTAATCCGCTTGGGTAGCGGCGCACTTGCGGCGGCAGAGGCTGCGGGTTCGCTCGAGCTTCCTTCGGATGCAGTTGCTGTCATGACGGCTGATTAGCTTTCGCCCGGAAGTTTATTGTGATTGCACCTCGAATCTTACAGAGTCTTGCAAATCCGCGTCAATCGAGTCGTGCTATGCTGCGAACTTAATGCTAAACGATCTACTCGGAGCAATCTGGCGTCGCGCACCTAAAGCGCTGCGGCGCTGGACGGTGAGATTTTCGCATCCACGATTTGCGGTAACTGCTGGAGCAATTGTCACTGACAGTCGTGGCCGCGTGTTGTTGCTCAAACACCGCTTTCGTCCCGGCTCTGGTTGGGGCTTGCCTGGTGGCTTTATGGAACAAGGTGAACAGCCTGAGGAAACTTTGCGACGCGAGTTGCGTGAAGAGATCGGGCTTGAGGTCGCCGAGCTGAAGTTGTTTGCTGTACGGGCTTTCAAAACGCCTAAGCAGGTGGAGATAGTCTTCATGGGCCAACCTATGAACGCGCTGGGGAGTTCTGACGAACTCAGTATTGAAATTCAGGAAGCCGGGTGGTTTTTGCCGGTCGAATTCCCCAAAGAGTTACCGCCCGATCAGGCAGCCCTGATAAAACGCGCGCTGAATGATGGAGCAAGCTTGCCGGGTTGATGTATGCTGTCCCGGCAAAAACAAAAGTAATGAGTGATAAGTAATGAGTGATGAGTTGGAATTAAACTTCCAGCGCCACTCATAGCTCATCACTCATTACTCATCACTTGATTATCCTGGAGAAGAAAATGGTTGACCTGATTCCGTCGTCGGACACTGTGATGCAGATTCTTAAGCGCACGGGCGCCTTTCGCGAAGGCCACTTCGTTTATCCCAACGGCAAGCATTCGCCATACTACTTTCAAATGCCGTTGGCTTTTCGTTATTACGACACTGCGCGCGTGCTCGCGGTGGCGCTCAGTAGAAAGTTTCGAGTGGACCGCGACATTTCGAGTCAATTGCCGAAGGTGTCCATCATCAGCCCGAGCTCAGGCGGCATACCGGTCGCGTTCGGCGTGCGTGATGCACTGAGTGCCGAGCAGATCTACTGGGCTGAACAGGAAGGCGATAAGCGCAGGTTTCGACAGTACATAAATAAGGGTGAGGTGAATCCGTGCATCATGGTCGACGACATTATCCGGAGCGGCCATGCCATCGAGGAAACTGACGCACTGGTGAAAGAACTGGGCGCGCCCGTTATTGGATGTGGCGCGATTGTTCGTTTCACTGCGGCGACGGATAAACTCGGTGCGGTACCAATCAGATCACTGGTTGAGTTTGACGCGCAGATGTACGACGAAGGTGAAGACTGTAGCGATTGCAAAAAGGACGTGCCGGTTGAGCATGTTCGATTCTAAGAAGCAGTAGGCATTACACAGTAGACTGTAGTCAGTAGTAGGCGGTCGATGCAACCAAACGATATTGCCTGGGATGGTGAGGCTGCACAGTGTTTGAACTGTGAGAAGTGGCAGCACGCGGCTACGAATGGGAGCAGGCCGCCAAAACGTTTCAGGAAGCAGCTACCAAGTGGCAGGAGGTCGCTGAGCAAAATCGGCAAACGGCGGAGACTTGGCAGAGCACCGCAGAAATGTGGCAACGGACTGCCGAAACATGGCAGAGCAAGGCCACGGAGTAAAACTGATGCTTGGGTGTGTCCGCGGATGATGTCGCATCATCTCAGTAAGTCGTCTGTGACCAGCTGGCGAATAGTTTTCATCCAAAGTGGGTTGGGATTCCTGGATTCATAGATTTCCTATGAGATTCGCGTGCCCTTCTGATGGCCAGCGTTAAACCCCCAACGCAGAACGCGAGTTCTCGCAAAGCGGAACCAGATATGGATCAAGACCGTCGTGACTTTTTGTACGACTCGGCTCGCCTGAGTGCCCTGGCTCTTGCAAGTACGCCGTCCTGGGGAAGAGCGATTGCGCTTGCGCAACGCGTACCAGGACATGAACTCGCAACTATGACCATCGTCGAGCTGTCGCATCTCCTTACCAGTCGGAAAATCACCAGCCGCCAACTCGTCGAACAGTCGCTCGCGGCGATCAGAGACCCGCAAGGAGAAGGCGCGCGCACCTTCCTCGTCGTCCATGATAAGGAAGCGCTTGCTGCCGCCGACCACATAGACGCGCAGCGACGCGGCGGTTCAAGGCTACCCGGCCTCGCCGGCATCCCGGTTTCGATTAAAGACCTGTTCGATGAAGCCGGTGTGGTCACGCTCGGCGGCTCGAAAGTCATGGTTGGCACGCCCCCAGCGACACGTGACTCTACTGTCGTCGAGCGATTGAGAAACGCCGGCGCGGTAATCGTCGGCCGCACCAGCCTGGTCGAGTTCGCGTACTCTTGCCTCGGCATCAATCCCCATTACGGCACCCCCAGGAACGTCTTCGAACGAGCCATTGGCCGCATTCCTGGCGGCTCGAGCTCGGGGGCAGCTATCTCAGTGACGGACGGGATGGTGGCCGGAGCAATCGGCACCGACACTGGCGGATCGGTCCGCATTCCCGCGGCTCTAAACGGCCTGGTCGGCTTCAAACCTACCGCGCGACGCGTGCCGCGCGACGGCGTGCTACCGCTGTCGTTTACGCTCGATTCGGTCGGGCCGATCGCCAAAACTGTCGCTGACTGCGCCTTGCTCGATCAGGTCCTAACCAGTGAGACCGGTAGAGTCATGGCGGCTGCACGTTTGCACGGCTTGCGTTTCGCGGTGCCAAAGACGGTGTTTCAGGACGACTTGTCACCGGCCGTCGCCAGCGCCTTTACAGCAGCGCTTGGTCGCTTGTCGATCGCCGGGGCGAAGATCATCGAGCTGCCGATGGTCGAGTTTGCACAAGCCGCGATCGCGAATCCCCGCGGCGCGCTGACCAGTACCGAAGCCTATTCGTGGCACCGCCAACGGATGAAGGACGGGGCGGATAGATATGACCCGCGGGTTATCAGTCGCATTCGTGCTGGTGAGACGATGACCGCGGCGAACTACATCGAACTGTTGCAATCACGCGAGCGATTTGTCCGCACGATCAATGCCGCCGCCAGCGGTTACGACGCGATGCTGATGCCGACCACGCCCGATACCGCACCGACGATCGCCGAAGCGACAAAGGACGACGAGACTTATCTTCGGCTCAACGGCCGCATGTGTCGTAACCCGTCAATCGTCAACCTGTTCGACGGCTGCGCCCTTTCAGTTCCCTGCCATGATCCCGGCAGCGCACCAGTTGGTCTGATGATCGCCGGCACGCAGAATACCGACCGCAAAATCCTGGCGATCGGCCTCGCGGTGGAGGAAGTTGTTTGGAAACCGCGCGATTAAATTCCTGGTTCGAATGATGAGAAGTGCGGACTTAAATTCGGCGGTGTTCTGGAAGAGCAATTGTTGAAACACGCCGAGAGCGCGCCGCAGCAGCAGCAGAGGGGCTTAGATCTCGTGGCGGTTCGCCAGCGCTTTATCCATCGTCACTTCATCCACATATTCCAAATCGCTGCCCACTGGCATGCCCATCGCGATACGTGTAACGCGCAGGCCAAGCGGCTTTAGCAAACGGCCGATGTAATTGGCGGTCGCTTCGCCTTCGGTAGTGGGATTTGTTGCCAGGATCACTTCACTCACCGCCACCCCATCGTTGTTTTCAGGCTTAAGGCGCGGCAAAAGGTTTGCGAGATGAAGTTCGTTCGGACCGATGTGACGAATGGGTGAAAGGCTACCATGAAGCACGTGGTAGACACCCTTGAAGCTACGCGTTTTCTCCACCGCCACCAGACTATGAGGCTCTTCTACAACGCAGATGACCGAATGGTCGCGGGATGGCGAAGCGCAGATGCGACAAGGTTCGATGTCGGTAAGGTTATTACAGATCGAGCAGAAAACAATGCGCTGCTTTACTTCAAGGATCGCTGAGATCAGGCGCTCCAGTTCGCTGTCGGGCGTGCGCATGATGTGAAACGCGAGCCGCTGCGCAGACTTGTGCCCGATGCTCGGCAGTCGTTTCAGTTCGTCGATTAGTTTGGTGACGGGCTCGGCGTATTCAAGCATAATTCTAGGGGTCGGCGGTCAGGGATCAGGGGCCGGTTACGCGGACTAAATTGCCGCTTCTATGTTTTTAGCCTTCTGAGCAGGGCGTTTCGCAAGGCGTACAGTTGTTTACCCAACGAGACTACACGTTCGAGAATGGGTCCAAATTCAATTGTTGGAAGATACTTCAGACGTACAGCTATCTCCAATTGTGTCTCGAGTTTCGCTAACGATGCTTGGGCTATCGATAGATGGTGAAGGAACTCCTTTGTGTGCTCTCTGGTATGACCTTCAGCGATGTTCGAAGGAACGGAAACAGCGGCTCTCTGAATCTGAGAAGTTAGTCCATACATCTCATGCTTCGGAAAGTTTTTTGTTAAGCGGTAAATTATTACAACCAGTTCCAGCGCCAGTTGCCAAACCCTTAGGTCCCGGAAACTCTTAAGTTTCATGAAAACCTCCGTCTCTGGCCCCTGACCTCTGACCGCCGATCCCCCTATCCGAGCAGGCCACCAAGCCCAGGCGGCAACATGCCGCCAAGTTTACCCTTCATTGCTTCGTCCACTTTGCGGTTCGCTTCGTTAATGGCTGCGAGAATCATGTCCTGCAGCATTTCGACGTCGCCTTCTTTGACAGCTTCGGGGTCGATTTTCAACGAAACGATTTCATGATTGCCCTTCATCTCCACCTTGACCACCCCGCCGCCGGCTGAAGCTTCGGTGCGCAGTTCTTCCATCTCCTTCGACATCTTCTCCTGCATCACCTGCGCCTGCTTCATCATCTGCTGAATGTTAAATCCGCCAGGAAATTTCATTGCGCACCTCTCTTCGGTTTTCTATCGTAGTGGACAATAACTGTTTGAAAGCATCCTAACTTTCATTAGAAGCGAATGCAACGAAGCAGCATGTTTACTACCAATGCAGTTTGAATTTGAACAGTACCGCATTTGTGCCGCGCACGACACTGCTGCCCCTTTGTTATAAACTGTTACTCATGAGCAACCCCGACTCCAGCCAGGCGGTCACCAGTGAACGCACCCTCTCGAGCCAAATCAAGCTTTACTACGATGTTCACAAACCGGCTGTCTTGCCGGCGCCGCTATTGATCGCTCTTCATGGTTATGGCGCAAACAAGCGGCAGATGATGCGCGAAGCGCTGGCACTGGCGCCCGAAGGTTTCGCAATCGCCTCGCTGCAGGGGTTTCACCAGCACATGAAGGAACCGAAAGAACCGGGCGGACCTTTGCGTTTCGGTTTTGGCTGGCTTACAAACTTTCACCCCGAAGATTCGGTCGCGATTCATCATCGAGCCTTATTGGACTTGATAGCGACATTAACCGAAGAAGCTGTGGCTAATCACGAACGCATCTTTCTGCTCGGTTTCTCGCAAACCTGTGCGCTCGATTACCGCTTCGCGTTCACGCATCCGGATATCCTGCGCGGTGTGATTGGAGTCTGTGGCGGAATTCCCGGAGATTGGGAAACGAGCGAAAGCTACAAGCCAACCAAAGCCGCCGTGCTGCATCTTAGCGGAACGCGCGATGAATATTATCCGCCGTCGCGCGTTGCAGACTATGAACAGCGACTGCGGTTGCGCGCTCCGAATGTCGAAGTCAAGAGTTATGACGCGGCACATGAAATGGTGCCGGCCATGCGTGAAGATGTCAGGGCCTGGTTAACGAAGAATGCCGCATAATCTCGAAGCCCGAAGTCAGAATTCAAGACCCGGAATTCAGGAGTCAGAGCGCAAGCATCGTCGTTTGGTTCTATTCGTAACCTGCTTGTTGACGATCGCTGTCTGCAGCTGTCAACGGCAGTATGCGACGAGCAGATCGGCAGCGGACGCGCCACCGTCGTCCGTACCGCGGCCTTTGCCGCCAAAGTCTTCACCTCAACTCAAACAATTCATCGATGGAGCAGTTGAGCAGAGCAAGGTAACTACCGGATACGATCCCTCATACGTCAAGCTTGATTATCCTAATGGCGATGTGCCGAGCGATACCGGTGTTTGCTCGGACGTGGTAGTGCGGGCTTTTCGCAAAGCCGGTATCGACCTGCAAAAAGAAGTTCACGAGGACATGAAGCTGGCCTGGGATGAGTATCCGCGGAAGTGGGGAGCACGCGGGACTGACAGCAACATCGATCATCGCCGAGTGTTGAACCTCACCACCTATTTCGATCGCCGGAACAAGTCTCTGCCGATTTCCAATAACCGCGCCGACTATCTACCCGGTGACGTGGTGGCCTGGGAGCTTAGTGATGGCGTGGAGCATATCGGAATTCTCACTAACCTCTGGTCTGAACCCGACAAGCACTGCCTGGTAGTTCATAACATTGGGGCTGGTGCGCGGGTAGAGGACGTGCTGTTCGCCTGGAAGATCATCGGACACTATCGTTACTTTGAATAGACAGTCCAAAGTCCAATGTCCAAAGTCCAAGGTCCAAGGTCAGAACAAGAGCGGGGGCAAGCCCCCTTCCCAACCTGAGCCTAAGTGTGTCGAGTGGAACGCTCAATCTGAGTGGCCTTCACGAACTGTGCATTATTATAGAACTGAAATGCTTGTATCGAGCGACTGACTGCCCTTATAGTCGTCGCCGCCAATAAACATCCGACTCAGCAAAGGACCCAAAGCATGTGGCGTCACTCGCTCTTGGCCGCACTCCTGCTGGTTGCAATTAACCCAAACTCGATCTCGGCGCAGCGCGCTGAAGGGCCAAAGAAGCGTAGCGATAGGACTATCGTCGCTGTTCGTGCCGTGCTCGATGCGCAGGTCGATGCCTGGAATCGCGGAGACATTGAAGGTTACATGGCCGGATATTGGCGGTCTGAAAAAACTGTTTTTGTTTCGGGTGACAGCCTAACGCGAGGCTGGCAGACGGTGCTCGCTCGTTACAAAAAGAATTACGACTCGCGCGAAAAGATGGGCACGCTGACTTTTGCTGATTTGGAAATCACACCCATCGGAAGCGACGCTGCCATCGCCATCGGCCGCTGGCACCTGCAGCGAACGCAAGATGAGCCGCACGGAAGGTTCACATTGATCTTCAGAAAGACAAGGCAAGGCTGGAGAATTGTGCACGACCATACGTCGTGATGTCCTTCAACGAATGTCTCGGGGTCTGAAAGGGTTGCCCACTAAATCAGAACTGGGAACGCTAGCGACCAGCCAAAGGATTCGCTGCAAAAGGTTGGAGTTGAAACGGCGTCGGCTGCAGTTTTTCGTAAGTTGCGCTTTTGGCTGGTCGCTACCACCACCCCACGCGGGCTGCCCGCGCGGGGACCCCGGTCCGCTCCCAGTTCTGATTTTGCGTAGGCCACGTTGAATCTTTTGAGATCCCGCGGCTTGAATTTCCCGGAGGTTTCTTGACTGCTCACAACGAAACGATTCCTGCCACACTCGCTCAACTTGAAGAAGACGTTGAGCAGCGCAGCGGTGCACTAAAGAAGGAGCTCGGTCTTTTCGATCTCGTCCTGACCCAGATCGTTTTTGTGGTAGGAACGATCTGGGTTGGCTGGGCCGCCAAGCTGGGTGACGACCAAACGTTTTTTTGGTTGCTGGCCATTGTCACCTTTTACCTGCCACTGGCCGCCGTCGTTATTTTTCTTAATCGTTTGATGCCCCTCGAAGGCGGGATCTATCAATGGGCCAAACTGGCGTTCAACGACTTCGTTGCCTTTATGGTGGCGTGGAACCTCTGGATCTTTGGCATCCTGGTGATGTCAGGCATCGGACTGATTATCAAGAGAACAATTATTTACGCCGTGGGTCCGCGAGCCGACTGGATGCGCGAGAACAGGTTGATGACCACCGTCATCTGTACTCTGCTAATGGTCATGATGATTGCGGCCTCCAGGCGCGGATTGATGCTCGGCAAATGGGTCCAGAATTTCGGCGGCGCTTTCCTGCTGGTGACGTTTGCGACTCTGATTCTGTTGCCGTTCATCACGGCCGGCCGGGGCACTCTCGCAAACTATCACCCATTTTCGACCAGCTTTCCGGAGTTGAAAGCATACAACCTCAACGTCTTCAGCAAACTCGCCGTGGGCGCGCTATCCGGCTTTGAATATATCGCCATCCTTGCCGGTGAATGTCGCGCGCCGGCGCGAAACATAAGTCGCTCAGTCATGATCTCGGCGCCAATCATCGCGGTGATGTTCATCCTGGGAACCGCTTCGGTGCTGGCGTTTGTAACTCCGGACAAAGTCGATCTCATCGGCCCAATTCCCCAGGTGCTCAGCCTGGCGTTTGGGTCATTTGGCTGGGTATCGCTGCTGGTATCCTTCACCATTTTTGGCATCGCGGCGCGACAGATAGCCCTGATGAGTATTTACTTTGCAGGCAACACGCGTTTGCCTATGGTCGCAGGCTGGGACAATCTTTTGCCTGCCTGGTTTGCCCGTTTACATAAACGCCATCGCACTCCGGTGAATTCGATCCTTTTTGTGGGACTGATTACGCTCGCCTTTAGTCTTGCGAGTTTGATAGGGGTGAATGAACAGGAAGCATTTCAGCTACAGGATAACGCCGCCACTACGTTTTACGGATTGATATACATGGTGCTCTTTGCAATTCCGCTGGTGGCAATCAGACGCTTTGAAGTCAAAGCGCCGATCTGGCTCAAGGTGGCTGCGGTGTCGGGCTTTGTGGTATCCGTGGTAGCCGGAATCTTCACGTTGGTTCCAATAACTCCTGTCGAAAGTCGTTTGGTGTTTGCGGTGAAGATACTGATCGTTGTTGTTGCTGCAAACGCGATCGGGGCCGTGCTATATGCGCTTCGCAAGCCGGTGAAGGCCACCTCTTCAACCCGATAATGCTGGTCTTCCAGGCAATCCTGTGATACATCCTGCGGCGAAAATGCGATTTGGATCCTAACCCCCAAAGGAGACTGAAATGGGCAACATCAACATGGGACGCGTAATTCTCGGCGGCCTGGTCGCCGGCCTGGTACTGAACATCGGCGAGTTTTTGCTGAACGGAGTATTGCTGGCAGCTCAGATGAAGACCTTCATGACCCAACACAACTTCACAGAGCCGCCATACTTCATTCCAATTGCCGTGATTCTGACTTTCGTCTTGGGTATTGTGATCGTGTTGGGCTATGCCTGCATCAGGCCTCGCTTTGGCCCGGGCGTAAAGACGGCCATCATTGCCGGACTCTTTGCCTGGTTTGGAGTCTGCTTTTACTGCACGATCATTAACAGCGTGCTCATGGGTATACCGATGAACACGATGATCTTGGGTATAGTCTGGTGCCTGGTGGAGTACTGCCTGGGCGCGATCGCGGGCGCCTGGTTGTATCAGGAGGCCTAAGGCGACAAGGAAATTGTAAACAGGATCAAACTTGGTAAGTTCATTAGCGGTTATTAACTGTTCACAACTAGTAACCCTGGCCGGGCCTGCTCGTCCGCGAGTAGGCCCGGAGATGCGTGAACTGGCTATCATCGAACAGGGCGCGATGTTGATCACGGGCGAGCGGATCGAGCACGTCGGATCGCTCGCGGAAATCGATTCGTTAATTGGCGCTGACTGCGAGGTGATCGACGCCGGTGGCCGTGTTGTTATGCCGGGCTTTGTCGATGCGCATACGCATCCCGTCTTTGCGGGCACGCGGGCTGGCGAGTTTGAGGAGCGCGCGAGCGGAGCCACTTATCAGGAAATTGCCGCACGTGGGGGTGGCATTCAATCGACCGTTAGTTTGACGCGCCGAGCGACGCTGGATGAGCTAGTCGTCGCAGGCAAGCGCTACGCTGACTGGTTCTTGCGCACCGGCACGACAACCGTTGAAGCTAAATCCGGCTATGGTCTAACGCTTGAAGATGAGCTGAAGATTCTTCGCGCCATCAAAATGCTGGATTCCGGGACCCTGCTCAGATATGTACCAACTTTCCTTGGCGCTCACGACATTCCCCCCGAATACAAATCCCGGCGTGAAGAGTACTTATCACTGCTAATTGAAGAGATGTTGCCTCAAGTGGCGGCAGAGAACCTGGCAGAGTATTGCGACGTCTTCTGTGAAGAAAAGGTTTTCAGTCCGGACGAATCGCGAAAGATTCTGTCGGCCGCGCGGTCAAATGGGCTTGGGCTGCGGATCCACGCCGACCAGCTTTCGCTTTCGGGAGGCGCAAAGTTAGCGGCTGAAATACGTGCAGTGACCGCAGATCACCTGGAACATACCAACACTGAAGGAATAGGGTCGCTGCGGTCAGCGGGTGTGCAGCCAGTGTTGTTGCCAGGTTCGGTATACGCGCTCGGATCGAGCCGGTATCCGGCAGCGCGAGAGATGATCGATGCCGGGCTCGGGGTTGTGCTTGCCACTGATTTTAATCCCGGTTCGTCACCAACGCCCGCGATGACCATGGTTCTTTCGCTGGCCTCCAGTCATATGAAGATGACGCCTGCTGAATCAATCACGGCTGCAACAATCAATCCTGCCTACACGCTAAATCGAGGGAGTCAAATCGGTTCAATCGAACCTGGCAAAGTTGCGGACTTCGTTATTCAGGATTGTGAAGACTACCGCGAGCTCGGCTATTTTTTTGGAATCGAACATCCCTGGAAGGTCTACGCGGCTGGTAAACAGAATGAGAACCGCATGCGCTAGGAAAAAATCGACAGACAATCGGCCCGGATAAACGCGGTAGGCACAAATTCGCAAATTCCCCTCTTGGTTCCCCTTTTACCCGTTCCCCTTTCCCCCCAAGTTTTCAATTGACGCTTGATCGCTTCTATTTTATTATCGCGGCAACACTGGAAAGGAGGTGATTCTAAAATATGAGTTTTTATCACAGTGAGGTGGCTGCGGCCTGACCTCTGAACCTTTTTGTTAACTCGTTAGGATTTAGGTTCAGTCGTCTACTGCGTAGTGCTCCTCCTTTTCAGGAAGGCACGACAGTCAGCCTCAGGCCAATCCCAACAGTTCACCGGAAGCCGCCGCGCGCAAGCGTTGGCGGCTTCACTATTTTGTGAGAGATTAGGATTCTGCAGCACCAATAGGAGAATGTTTCGTTGTCATCCGCTGATTCCCCAGTGTTCTACGATCCCGCGGGCCGCCGCTGGAAACAAGTGCGCCGCATCTGGATGGCCTTGGCGATTGTGGTCACCAGCCTCGCTGGCGTACTCATCGCCAGCGTCCTGATTAATCCCGCCCTTCCCAGTTTCAACATCCGTCCGCTCGCGAGTTTGCCGCACACGGCCGACATCAAGCCTAAGGCGTTACCTGCCCCCGCCAATCCCAGCCAACAAAAGGCAAGAAGGGCCCAGGCGGAATTGCAACGCGCCCTGGCTGCGACCCCGCGAGTGTTGCCGGCTCGAAGACGGTCGCACACCGCGGTCTTGCCGCCGCCCACATTGCCGGCGCCCATCGTCCCCAGCTCGCGGCCTCTTTCGATTGGGTTTTACATCAACTGGGACGAATCCAGTTATGAGTCATTGAAGAGGAACCTAGATCACATGGATTGGGTGATTGCCGAGTGGTCTCACATACAAGACAACAACACGAATCCTTTGGCGACCGACGTTGATGCCCCCGCACTGAACTGGATTCGCCAGACGCGGCCGCAGGTTCAGGTCCTCCCAATGGTGCAAAATCTAATCGACGAAAAGTGGGACGCTGATCTGCTGGCGCGAACGATTGGTGACGAAGCAAGCCGCCAAAAATTGATCAGCGCACTCACCGCTTTTGTGGAAGGGAACAAGTTTGCCGGACTTTGTGTTGACTTTGAAGAGCCGACACCGGCGACCCAGCCAGCCTTGTTAACTTTCGTCCAGGAGTTACATGCGGTTTTTGCACCCAAGGGATTGCTGGTGGTGCAGGCAGTACCTTTCGACGATCCGGACTGGAATTACAAGGGTTACGCCGCCGCCAACGACTACACAATGCTGATGGCTTACGACCAGCACTACACGGGAAGCGATCCGGGGACAGTGTCTGCGCAGGACTGGTACGAAAACAATCTCATCAAACGAATGCTGGAACTCGCACCCGACCGAACCATCATCGCGCTGGGAAATTACGGCTACGATTGGACCGCAGGCAAGACGGAAGCTGAGGAACTTACCTTCCAGGAGGCAGTCATCTCCGCGCGTGACTCGGAAGCAAAAATAGTTTTTGACTCTGCCTCGCGCACTCCAACTTTCGAATATGACGACGAGAGTGAAACGCACCACAGCGTTTGGTTTCTTGACGCGGTCACAGCCTATAACCAGATGCGCGCGGCGAGCGGTTATCGACCCGCCGGTTTTGCAATCTGGCGATTGGGTTCGGAAGATCCTTCGGTTTGGTCAGTGCTGGGCAGCTCACCGCCCACTTCAGCGGATTCTCTAAATAGAATTGTCTACGGTTACCAGGTTGATTTCGAAGGCAGCGGCGAAATACTGAAGGTCGTCTCGCAACCGCAGGACGGCTGGCGCAATCTGGAAGTCGTCGATGGTTACATCAAGGATGAAGACTTTGTCGCT
>Ga0070698_100004559_pt1 | contig 15215 bp, 14 predicted proteins | sample KBSK1502metaG_FD_65477 | JGI IMG/M metagenome (GOLD analysis project Ga0070698, IMG submission 65477) | Corn, switchgrass and miscanthus rhizosphere microbial communities from Kellogg Biological Station, Michigan, USA - KBS K1-50-2 metaG | ecosystem: Host-associated > Plants > Roots >...
GACGTTGAGCACGATCCAGCCGATCGGAAAGAAGCCGGTCACCAGCCCGAGCACCGACGCCCGCAACGCCAGGCCCGTCGGCATGGTGAAGCCCCAGATCGCGATGACGATTGCGGCGGCCAGGGCGACGATGGCGGCGACATGTGCCTTCACCTTGCCCGACGCGATCAGCACCAGCAGCACCACGACGGGAATCGCCGCGATCAGGGTCGACAGCAATTCGTTGGCGAGCGGATCGTAGACCTGATTCCACATGGCTCGTCTCCCCCGGACTTTGTTGTCGGCGATTGGGCATCCGCGCACGAAAATGGGCAATTGAAATTCGTGTGTTCAGCGCCGGCGCGCGATGCACAGCCGTGTCCATTGCAGAGCTACGGCAATTGAGTCTCAAGCGGCTTGCATTTCGTCTGCAACCGCCTAGCTCGCTTTGACAACGCCCTACTGCACCGTGAGCAGATAGCGCATCAGCGGGCCGCGTTTGTCGGCCGGCAGCATCGACGGTGCGTCGTTGAATTTCAGCGCGATGTCGCAGGCGTCTTCGTTGGACAGGCGCGCCAGGCGCGCCAGCTTGTCGAAGTCGCTCTGCCCGAACGCCGCCTCGCCGAGCAGCACGCGGGCCTCGGCGGCGGTCGCGACGGCGGGCAGGGCGCCCCCGGCTTTTGCCGCGCGGCCGCTGCGATAGGCTTTTTCGAGCGCGGCCAGCACGTCGCGCAGGAGCTTCTGGCCCGTCGCATCGAGCTTGTCGCTGCGCTGGATGCCGGTCAGCGCGAATTCCTTGCAGACCACGAGATCGGTGCGCTGAAGATGCTTGAGGAGCGCGGCCCGCGCTTCGATCGTCGCGGCCGCGCTCGCCTCGTCGGTCGCCATGAGCGCCGGGACGACATACTCAGCGCGCAGCGCGCGCATGAGCTTGAGCGGCCGCGACGCGCCTTCGGCGGTGGGCTGACGGATTTCCTCCTTGAGCGCGGCGCGCAACAGGCCTTCCGAACCGGGCACGTCGTCGAGCACCACGCCGACCATCGGCAGGGCGCGCGCGCTTGCCATCGCCTGGTCGATGCTCGCCGTTTCCTCGCCACCCTCGCGCAGCGCCGCCAGCCCGTAGACCGCCGCGGCGGCGGCGACGCCGCCCACGACCAGGCCGATCGCCGCCGCGCGCAGCCGCTGCCCCTGGGCGGCGCGGCGGTCACGCAGGAAGATCACGATGGCTACCGCGACCGCGATGCCGATGATAACGCCCAGTTTTTCCACGTAACGCTCCGGATCGACCGTCGAGGATTCCTACGTAGGGATCGACGGGGCGTCCCTCAAGCTACCGGGTCGTTCCCGTGATTGTGCTGGGCGCATAGCTGTCGCAGGTCGCCATGTCCTGTGACCACATGCGCTCGCCGCCCTGCTGCAGGAGCTTGCGCCAGGCAAGACCGGACGGCGGCACCTCGTAGCAGGTCCGCACGCCCTGGCGGTCGGCCGCGCCGCAGGTCGCGATGCAATGCCCTCTACTCGAAGCACCGCCCGCCGCGCACCGTGCAGGAATTGGAAGGGACACGGCGGTTGCAGTCCTCCCAAGCCGTCTGGCGGGCCGACTCCAGCGTTGCGGCGGCGCCATAGCCCGCTTCATTGCCTGCATCGCTGCGAGCGTAGGCCACGCAACGAGCGAGCGCCGTGAGCCGGATCGCGCAGCCGCCGCCACATTCGCCGAGCGAGGTGATCTCGGCCGCCTCGCGCGTCGCCATGCCGACGGCGTAACCGAAGTTGTTGCCGCCGTCGGTCGCCACGGCGACCCATGTCTCCTGCGCCTGGGCGACACGGATGATGGCGATGGCGAGGATCGCCGCGAGCGCAAGTCGGCGCAGGGTCACTTGGGGGTGTTCTTCTCGAGGAAGGCGCGCACGCGCCGGATCGACTCCTGCAGGAACTGCGGCCCGCGCCAGTCCTTCTGGATCTCGATATTGGGCGCAAGCTTCGCGATCTCCTCGCTGGTCTGCGCGGGATGCGGCTTGTCGATGCCGGGCTGCAGCAAAAGCGGCGTGCGGCAGCCTTTCACGAAGTCGCGAGTGACCGAGAACACGAAATCGGAGCCGAACATGTTGCGGCCGAAGGAGTCGATCGTCTCCTGCGTGATCGACGGATCGCGGGCGCGCATGGTCTCGCCAAAACCCTTGATCGAGGCGTCCCAGGTGTCGCGGTTCTCCCACAGGCCGATCGGGTTCTGCAGCACGGCGGCGGCGATGCGCGGGGGATCGTGCTCGATCGCCTCGAAGCAGAAGCTGCCGCCAATGCAGCCGCCCATGACGGCGAAGCGCTTGAAACCCAGATGATCCATCAGCGCGAAATGGTCTTCGGCATAGGTGTGCCAGCCATGGTCGGGCGCCAGGCCGGCGCGCGACTTGCCGGCGTTGCGCTGGTCCATGCCGACGACGGTGAAGCGGTCGGCGAGGGCCTGCATCGGGTTCATCCACGGCGCCGGCAGCGACGGATCGGCGGGGCTCGCCTTCCAGTAGTCGAGCTGGGAGCGCAAGCCGCCCGGCGCGTAGAGCAGCAGGGGAAAGCCGTTGCCGTGGACCTCGTAATGGATCTCGGCGTCGGCATGCTGGAAGGTCGGCATGGCAGGCTCCTCGTTCTCGGTTACTGCACCGGCTTCTAGCCTAACGAATCGAGGATCGACTTCCAGCGCGTGAAGTCGCGGGCCTCGCGCGCTTCCGAAGGCGAGGTCCCCCTCCGGCCCTTCGGGCCACTGCTATTCCACCAAACTCCAGGCGAGCTCGGCCCGTTCGCGCGCCGACTTGCTCATCTTTATGGACTCGGGGTTGGACGAATTGCCCTGCAGGCCGCGGCGATAGACGCCCTGGGCGATGGCGGCCAGCCGGAACAGCGAAAAGGCGAGGTAGTAGTTCCAGTGCGGAATGGCGTCGCGGCCGGTGCGCCGGCAGTAGGCGGCGACATAGTCGTTCTCGGTCGGCAGGCCGAGCCTCTTGAAGTCGACCTTGGCAAAGCCGTGCGGCGGCTCGGGGAGGTGGTAGCCCAGGCAGTTGTAGGCGATGTCGCAAAGCGGATGGCCGAGGGTCGAAAGCTCCCAGTCGAGCACCGCCACGATGCGCGGTTCGCTGGGATGCACGATCAAATTCCCCAGGCGATAGTCGCCGTGCACGATGGTGGTGGGATCGTCCGCTGGAATGTGCTCGGGCAGCCAGGCCGAGAGCTTGTCCATCGCCGGGATGTCCTCGGTCTTGAGCTCGGCATATTGCTTGCTCCAGCGCGCCACCTGGCGGGCAATGTAGTGGCCGCTGCGCCCGTAGTCGCCGAGGCCGACTTTCGCCGGGTCGACCTTGTGCAGGCGCGCCAACACGTCGTTCATGGAATCGAAGATCGCCGCGCGCTCGGCCGGCGTCTGATCGGGCATCGAGGCGTCGACCAGGATGCGGCCGGGGACGGCGTCCATGAGATAGAACATCTGGCCGATGACGGCGTCGTCGGTGCACAGCAGGCGCGCCGGGGCCACCGGCACGTCGGTTGCGGCCAGCGCTGCGATCACCCGGAATTCGCGGTCGACCTGGTGCGCCGAGGCGACGAGCTTGCCCGGCGGCTTCTTGCGCAGCACGAAATCCTGGCGCCTGCCGCCCGCCATCTCGGCGGAGACGAAGAAGGTCGGGTTGGAATGGCCGGAGTCGAACTGCCGCACCGCCAGGCCGCCGCGATAGCCGTCGAGGCGATCGCTGAGATAGCGGTCGAGCGAGGCGGCATCGAAGCGATGGCGCTCCATCACCGGCACGGTATTGGCGTAGGTCGGCATGCGGGCGCGAGCCTACGGTGCGCCGCGCGTGCTCGGCAAACGCTCGATGCCACACAGAGAAACGTAATTCCTCGCTATGTGCTGTCGCCAGAACGCCGCTTCGCCGCGCCGGGTCGATCGGGGTCAAGGGGAATATTGTGACAACATGGGAGCAACCACAGCTTCGACGAGCCGTTGATTCTCCTCTGGGAGGAGCTGGGGTGGACATCCTGAGCAACGAGAAAAGCGAGCGCTATAGCAGCGACAAAAGCAGCAGCGAGAAAGGCGAGCGCTATCCCGTCGTGCACGTCCAGGGTGGCTCGGCCATCCGCCGACCCCTCATCGTCCTGGCGGTGTGCGCTGTCGCCGCGATCGGCTACCTGGCGCGGGACTTCCTCATCCCCACCGCGGGCGCCGTCGTGCTGGCGCTGATCCTGACGCCGGTCGCCAACACCTTTGAACGGTTGCGCCTGTCCGCGACTCCGGCGGCTGCCGCTTCGATCATCCTGTTGTCGCTCGGCTTGGCCGGGCTGCTCGCCATTTCGATTCCGGCCGTGTCGAACTGGATCGACCAGGGCCCGTTCCTCACCTACACGATGGAACGCAAGCTCGAGGGATTGCGCAAGTCGCTGGCCGTCGTGCAGCAGGTCTCCAAGCAGGTCGAACAGGCGACGGCGGCGGCAGCGCCCGCCGCGCCCGCCACGACGCCGCCGGAGAAGGTCGTGGTCCGCGAGAAGTCGCTGCTCGGCGACCTTGCCACCACGGCGCCGGGCGTCCTGCTGCAGATCGGCTATGCGGGCGTGCTCGCCTTCATGCTGCTCACCCACCGCAACACCAGCCGGCGGCAGATCATGCGCATTCCGGGCTCCTTCAACACCCGCGTGCGACTCGCCCGGATGATGCGCGACATCAACGAGCGTGTCGCCCAATACCTGTTCTCGCTTGCCGTCATCTACACGTGCGTTGCCGCGGTCGCCACCGCGGCGCTGGCGCTGCTGGGCTTCCCCAACGCCATCGTCTGGGGCGTGCTGATGGGCATCGCCGGCTTCGTGCCGTTCATCGGCTCGACGGTGATGATCGCCGTGGTCGCGCTGGTGGCGCTGCTCACCTTCGAGGACTGGCCGCACATCGTCGCCGCACCGGCGGTGCTGCTGGCGATCCACATCCTCGAATCACAGTTCATCACGCCGCTGTTCGTAAGCCGGCGTTGCGCGCTCAACACCGTGGCGGTGTTCGCCACCATTGCCCTGCTGGGCTGGATGTGGGGCACGATCGGCGCCATTGTGGCGGTGCCGCTGTTGATCCTGCTCAGCACCATCGCCGCGCACCTGCCGTCGCTGCGCTGGCTCGACGTGCTGCTGGCGGACGATCGGCCGGTCAGCGAGAAGCTGGCCGGCAAACCTATGCTCGCCTCGGTGAAGCGCCCGTCGCCCAAGTCGGCGTCGGCTCTCCGTCAGCCGCGGCGGCGTCTGGCGACGGCGAAGTAGAAGAGGCCCGCCAAGCCCCAGACGGCGCCGAGGATCGCCCAGGCGCTGGCGGCATCGAGCTGGCGTTCCAGCACGATGAAGGCCGCCGCGGTAAGGCATGCCACGCCGATTGCCACGGCAGTGGCGGCAGCCACGGCCAGCAGCATGCCCATCGTCACCTCATGGACGGCAGCGCGCAGCGATCGCGCGGCGGCGGCCTGGGCCGCCACACGCAGGAGAGGGCCGATCACGGAAGGTCTCGATCGCGCCGCCGGGCTTCTTCGGCCGGTCAGCGCCGGCGAAAAAGCCAGCCGGCGAGGAAGCCGATGCCGACAATCGCGGCCAGCGTGGTGAAAGGTCGCGCCTCGGTCTGCTCGATCAGCGTGTCGCTCGCCTTGTCCTTGAGCCGGGCGGCATCCTTGGCCATCGCTTTGGCGGTGTCGCCGTATTTGGCGATCAGCTCGCGGGCCGATTGCAGAGCGTCCTCGAGAACCTCCTCACCGCGACCGACGAGCGTGCTGCCGGTACCGTTGACGGTCTCGGCCAACTCGTCGAGCTGGGTGCGGAGGAGGGCGATTTGCTTGGTCAGATCCTTGGCCAGATCCTTGCCGTCATGGGTGGCAGAATTGCGCATGGTATCACTCCCTGGGCTGGTGGGTTCAGGCCAGTGAACGTCCGAAGCTACCGGAGGTTCCGTCAGAAACGCAGCGCCGGCATGCGATCGGCCGTCACTTCCGACAGCCGCAGATACTGAGCGAGAATGTGCATCAGTCCCTGATGGGCGTCCTCGACGATGCCGTAGTTCTCGGCAGCGACATGCAGGTTGATGTCCGCCGTCCGGGCGCTGCGGCCGCCCGAAAAACCCGACATGGCGATGCTCGTCATGCCATTGTCGCGCGCCCAGGCGAGCGCGCGCACGATGTTCTCCGAATCGCCCGACGAGGAAATGGTGATGAGCACATCGCCCGGGCGGGCGGCGTTGCGCAGTTGATGGCTGAAGACTTCGCCGTAGTCGACGTCGTTGGCGATCGCCGTGATCAGTTCGACGGTCGATGCCAGGCTGACGACGCGCGGACGCAGGCCGGTGTCGGCGGCGATGCCCTTCGAGCAGTCGCAGCTCAGATGATTGGCGATCGCGGCCGAGCCGCCGTTGCCGCAGGCGAAGATCAGCTTGTCGTGCTCGACGGCGTGCCTCAGCGCCGCGACAGCGCGGTCGATTTCGGACGGTCGGACGGATTTCAGCGCCGCGGCCGTCAGCTCGGCGTAGTCGGCAACGAAGGCGCCGACGTCGGCGTACTTTTTCCCTGGAAATTTGCTCATGGTCCCGGCAAGTCAGCCGTCCCACACGTTCTGCGGCATCGGCAGCCTGGCGAAGTCGGCGGCAACCAAGGGCTGGTGATGGGAGACGCCTTCCTTTTCGAGCAGCATCATGTATTGCCGCACATGCTGGCCCGAATGCCAGGTCGTGCGTTCCATCAGCTCGTGCAGGGTTTGCGGGCCGTAATAGGTCGGCAGCGACTTGGTAGGCGACGTGTCGCCCTTGCTCCACCAATCGCCGAAGCGCCGGCGCACCTTCTCGCCGTAGGCGAGCAAGGTATCGGTGCCGGCGTCGGCTGCGGGCTCCTCGCGGAACATCTCCTGGACCAGGGTGATGCCTTCGTTGGCGTCGAGAAAGGCGTCGATCACGCGGAAAAGATGAAAAGCCAAGGTGCGATAGCTGCGCGGCCGGCCCGGCACGTGCGTGTCCAGCCGGTCGTGGGGCATCAGCGGGATCAATTCGAGCGCCGCGCCCATGAACTTGTCGACCCGCGCCGCCAGTTCCTCGGTCGAGAGCTCGGGCCCGGACTTCTCCTTCAAGCCCAGGAAGTCGACGATCTGCTTGGTGCTCTGGCCGAACGTGTACTTGTCGCCGCGCGACAGCACGGGCACCGAGCGCACGCCAAGCTTCTGCAGCTCGGCCATGCCGTTGGGGTCCTCAAGCACATTCACTGAAACGAAGTCGATCGCACGGACCGATAGAAACTCTTTGAGTCTCAGACAGCTCGTTCAACCGGGCTGCCAGAACACCTTGAATGGCTCGCTCATGCTCTTCTCCTACGCGGGCTTATGGCAGACGATGCAGATCTTGTTGCCGTCGGGATCCCTGAGATAGGCGCCATAATAGTTGGGATGATAGTGCGTGCGCAGGCCCGGCGCACCCTCGTCCTTGCCGCCCGCCGACAGGCCTGCCTTGTGGGCGGCGTCGACGGCGGCGCGGTCGGGCGCGTCCAGGCCGACGGTGATGCCGTTGCCCACGCTGGCCGCCTTCTTGTCGAGGGGAGAGACGATCCAGAGCTGCGGCCGTCCGCCGGCGCGGGCATAGCCGACCCCGTTGGGATAGTCGGCGTGGCACACCAGGCCGAGCGGCTTCAGCAAATCGTCATAGAAGACCTTGGCCTTGGCGACGTCGTTGCTGCCGACGGTGACGTGGCTGAACATGATGGGTTCCGCTGTTGTTTGGCTCAGGACGCGGCCGGAGCATAGACCGATGCGAGCTGGCGGGAAACCAGCCGGGCATAGAGGCCGCCTCTGGCCAACAGCGAAGCGTGCGTGCCGGTCTCGGCGACGCGGCCTTCGTCCAGCACCACGATCAGGTCGGCGTCGCGCACCGTCGACAGGCGATGGGCAATGACGATGGTGGTGCGGTCGGCCTGCAACACGTCGAGCGCGCGGCGCACCGCCTGTTCGTTCACCGCGTCGAGATGCGAGGTCGCCTCGTCGAGCACCAGGATGGGCGCGTCCTTCAGGAAGGCGCGCGCGATGGCGACCCGTTGGCGCTGGCCGCCCGATAGGCTGGTGCCGCGCTCGCCGACCGGCGAGTCGAGCCCCTCGGGCAGGGCGGCGACCAGATCGGCGAGCGAGGCGTGCTTGACGGCAGCCTGCAGCTCGGCCTCCGAGGCATCGGGCCGGGCGATCAGGATGTTGGCGCGCAGGCTGTCGTTGAAGAGATAGGTGTCCTGCGCCACGAGCGCGATCAGGCGGCGCAGCTCGTCGAGCTTGTAGTGGCGCAGGTCGGCGCCGTTCAAGGTGATGCGGCCGGAGTCGGGATCCCAGAAGCGCATCAGGAGCTGCGCCGTCGTGGTCTTGCCTGCCCCCGAAGTGCCGACCAGCGCCACCGTCTTGCCGGCGGGAATGTCGAAGCTCACCTCGGACAACGCGCGGCGCGACTGGCCGGGATAGGTGAAGCTCACCTTGTCCAGCGCCAGCGCCGCGGGCCCCTTGGCCGGCGGCACGCCCGGCCCGTCGCGCACCGGCACCGGCTCGTTGGCCAGCGCATAGACGCGGCGCGTGGCGCCCAGCGTATCGGCGAGCTGGCGGCCGATCTGGGCGATTTCCGATACCGGCAGGAACGCTGCCATGGCGAGGATGGTCATGAGCGGCAGCAGGCCGGGGTCGAGCGCGCCATGGGCGGAGAGCGCCGCTCCGGTGACGACGACGGCCAGTCCGCCTAGGCCGGTCAGCACTTCCAGGAGCGCGTGCTGCAGCGTCAGCTCGCTAAAGAAGGGCAGGCGCAGCGCAATGTGACGTTGCGACAGCGCGTCGAGCTTGTTGCCGCGCGACGCTTCCTGCTGGAAGGCCACGATCTCGCCCAGGCCCTGCACCGAATCGACCGCGAAGGCGCCGAGCTCGCCCGCCGCCTCGCGCGCCTGGCTGCCCAGCCGATCGACGCGCTTGCGCATCAGGAACGGGCTCAAGCCCACCGCGAGCAGGAAGGGCAGCAGCGCCAGGGCCAGCCAGCCATTGGCCGAGGCCAGGACGGCGACGACGGCGGCCGGCACCAGGACGGCGACAAAGGCCGGCGCCACGGTGTGGGCGAAGAAATATTCGACCAGCTCGATGTCATGGGTGGCGAGCGCCATCAGATCGCCGGTGCGGCGGCGCACGAGATAGGCGGGCGCCAGCGCGTCGAGCTTGCGGAAGGCGTCGATGCGCATCTCGGCCAGCAGGCGGAAAGCCATGTCGTGCGCCATCCACGATTCCAGCCAGTGCAGCACGCCCGACAGCGGGGCGGTGACGGCAAGCGCGATCGCGTAGCCCACGTAGGGCTCGTGATGCTTCAGCGCCAGCACGATCAGCGCCGACATCACGCCGACGCCGATGAAGGCGATGACGCGCAATACGCCCAAGGTGAACGTGACGGTGAGCTTGCCTTTCCACGGCAGGATCACCTTCATCAGCGCCGCCACGACCTGATACCAGGTCAATCCCTCGGCCTTGATGATGCCTTCGGTGAGGGGCTGGCTGGGAACGCGTGTTTCGTCTTTTGGAGCGCGGACCTCCAGGTCCGCATCATGCTCATGAGCGGACCTGGAGGTCCGCGCTCCGTCATGAACCTGCTCGGCCATCAGCCCGGCATAGACGCCGCCCCGTGCCATCAACGCCTCGTGGCGGCCCTGTTCGGCGACCCGCCCGCCATCCAGGACGACAATGCGGTCGCAATCGATCACGCTCGACAGCCGATGGGCGAGGATCAGCGTCGTGCGGCCCTGCATCAGCCGGTCGAGCGCCTCCTGGATCACCGCCTCGTTCTCGGCATCGACGGCCGACAATGCCTCGTCGAGCACCAGGATCGGCGTGTCGCGCAGGAGCGCCCGGGCGATCGCCACTCTTTGGCGCTGGCCTCCCGAAAGCTTGATGCCCTTCTCGCCGATCGTCGTCTCGTAACCCTGCGGCAGGGTCAGGATGAAATCATGGATGTTGGCGGCGCGTGCGGCCTCGACCAGCTCCTCGTACGATGCCTCGGGCCGGCCCAGCCTGATGTTCTCCTCGACCGTGCCGTGGAACAGGAAGGTGTCCTGGTTCACCACCGAGATCAGCGAGCGGATCTCGGCGAACGGCAGGGAGCGCAGATCGTGGCCGCCCAAAAGGATGCGGCCGCGGTCGGGATCGTAGAAGCGCAGCAGCAGGCGCACGATCGACGACTTGCCGCCGCCCGACGGCCCGACCAGCCCCAACCGCTCGCCGGCCTCGGCGCGGAAGGAGAGGCCGTCATGCACGGTGCGGCGCGTGCCGGGATAGGAGAAGCGCACGTCCTCGAAGGCGATGGTCGGCGCCAGGGCCCAATGGAGGCGATCTCCGAGCCGCGCCGCAGGAGCGTCGGCGACGGTGGGCTGGTCGTCGAGGATACGGTAGATGCCCTGCGCGGCGGAGAGCCCGACCATGCCCTGGTGCAGCACCGTGCGAAGCTCGCGCATCGGCCGGAAGATCTCGATGCCCAGCATCAGGATCACCAGCAGGGCGGACAGCGACATGGCGCCTGCGTCGACCCGCGAGGCGCCATAGATCAGTGCGCCCGCCGCGCCGCAGGCGATGGCGGTGTCGGTGATGCCGCGGGCCAGCGCATTGGTGCCCAGCACCCACATGGTGCGGCGGAAGAGCTCGCGCGCCTCGATTTCGAGCTTGTCGGCGCGCGCCTTGCCCTGGCCGAACGCCTTCAAGGTCGCCAGCCCCTGGATCGAATCGAGGAACTCGGCGGCGAACGAGGCATAGGACCTCTGCCGATACATCGAGTTCCTGACGTCGAACTTGTGCCACAGGCCGGGCGCGAACAGCGCGATCAGCGCGAAGCCCAGCATCACCAGCGCCACCGGCAGGTCGACGAAGGCCACGACGGCGAAGATCAGGAGCGGCGAGAGCAGCGCGATCAGGAACTGCGGCAGGAACTGGCCGAAATAGGTTTCGAGCTGCTCGACGCCATCGATCATCGAAAGCGTGAGTGCGCCCGAGCGCTGGCGGCCGACCGTGCCGGGTCCCAAGGCGGCGATGCGGTCGTAGAGCGTGCGACGGAGCATCTTCTGGACGCGCGCTGCCGTCTCGTGCGCCACCACGGCGCGCCAATGCTCGGCCCAGCCGCGCAGCACCATCACCAAGGCGACCAGCACTACGGGCAACACGAGGTCGGCAAGCGTGCGCCCTTCGAAGACCTGGCCGATCAGCCAGCCCAAAAGGCCGAGGCGGGCGATGCCGAGGCCGATCGCCAGAAGGCCGATGGCGACGGCCCCGGCGATGCGTCCGCGCACCCCTTTGGTGAAGACGAGAAGACGCGGTTCGATGTGCATGGCGGCAATGCTAGGCCGAACGTTCGTATTCGTCAGTCCACAATTTGGAAAAAGCATTGTACAAATTTGTACATGGATACCAACTGGGACGACCTCCGCGTGTTCCTGACGCTCGCCCGCGAAGGCACGCTCACGACCGCCGCCAAGGCGCTGGGCGTCAGCCATCCCACGGTGGCGCGCCGCGTGCGGGCGCTCGAGAAGCAGATCGGCGCGCGCCTGTTCGAGCGCCTGCCCGACCGCTTCGCGCCGACCTCGGCGGGCGAGAAGCTGATCTCCGATACCGAGGCGATGGAGCGCGCAGCCCTGTCGATCGGCCGCCGCAGTGCCGGCTTGAGCGACACCGTGAGCGGCGTCGTGCGGCTGTCGGCCGGCGAGGCAATGGCCACCCTGATCGCGCGCCACCTGCCGGGACTGCGCGAGCGGCTGCGCCAGATCGAGTTCGAGGTGATCGCGAGCCACACGCTGGCCAACCTGTCGCGCCGCGAGGCCGACCTCCTGATCCGCGAGCAGGTGCCTGAACTGGGCGGCATCGTGGCGCGCAAGCTGGGACGGGTGGCCTACGCGGTCTATGCCGCGCGCGACTTCGCGGTCGGCCGCGCCATGCCGGCGTCGTTGGCAGACGTGCCGTGGATCGGCTTCGACGACGACCACAGCTACATGCCGGGCCAGCACTGGCTGCAGGAGAGACTGGGGGGCGCGCGACCTGCCGTGCGTTGCAACAACTGGCTGGTGCTGCACGAGGCAGTGCGTGCCGGTGCCGGGCTTGCCGTGCTGCCCTGCTATCTCGGCGATCCCGATCCGACGCTCAAGCGCGTGGGCGGCGTGGTGCCCGAAGTGTTCGCCGACCAGTGGCTGCTGGTCCATCGCGATCTCCGCGCACTGCCGCGCGTGCGCGCCGTCATGGACGCCGTCGTCGACCTCTTCCAGCGCCAGCGGGCGCTGCTGGAAGGGCGTTCCTAGATTTTCACTTGCAAGCGCGCCACGGCTTCTTCGTTCCACTCGATTCCAGCACCCGCCCGTTGGGGAATTTCGATGTGACCCGCCTTCACCGGGAACGGTTCCTTGAGGATGGGATCCGCCCAATCCTGCCATTCCAGCCAATGCGCGGTTTCGCTGACACGCATCAGATGCGCCGACATCTCGGGATAGAGGTGGGTCGAGATCTGAATGCCGGCGGCCGCGGCGATCGGTGCGGCGCGCAGCCAGCCGCTGACGCCACCGATACGCATCAGATCGGGCATCACATAGTCGCCCGCGCCGGCGCTCAGCGCGGCCAACAGATCGCGCGGCCCGTAGAAATTCTCGCCGAGCTGGACCGGCGTTCTGAGCTCGCGCGCCAATTGGGCATAGCCCGGCAGATTGTCGTAAACGATCGGCTCCTCGAACCAGTAGAGGTTCTGGCCGTCGAGCGCATGGCAACGGACGAGCGCATCGCCCAGCGACAGGCCCTGGTTGAAATCCACCATAAGTTTGATCTCTTCGCCGGCACCGTTGCGCACCTCCCGGATCGCCGCCAGATCGTCGTCCAGACGGTCGCGGCCCAGGCGAAGTTTTAGGGCGCCAAAGCCGCCCTCGGCGACGAGGGCCCCAGCCTCCTTCGCCAGCGTGTCGACCTCGGTCAGCCACAAGCCGTTGCTGTTGTAGGCGGGAACCGGTGCCAACGAGCCGCCGAGCAGGACGGCAAGCGGCAAGCCTGCCGCCTTGGCGAGCGCGTCCCACAGCGCCATGTCCAATCCCGCGACAGCGATGGCGGCGACGCCGGAATAACCCACGAGATTGAGCGATCGCCGGTTGGTCTGGAAGCTGTCCAGCGGCGACAGCGTTGCGCCACTACGCGCCGCGGCAAGATCGCGAATCGCCGGGACGATGTAGCGCACGGCATTTGCGAGATAGGGCTCCAGATAGCTTCGCCCGACGATGTCGCCTGTCGTGTGCAGGTCGATCAGGATCAAGGGCCACTCGTCGAACCGGCCTACCTTGGAGACGACGGGCCGCCTCAAGGGTATGACGACGGCGCGGACGTTGACCGACTTCACCTTAAGCTGCGCAACCATGACAGGGCCCTCCGGTCCATCGACTCGTCTTCCGGAGCTTACGCAAGTAGGCTCGTTTCGACATCCTCCGGGAGGAAGGGCATGAAAAGAGCCGTCTTCGCCTTTGGCCTGTTGTTCCTCGCGACGACTGCACATGCCGAGAACGGCATCCTGCCGATGGCGTCCAAGCCGGAGGAGGTCGGGCTTTCGTCCGCGCAGCTCAAGCGCCTCGAGGACGTGACCCGGGCGCATGTCGAATCGGGCCTGGTGCCGGGTGCGGTGATGGTGGTGGCGCGGCGCGGCAAGATCGCCTGGATGTCGACGCTCGGAAAGCGCGACGTGGCGGCGGGCGATGCGATGAAGCCCGATGCGATCTTCCGCATCTATTCCATGACCAAGCCGATCGTAAGCGTGGCGGTCATGCAGATGGTCGAGGAGGGCAGGCTGCAGGTGAGCGACCCGGTGGCGAAGTTCCTGCCCGAGATCGGCAAGATGAAGGTCGGCGTCGAGAAGATCGGTACCGACGGAAGGCCGCTGCTGCAGCTCGCCGATCCCGAGCGACCGATGACGGTGCAGGATCTGCTGCGCCACACGTCGGGCCTGACCTACGGTTCGCGCGGCACGACGCTGGTCAACCAAGCCTACGTTGCCGCCAAGATCGGCAGCCGCGACGTCACCAACGAGGAATTCGTCGCGACACTCTCGACCCTGCCTCTGCAATTCTCGCCCGGCGCACGTTGGGAATACAGCGTGTCGACCGACGTGTTGGGCCGGCTGGTCGAGGTGATCGACGGCAAGAAGCTCAGCGAGGCGTTGAGCGCGCGCCTGCTCACGCCGCTCGGGATGGTCGACACGGCTTTCCAGGTGCCTGCCGACAAGCTTGCCCGCGCGGCCCAGCCCGGACCGCGGCCGAACGGCCAGCCGGCGACGCCGCGCTTCGCGGTGAACGACGGCGCGAAATACGAATCGGGCGGCGGCGGCCTCACCAGCACGATGGACGACTACCTGCGCTTCGCCGCCATGCTGTCGGGCGGCGGTGCGGTCGGGGGCAAGCGCCTGCTCGGCAAGCAGACGCTGGCCTTCATGACGGCCGATCATGTCGGCAACCGGCCGGGCCGCCCGCCGGGCTTGGGCTTTGGGCTGGGCTTCGAGGTGCGCATCCAGCCCGGCGAGGCCGCGCTGCCGGGCGCGGTCGGCGAATACGGCTGGGCCGGCGCCGGTGGAACGCTGTTCTGGATCGAACCCAAGGAGCAGCTTGTCGCCATCTACATGGCGCAGGTGAGCGACGGCGACCGGCCCCTGCTGCTCACTCAATTTAGGGCCATGGTCCAGTCGGCGATCATCGATTGATCGCAACTCTTTCCGGAGGAAGCGCCATGAACAAGATCATCAGTGCTCTTGCCTTTTTGTCTGTCGCCACCGCGGCGCATGCCGAGAACGGCGTCCTGCCGATGGCGTCGAAGCCCGAGGACGTGGGTCTCTCCTCGACGCAGCTCAAGCGTCTCGAAGAAGTCACCCAGAAGCACATCGATGAGGGCCTGGTGCCCGGCGCAGTGATGGTGGTGGCGCGGCGCGGCAAGATCGCCTGGCTCTCGACGCTCGGCAAACGCGACGTCGCGGCCGGCGACCCCATGAAGTTCGACTCGATCTTCCGCGTCTATTCCATGACCAAGCCGATCGTAAGCGTGGCGGTCATGCAGATGGTCGAGGAAGGCAAGCTGCAGGTGAGCGACCCGGTGTCGAAGTTCCTGCCCGAGATCGGCAAGATGAAGGTCGGCGTGGAGAAGACCGGTGCCGACGGAAGGCCGCTGCTGCAGCTCGCCGATCCCGAGCGACCGATGACGGTGCAGGA
>Ga0070698_100004560_pt1 | contig 15214 bp, 17 predicted proteins | sample KBSK1502metaG_FD_65477 | JGI IMG/M metagenome (GOLD analysis project Ga0070698, IMG submission 65477) | Corn, switchgrass and miscanthus rhizosphere microbial communities from Kellogg Biological Station, Michigan, USA - KBS K1-50-2 metaG | ecosystem: Host-associated > Plants > Roots >...
CACCGTCTCGCCGTCGACCGAGCGCAGAGAGAATTCCGGGGACGGATTTTGCGCGGACGCCGGCAGCGAAGCAGTCAACACCAACGCTAATGAACATACCGCCAAGGCGATGGCTGTGCGAATTTTGCTAAACATCGTGACTCCCTTTTTTCGGGCCGGGTCGCTTCAGGACGGACGGCCAATCAACGAGCGTTTAGATGAGCGCCGCGGGTGTCTCGTTGGAATATTCTTATTATGGTCAAAATGCGCCCAAAACAGGCTCAATCCTGCGGCGGGGGAACGCCAAAAACTTCCTGGTGCAGCTGCCGGTAATCTTCCCACGTGTCCATGTCGCGCGCAACATGGGCGGATTCAACCGCCAGTCGCTTGACCTCCTGGCGATGCGCCACGAAGAGTCCCCGCAGACCGCTTTCCGGATCGAGCCCCATCAATTCTTCCCGGTAAGCCAGATCAATTAAGACTGGATGTCCACCTCGCCCTCCGTGTTCGGGCTGGACCAGCCGAGCCCCTTGTCTCCATTCGTCGATAACCGTCTTGATAGTTTCAGCTGGCACCGCGGGGTGATCGACCAGGCTGATGATCAAAGCCTGAGCCACAGAATTTACTGCTGCTACTCCCCGAGCGATCGAAGCACTCATCTCGCTGTCCGGATCAGGATTGACGACGAGAGTGACGGGGAAGTTTTTCAGCCGTTCCCGAATGTCTTCGGCGCGATGACCGGCAACAACGATAATGTCGTCTACATTAGCCGCACGAAGATTGTCTATGCAGCATTCGATCACGGTGCGATCGCCGAAGGGAAGCAGCGGCTTGAAGGCGCCCATGCGGCGAGAGCGTCCGGCGGCGAGCAGGATTGCACTGATGTTATTCAAGTCGACCTGTTTGATTTGTCTTTGGCCGTTCAGTTCTGGCAAAGGCGCAAAGACAATACTAAAGGCGCTCAGAGAACCTGGTCGGCCATCTAACTGCTCTCGGGCAGCGCGGGAGGTTCCCACAATTCAATGCGATTGCCTTCGGGGTCCATGATCCAACCGAACTTGCCGAATTCTGATGCTTCCATCTTCGCATCGACTCCTTCAGCGCGGAGTTGCGTCAACAACCAATCAAGATCCTCGACTCGGAAATTGATCATGAATGAGGAATGACTGGGGTCGAAGTGTTTTGTGTCGGCAGGAAAGACCGACCAGACAGTTTGGCCACCGTCTTTTTGGGGATCATCCTGCCACTTGAACGTGAAACCCCAGCTTTCGGAGTCGATTCCCAGATGCTTTCGATACCAAGCGCGAAGTTGATCGGGATCTTTCGCCTTGAAGAAAATCCCACCGATGCCGGTAACTCTTTTCATATCGTGTCTCCTGGGTTGGGTTGCGGGGAGGGACGGCCCTACCCCTACAATAATTCCTTAAGAGCCCGCAGAGTATATTCGCGCGTCATCTGCTTGCGCCAGTTCATTACAAAGTCGGTGTTGTCCAGCGGCCGGGCTTTGACGTAGCAGGCTTCGGCCGCCGCGCGAATGTGATCTTCGTCAAACGGCTGGCCGACCAAAGCCTGTTCGGCTTCCTTCGCTTGCACGGGTGAAGGAGCGACGGCGCCGAGGACCAAACGCGCATCGCTCACTGTGCCTGCTTGATCCAAACTCACCCAGGCGGCCACGCCGAGGACCGGAAAATCAAAAGCTCCACGACGGCGAAGTTTTTGATAAGAGGCTCGCCACCCATTTGTTGGCGGCAGATGAATGTCAACCAGAAGTTCGTCGGGCCTTTTCTTTAAGTAGTCAATGCCGTCATCGTTATAGAATCCGGCGGCGTCGATCATCCGCTCATCGAGCGTGGAAGCCAGGCGAAACTTCGCGCCGATTGCCACCATCACCGGAACCAGATCGGAAGACTGCACGGCCCAACACTTCGAACTTCCCGGCGCGACCCAGCAAACGTCGCCATCTTTCTTCAAACAAAAATTGATCGCCTTCCGCCATTCGTAATTCTGATCGTAGTAGTTGCAGCGCGTGTCGAGCAGCAGGTTGCCGCCAATCGTTCCCATGTTGCGCAGGAGCGGAGTCGAGATCGTGCGCGCGGCGCTGGCGATGACTGGATAGTCGCGCTTGATGATCGGGTGATCGACGATATCTGAAAGCAAGACTGACGCGCCAATTTTTAGACCGCCGTTTCCATCGCCATCGATCTTGTTCAGCTCGGATAACCGCATGACTGAGATCACCGTGCGCGGCGTCTGTTGCCTGCGCTTCATATTCGGATAGAGATCGGTGCCGCCGGCAACGAACTGCGCGTCAGGGCCTGTGTCGCCGATGATCTTCACCGCCTCCGCGATGGTGCGCGGGACGCGGTAGTCGAATTTGGGTAAGCGCATCATAGGCGTGGTGATTTTGACCGGAATGAAGTACGTTGTGCAGTCCTGACTTCTTGGATGGTCCACTCGATTGCTATTAGAAATTGCTCAAGAGAGTCGTCATTATTAAGAGTTGAGAGAAGAATAGCCGGATACTTGTCAATGCTATCTTGGGGCAGGTTGACTCCTGGGATTTTATCAGACGTTGGAGGAGTTCAGTGCGTGTCTGGTTTGACAGTCCATTTCGGTTCTTCATCCTTCCAAATTTGATGCCTACACGAGCGACTCTCCCGCGACAATACACAGTGATGGGGTTATGTGAGCGGTCAGCGCCATATTCCAACACTGGGACAAAGGAAGCGTCTCTCCAGTCTATTCGTGAAAATCTTTCGCGTGACCAATTCAATATTCTCCTCGCCACCTTTTCCGCTTCGGGTGGAAGTTCATCAATGATCCCTTCATCTGTTTTGGGTCGCGCGCTGATTGATTTCCTATCCTTTGTCCGAACGACGAAGGTTGTTTGGGGTGAATCGAATCCCTTGAAAACCACTTGTTTCTCGATAAATCGCAACTTGTCATGACGCCTTGCGCTTTCGTCATGGATTTGGGTCATCGCGACGTTACTGAGTCTTATTCCAGCCAGGTTTTCAGTGCTCTCTACTCGCTTGGTATAGTTCACCATGACCCCGAACATATCGTCATCAATTATTCGCGCCGAGCCTAAATGAACTCCGGCCCTAATCCTTATGCGATCATCTCCTGTGTTCGCTTGTAGAGCCAACGCGAAGTCTAAGGCGTCCAGCACATCCCGGAATACGACCATGAACGAGTCACCAATTATTTTGATTTCGTGATGGTCGTATTTCGACATTAGATAACGCACCTGCTCAAAGTGCTTTCGCAGCAGCACGATCCATTTTTCGTCTCCCAATTGATTAGCAAGGGTGGTCGAATCCACGATGTCCGTAAACACCAAGGCAAATATCCGCGATGCTCCTGCCCACTCCTGGAGAGTCTGCCCTTTCATGTGCTCGTTCCTAAAGCATTCAACCGGTACAGAACCGGGAGCGGTAGCGACCGGATCCAACACTCACCTTGCCAATGCAGTTTCGCTCACCAACGGATCTTTCAGGTAACGTTGAGTGCTGGTTCCGGTCGCTACCGCTCCCGGTTCTGAACCGATCACTCCGCTGCTAACCTACGCTTAGACTGGCTCCGCCTACCCGATCTATTCCCCTCTGGCGTTAACCGTTTCGCTGCCTTAACAATCACCCGCAAAGCCTCATTGACGGATTCGTCATCAGGAAAGGCTTTTCTAACATCGGGCTCCAATAAAACGAGGTTCGTGCCGGAGCGATATCGCTCGCGATAGATTCCCCGACCCACGATTTTCATTTTGCTGAAGTCGTATTCGGGCCGCATTTCATCCTCTAGATCTGATGTTTTTCTCTTTCCTTTCATAGTTCGACTAAGCAGCTTCGTCCTTTCGAAAGTGAAGCTTCATCAGTTGCTCAGGCCGCAAGGCATTTCTTGCATCGCTGTTTGACTGACATCAAGCTCGTTTCTTTTCCTTGAGCTTCAATTCCGGGTGTCTTTCAAGAAAGCCCCCGCGCCTAAACTTATATCGCCCCGGCTTCATCGTGGCATCCTCATCGATGCCGGCTGCCAGATCGGCTTGATAGTCCTCTTCCGAGACTTCGATGGTTACGTTTACGCCGTCGTCTTCAATCACAGTGAAGACAAAGGGTCTATAAGTTGATGGTTCTTCTTCGCTCATAGATTTCTTTTTCGGCCCTATCGGCTTTGCGCGCTGAGATTATCCGTACTTGGTCAGCGGCGCGCTCCTCGATAGCCCGATGATCATGAAACGTGCCTCATCGACTGAGTGCTCGACATCATAGTCTTCGAGGGCATTCGGGTCGTAGAAGACCTCTGTTGCCTCTCCGAAGCTGACTCCATGCTTCGCAAGATTTTCAACAGCTTTTTGGTCATCCCACTCGAACCTCAATTCAGATTCCTCTTTGTCATTCTATGCTCGCACTTGCGCAATTGCGAGACATATAAAAGGTACCGCCGCTTAGTTTGTTTGGAGTTCCGCCTTTAGGCGGTCTTGCAACGGAGATAAGAACCGCCTAAAGACGGAACTCCGAACCAAAGCGCCAACAAGTCGGGCGCACTCCAAATTACTTCGCCACGTCCTTCCTCACAAACAACAGCAGATCGACGCCCGGCCGCAGATCATAGCTGCCGTCTTCCTTGCCGGAAGGAACGAGCACATAACGGTCGCCATAGGTCGTCTTAAGTTGTTCTTCCTGGGCCATCGAACCAATGATCATAGGCTCGTTCGTGGCCACGATTTGCTGGTAGTAACCGACCTTTTTGTAATTGCGAAAATACCAGGGCAAAGGCCAGTAGTCGGGCGAGACGAGCGCGATGCCGGTGTCTGGTCCGGTACCCATGCGCTGCGCGATCCGATCGATTTCGTCGAGCATCTGCAACAGCTCGCGCCGCGTGTGCGCATAGACGTAAGGGTACGAGTCATCGTCGTAATGAACGAAGTTGAGCTCGTACATTTGATAACCGCCAATCGCCAGCACAGCCGCGACCGTGAGATAGAAGTGTGGAGAAGTCTTTTGCCGATCGAACCGGGAATACAGAATGTAACCGGCGTATCCGGCCAGCAGCAGAATGCAAACCAGGTAGGGCCAGTTAGTTGAGAAATCAAAATCCCACGTGATGTCCGGAATCTTGCTCGCCTCGCCGTACTTCAGCTTCGCCACGTGTCCGAATATCAATAATGCGATAGCCCCGACGGCTAGCGAAAGCGGAACCGACGGCTCGCCAAATCTTCGATAAAGTTGATCGAGGGCATAGCCGCTGATGATCGCCAGGGGCACAATGAAGTTCAAAGAAATCCACGGCGTCTTGTATCCCACCAGCGAATATGCCAGGAGCAATCCGAAAGCCCATTGGGCGATGAAGACCGCCAGGCGATTGTTCGCGCGCCAGACCGCCACCACTGCTCCCACGCCTCCCAATAACAGCAGTGGAGATTCCATCTGCCGCATCCATTCGAAGTATTGCAGAAACGGATGCTCGTGCTCGTGCGTGCGATGCGACCAAAACTTTAGTGTCTGCATCGCGTCGCTGACGCCCTTTGGATAGTTGGTAAAGAACGATGAATAGAACAGGACGTTGACGAGGACGAAGACGGCAAAGGCGAGCAGCGCCACGGTAGCCAGGGATACAGGTCCACCAAAGCGCTCGATTGTCTGCTGCAAACGTTCACCCACAGACTCGTCACGCTGCTTTCCGGCCAGCTTATCCCGCAGCCAGAAGTAAACACTCGTTGTAATCAGCGCGATCAAAAGCACCGGGCCATTGATGATCCAGGTCTCCTTGGTCGCCACCATCAACGCCGCGGATATGGCAGCCAGAATCAGATAGGTCGCCCGCCCGGTGTCGTAGTACTTCAAAGCCGCGACCACGATTCCCAATGTGAAAAAGACGAACAAATGTTCGTGGATGAAATAGCGAGAAAGATAGACCGCGCCCGGAGAGATGGCGATCAATACTGCCGCCGACAGCGCTCCAATTGTCCCGATGCGTTTGCGCAGCAGGAGCACCAACCAGATCGTGCCGATGCCAAAGGCGGCCGTGACGAAGCGAATGTTGAATGTCGTCAGACCGTAGTTTTCGGCAAAGGCTTTCCCGCCGAGGAACCGCGCTATCCACGGAATAATCGCCGAGAAGAAATAGAGGGTGGGACCGTGGTAATTCTCCGGGTTGTAGGTGTATTTGCCTTCGCGCACCAGCGTGACAAGGAAGTTCCCGTTGACACCCTCGTCGTGGTGCAAGGGAACGAGTGAGAGATTGTAGAGCCGCAGGAAAGCGCCGACGATCAGAATTCCCAGCGACGATATTCGCCACGCGAGTTCAGAAATTTCCGCATTGGCGCCGTTGACGCTGGTTTCGTCAATCGTCGTTGCCGCCGGCTGCTTCGCGCGCGACTTCTTACGGCTTGATTTTGTAGAGGTGGTACTCACCGATTTTGATAACTTCCGGGTAACGACTGAAGAAGGCCGTGTTTACAGTCCCCATCACCGAGATTTCCTGCGGATCGATTACAACATAGTCGACGCCGTATTTGTCGAGCAAGCTCTCGGCTTCCGGCGAGCCTGAATATATCTTCTTGATATCTGTTTCGCGCGGGCCAAAATCGATCCCGTGCGTCCAGATGTGACCGGGATAACCCATCAACGATCGCCGGCCCGCCAAAAAAAGAGGTGTGTTGTGAACCGGCGCGTGCAGAATTGTAGCGCGCGGCGGCGTCTGCTGTTTGATCATTTCGGCAAACGTGACGCCGTCGCGATCGAACTCCTGATACTCGCCCTGACTGGTCATTAAAGCGAAAACGTCCAGGGCGCCGGCTAACGTGAGCACGACAAACAAGCTGCCTGCCAGCACCCGGTTCCACGTCTTTCCTTCCCAAAGTCGGGCCAGCAACAACGCGACGATCGGCGCAGACGCGATCCACCAGTAGAAGAGAACCTTCACGTTGTCCCAAATCCATGGCGCCAACTTCAAGAGGTTTGGAATGATGAAGCAGAGCGTAAACGGCAGGAAGAAAAAAAGCAGCCTACGCGAAACCAGATAGTCCTCGCGCTTCCAAAGCAGTGCCGCGATCAGCAGCGGAATGAAAAGCCCCGTGTTCTTCAGCCAGAACCAGGCGACGTAAGGAAGGCGTTTCGCCCAGGCTCTAATCGGAGGCGCGGTAGTCAGAGGTTGTGGATCTACAGGCGGACCGAGCGACGCCAGCAGATCTGTTAAAGTCGGGTGGACAGATGCCTTTGCGGGCTGCTGATCGCTGTCCCAGCCAAACTTCCAGGCGATGAAGCTGTCCATCTTCACGGCACTGTTTCGTGTCGACCAAAATATTTGTGGCGCACCAATGCCGAGAGCCAGCACGAAAAAACAGATCCAGAGACGGAGGTGCGACATTGGCAGCAACCAAAACAGGCTGGCCGCCACTGCAATCGCCAGAGTGACTATCGCTAGTTTCGCACGGAGAGGAGTGAGCGCTTCGAAAGAGATCGCGCCTAAGTAAAGCAGCAGCGCCACCAGAGCAGCAAGTCCATACGCTGCCCAACCACGTCTGTAAGTCCAGGGGACCATGAACGCCGCCACCAGCATTACGGCGATGAAACTGTGGGCGTGAATCAAAGGCAGCAAACCGGCAACGAGACCCGCCGCGAGCATCCGCTTTGCGGAAGGCAAAAGTAAAAAGGAAAAATTAAAAAGGGAAGAGTTACCTCCGGTTGATCCCGCTCTCTTACTTGCGGTGCTTGCTGGTTCCGGCCGTTGGTCACGACGTTGCTCTTTTTTTCCTTTTACTTTTTTACTCTTTCCATCAGCGTCTGCTTGCGACGCGGCCCACCATTGCGTGAACACGATCACGGCCAGCGGAATGCCGAGCAGGAATCCGCGCTGCGGTATCAGCAGACTGGTAACCGCGTTGCCCCAACGCCAACCCTCCGCGACCTCGGGAAGAATCGTGTATGAATGTGGAATGTGGCTCAGCACCTGGAACACGCCGCCTTCGCCCTTGTTCGCGTCGGTGAACAACATCGCCCAGCCCAGCCCGCCGTTCAGGATTACCAGCAGCGGCGTCAGCATCGCTGCCGTGCGATTGCGCAAGACTTTCTGACCAAAGCGATGCAGCACTCCCACGAGCGCCACGCCCACGAAATAGTTTTCGATGAACAGGGAATCGCGCAAACTGGCTCCGGCGCGCACGAACATCGCCGAGATAAAGTCGGTCATGAACGGATAAGTAAACCGGGCGCCGGCAAACGTCGGGTCTTCAGGCGGAAAGTTTTGGCCCAAGGCAAAGCGTGTGATCACGCTCAAGTGAAAAGGGAGGTCGCCATAGTTGTTCAGCACCCCGGTGTAGATGCCATCCGGCTTTTCGAACATGGCCCGCGAGAACAGCATCCACATGACAATCGCCACGGCCGCATAGAAAAGAAAATAGATGAACGCCCAACGATCAGGCCGGGTTGTCGCCCGGCTAATCGCGATCGTCGCAGTTTTGAAGTCTTTATCAATTTGAGTGCGAACCTGCGAGTTGCGGAGCAGCAGCGCGGGCGTTGCCATGAGGAGAGCCGTCACGCCTAAGGTCGTTGCCGTCAATCCGATCATTAAGGAGAGGATGAAGCCGATTAGGCCGAGGAGCGCAAATCCGATGCAGGTCCCGGTGCATAAACGTGAAGCGAGCGGCGCGTCCTCATCCCAGGTGTAGGTGAGAAGCGCGCCGCTCGCGATGGCGATCAAGGATAAGGCGAGAGAGAATGTCATCAGAGCATGAGTGGCACAGACTTCAGTCTGTGATTTACCTGACGACAATCACAGACTAAAGTCTGTGCCACGTTCGCTGGCTAGATACTCATGATCTCATGTTCTTTGGACTTTGAGAGTTCGTCGATTTTCGCAATGTACGCGTCCGTTAGTTTTTGTACTTCATCCAAACCGTCACGTTCGGCGTCCTCGGAAATCGCTTTATCCTTTAGCATCTTCTTCAACTTGTCGTTCTCGTCGCGGCGGATGTTGCGAATGGCGGTGCGATGTTCTTCGGCGATTTCGTGGACTTGTTTGGCGAGCTGCTTGCGCCGCTCTTCGGTGAGTGGCGGAATGGGAATCCGCACCAGCTTGCCGTCGTTCGATGGATTCAAACCCAGATCGGCAGCCCGAATCGCTTTCTCAATATTTGCGACTTGCGTCTGATCCCATGGTTGCACGGTGAGCATCTGCGGCTCCGGCGCATGCACTGAGGCCATCTGGTTCAGCGGCGTCGGCGTGCCATAGTAATCGACCTGAATGTTGTCGAGCAGGCTCACGGCTGCGCGTCCCGTGCGCACCGTGGCCAGCTTGCGGCGCACGTCTTCGATGGCCGTTTCCATGCGTGGCTTGGTTTCTTTGACGACGTCTTTTTCGTTCATGACGAACTCCGTAAAAGCCGTGAATCCGAAGACCGTTAATGGTGAATAGACAATGCGCGGGATTTAGTCAAGCGTTCAGAGTTCGAGCTTTAGGTTGCTGGTCTCAGGCGCAAGCTAAAACTTGAACTCTGAACTAGCAAGCCAATGACACGCGCGTTCCAATCCCAGAGTTGCTCTGGACTACGCGGGCGATGTTCCCCGGCGTGCGCATGTTGAAAACCACGATCGGCAGATCGTTGTCCATGCACATCGAGATTGCCGACGCGTCCATCACCTTCAACTGCTTCTCGAGCACTTCTTGATAAGTAATGCAGTCAAATCGCGTTGCCGTCGGATCCTTCATCGGATCCGCTGAGTAAACGCCGTCGACCTTGGTGGCTTTCAAAATCACTTCCGCCTTGATTTCGAGCGCCCGCAGGGCCGCTGCCGAATCTGTCGAGAAGAAGGGATTGCCCGTCCCGGCCGCGAAGATCACTATCCGGCCTTTTTCCAAATGACGGATAGCGCGACGGCGAATGAAAGGTTCCGCGAGTTGGGGAATGTGAATGGCCGAGAGCACGCGAGTTTGAATGCCGGTTTTTTCCAGGGCGTCCTGCAAAACGACGGCATTCATCACTGTCGCCAGCATGCCGATGTAGTCCGCCGACGACCGGTCCATGTTGCCGGCGCTTTTGGAAAGCCCGCGAAAGATGTTGCCGCCGCCGACAACGATCGCGATCTGAACGCCGAGATCGTGCACCTCGCGGACCTCTTCGGCGACGGCTCGCGCAATATCCACGTCGATGCCGAAGGTTTGCTCGCCCATCAGCGCTTCGCCGGAAATCTTCAAAAGCACGCGACGGTAGGCCGGTTGGTTTTGAATCTCAGTGCTCATTTAGTGGCACAGACTTCAGTCTGTGATGGGGCCTTACGAAACAATGAATCACAGACTGAAGTCTGTGCCACTGTCCTACTTAGTTTCCCGCGAGCTTGGCGACTTCATCGCCGAAGTCGTCTTCGCGCTTGCTCAAGCCTTCGCCCATCTTGTAGCGCGCAAATCTCCGAATCGTAATCGTCTCGCCGGTCTGGGCAATCTTTTCGGTGACCAACTCGGCTACTGTCTTGGCCGGGTCTTTGATGAAGGGCTGGTCAAGCAAAACAAACTCTTCGAAGAATTTGTTCAGCCGGCCCTCGATTATCTTGTCGATGACCTGGTCCGGTTTGTTCGCGTTCTTTGGATCGTTCTTCGCCTGGGCCCGGGCGATCTCTCGCTCTTTGTCCAGGGTCTCGGCAGTCACTTCGTCGCGTGAGATGTGACGCGGCTCTGCGGCCGCGATGTGCATCGCAATGTCTTTCACCAACTGCTGAAACTCAGTGCTGCGAGCGGCAAAGTCGGTCTCGCAATTAACCTCGACCAGTACGCCCACTTTACCGCCCATGTGGATGTAAGAACCGACCACGCCTTCGGCGGCCACGCGACCTTCTTTCTTCTTGGCTGAGGCCAGCCCGCGCTCGCGCAGGATTTCATTCGCCCGTTCCTGGTTGCCTTCGGCTTCGATTAGCGCCTTCTTACATTCCATCATTCCGGCGCCGGTCTTTTCGCGCAGCGCCTTAATCGCGGCTGCGTTTATTTCTGCCATGATTCCTTCATCTCCCTAATTAGTAGCACAGACTTCAGTCTGTGATTGAATGGCTGCGAAGCACAGACTGAAGTCTATGTTACTTCATGAAAACGCGCAGCCCGGCGGGGATCCCGCTTTTGAGGCTGCGCTCGCCGATGAATTAGTAGTTGCCTTAATTCTAGCTTGCGGCGACGACCTCCGCACTTTCGTTTTCAGGTTCCGTTTGCGGAATCGGTTCGACTGCCTGAGCGTTGATTGGTTCAGCGCTCGACTCGGTTGACGCAGATTCTTCAGCCGGCGGTTCGCTGATCGCGTCTGCCACCGTCGGCGCCCCGGCGCCCTCAGTTTCGCTAGCCGCCGCGCTTTCAAGTTTCTCTCCGGCGGCCGTCCCTTCAGAGTCCTCACCGGTAGCCCCACCTTCGGTCAACATCTGCTGTCCCTCGAGCACCGCATCGGCGATGCGCGCCGCGAACAGACGAACCGCGCGCAAAGCGTCATCGTTGCCGGGAATCACATAATCGATTCCTTCCGGCGAACAGTTCGTATCGACGACCGCAATGACCGGAATGCCGAGTTTGTTTGATTCGGCGACAGCGATCTCTTCTTTGCGCACATCGATGACGAAAACCAGGTCGGGCAACCGAGTCATGCCTTTGATGCCGGAAAGGACCTTTTCCAGACTTTGCCGCTCGCGATCAAGTTTGATGCGTTCCTTCTTGGTCAGCTTTTCATAGCGACCATCGGTTTGCATCGCTTCGAGATCTTTCAAGCGCTTGATCGATTTCTGCACCGTCTGAAAATTCGTGAGCAAGCCGCCCAGCCAGCGCTGGTTCACGTAATACTGTCCCGAACGTTCCGCTTCTTCGCGCACGGCATCCTGCGCCTGGCGCTTGGTGCCTACGAAGAGCACCGTCTTGCCGCGATCTTCGGCGACCATGTTCGAGACGTACTGCAACGCCTCGCGAAACATCTTCTGCGTTTTCTGCAGATCGATAATGTATATGCCGTTGCGTTCTCCGAAAATGTATTCCTTCATTTTCGGATTCCAGCGACGCACCTGGTGGCCAAAGTGAACGCCGGCCTCCAGCAATTCTTTCATCGTAACGGTTACCAAAAAGCTTTCTCCTTTATGTCAATTGGTTTATGTACTCGCCGCGACTAGTGCCTTCGCCTTGAAAGCAACCAATTAGAATCGCGACAATGGATTCTGTTCTGAGATCCCAAATTTGAAATTTGAGATCTCAAGCTTATCTCTTCGAGAACTGGAAACGCTTGCGAGCGCCCTTCTGTCCGTACTTCTTGCGCTCTTTAATGCGCGGGTCCCGGGTAACCAATCCGGCTTCTTTCAATGCCGGCCGCAGGTCCGCGTTGTACAACATCAGGGCTCGCGTAATGCCGTGACGAATCGCGCCCGCCTGACCCGATGGCCCGCCGCCGGCCACATTGACCAGCACGTCAAACTTGCCTCCGGTTTCCGTCAGGTTCAGCGGCTGGCGGATGATCATGCGATGTGTTTCGTTTGGAAAGTACGCCTCGAAGGCTTTCCGGTTAACCAGGAAATTGCCTGCGCCTGGCCGCAAGTAGACTCGGGCAGTCGAAGTCTTTCGCCGCCCGGTTCCGTAGTATTGAATTTCTGCCACGTCTTAATCCTTTTGCTTTGCTGTTTTCTACTTTTGATTTTTGCGTGAAGGGAGTTCGAGGAGTTTTGGTAGCTGCGCCGAATGAGGGTGCTCGGCGTCAGCATAGACTTTTAACTTCTTCGCCATCGCTTTTCCAAGTTTTGACTTGGGCAGCATTCCTTTCACTGCAAACTCGATTACTCGCTCAGGGTGTTTGGTAAACATCTCACTGACAGACGTCTCTCGCAGGCCACCGGGGTAGAGCGTATGCCGGCGATAGACCTTGTCGGTCGCCTTCGATCCGGTGAACATCGCCTTGCGAGCGTTGACTACAATCACATGGTCGCCCATGTCGAGAAACGGTGTCCATTTCGGGTTCCGTTTGCCGGTTAGAATAGCGGCTACTTCGGTTGCCAGGTGTCCAACGGTCTTGCCGGAGGCATCCACGACGAACCAATTTCGCTCCTGGGCCAGAGTCTGCCCGCTGGGAAAGTATGTTGACATAGATAAGTCCTTCTATCTTAAGCGCCTAAAACGCGAACGGTTAGAATAGGAAACGGGCAAAGCGTTGTCAAGTTTGCGTGAAATCGGAACGCCTGCGATAGCGCGCGGGCCTGCTTGTCCCGAAGGAATTGATCTGAGGCTCTCTTGATAACATTGTCAATGTGACGATAGCTCGGCCCGTCCGCTCCGCAGGCGGTTCTGATCCTGCTTGCGGTCGCCGACTTCATCTCAATAGTCTGTGTTTCGGTTCCCAGAAAACACTCGATGGTTTCTTAGGGTGAGACGGGCCCGGCATACTTCACTTTGAATTTTGATGCTGCTAGTATGGCCGAGCCGCGAGTCAGCCGGCGTAGCTCAGTTGGTAGAGCAACTGATTTGTAATCAGTAGGTCGGGGGTTCAAGTCCCTTCGCCGGCTCCATTCCGTCTTGTCCTCATCCGAGGAGTTAACGCCGCGGGTTCGGTTCCCCGTACGAAAAGACCACCAAGGAACTGCTTCTGCAAAATCGTTGACGTCGCCAATTCAGTTGGAGTATAAGTCCGAGCTGGACTTGCTTAGTTAGCAAGTGACCCGACCGCTTGGTAGTTTCATTATTCAGATTCTCGGGGGGTTTCTCAAGAATCTTTGCCCGCCTCTTAGGCGATATTGTGATCCTGCTATGAAAAGAAACAAAAGAATCACACTCTTTATTTTGGGCGCGGTTGTCTTAAGCGCGGTAGTTGCTGGGACGAGATTGCTGGCGCAGAGCCAGAAGAATGCGCAGGCTGAGTCTCAAAAAAAGGAAGAGCCTACTGCTGTACAAGAAGGGCAAATGAATGAGAAGCAAAGGCAGCACAGTAAGCTCTTCAAGCACTCGGGTACGAAGTTGCGTGATCTTGCCGCCCGACAGAACGGTGATGTGGAGGTCGAGGAAGGGCTTGGCCTGATGACGGTATTGCCTGTGGCTGGTCCCCAACGACCTCTGTTTCATTCGGCGGTTTGTAATGCAGATGCAGTGGTCATAGGAACCCTAAACGATAAGACCTCACAGCTGACGGATGAAGGGAGCTTTGTATTTACGGATTACCAGATAACTGTCCAGGAGGTAATAAAAAACAATTCCGTTGCACCCCTTCAAGCCGCGGATGTGATCACAGGAACCCGGGATGGCGGCGTCGTGGAGCTTAATAACAGAATCTTTCGTGCCAAGCGAGAGGACTTCGATCCCCCGGTTGTCGGACAGCGTTATCTGCTTTTTCTCCGCTTCATTCCTGCTACAGGCGCATACCTGATGTATGGAAATGGCACCTTTCAGCTCGATGGTCAGGGAATTCTCGCGCTCGGCCCGGCCGCTCGTGCAGAACTGGGAAAGAACGGCACCAAAGACGGAGCTGGGTTCCTTAGTCAGATCCGCGTATTTGCCAACACCGACTGCCTGCGTCAATAGGAAATCACTGTTCGGTAAGCTATGTCACTTCCGATTTACCCACGCGGCAATAGAGTAGCCCACCTTTTGAGTGCGGCGTGTTTACTCATTGCGCTGAGCATGTTCTCGGTGTTAAGGGCTCAATGTGCCACGAACGGCGATAGGGCGTGGCCACGAGGAAAGGAAGTTACCTTTCATATCGATCCGAGCATGTCCGACGAAGAACAGGCTGGGATTCGCGACGCGATTGCTCTATGGAATCAAGAGAATCAGACTAATGGATCGGGCGTACGCTTTACTGAGACTAACAGTCCCGGGTTACTGAACTTTGCGAATGGCGCAAACCCCATCACCAACGCGGACGGTTCGACAACGTTCGCCATGGGACTTACAGACAAAGTGCCGGACGCGAACGGCAATATTGGTTCGGCGACGATAACATTCGATCCGAACACGCGGGCCGGGATCGACACAACTCCGGGAGCGATGGGCCTAAGTAACATCTTCTTAAAGATCGCCCTGCACGAAATTGGGCATACGATGGGTCTGGGCCACGTTCCTGACAACGGCGAAGTGGCCAATCGAACGGTGATGAATACTGGTGCTGGAGTGAATGACCGCCTCAATAATATAGCGGTCGAAATAAAGCCTTGTGATCACGACGGCGTCAAAGCTCACCCCAATTACACGCCGCCGCCACCGCCCCCACCACCACCACCTGACCCCACGCCATGTCTGAATT
>Ga0070698_100004562_pt1 | contig 15211 bp, 10 predicted proteins | sample KBSK1502metaG_FD_65477 | JGI IMG/M metagenome (GOLD analysis project Ga0070698, IMG submission 65477) | Corn, switchgrass and miscanthus rhizosphere microbial communities from Kellogg Biological Station, Michigan, USA - KBS K1-50-2 metaG | ecosystem: Host-associated > Plants > Roots >...
CAAGCTGCGGGCCCGCACCGTGGAACCGGTGTTCGGGCAGCTCAAGACCTGCCAGAAGCTGACCATGATGTCCCGGCGCGGCCTGGCCCCGTGCGAAAACGAATGGCTGCTCGCCTGCGCCGCGCACAACCTGCGCAAGCTTCACCGCCACCGCCGCGCAGGCTGACGCTCACCCGGCTGCGATCAGCGGCTCCGGGGATAGCAAGGCCCAAGAGCGCAGTCTTGCACCTCGCATCTTCATTTCAAGGTCCCCAACCTGCTCCCCGCACGGCTTTGTGCAACAGGCTGACTTGTGCGATCCAGCCGGGACAGGCCGGTTGCGCAACTGGCCTAGCGAAGTACGAGTCCGACCGGCGTGCCGAGCGCGCGTAGCCACCGCTCTGCGCGGCTTCACCGTCCTTGCACGAGCCAGTGTCCACAGCGCAGCGAGAGGCCGGTTGCGGAACCGACGGAGCGGCGCAAGCTGACGAAGCCGCGCGGGGACAAGCCACAGTCCAGGCACCAAGTCGGCAACAACCTGGCCGTTGGGGTGGATCACTGAGGAGCGCTGCGGCAGTGTGACCGTTACCGGCAACTGCCCTTACCGCGAGGCCATGCCGTGGCTGGCTGCGGCCGGATAGGTGCTACGACACGGGCCGGTGCGCCGACCCCAGGCACCGGTACTTACGCTGCGGGCATGGACCAGATCCAGGTGGGCACCGCGTCCAGGACGGACCCGACCCTGCTGGAGTCCGGCTGGTACCCACCGGAGGCGCCACGACAGCCTCGCCCTGCGGTAGCGGAGCCTAGCAGGCTTACGTCGTAGCGGTCGGTTTCGGTGCTGTGCCGGAAGGCGAGGTAGGGCAGGACGAGCGGGCGCTGGGCCGTGCGGGCGGGCTCGCCCGTGCGGGAGCCACCGTCGCGGGAAAGCGCCAGGATTTCAGGGGAGTTCGCTGAAGACTCGGCCACCGCTATCCGCCGGGGAGCGGCTGGGCGTCAAGCTACGGGCCACGATCTGGGTGTCAAGCGCTGCCGGGCCCCACTCGTGGCGCGCACTGGCGAGATCGCCGCAGGCCACCCGATCAACTACGCTGGCCGGTACCCGTGACGCCCGCCGGGAAGCAGATCCTGGGAGAAGAACAGCCGGTCGCGGCTGGTCAGGTTCATCCCGATCATCGGCCGGGCCGGCGATCGGCTCGTCGCCGCCGGTCAGCCAGCGGCGGCCCGCAGCGCCTCGTCCAGCAGCCGAAGCCCCGCGCTGGCCTGCTCCCTCGTAATGACCAGGGGCGGCGAGACCCGGATTGAGCTCTCGCCGCATTCGAGCACCAGCAGGCCACGTTCGAAGGCCTGGCGCTGTACCTCCTCGGCCTGCTCGGCGGTTCGGAACTCGATACCGATCATGAGCCCAGTACCGCGTACGTCAGTGATGAGCCCGGGGTATGTGGCGTGCATCTCGCGCAGCCCGGCGAGGAGTGTCTCGCCCTGCTCGGCCGCGTTGGCGAGCAGGCCCTCGGACTTGATGACCTCCAGCGTGGCGAGCCCGGCCGCGCACGGGACCGGGCTGCCGCCGTAGGTCGACCCGTGCGCCCCGGCGGTCCAGCGTTCCATCAGGTCGGCGCGGGCCATGAACGCCCCCAGCGGCAGGCCGGAGGCGAGGCCCTTGGCGCTGATCACGACATCGGGTGTTACCCCCGCGTGCTCGATCGCCCACATCCGGCCGGTGCGGCCCATGCCGGACTGGACCTCGTCGGCCACCAGCAGGATGCCGTGGCGGTCGCACAACTGGCGCAGCCGTGTCAGCCACTCGGGGGGCGGGATGATGTAGCCGCCCTCCCCCTGGATGGGCTCGACGAAGATGGCGGCGACCTCGGTGGGTGAGACCTCGTACCGGAACAGGACGTTCTCCAGGTAGTCGAAGGTCTCCTCCGGGTCGTGTGAGCGGGCGCCCGTGACCGGGTCGACGCGGTTGCAGGCATAGGGGGCGTGGAACACCCCCGGCAGCAGCGGCCCGAACCCCTGGTGGTACTTGGTCTTGGACGCGGTGAGCGTGACCGCGCCGTAGGTGCGGCCGTGGAACGCGCCGAAGAAGGCGAGCACGTTCGGCCGCCCCGTCGCGTACCTGGCGAGCTTGAGTGCGCCCTCCACCGCCTCGGCGCCGGAGTTGGTCAGGAAGACCCGGACCGGTCCTGGCATCGGGGCGGTCTCCGCCAGCGCCTCGCACATCTCCGAGTAGATCGGCAGGTAGAAGTCGCTGGCCGAGTAGTGCAGCAGCGCGGCCGCTTGCCGCTGGATGGCGGCCACCACCCGCGGGTGGCAGTGACCGGTCGAGTTCACCGCGATGCCGGCGTTGAAGTCGAGGAACAGGTTGCCGTCGGTGTCCTCGATCACCGCGCCGCTGGCCCGCGCGGGCATCAGCGGGTAGGCGCGCGGCAGCGACGGGCTGGTGACCCGCTGGTCCCGTTCGTAGACGGCCCTTGCCCGCGGCCCGGGCAACGGGGTGCGTACGTCAGGGACTGGCCTGCTGGGGTCAAGCCAGGTCAGCTCAGCCACCTCGGGCGAGTCCGGCATCACTCCACCACCGTCCGTGACTGCTCGCGCATGTACTGCTGTACGTAGTAGAGGCCGCCGCCCGCCTTGCCGTTGGTGCCCGAGCCCTTCCACCCGCCGAACGGCTGCACGCCGGGCCACGCGCCGGTGGTGGCACCGGCGGGGCGGTTCACGTACACCACGCCGGCCTGGATCTCGTTCAGGAACCAGTCGATCTCATCGTTGTCCGCCGAGAAGAACCCGGCGGTGAGGCCCAGGTCGGTGTCGTTGGCCAGCGTCATCCCCTCCGCCAGCGAGTCCACCGCGTGCACGGCGACGAGCGGAACGAAGAGTTCGTCCCGCAGCAGCCGGTCGTTGGCAGGCAGGTCGGCCACTACGGTGGGGGCCAGGTAGTTCCCGTCGCCATAGCCGTCCCGGCCTCGCAGCACCTCACCGCCCTCGACGACCCGGCCCGCCTCGCTGGCGTGTTTCACGGCCGCCTCGAAACGGTCCACGGCCGCGCCGTCGATGACCGGGCCGACGAACACGTCGCGCCGTGTCGGGTCGCCGACCACCAGCGAGCGCGCCTGCTCGGCCAGCTTCGCGAGGAAGTCCTCAAAGACCTCGCGCTGTACGTAGACCCGGGAGCAGGCCGAGCATTTCTGCCCCGTGAACCCGAATGCCGAGCGGGCCACCCCGACCGCCGCCTTGCCGAGGTCGGCCTTGGCCGACACGATCGTGGGGTTCTTGCCGCCCATCTCGCAGATGACCGGCTTGGGGTAGGCCGTCGCGAAGTGCCGGTAGACCGACATGCCCGCTTCATAGGAGCCGGTGAACGTCAGGCCTGCCACGCTCGGGTGGGCCACCAGGGCCTTGCCAACCTCATCGCCGCCGGGCAGCAAGTGGATGACCCCGTCGGGCAGGCCCGCGTCACGCAGGCATTCATACAGCTTCACTCCGGAGAACGAGCCCTGCATGCTCGGCTTGATCACCACCGTGTTACCGGCCGCGAGCGCGCCACCGGCGGGCCCGCCGGCCAGCGCCATCGGGAAGTTGAACGGGGCGATCACCGCCCACACTCCGTAGGGCCGCATCACGCTATCGGTGGCCTCGTGCTCGGACAGCCGGTCCATCGGCCGGCTGAAGCCGCCGTTGGCCTCTATTTGCGTGCAGTAATAACGGATCAGGTCCGCGGTCTCTTCGACATCCCCGAGTGCCTCCAGCCGGTTCTTCCCGACCTCCATGCTCATCAGCGCCGCCAGTTCGCTGGAACGGTCACTGATGAGGTCCGCGGCCGCCCGCAGCAGGGCGATCCGTTCCTGCCATGGCGTGGCGGCCCAGCCAGGGGCGGCGGCTGCTGCGGCGGCGACCGCATCCTCGATGTCGGCAGGCGTAGCCTCGTGCACGCGGCACATCACCGACTGGTCAGCCGGGCTCACGACCTCGAACGTGGGGCCACCGGTGCGTGGCTGCCCGCTGACGTATCCGGGCAGCGTCTCGCCAAACCATGACCTGGCAACCCGGACACCCTCGTCATAGGCAGCGTGCAGGTCCTCGTTGTCCGCCGACAAGGTGGCATAGGTGACGCGGAAGCGCTTGGCCATCGAATCTTCTCCCTGCTGATCATTACCGTCGGGCTGGTCACATCTGTGCGCTGGTCATTCCCGTGTGTTCGCGGCGGTGGCGGGGCTGCCCCGGTCCCGGAACGCCCGGGCGGCCTCCCGGGCGTCGGCACCCGCGTGCAGCGCCAGCGCGTTGCCGATCTCCGTCTCGAAGGCGGCCTCTAGCCCCACCTCCGGGCCGAGGTTGAGCGCGAGCTTGGCCCCGGTCAGTGCCGCGCGCGGCTTGTCGCGCAGCCTGGCTGCCACGTCCATGGCGGAGTGCAGGTGCTTCCCCTCCTCGGCCACCCAGTTGATGAGGCCGAGTTCGAGCGCTTGCGCTGCGCTGAACCGCTCGCCAAGCAACACCAGTTCCTTTGCCTTGGCCATACCCACCGTAAGCGGGAGCAGGCGCGAGATCCCGCCGGTGACGCCCAGCCCGACACTCACCTCGGGGAAGCCGAACACCGCGTCCCTGCTCGCTGCCACCAGGTCACAGCAAAGTGCGAACTCGCACCCCGCGCCGAGTGCGTAGCCGTGCACGGCGGCGATGACCGGGAACGGCGCCTGCCGGACCAGCCGCGTCACGTCCTGGACCCGCTGCAGCCGCCGCCGGTCTTCCGCCTCGCTAATCGGATCCTGCTCCTGCCGCAGGTCGTGCCCGGCGCAGAACGCCCTGCCCGCGCCGGTGAGGACACAGGCACCCACGTCGTCTGCTCTGGCCTGGCCGAGCGCCTCGCACAACTGCTCCACCAGTTCCGGCACGACCGCGTTCAGCCGACGCGGGCGGTTCAGGGTGATGACCGCGATGCCGGCGTGGCAGTCGTACCGTACCGTCGGCTCGTCGCGGGCTGGCTGCTCCTCCGGGACGGGCATGCTCATGCCAGGCCACCGCCCTCTGCGACGGCCGCGGCCGGGGGGTGCGGCCCTGCCCCGCCGCCGAGCAGGGCCAGGGACATCGTGACGAACGCCGCACTGACCTGGTCGAGCGTCATTCGGCCGCGAGGGGAGTACCAATGGGCCACCCCGGTGCACATCTGCAGCATGGCCATGGCGGCCAGGTTCGTGTCGGGCACCGTGAAGTCCCCGGTGGCGACGCCAGCGGTGATCGTACCGCGCCAGATCTCCTGGTACTCGTCGCGGAGCGCGAGCACCCTGGCGCGGCTGGCGCGCGACAGCGAGCGCAGCTCGGTGTCTCCCACCCGGCACAGCTGCGAGGCACGTGCGTGCCGCCGGACGTGCAGGTCGACCAGGGCGGACAGGCGCTGGACAGGGTCGCCGGTCACCTGCCGGGCGGGCATGAGCAGCTGGCTCATGCTCTCCTCCATCATCCGCTTGAGTAGTTCCTCCTTGGTGCCCACGTAGTGGTACAGGGAGGCAACGGTGACCCCTGCCTCATCCGCGATCTTGCGGATGCCCGTCCCCGCGAAGCCGTGGGTGGCGAACAGCCGCACCGCGGCCCGGTGGATGCGATCGCCGGTGCCGAGCTGGGTCTGGGTCATGATGGCTGACAGCCTACTCCACCGATCGATCGATCGATTAACGGGATTGGACTCCGGCCAGGTGCGCGGTTAGCATCGCGGGCTATGGAGCCGCAACTCGCCGATCTGGATCCGTTGCTGCGCCCACGTGTCATCGCCGTGGCCGGCGCGTCGCGGGACCCCGCGAAGTGGGGCAGGCGTATCCTCACCTACACCAGCCGCGCTGGCTTCGCCGGTGCCCTGTACGGGGTCAACCCGATGGTGGACGACCTTGGGCTGCCTGGCGTCACGACGGTGGCGAAACTGGCCGACATCGGGGTGCCGATCGACTTGGCGGTGCTGGCCAGGCCCGCGTCAGCCACGGCGGACCTGTTGGCGGAGTGCGCCGCCGTGGGTGTGAAGAGTGTCCTCGTCACCGCGGCCGGGTTCGGCGAACTCGGCGGTGAGCATCTGTCGGCGGAGCAGCGCATAGCCGCCCAGGCCCGGGACGCGGGCATCCGGCTGCTCGGCCCGAACACGTTTGGGCTGTTCGTCGCGGGCAGCGGGGTCAACCTCACCCCGCGCGAGCACATCCCGGCCGGACGGGTCGCGCTGCTGAGCCAGTCCGGCAACGTCGTGGTGGCCATGTACGAACAGGCCCGGCAGGCTGGCATCGGCTTCTCCGCCTGCGTCGGCGTGGGCAACCAGGTGGATGTCGGCCTAGGTGAGCTGCTGGCGTACTTCGCCCATGACCCGGCCTCGCACGCGATCGCGGTCTATGTCGAGGGGCTGCGCGGGTCCGGGGCGGACTTCCGGGCCGGCCTGGCGGCCTGCCGCGCGGCCGGCAAGCCCGTGGTGGTGCTCAAGGCCGGGCTGTCCGGGCGTGCTGCCGCCGCGGTCGCCACCCATACCGGCGCGCTGGCCTCGGACGGGCGGGTCTGGCAGGCGGTGCTGGCCGACGCGGAAGCGGTCCAGGTTACCTCCACCCAGGACCTCGTGGACACGCTCGCTGTCGCGTGCGGCGTCGGCAGGCATGGCGGCCGCGCCATGATCCTCACCGATGGTGGCGGCGACTCGGTCATGGCGATCGACTCGTTGACCGCGAACGGGCTGTCCATAGCCACGCTGTCCGCCGCGACGAAGGCGGAACTCGCCACTCTGGTGCCGGCCGACGCGCCGCGGGTGGCGGCGGGCAACCCGGTGACCCTGGACACCGCTGGCGGGGTGGAGGACGACCCTATGCTGCTGGCCCGCTGCGCACAGGTGGCAGCGCGGGACGAGGGCGTTGACGTGATCGTCCTGGGCGGGCTCTTCGGCGGGTACCCGGCGATGCTCGGCCACGAGCTCGCCTGCGCCGACGCGCTCATCGAGTTGCACCGGTCCGGCCACCCGGTGACCGTCCAGTCGGCGTTCGCGCTGACCGAGGCGGAGCCGCTGGCCCGGCTGAAACGAGCCGGCATCCCGGTGGTGCCCACGGCCGACCGGCTCGCCCGAGGGCTGTCCCGCCTCCTGACGCCGACCACGCCCGCCGGTGACGAACCGGCCGGTGAGAACGCGCCCACGGCACCGTCTGCAGGCCCAGGTGTGCTGCCGGTGACCGAGACCGCAGGGCTCCTCCGCAGCTATGGCATCGAGCTGCCGCCCATGTCCGTGGTGCGGACCCGGCAAGAACTGGCCGGGGTGACGGCTTCGGCTGCCTATCCAGCCTGCGTCAAGATCGCCGACCCGGCGGTGGCCCACAAGTCCGACGTCGGCGGTGTCGCGTTGGGCCTGGCGGACGCGGCGGCGGTCCAGGCAGCCGCGGCGAAGCTGTGGGGCCGCTTCCCCGGCAGCCCGCTGCTGATCATGCCGTCGCTGCCAGCCGGGACCGAATTCCTCGTCGGCACCGGCAACGACCCGGTGTTCGGCCCGTTTGTAGTGGTCGGCAGGGGCGGCATCTGGGCGGAGACCGACCCGGACCTGGCAGTCCTGGTGACTCCCGTCGATGAGGCGTCGGCCCGCCGGGCGCTCCTCTCACTGCGCTGCGCACCGACGTTCACCGGCGGCCGCGGCCGCCCCGCCGTCGACCTCGCCGCGCTGGCACGGCTGGCCGTCGCGATGTCACGGCTCGCGGCCGAGCACCCCGGAGTCAGTGTGGAGGGTAACCCCGTTATCGCCTACCCAGACGGGTACGCGATAGCGGACCTGCGCGCCAGTGGCTTCCAGCGCCACAGCGACACCGCGCGGGCCGCCCCGTTCAACGCGCGACAGTCACACGCGCCAGGCGGGCGGCCATGACGAGGTTGCGCAGGGCGGCCTCGGTCTCCGCGCAGCCGCGGGTTTCATCCCGCAGTCTGGGTTGACCCACAGCCGGTCAGCGTCGACCGCCGGTAGCCCGTGCGCCTGCGCGGCCCGGCGCGTGCCGTAAGGACTGCGGGGCTGGCCATCTCCCACCGCCGCCAGCCTCGCCCTGACCTCAGCGTCCTCCGCCAGCCTGGGCGCCGGCACCGCGGCCAGCACCCTCAGGGCCGCGTCCCGCCCTCGGCCAGCGCCCGGCCCAGCGCTACCACTTCATCAACCTTCTGCCTCGCGAACGCCAGCCGGGCGGTCAGCTCGGGTGCCAGTGACGTCTCCGCATCGAGGTCTAGCGGCACGTGCAGCAGCGAGCAGGAAGTGCTCACCATCACCTGCCCAGCGAGGCCACGAAGCGACTCCAACAGTGACTGAGCGGCGAGCAGATCCGTACGCCACACATTCCGGCCGTCAACCACACCCGCGACCAGGGTCTTCCCGCCGAGGCCGCCGAGCCCAGCCAGCGCCTCGCGGCTACCCGGACCGGCCACGAAGTCCAGCCCGATCGCCTCCACCGGGCTGGCCGCCAGCACTCCCAGCGCGTCCCCGATCTCCCCGAAGTAGGTGCTGACCAGCAGCGCGGGACGCCGGTTCAGTGAGCCCAGCCGGTGATAGGCGTGGCGCAGCGCCTCCAGTTCCTCCCCGGACCGGTCCGCGGCCAGCACCGGCTCATCCAGCTGCACCCACTGACACCCAGCCTCGTGCAGGCCGGCGAGCAGCTTCGCGTACACGTCCAGCAGCAGGTCCAGCAGGATCAGCGGCCAGAACCCCGGTTCGGCGGCCTTGGACAGCAGCAGGAACGACACTGGCCCGAGCAGCACCGGGCGGGTCTCGACACCCAGTGACCAGGCCTCGGTGTACTCGTACAGCGGCTTGTCACCAGCCAGCCGCAAGTCCGTTCCCGGCCCCAGCTCCGGCACCAGATAGTGGTAGTCCGTGTCGAACCACTTCGTCAGCTCAAGCGGGGCGACCCCGTCCGCGCCCCGCGCCATCGGGAAGTACGCGTCCAGGCCAGCCAGCCCAGCGAAGCGCTTCGGCACCGCGCCGACCATGACGGCGGTTCCTCACTTGTGGTTCCTTCTCCTCGTTCTTGCGCTGTTGGGTTCCCTAGCGATCCTTGGTCGCTAGCTTGGAACTTGTACTTCGTCGTCGTCAGTCGTGGAAGTCATTCATCGACAGTGGACTGGGTCCAGCTTCTAGTCTTTGCGATAACGCTAAATGTTGCGACGTGGGTTAGGTTTGCATTTGTAAAGGACTGTAGTATTTTTGATATCCGGAAGAATACGAGGAATGCGAGGGCGTATTTCGAACAGTTCTTGCCACAGGGCAAGAGGGATAGTGGAACGACGTAGTCCAGGACATGGCTTGAGGATTCGACCGCCGTCCGGTCCGACTCGTTAGGGATCAGAAGGTCTATCGCTCGGGTCGGACGCCGATGTTGACCAGCTTTAGCGCGAGGTTCCCCTTAGCTCACTGAGCCTGGCCGGCATCCAAGCGACCGTGCTTATCCTGCATATTTCGTGATCTTGGTTTGGTGGCTGGCGGCCAGGGCAATTGACCTTTTCCGGCTGTGGTCAGCCGGGTGGTCCGGCTGCCTGGCCGGTCGGGCGGGTTCCACGGGCCCGCGTTGGTCTTCCTTTCATGGTCGTCGGGACGGCTAGGCCTGGTAGCCGGGCGCGAGGGCGTCGAGCCTGGTGATGGCAGCGGTGATCTGGACAGTCCAGGGCCATCGGCTGGAAATCTTCAGCAGGGTGCGGCGGCCGCCGCGGACTATCCGCCCTGCGGCAGAGAAGAGCCGGAGCCGCAGGCGCTTCGATTCCCAAGCGGCGAGTCGTGCCGTCTAGGGCGTGCATGGCCGTCCAGGCCAGGAGTTCGCAGGCGAGGGCGACGATCTCGGTCCAGACCTGGTTCTGGGCGCATCCGTGCAGGGGGAAGTTGCGCAGGCCGGTGTCCTTGGCGCAGCGGATCCGGTCGTCGCACCGGGCGCGGCGGCGGTGCCGTAGTTGCAGGTCGGCGAGCTGGCCGCCTGTGGTGCTGGTGGCGAAGCAGGTGAGGCGGTGGCCGTCGATGTCGGTGAGCCGCAACTGGGCGCGGGGTGCGGGCGTTCCTTGCGGGCGATGATCCGCGTGCCCTTGGGCCAGGCGGCCAGGTTCAGCATGCCGGTGAGCTCGGCGACCCATGCGCCGTCGCGGACCTGCCGGTCGCTGTCGTATGCCACGTTCGACGATTGGTGGGAGCCCTTCACCCTCGGCGTGGGGCCGGCCGGGGCCTATGTCGCCTCCCTGGACGCTGAGCACCGTGCCGCACTCCGCGAACGTTCCGGGTCAAGCTGGCGCCTCCGGCCACGATCAGCGCAACCGCGTGGGCCGTGACCGGCCGCTGCTGAGCAGGCGACCCGCGGTGGCCTGGCAGGACCCACGGCTCCCAGCACGCGCTGGCGGCGGCATGACACCTGAGTTGGCTCACGATCATGGACTTCTGGCGGGTGCGACGCGCTGACCTGCTGGTTCTCGGCTTTCGGTGAGCCGATCTGCGCACTAATCCTGGGCCGTAGAGTGGCGCGGTGTGGCGTACGTGCGGACGGTGAAGACCGCCTCGGGCGCGACGGCGGTGCAGATCGTGTACTCGTCGCGGCGCGGGTCGCGGGACATCGAGCACATCGGGTCGGCCCACGATGACGCGGAGCTGGAGCTGCTGAAGGCCGCTGCGTGGCAGCGGATGGCCGCGGGGCAGGGGGAGCTTGACCTGGGCCTGGAGGCCACCGAGCCGGCCAGGCGGGGCAGGGGCGGCGGGCCGCTGCCGATCACCTCGTCGCGGATGGGCTGCCTGACAGACGCCCTGGAGCGGGCCTACCGGGTGCTGGGGTTCGAGGGTGCGGCGGGCGGGGACGAGGTGTTCCGCCAGCTGGTGATCGCCCGGGTCATCGAGCCGGTCAGCAAGATCGACAGCCTGCGGGTGCTGGAGGAGGCCGGGATCGCCCCGCCGTCGTATCCGACGCTCAAGCGGCGGCTGCCGGCGTATGCGAAGGAGGCCTGGCGGCACAGGCTGTCCGCCGCCTGCGCCGCGCACGCCAGGCTCGGCCGGGCGAGCCTGGTGCTCTACGACGTCTCGACCCTGTACTTCGAGACCGATATGGGGGACGGGTTCCGCGAGCCGGGGTTCTCCAAGGAACGCCGGCTGGACCCGCAGATCACCATCGGCCTGCTCACCGATCAGGCCGGGTTCCCGCTGATGGTGTCGGCGTTCGAGGGCAACAAGGCCGAGACCAAGACGATGCTGCCGGTGATCGAGGCGTTCATGGCCGCCCACGACCTGCCCGACGTCACAGTCGTCGCCGACGCAGGGATGGTGTCGGAGGCCAACCAGAAGCTGATCGAGGCCGCCGGGCTGTCGTTCATCCTCGGCATGAAGATCCCCCAGGTCCCCTACGCCGTCTCGCAGTGGCGGCGCGAGCACCCCGGGCAGAACATCCCCGACGGGCACGTCTTCACCCAGCCCTGGCCGGCCGGGCCGAACGCCAGCCGCCGCGACCAGGTCATCTACTACCAGTACCGGGCCGACCGCGCCCGGCGCGCCCTGCGCGGCATCGACCAGCAGGTCGCCAAGGCCGAACGCGCGGTCGCGGGGCTCGCGCCGGTCAAGCGCAACCGGTTCATCCAGCTGACCGGCGGCGCCAAGAGCGTCAACCGCGAACTGGAAGCCAAGGCGCGGGCGCTGGCCGGGATCAAGGGCTACATCACCAACCTGCGCGCCTGCCCCGACGGCACACCGGTCACCGCCGGCTTCGTGATCGGCGCCTACCACCAGCTCTTCGAAATCGAGCGCTCCTTCAAGATGTCCAAGAGCGACCTGCAGGCCCGCCCCATCTACCACCGCAAGCGCGACTCCATCGAAGCCCACCTCACGATCGTGTTCGCCGCCCTGGCCGTCAGCCGCTGGATCGAGAACCAGACCGGATGGTCAACCCGCAAGTTCGTGCGTACCGCCCGCCGGTACCGCACCATCGAAATCCAGGCCGGGCCGCACACCATCACCGCCGCCCATCCACTGCCCGACGACCTGCGCCAGGCCCTCGAAACGATCACTAGCGCCAGCTGAGTTGCGCACTAACCTGAGCCAACTCGGGTTATGCACAGGCCTGCATCTCGATTCGTGATCAGCAGTGCAGTGAGAGACATGCGGCTGACCACTGGTAGTCATTTGCGAGTGGGCCAGATGGCCGATTCCGGGCGGTGGTCGGCCGGTCGGCCGGTCGGGTCAATCGGGTTCCGGCGGCGATATCTGCTAGTTCTGCAGTTCGGAGTGCGGGAGTGCCGGCTGCTGCTTGCTGATTGGTTCCGCGTGCGTGGCTGCCGGGTGTGGCGGGTGCGGCTGTGAGGCCGGGGTGGTTTGGGGTATCCGGACCAGGTCGAGCGCTTCCTTGATGGAGAGCCTGCGGCCGACGTCCCGGGCGCGAGCGACATCGTCGGCAGGGAGCGCGGCCTGTGCCTGGTCGATGATCTCGCGCCCTGGCGTCTCGTCGGAGTAGACGTTGACGATGCCTTCCTGGCTGGCGTAGACCTCGGCGGCCGCGGCGATCTGCACAGCGGTTTCGGGCCGCTGCTCGGCCGCTTCGGTTGCCGCCAGGCCGATCAGCGAGAGCCCGACTCCCCGGACACTTGCCACATCGGTGTAGGCCTGCACCGAGTCGAGGAATGCCCGGCGGGCGAGCGCGGAACTGGCGTGCTGCAGGTGGGTCCAGGCCATCTCGGCGAGGATCCGGGCTTCCTCGGCCCGGTCGCCGATCGCTTCGAACGCGGTGAGAGCCTGCCGATAGAGCTCAAGTGCGCCGGCGAGATCGCCGCGAACGGATGCCAGCTGGGCCAGGCCGCCCAGGGACAGGCCGGCTCCTTCGTCGTCGCCGATTCTGCGCTGGGTCTCGAGCGCCTGGGAGTATCGTGCCTGGGCGGCGTCGAGGTCGCCCGCCACCGTCTGCAGGATCCCGTCGACGGTCGATGCCATCCCCTGGTTCCAGGTGGAACCGAGCGCGCGGCTTCTTTCCAGGGCCTCGCTCGCCAGCCTGAGCCCTGCGTCGAGGTCGAAGCCGATCATCCCGATGGCGCCGAGCCAGGCGCTGACGCAAAGCTCGCGTTCGGCGCCAGTCTCGGCCGCGATGCGGTGGGCTTCGGCCCATTCGGCGTTCGCTCGCTCGAACTGGCCCAGCGTCCACGACGCCAGCCCCGCGGTGATAAGGGCGCTCGCCCGTTCTGCCGTGGCGGCGGCGGCACCGGCGGCAAGGAAGGACGTGGCGTAGTCCCGGGCGGTGAGGTTCTTGCCGCGGATGTGCCAGTACATGAGGAGATCGCCGCACATCCGCAGGCCCGCTTCGCACGCGGCTGCGTCGCCGCCGCGGCTAGCGGCCAGGAGCGTGTCGAGGGCGGCCTGGATGTTGGCCTCGTCGGCGATGCCGCGCTCGATGGAGCGTCGCTGGCCGGTGCCCTCGGTGCCGTCGCGGATCTCGCGGGCGAGCGCCGCGTAGCGGCGGGCGTGCCGGAGCGCGACGTCATCGCTCTCGCTGGCGGCCTCGAGCCGCTCGCGGGCGAACTCGCCGATCGTCTGCAGCATCCCGAGTCGGCCACCCTGGCCGTCCACCTGCACCAGAGCCTTCTCCGCAAGCGAGTCCAGCTCGTCGAGGCAGGTATCGCCGGGGTCTGCGCAGACGACCTCGACATCGGCCAGCGTGCAGCCTCCGGCGAAAACGGCCATCCGCCGGAACAGGCGCCGCTCCGGCTCTGTCAGCAGCGAGTGGCTCCAGTCGATGGTGGCGCGCAGCGTCTGGTGCCGCTCGATGTCGCGAGGGCCGGACGTGAGCACGTCCAGAGCGTGGCCCAGCCGCTCCAGCAGCGCCTCCGCGGACAGCAGCCGCAGCCGGGCGGCGGCGAGCTCTAGCGCGAGCGGCAGACCGTCAAGGCGCCGGCAGATTGCCGCCACAGCACCGCCGTTCTCCGCTGTCAGCTCGAACGACCCCCTGGTCGTGGCCGCCCGCTGGGCGAGCAGGGCGACCGCCGGATACCCCAGCAGCGCCTCCACCGGGCCCGGATCCGAGGCTGGCGGGAGCGCAAGCGGGGCCAGCTGGTACTCCTGCTCGGCGGCGATCCGCAGCGGCATCCTGCTCGTGGTCACGATCCGCAGCCCCGGGCACCGGCGGGCCAGCCCCGCCACCTCCGAGGCGGCCTGCACGATCTGCTCGAAGTTGTCGAGCAACAGGAGCGCCTTCCGGTCACCGATCAGGGAGAAGACCCCGTCGCCGAGGGTCCGCCCCTCGGCCTCCTTCACGTCCAGCGCCTGCGCGACAGCGGGCAGAAAGCCGGCCGGGTCGGTGACGCCGGCCAGCGCCACGAACGCGACACCGTCGAGGAACTCCGGCGCGAGCAGCCGTCCGAGCTCGGCCAGTATGCGGGTCTTCCCCACCCCGCCGGGGCCGGTGATCGTGATGACCCGGTGGTCGCGTGCCAGCCCGGCAAGCCCGGCCAGGTCCGCGGCCCGGCCCACAAGCGGCCCGGCCGGGTCGGGCAGGTTGCTCGGCAGGCTGGCGAACCGCTCGCCCTTACCCTCCAGCGCTCCCGGCTCCGGCACCACGACGCCGTCAGCCGCTACCGCGTACAGCTCGAACAGCCGCCCGACGTTCTTCAGCCTGAACCGCCCCAGACCGATCACGCCGATGTCGCCCCGGTTCCTGACCTGCTCATACGCGGAGTCAGACAGCATCACCCCGCCGGGCACCGCGAAGGATTCGATCCGGGCGGCGAGGTTCACCGCATCCCCGGTGAGCCGCTCCGGCTCGACGATAACCTCGCCCACATGTATCCCGACCCGAACCGGGATCTCCTGCGCCCTCAGCTCACGCTGGATCGCGACCCCGGCCTGCACCGCGGCCAGCGAACTCGGGAACATGCTCATGCTCCCGTCCCCCAGCCGCTGCACGATCGTCCCGCCGAAGGCGTCATGGTGCCTGGCAAGCGCACTCATGTACCGGTCGCGCCTGTCCACCGCCAGGTGCTCGTCAGCCTGCATCAGCGCCGTGTACCCGGCCATATCGGTGAACATCACCGCGACGAGCCGGCGGTCCAGCCGCTCACCCATCGCTCTGCCCCCGGCCCGCCCGCAGGCACCTGATCACCAGCACACGATGACCATAGCGCCGTTCCCCCCAGGGCACCCCCGGCTAAGAGGTCGCGCGGATTGGCGTGACTTGTGGGGCTTCGGCGTGTCTTGAGGTGAGGCAGGCACAGGTTCCGTGATCATTCGAGTTGCCTACGCTCAGTGATCACGGGAGTG
>Ga0070698_100004563_pt1 | contig 15208 bp, 15 predicted proteins | sample KBSK1502metaG_FD_65477 | JGI IMG/M metagenome (GOLD analysis project Ga0070698, IMG submission 65477) | Corn, switchgrass and miscanthus rhizosphere microbial communities from Kellogg Biological Station, Michigan, USA - KBS K1-50-2 metaG | ecosystem: Host-associated > Plants > Roots >...
CGCATCGACTCCTTCACCGCATCCAGGTCGGCCTGGATTGCCTGGGCGCCGCGCAGGTACGCGAACCGCATCGCCGACTGCGGCCGCGGCGTGTTGTACATGATCAGGACGCGGATGCACATGGGCACCGCACGCGCGTTCGGCGGCTTGACCTGCATGTCATGCCCGCACAGCATCGGCACTCCGAGCCAGCCCAGGCGCCGCGCGGCGTGCGCCGGAAACTCCGCGTCCAGGTCAGGCGTGGTGGTGAAGAACGCGGAGGCCACCTCCGTCGGGTCGAGGGCGTTGAGAGCGGCGAGCTGTTGCAGCAGCTCTTCGGTCGCCTCCATGATCGCCTCCGCCGTGTTCGCAGTCGCCGTCGTGGCCCCGCGGATTCCTCTTACCGGCAAGCCTTGAGCAACTCCCTGACGAGCACCACCCCGTCGCCGCCCCTTTCGATCTCGTCGACGATCGCGCTTCCGACGACCGCCGCGTCCAGCTTGCCGCGCAGCGCACGCAGGTGCTCCTGCCGCGAGATGCCGAAGCCGGCCGCGACCGGCAGCCGGGTGGCCTTCTTCACCTCGCCGAGCAGCTGCGGGATGCCTTCGGGGAGATCCTTGCGCGCGCCCGTGATACCGGTGACGGTCACGCAGTAGACGAACCCGCTGGAGTGCGAGCAGATGACCTCGATGCGGTCCGGCGGCGTCGTCGGCGCGACCATGAAGATGGTGTCCAGCGCCGCGGAACGCAGCCAGCTGGCGACCGGTTCCGCCTCCTCGATCGGCAGGTCGGGCACGATCACGCCCGCGACTCCTGCCTGCGCCGCCTCGGCCGCGAACTTGCGAGGGTCGTAGGCGAGGATCGGGTTGATGTAGCTCATCAGCACGACCGGGACGCCCTCGGCGGCCACGCCATGCGCCACCTCGAGGGCGCCGCCCACCGTCATGCCGTGCTCGAGCGCCACCTGGCCCGCCTTCTGGATGACCGGTCCGTCGGCGAGCGGGTCGGAGTGCGGGATGCCGATCTCCAGCGCCGCGATGCCGGCGGCGGCGAGCCGCTTCCCCACCTCGATCGACCTCTTCTTGTGCGGATGCCCGGCCATGATGTACCCGACCAGCTTCAGGTCGCCCTTGGTCGACCGCAGCGCGCCTTCGAGGCGCGACGAGGTCTCAGCCACCATCTACGGAGTCCATGTCCTTGTCGCCCCGCCCGGACAGGCAGACCAGGATCCGCCCGCCCGGACCCAGCTGCTTCGCGATCACGCCGGCATGGTGGATCGCGTGCGACGGCTCGAGCGCCGGCATGATGCCCTCCAGCCGCGTGCACAGCTTGAACGCGGCGAGCGCGTCCTTGTCCGTGACCGCGACGTACTCGACGCGCTCGATGTCGCGGAGGAACGCGTGCTCCGGGCCCACGCCCGGATAGTCGAGCCCCGCGGAGATGGAGTGCGTCGGCAGGATCTGCCCGTCGCCGTTCTGCAGGACGTAGGAGTACGTGCCGTGCAGCACTCCCGGCCGCCCGCCGACCAGCGACGCGGCATGCTCGCCGGTCTTGATGCCCTTGCCCGCCGCCTCGACGCCGACCAGCGACACCTGACGGTCGTCGAGGAACGCGGTGAATATGCCGATCGCGTTGGAGCCGCCCCCCACGCACGCGACCACCACGTCGGGCAGCTTGCCGTCCAGCGACAGGTACTGCTCGCGCGCCTCGTCGCCGATCACGCGCTGCAGGTCGCGCACCATCTCCGGATACGGGTGCGGCCCGACCACCGAGCCGATGATGTAGTGCGTCGTCCGCACGTTGGTCACCCAGTCGCGGATCGCCTCCGTGGTCGCGTCCTTCAGCGTCTTCGAGCCGCTGGTCACCTCGCGCACCTCGGCGCCCAGCAGCCTCATGCGCCGAACGTTCATGGACTGCCGCCGCATGTCCTCGGTGCCCATGTACACCGTGCATTCGAGGCCGAAGCGCGCGCACACGGTCGCAGTCGCGACGCCGTGCTGGCCAGCGCCGGTCTCGGCGATGATCCGCTTCTTGCCCATGCGCACCGCGAGCAGCGCCTGGCCGACCGCGTTGTTCAGCTTGTGCGCACCGGTGTGGCACAGGTCCTCGCGCTTGAAGTGGACGTGCGCGCCGCCGAAGTGCTCGGTCAGGCGCGTCGCGGCGTACAGGGGCGTCGGCCGGCCGATGAACGCGCGCCGGTGCCCGGCCATCTCGAGCTGGAACTGCGGGTCGGCCTTGGCCTCGTGCCACATGTCCTCCAGCTCGTGCAGCGCGCTCATCAGCGTCTCGGGCACGTACTGGCCGCCGAAGGCGCCGAATCGCCCGTCGACGGGATGCGTGAGCTCCGCGCGCAGGCTCACGTGAGCGCCTCGGCCAGCCGCACCGCGTGGACGAACGCGCGCACCTTCGCCGGATCCTTCACGCGGACTCGCGCCTCGACGCCGCTCGACACATCGACGCCGTAGGGCCTGAACTCGCTCACGACCTTGCCCACGTTACCCGGTTCGAGTCCGCCCGCGATGAACACCTTGCGCGTTTGCAGCAGGGGCCGCGCGAGGTCCCAGTCCCACGTTCGCCCCGTGCCGCCGCGCTGGTCGGCGGACCACGAATCGAGCATGATCGGGTCCGGCCAGTCGTCGGCGCCGGGCACGATTCCCTCCCTCACCTTCAGCACCTTCATCACCGGCCGGCCGGCGTCGAAGCCCGGCGACTCCGAGCCGTGGAGCTGCAGCATGTCGAGGTCGACGTGGTCCGCGATCTGCCTCACCTCATCCGGCGGCTGGTCGATGAACACGCCCACCACCTTCGGCCGCACCGACAGCCCGTCGAGGATCGCCTTCGCCTCGTCGGGCGTGACGCGTCGCTCGGAGTCACAGAAATGGAAGCCGATGTAGTCGGCGCCGGCCTCGACCGCGACGACGGCGCTCTCGAGGTCGCAGATGCCGCAGATCTTGATTCGAATCAGATGCTCAACTCCCGGATCTGCGCCGCCGGATCGCCTGCCCGCATGAGCGCCTCGCCCACCAGGATGGCGTCGGCGCCCGCCTCCCGCATGCGCCGCGCGTCGGCCGCCGTGTGGATGCCGCTCTCCGCGACCAGGACGACGTCTTCCGGGACCAGCCTGCGCAGCCGCTCGGTCAGGCGAAGGTCCACCCCGAACGTGCGCAGGTCGCGGTGGTTCACGCCCACCGCTTTTGCCCCCACCTCTAGCGCCGCCACGGTCTGGGCTTCGTCGTGCACCTCCACCAGCGCCGCGAGGCCCCTGCTCTTGCTCACGGCGACGAGGTCGCGGAGCTGCTCCCGATCCAGCGCGGCGACGATCAGCAGCACCGCGTCGGCGCCGCACGCGCGTGCCTCGGCGACCTCGTACGGGTCGGTCACGAAGTCCTTGCGCAGGATGGGCAGGACAGTCGCCGCGCGCACCTCGCGGATGTGCTCGGGCCGCCCACCAAAGCCGGCCATGTGCGTCAGCACCGAGATCGCCGCCGCCCCGCCGTCCGCGTACGCGTGCGCGATGTCGGCCGGCCTGTAGTCCACCGCCAGGACGCCCATGCTGGGCGTGCGCTGCTTCATCTCCGCGATCACGGCCAGCGTCGGGCGGCGCAGCGCGCCGAGGAAGTCCTTCGGCTCGTATGCGGCCACGAAGTCCTCGAACCGGCTGGAGTCCAGCAGGTAGCGCCGCCTCTGGAGGTCTTGCCGGGCTTCCACGACGAGACGGGTCAGCAGGTCGCCGGCGTTCACCTAACGGGGTCCCCGCGCGGTCACAGGCGCAGCCTCAGACCGCGTGGGGTGCTCCCTCCTGCGAGATTGTGGCCCACCGCTGCAGCACCTCGCCCGCCCGCCCCGAGTCGATCGCGTCGGCGGCCATGCCCAGCCCGTCCTTCCAGTCGCGCGCGATCCCGGCCGCCCTCAAGGCCGCCGCCGAGTTGAGCAGGACGACGTCGCGCCGAGGACCTTTGGCGCCGCCCAGCACCTCGCGCGCCAGCCGCGCGTTCTCCTCCGGGCCTCCGCCGCGCATCGCCTCGACGGGCGCCCTGCCCAGGCCGAGCTCGGCCGGGTCGAGCTCATACTCCTTGCGGCGGCCGTCGATCTCGATCACCGACGACGGCGACGCCACGGACAGCTCGTCCATCCCGTCCGCGGCGTGGAACACGATCGCCCGCTCCACTCCCAGCCGCACGAGCACGTCGGCCATCTTCCCGGCCATCGCGGCGTCGGCCACGCCCAGCGCCTGGTAGCGCGCCCCGGCCGGGTTGCAGAGCGGCCCGAGCACGTTGAAGACGGTGCGCAGGCCAAGCTCGCGCCGAGGCACGCCGGCGAACCGAAACGACGGATGGAAGATGGGCGCGAACAGGAAGCCGATGCCCGCGGTGTCGATGCAGCGCGCGACGCCCTCGGGCGCCAGGTCGATCTTCACGCCCAGGGCCTCCAGGACGTCGGCCGAGCCGCACATCGAGGACGCGGCGCGGTTGCCGTGCTTGGCCACACGCGCGCCGCAGGCCGCGGCGACGATCGCCGCCAGCGTCGAGATGTTGAACGTCGCGAGCCCATCGCCGCCGGTGCCGCAGGTGTCGAGCAGCGCGCCGTCGACCTCGATGGGCGTGGCCATCGCGCGCGCCGTGCGGGCGAAGCCGGTGATCTCGTCTGACGTCTCACCCTTCATGCGCAGGGCGACGAGGAAGCCGGCGATCTGGGAAGGCGTGGCGTCGCCGCGGATGATGATCTCGAACGCCGCCGCCGCCTCGTCCTCGGTCAGGTTCTGGCACTTGACGACCTTGGCGATGGCCTCGATCACGCGTACACCTTTCCCGCTCGGCGCACGAAGTTGCCCAGGATCTTCTTGCCTTCCTTGGTCAGCACCGACTCGGGGTGGAACTGCACACCGTACGTCGGGTGCTTGACGTGGCGCAGGCCCATAACCGTCCCGTCCGGCGTCCACGCCGTGATGAGCAGCTCGGGCGGCACCGACGACCGCTCGACGATCAGCGAGTGGTAGCGCGTGGCCTCGAACGGATCGGAAACGCCGGCGAGCACGCCCGAGTTGTCGTGACGGATCCACGACGTCTTGCCGTGCGCGGGCTCGTTGCGGACGACGCGACCGCCGAACACCTGCCCGATGCACTGGTGGCCCAGGCACACGCCGAGGATTGCGACCTTCCCGCTGAGCGCGCGAATCGCGTCGTTCGAGACGCCGGCGTCGTGGGGCGTGCCCGGTCCCGGCGAGATGACGATGCCGTCGAACCTCGCGAGCTCGTCCACGGTGACCTCATCGTTGCGGAACACCACCGGCTCCGCGCCGAGCTCGGCCATGTACTGGACGAGGTTGTAGGTGAACGAGTCGTAGTTGTCGATCATGGCGAGACCGGCATCGCCGCGCACCTACATGCCCTCCGCCATCTCGATGGCCTTGAACATGGCGCCCGCCTTCTCCAGCGTCTCCTCGAACTCGCGCTCGGGCCGCGAGTCGGCGACCACGCCGGCGCCCGCCTGCACGTACGCGATGCCGTCCGCCACCACCACGGTGCGCAGCGTGATCGCCATGTCGAGGTTGCCGCCGAAGCTGACGTAGCCCGCCGACCCCGCGTAGACGCCGCGCTGGTCGGGTTCCAGATCCGCGATCACCTCCATGGCGCGGATCTTCGGCGCGCCGGAAACGGTGCCCGCCGGAAACGCGGCGCGCAGCGCGTCGAGCGACGTTTTGCCCTCGCGCAGCTGACCGCTCACGGTCGACGAGATGTGCATCACGTGCGAGTAGCGTTCGACTTCCATCAGCCGGTCGACCGACACGGTGCCCGGGCGCGCGACGCGCCCGACGTCATTACGCCCGAGGTCGACCAGCATCACGTGCTCGGCCCGCTCCTTCAGGTCGTTCAGCAGCTCCTTCTCCAGGCGCGTGTCTTCCGACGGGTCGGCGCCGCGGCGTCGCGTGCCGGCGAGCGGCCGGGTCTCGACATGCCGCCCCTCGACCTGCACGAGCTTTTCGGGTGACGTGCCGACGACGTGGCGGTCGCCCCCGAGGGCGATGAAGAACATGTACGGCGAGGGGTTGATCGCCCTCAAGCATCGGTACACGTCGAAGGGGCCGGCCGCGAGCGGCTTCTGGAAGCGCTGCGAGACCACGATCTGGAACGCATCACCTCCGATGATGTGCTCGCGCGCTGCGTCCACCATCGCGTGGTACTGGCCCTGGGTGACGTTCGATTGCCACTTCGCACCGTCGACCCGGTGGGTTGCCTCCGGCACATGATCGTTGGCGAGCCGCCTCTCCATGTCCTCGACGCGCGCCACCGCGTCGTCGTAATCCTCGCGGTCGGGGCGGAAGATGGTCAGGAGCTGCAGCCGCCGCGTGACGTGGTCGAAGACGGCGAGGTCCTCAGCCCGCACGAACGAGCTCTCAGGCATGGGCGGCGGCGCGCCCTGGGCGACCGGGATGCGCTCGAAGTGCCTGGCGGTCTCGTAACCGAGGTAGCCCACCGCGCCGCCGTGAAATCGCGGAATGCCCTTGACCGGAGCCGTCTCTTCGTTGGCGACGGTGGCCAGCGCCTCGAGCGGGTTGCCCCCTCCCAGCTCGAGCGGCTTCGCCTGGACGCCGATGAAGGAGTAGCGGGCGAGCCTCTCGCCGCCCTCGACGCTCTCGAGCAGGAAGCCCGGCTCTCCCGGCGGGCACAGCAGCGAGTACGCACGGACCGGGGTGAGCATGTCGGCCAGGACTTCCCGGTACACGGGGATGAGCTGGTGCCTGGCCGCCAGGGCGCGCGCTTCATCGCGCGAGGGGGTGCAGTCTCTCATCTAGTTCCCTCTGTTCTCGTTCTTCTCCGCCCCACTCTCTTCGGTGCGGCCGGAGCGCAAACCTTATCAGAACCGCCTTGGGCAGGAGAGTGCACCGAGCGGGCATTGAACTGCCTCGGATACCCTACCGACCGCACTCTCGGGCGACCGGGAGGTGTAGCTTGGCCCGTGATTCCTGACATGCCGCCTCCACGCGACGCCCAGGCCGAGGCATATCGCCCAGGCTCGCGGGAGGACTTCGACCGCCTCTATCGCACCGCGTATCCACGCGTCTACCGCACGCTGACGGCGATCCTCGCCGAGCCCGCCGAAGCCGAGGACTGCGCGCAGGACGCTTTCGTCCAGGCGTTCCAGGCCTGGCAGCGCTGGCGGCCGGACGCGCCCGCCGAAGCGTGGGTCCACCGCATCGCCGTCAACCGCGCCCTCTCGTACCGGCGCCTAGCGAGGTTGCGCACGGTGGCCGAGGTCCTGAGACGGCTTGGCCGGCCCGCCCCTTCGGCCGACCCAGTCGATGCGGCCACCCAACCCGACGTGCTGAGCGCGCTGCGCTCGATCCCGCCCAAGCTCGCCGCGGCCATCGTCCTGCGCCACTACCACGGCTACAACAACAGGGAGATCGCCCTGGCGCTGGGCGTCTCGGAACGCACCGTCGGCTCTCGATTGAAGCAGGCGGGCGAGAGGCTGCGCGCTCTTCTCGAACCCTCCTTCTCACTTGGCGCGCATTCAGCGTTTCCTTCAGACAGCCGTGACCTCTATGCCAAAGACTGACGGCGACCCGATGAGCGACCAGCTTCAGTCGCGCCTGCGCGCCGAGCTGGATCGCGTCCAGCCTCGGTGGTCGTCGCCGCGATACCTGTCACCCGCGCCGCAGCGGATCGGAGCCTGGCGACTAGGCCCTACCTCGCTTGTCGCGGCGATCGCGTGCACGCTCGCCCTGACCGCGTACGTCGCGACCGGCAGCCCCAACCCGGCGGTGTGGACCCAGCGCATCGTGACGACGGTGGTACCGAACGCCGGGCCCGAGTCGACGCCCGTGCCCACACCAGGCCAGGCGCCTTCGCCTCATGCGGCAGTTCCGGCGCCCGCGCCGCCCACGGAGAGTGCGGAGCCCACTCCGCGCGCGGAGCCGTCGGAACCGACGGAGGCGTCACCCACCCCGGAACCGACTGCATCGCCGGAACCCGGCGACTCGCACGACGGAGAGCAGTCGCCGTTACCGTCGCCAAGCCCATCGCCTGGAGACCATTAGGCAACTCGGCCTTCCGACTCCGCGGCGTCTCGGCGTTTCTAGTCCCATGAAGAGACCAGCCGTACTCGTCGTCGTGGCTGTGGCAGGAGCGCTTGTGGTCGCCGGGGTCGGCGCTTCAGCGCATACGGGTTTGTTCGTCACCAGGTCCGCCGGCCTACAGACCGGCGTGTCCGGCGAGGCGTCGCCGAGCGCAGGTGTGGAAGAGCAGAGCCCGGAGCCGAGCGAGACGCCGGAGCCGACTCCCACACCCGAGACATCGGCCGCGCCTGAGCCGGCCGACACCGACACGGACACCGACACGAACGACGACAACGAAACCGGCGAGGCCGCCGAGACCGGGGACCACGAGACCGGAGACCAATCCGGCGGCGACCACGAAGGCAACGCCGGCGGCGGAGACGGCGACTAACCAGGACCAACCCTCTACTCGAGGCCCTCTCCCGAGCTCCGGGAGAGGGTCATCCCTCGGGCGACGCGTTTTAGCTGTATGAGCACGCCCGTGAAGCTGGTGCTCGGCGCGGTGGCCACCATGTGCGTGGCGGTCGGCGTCGCGGCCCAGACAGGCACCGTGCAGCTGCCGCGGGACGATCCTGGAGCCGGCGGCGTCAGCGGCTCGCAGCAGGCCGCGCCAGCGTCACCGAGCGCCCCGCCCACCGCATTGGCGATCGCCACGCCCGCCGCCGCGGCGGCGCTCGCGGCTCCTCCGCCTCCCGCGGCCGAGACGGGGCCGCCGACGAGGAAGAAGAAGCACGGCGGGGGCTAGTCGCGCCGCCGCTGCACGAACTGAAACCCGAACCTTCCCTTGACGCACAGGTGCCCGCTCGTGACGCTGCTGTCGAGGGGCGACGTGACCTTGACGATCGTGTTGTCCTGCACGTGCAGCTCGAGCATGCAGCCGACTCCGCAGTAAGGACAGACAGTCTCGGTGACGGTCTGCCGCGGCTCGTCCCACGTGCCCGCCGCGCGCATGTCGTGCTCGCTCTTGAACATCAGCGCGCCTGTCGGACAGACCCCGATGCAGTTGCCGCAGTACACGCAAGCGGAGTCGGGCAGCGGGGTGTCAAATTCCGTCGAGATGTGCGCGTCGAAGCCACGACCCGCGACTCCGATGGCGAACGTGTTCTGCGCCTCGACGCCGCAGGCCTCAACGCACTTGTAACAGAGGATGCAGCGCGAGTAATCGCGCACGTACAGGTCGTTGTCGACTTTCACGGGCTGCGCGGCCGTCGCTGCCCCGGCCCCAAACCGAGAGGGCGTCGCGCCATAGCGCGTCATCCAGCCCTGGACCCGCGGCTCGCACAGCGACATGTCGACGGATGACGCGAGCAGCTCGAGCACGAGCCTGCGGCTGTGGCGCACGCGCTCAGAGTCGGTGCGGATCTGCATCCCTGCCTCGACCTTGCGCGAGCAGGCGGGGACGAGGACGCGCGATCCCTCCAGCTCCACCACGCACACGCGACACACGTTGACCGGAGTCAGGGTGTCGAGCTGGCACAGCGTGGGTGTATCGATCTGCATGCGCCGGCAGGCCTCGAGGATCGTGATGCCGTCCGCGGCCTGGACCTCACGCCCGTCGATCGTCACCGTTACATCAGGCATCGACGACCTTCAGCTGCGCCAGGCCGGAGCCGATCGCGCTGGCCGCGGTCTGGCCCAGGCCGCAGATGGACGCATCCCGCATCGCCTGCGCGATGTCGGAGAGCAGCATCACGTCCGCGCGCGCGTCGCCGTTCGGCGACCCGAGCATGCGCTCCAGGATCTCCTCCTGGCGCTTGGTCCCGACGCGGCACGGCACGCACTGTCCGCACGACTCGTCGCGGAAGAAGCGGGCGATGCGCAGCAGGGCACGCTTCATGTCGGCGGTGTCGTCGAAGACGATCACCGCGCCGGACCCGAGCGTCGCGCCGATCGCGCGGGTGGCGTCGAAGCTCAGAGGCACGTCGACCTGCGCCGGCGTCAGGAACGATCCCGCCGCGCCGCCCAGCAGCACCGCCTGCAGGGTGCGCCCGGGCAGCAGGCCGCCCGCGTGATCGATCAGGAGCGAGCGCAGCGGCGTGCCCATCGGCACCTCATAGACGCCTGGCTGCAGGACCTGCCCCGACACGCAGAAGAGCCGCGTGTCGGTGAACTGTCCGTTCACAACGTCCAGCACGTTGACCAGCGTCTCCACGTTGTTGACCAGGGTCGGCTTGCCGAACAGGCCGGCCTGGACGGGAAACGGCGGCTTGTTGCGGGGCTCCCCCCTCTTGCCCTCGATGGAGTTGAAGAGCGCGGTCTCCTCGCCGCAGATGTAGGCGCCGGCGCCGCGCCGTACCTCGATCTCAATGGTCAGCAGACCCGCGGCACGCATCTGCGCGACCGCGTTCTCGATCCGGTTGCGTGCGAGCGGATACTCGGTGCGGATGTAGATGTAGCCCTTGTCGCACGTCGCGGCCATCGCCGCGATGGCCATCGCCTCCACGATGGCGAACGGATCGCCTTCCATCAGCGCGCGGTCCTTGAACGTCCCTGGCTCCGACTCGTCCGCGTTGCACACGAGGTAGTGCGGCCTCACCGGCGCGATGGCGACCGACTGCCACTTTCGCCCCGTCGGGAATGCGGCGCCTCCGCGCCCGACGAGTCCGGACTCGATGAGGGCGTGGATGACCCTGTCCGGTCCCAGCTCACGTGCCTTCCGCAGGGCCACGAGCCCGCCGTGCTCGCGATAGCTGTCGATGCTCTCGGGGTCGACGACGCCGACGCGACGCAAGAGCCTCGACGTTCCGCGGCGAGCTCCATGGATCGGCGGCGTCTGGATCTCTTCGGGCGACTCTCCTGCGCGCTCGATGAGGGTGGCCGGTGCGCGATCGCACAGCCCGAGGCAGTTGACGCCATGCGCTCCGTTGGCGGGCGTCGCCCCCGCGAGCTGGCACACGATGTCGTCGCACGCGTGCACCGTCTCGGCGCTGCGAGGCGACAGGGCGAACCGCGCGTAGAAGCTCACGACCCCATACGCCTCGGCGGGCGGGATCGACAGGCGGCGGCAGGCATACTCCAGCGCGCCGCGGCTCACCCAACCCACGCGGTCCTGGATCGCGTGCAGCGCCGGCAGCAGCAGGTGCCGCTGCGTGCGCGCGATGCGGCCCCCATAGGCCAGGTGATGGTGGGCCGGCTCCGCCGGTCCGAGGAGCGCGTCCACGGCCGCGATCTCCTCGGTGGTCGCAGGTCCTCCTGTGGTCCGAATGTCCACTAGACAGGCGAAGGTATCTTGTCGATCCGGATCGCGCTCGCCTTGAACTCCGCCGTCCCTGACTTGGGGTCCGTCGCATCGATCGTGAGCACGTTGGTCGACACCTGGTCTGGGAAGTGCAGCGTCATGAACGCGAGCCCCGGCCGCAACGACTGCTCGTACCGCACGTTGACCTCGACCGACCCGCGCCGCGAGCTGGCCTTCACGCATTCACCGTCGGCCACGCCATACCGCGCCCCGTCCTCGGGTGAGATCAGCAGCGCCTCCCCGCTGCGCAGCGGAGAGGTGTACTCGCCCGTCTGCACCCCGGTGTTGAACGAATCGAGGCGGCGCCCGGTCGTCAGGCGGATGGGGAACTCCTCGGTCAGCCGGTCTACCGGCGGGTCGTGCTCCACGGCGTGGAACGGAGCGCGCGGTCCTTCGATCGGGGTCTTCCAGAGCCGCGCGTGCAGGAACTGCGTGCCCGGGTGCGACTCGTCGGGGCACGGCCACTGGATGCCGCCCAGCTCGTCCAGCCGTGAGTACTTCATGCCCGCGTGCATCGGGGAAAGGCGGCGACACTCGTCCCATACCTGCTCGGCTGTCGGCTGACCCCAATCGACGCCAAGCCTGCGCGCGATGTCGCAGATGATGTCGATGTCGTCGCGCGCGCCGGCCGGAGGTTCCAACGCGCGGCGCACTCGCTGGACGCGGCGTTCGCTGTTGGTGACCGTGCCTTCCGACTCCGCCCACCCCGCCGCCGCGGGCAGCACCACGTGCGCAAGCTGCGCCGTCTGCGTGAGGAAGATGTCCTGCACCACGAGATGGTCGAGACCGCTGAGCAGGCGCACCGCCCGCGTCTGGTCCGCCTCGCTGCGGGCTGGGTTCTCGCCCACGATGTAGACGGCGCGGAGGTCGCCGCGATCCATGGCCTCGAACATCTCGCTGAGATGCCAGCCCTTCGTGACGGGGAACTGGGCCCCACCCCACGCCTTCGCGAACTTGTCGTGCAGCGGAGGATCTTCGACGTCCTGGAAGCCGGGCAGCCTCGCCGGGATGGCGCCCATGTCGCCGCCGCCCTGGACGTTGTTCTGTCCGCGCAGAGGATTGAGCCCGCATCCATAGCGCCCCACCTTGCCGGTCAATAGCGCGAGGTTGATCAGCGCCAACACGTTGTCGACCGCGTTGTGGTGCTCCGTGATGCCAAGCGTCCAGCAGATCATGCCGCGCTCCGCGCGCCCGTAAGCGAGGGCCACCTCGCGGATCGCCTGCGCCGGAACGCCGGTCTCTTTCTCGGCACGCTCGAGCGTGTACTTCTCGACGCACTTCGCGAACTTTTCATAGCCGGTGGTCGCGCGCGCGATGAACTCGCGGTCAGCGAGACCTTCGTGGATGATCACGCGCGCCATCGCGTTGGCGAGCGCGATGTCACTGCCGACGTCGAGGCCGAGCCACACGTCCGCCCACTCCGCCGAGGTGGTGCGACGCGGGTCGACGGCGATAAGCTTGGCCCCGTTGCGGACCCCGCGCAGCACGTGGTGGAAGAAGATCGGGTGCGTCTCCCGGGCGTTCGAACCCCAGAGCACGATCAGGTTGGTGTCCTCAGCCTCGCTGTAGGACGACGTCCCTCCACCCGCTCCGAAGACTGTCGCCAGACCGGCGACGCTGGGAGCGTGTCAAGTGCGGTTGCAGCTGTCGATGTTGTTGCTGTGCATGACGACGCGCGTGAACTTCTGGGCCATGAAGTTCATCTCGTTGGTCGTCTTCGAGCAGCTGAACATGCCGAACGCCTGCGGACTCTTTCGCCGCGCCGTCTCGAACCCCGCGGCGGCCCTGGTCAGGGCCTCTTCCCACGTCGCGGGACGGAACTTGCCGCCGTCCCTGACCATCGGTTCGGTCAGTCGGAAGGCGCCATCATCCATGCAGCGGCACTCTACGCCGTGTGGGCGGCGACGAACTCCTTGATGCGGCGAAGCCCAAGCTTCAGCTCGTCCTCCGATTGCGTGTACGCGATGCGGATGAAACCCCTGCCCGCGTGGCCGAACGCCGTGCCCGGCAGCACGGCGACGCCCGCCTCGTTCAGCAGTCGATTCGCCAGCTCGTGCTCGTCGAAGCCGGTGCCCTCGACGTTCGGGAAGACATAGAACGAGCCCTGCGGCCGGTGGCACCGCACCCCGGGAATCTCGTTCAGGCCGTCGACGACCAGGTCGCGCCGGTGCTCGAACACTTTCACCATCCGGCGCACCGCATGCTCCGATTCCGGGGCCCCAAGCGCCTCGATGGCCGCAATCTGCGTGAACGCCGCGGCGCACGACGACGAGTTGATCATCAGCGTGTCGAGCTTCGCCGCCAGCGGCCGCGGCGCCACCGCGTAGCCGAGCCGCCAACCCGTCATCGCGTATGACTTGCTGAGCCCATCCATCAGCACCGTCCGCTCCCGCATGCCCGGCCGCGACAGCGGCGACACATGGTGGAACCCATACACGAGCTGGCTGTAGATCTCATCCGACACCACCAGCAGGTCGTGCCTCTGGGCGAGGTCGCAGACGAAATCCACGTCCTCCGCGGTGAGGATTCCTCCCGTCGGGTTCTGCGGCGTGTTGATGATCAGCATTCGCGTCTTCGGCGTCACCAGCGACTCGAGCTCGTCGAGGTCCATGCGGAAACCCTTGTCCTCGCGCAGCGTCACCGTCTTCGGCACCGCGCCGATGAAATTCACCTGCGACGCGTAAGCCGGATAGCCCGGGTCCGGCAGGATCACCTCGTCCCCCGGCTCGATGGTCGCCAGCAGCGTGAAGAGCAGCACGTTCTTCGACCCCGGCACCAGCACCACGTCGTTGGGATCCACTTCCGTCTTCAGCGTCCGGGACACGAACCCAGCCACCGCCTCGCGCGCCTCCCAGATCCCGCTCGCCGGCGTGTAGTGCGTATAGCCGTTCTGCATCGCCCCGATGCCCGCCTCGACGATGTTGTCGGGCGTGGCGAAGTCCGGCTCGCCGATCTCGAGGTGGACGATCCGCTTGCCATCCGCCTCGAGCCTGCGCGCACGCGCCAGCACCTCGAAAGCGCCTTCGGTGCCCAACCGCGACATCCTGTCCGCGAAGCGAAATGCGGTCGTGCTCACTCCAATCGAATCGTAACGATTGGCCGCGGTCAGGCGGCCCAGCGAGTCTCGCCCCACCGCCGCCGAGTCAGCGCCGGCCGGTCGGGCGGGATGAACTCCAGGCGCTGAGACGTCTGCACCACCTGCCAGCCGCCCTCGTGGACCAGGCGGTGGTGGTGGTGGCAGAGCGGGATCATCTTCGGCAGGTCGGTCCGGCCGCCCTTCATCCAGAAGTCGAGGTGGTGGGCTTGCGTCCAGCCGATCGGCCGGTCGCATTCCGACCAGGCGCATGTCTTGTAGCGGGCCTTCAGCCCTCGCCACTGCGCCGGCTGCGCCGTCCGCTTGGCCCGGCCGACGTCGATGACCATCGAGTCCGCCTTGAGGACCCGGTGCAGGACGCCGTCGCAGGCCAAGCGCTGCACAGTGTGGCTCGAGATTGGTGTCCCCTCGGCCAGCTCCGAGGCAGCGGCCCCGAGTTCGCCCTTCAAGCCCTCGATGGTGGTGTGGACGCTGATCTGCGGGTGAGCTCCATGCTGCGCGAGCTCGTAGAACGCGTCCGCCCGCCGCTGCTTCGGTGAACGCTTGTCATCGCCGCCCCGCGGATGGGCAAGCGACTCGATCGCCGCCTTGACGGCGACGCCGGCTTCCAGCTCCAGCCAGCCGTCGACGCGGTACATGTCGCCGCACTCGCTGATGTAGAGCTGCCGCCGCTCGTGCGCCTCTTCCACCTTGGCGTTGAAACCCGCCGGGTCCAGGCCATGCCAGGTGCTGGCCGCCTCCGCGCTGAGCGCCTTGAGCGGCCACTGGCGGCCCATCCGCACCCACTCCTCTTCGTCCACCCGGCAGCCCACCTCGGCGATTCGCTCCTGCAGGTGACAGA
>Ga0070698_100004564_pt1 | contig 15208 bp, 6 predicted proteins | sample KBSK1502metaG_FD_65477 | JGI IMG/M metagenome (GOLD analysis project Ga0070698, IMG submission 65477) | Corn, switchgrass and miscanthus rhizosphere microbial communities from Kellogg Biological Station, Michigan, USA - KBS K1-50-2 metaG | ecosystem: Host-associated > Plants > Roots >...
TCCGGGGCTTGGCCAGGTTTTAAACGCCCACAGCCCCAAACTCGCAAATTACCGGAGTTTCGGACGATTCGCAATTTGGCGCCAGGTGACGAGCTGGATGTTTTGATCTTTGAGAAGGCGGCGGAATTCAGGGCCGGTGAAGAAATCGAAATCCCGTTGACGCCAGGCGGCTCCCCAGGTGTCGCGTTCGCGGGTGGCGGCGCGCATTTCGGAGTCATCGTAGGCGAGGTGAATGACGAGCTCGGTCACACCCGGCTGCAAATCGCGAAGAGCATTCTTGTAGAATTCGGCCCATTTTTCGGGCCGCACACCCGGCTCAACGGTAATGGTGTGATCGATGACCACGTCCTCGGAGCCAAGCGTGGAGGCGAGATAGGGATAGTCGGCAAACCAATCGCGCGCCACAAAGAACGGCAATTGGTATTGGTGTGCCAGGCGAAGAGCGACTTCGAAGAGTTCCTTGCCGGTGCTATCCAGACGATATTGATGCGAATCGAGATGCGTGGGACGAACGCCCATGGCGTAGGCGCGTTCGATCTGGGCGCGTAGCTCGACTTCCGCTTGGCGAGGATCGATGTGGACCGTGGGCCCCCAGTCATGATGGAGATACCCGTTTTCATCGAGCAGGCTCGGGACTTTGTCCGCGGGCGCAACCGGGCCCCAGCGGTAGTAGATTCTTTCGCTGGTAAGGGTCAGATGAATTCCGAAATCAAGGTCGGGATGAGATTTCGCGTAATCCGCAATCTCCGGAAACCACGGACAGGGAACCATGATGCTGGCGGAGTTGACGGCGCCGGATTCAAGAGCCTTGATCGAAGCGGCATTGACGGCGTGAGCTTCGCCAAGGTCGTCCGCGTGGACGATCAGGAGTCTTGCGTCCCGTAGGTAGCCGAGCTGTTCAGCGAGAGATTTTCCCGCGCTTTGCGCGCTTGCTGAATTCGCGGCCGCCATCATGAAAACGCAGAAAAGCAGCGGTTCTGGTTTGCGCATAGGCTGCATCCCGAAGCATCGGTCAAGAGATTTCGAAACAGTAACATGCCATGGAGTCTTGTGCGCGGTTGCTTCGCCTAGAGGAGGCACGGGAGCAACGTCTGTTCCGTTCGCGAGGGCAAGGAAGGCTCGTGTGCGGCTCAAAAAGTTTCTAAAAGATTCGTTCCTGGCGGCGGAGATTGCCGAAGGTTCCGATATTGGCGATGGTGAACGCGATGCGAAACTGATTTTCGGTGCGCACCTGGCCCAAGGCGATGCGCCGATACTCGAAAGAGAGGCCACAGCAATTCCCGTTGTAGGTCACTTGCGCGATCTGGTTCTGCAGCGCGCTGTTTTGAATGTCATAGCTCACGCCGCCCGTAAAATTGACACCCTTCCGGTTGAAGCTTCCATAACCCACCAATGCGCGAATTTGGTTGGAAAGCGGCTGGAGCACGGGATCGTCTTGGATGTGGAAATGCGCCACGGTTGCGAAAAACTCGCTGTAGGGTTTCACCTTCAAGAGCGTTCCCACGGCCACGATCTTGTGCAATTGCGGGTCGTACTCGACGATCTGCTCTGCATCGTATTTGCCGCCGGGCGTGACCTTGAAATCGCTCACAATCGGCGAGGAATTTCGCGGGCCGGTCGCAAACGCAAACGGCGTGATGGAATTGAGCGCCTGCAGCACGTTGCGCGTGCCATCCACGATCGCTCCGCCGAAGGTCGGATCGAAATAATGTTTCTGCACGACCTTCCAGGACAGGAACTCCGTCGGCTGGTCGTCGCCGTTTTTCAGATAGAGGCGCTGCGTCAGGCCGTATTCGACTTCATTGGTGTTTGAGATTGTCGCGTCAGAATCGAAGCGCACGAAGCGCTCGAAATGATTTACGCCAGAAACATAGCGGTAGGTGATTTCCGGCTCGATGGTGTGCTTGTATTTTCGTTTCGACTTCCGCCGACTGAAATATTTTTCCAGCGTCGGAGGCCGCAGCTCCAGTGTAAATTCGCCGTCATTGCGTGTCACCGACTGCTCGCTCACATTGCCCGCGCTGTCAAGCGATGCGCCGTAACGCGTTGTGCGCACCGCACCGGACGCCGTGACGCCAAGCCAGGGTCCAAAGTGGAGCGGCACGGTGATTTTGGGCGCAAACTCCGTTCGCTCTACAGCCGCCGGCGTGTTCAGGTTCGCGTCGTCGCGGTGAACGGCGCCGATGAAGGAATCGAAACTGAAATATACCGGCAGCTTGCGCCAGGGAGCCTGCTCGACCGAACTGAACCTCGCTTCGGGCAGGTTGCGGAGCGACACGCTGGTTTCAGGATTGATGGTGAGAAAGCTCTTGTCGTTCAGCGCGGCGAAATTCAGGCTGAAGCCGCGGAAATTGTTGCTCAGAAAGACCGCGCTCCGCACTTCGGAGTTGATGGCGTCGCCGTACGCGTCGGCGAACGCCAAACGAAACGTGAGAGAGGAAAGCTGGTTGAAGTCCGCGACGAATCTCCATTGCCGCGGCAGCAGCGATTGCACTTCGATCTGTTGCTGGTGGCCGCCCTGCGATTGCCGCACGTCGTTTCGATCCGGCAATCCGCGGTCAATTACGCCGAAATAGGTATAGAGAAAAGACGTATTCTCCGCAGGACGCATGCGAATCTCGGCTCGCTGCGACGAACCTCGTTTGCTCAAATATTGCGCGCCCAAAGTGGCATCGGCCCACGTCACGGGCGCCCAATAGAGGGCATCACCGAACACGTAGCCTTTGGTGGAGCTGTTGCCGATTTCCGGCAGCAAAAAGCCGGTTTGTCGGATTCGCTGCCCGGCCGGAGCAGTCGCATAGGGCAGCCAGATCAGCGGCACCTTGTACAGCCTGAAATTGGCGTTGACCATCGCCACGGTCTTGTTCACCCTGATGCGCGCGCGCGGCGCGAACATTTGCCAGGTAGGGTGCTCCTGGTCGCAAACGGTGATCCACGCATGGTGCACCAGGAGAATATCGTCGGGGTAACGTTCGACTTCACGGGCTTCGAAATAAAGCGGATTTTCCGAAACCAACACCATGGGATTCGGCCGACGCACAATTTTTACGCTTCCGCGCACGTTTTTGAACGTCCCGGTGCCGGAGAGGAAGTTATAGTGCGCTTCGTCGGCCTCCAGGTGCTGGTTTTCGTAGTCGAATTGAACGTGCCCCTGGGCCATCGAGTCGCGCGTTTTGCTGTTGTATTCGACGTGATCGGCGCGCAGGCGCATCCCTGCGTACGCCAGGTCGACGTTCTTGTCGGCGATGAACAGATCACCCTTGCGCGTCTGCGACCCATCGGCGGAAAGCTCCGCATTCAGCCCCTTGCCTGAAGGCAGGCGGACCTGCTGTGCCTCGGCTGGCACCGCCAGCAGCAAAACGGCCGCGCAAAGGACGAACAGATTCGAGCGGGACACCATCCGTGCGGCAAAAGGAGTCAGGTCAGTGCGCTGCATGCGTTTCAATAAAAGCAGTTGGATAGCTTAGCACGCGCTCCGGGTTGCGTGGTTCAGCCGAGGCGCGTCCAGGAAACGCAACGCTCGCGTGATGCGTCTGTTCATCAACGTGCTCCAGCCACTCATTCGGAGAGAATTCATTTGCTGCAGTATCGCGGCCACAACGGTATGATGCGCGGCTCCGCCGAAGCTTTGCGAAAACGTCTCTTGGGAGGAAACATGTCGAAGAAGTGCATCCGATGGACTCTGGCCTTATGCGGGATGCTTTCTGTAATTTCCGGTTTGCCTGCCGGCCAGAAAGAGAAACAGAAAGAAAAAGCCCAACCGAAGGCGGTTAGCGAAGGGAAGACTCCTCCCGAGAACGAATCTTCTCTTATGGAGAAACTCAAAGCCCTGGAGTTTCGCGAGCTCGGTCCCGCCGTGATGGGCGGGCGTATCGACGATTTTGCGGTGGTCGAAAGCAATCCCAGCATTGTCTTTGTCGGCGTGGCCTCTGGCGGGGCCTGGAAAACGGTGAACAACGGCACGACGTGGGAACCCGTCTTCGACAAGGAAGGCGTCTCTACGATCGGCGACATCGCCATTGCGCCCTCTGATTCGTCCGTCATCTGGGTTGGCACCGGCGAGCCCAACAACCGCCAAAGCTCGTCCTGGGGCGACGGAGTCTACAAATCGACCGACGGCGGCAAAACCTGGAAGAACATGGGCCTGGCGGATACACGCCACATCGGTCGCGTGGTGATCCACCCGAAAAATCCCGATGTTGTTTATGTTGCCGCGCTCGGCCATCTCTGGGGAGCGAATCCGGATCGCGGTGTTTACAAAACCACCGATGGCGGAAAGACCTGGAACCAGGTCCTCAAGATCAGCAACGACACGGGCGTCAGCGACATCGCCATGGACCCGGAAAGTCCGGATACGCTCTACGCGGCAGCGTACCAGCGGCGCCGCACCGCTTTCGGCTTCAACGGCGGCGGCACCGAATCTGCCATTTACAAAAGCACCGACGGCGGCGCCACCTGGCGAAAATTGAGCAAGGGCCTTCCGTATGAAAACGGCGGCGAAACGGGACGAATCGGCCTGGACGTCTACCGCAAGGATGCCAACATCGTTTATGCGCTTGTGCAGCACGAAAAAGGCGGCCTCTACCGCAGCGAGGACAAAGGCGAAACCTGGAAGAAAATGGGCGACACCAATCCTCGACCGTCGTACTACAGCCAGGTTCGTATCGACCCCAACAATGATTTGCGAATTTGGGTGCTTGGCGCGGCGATGTTTTTCTCCGAAGACGGCGGCAAGACGTTCACCACGCACCGCGTTCAGAAAATCCACGGGGACTTTCACGCGCTGTGGATCGATCCGGCCAATTCAAATCACATCATCACCGGCAGCGACGGCGGCATTCACTGGAGCTACGACAACGGCAAGACCTGGGACTTCATCAACAGCATTGCGATTGGCCAGTTCTACGAAATCGGATTGGATAACGAAAAGCCGTATCACGTCTGCGGGGGGCTACAGGACAACGGCAGCTGGTGCGGTCCGAGCGCGACGCTGTCGCGCGACGGAATCACAAATGAGGACTGGACGCTGATTCACGGCGGCGACGGTTTTTACGCCCAGATTGACAACGTCGAGCCCTGGATTGTCTACACGGAATCGCAGGACGGCTTTCTAGCCCGCCGCAATCTGCGCACCGCGCAGGAACGCTCGATCAAGCCTGAAGCGAAATTTGGCGAACCGCACTACCGTTTTCAGTGGAACTCCCCGGTTGCGGTATCCCTTTTCGACCATAACACCATTTATTACGGGGGAAATTATCTCTTCAAGTCCACGGATCGCGGCGACAGCTGGACGCGGCTTGGCAACGATCTTACCGGCGGCGCGGACCGCAACAAGCTGCAAATTTTCGGCAGGACGCCCGACAAACAGACTCTTTCGCGGCACGACGGCGTACAGGAATATCCCACCGTTACGACCATCAGCGAGTCACCGGTCGCCGCCGAGGTGCTCTGGGCGGGCACGGACGACGGCAATGTTCAGCTCACTCGCGACGGCGGCAAAACCTGGAACAATGTCGCATCCAAAGTGCCCGGCGTTCCGAAAGGCACTTACGTCAGCCGCGTCGTGGCTTCAAAATACGGTGCCGGCGCGGCCTACGTTACTTTTGACGGCCACCGCACCGACGATTACCGAATCTACATTTTCGCCACGTCCGACTACGGCGAAACGTGGAAGCCAATTCGCAACGGCATTCCCGATGCGGCGGGCTCGGTTCATGTGGTTCGTGAACATCCGCGCAACGCGAATCTGCTCTTTGCCGGAACCGAATTTGGTCTCTTTATTTCCTGGGACCGCGGCGCGAACTGGACGGCCTTCAAGAATAACTTTCCGACCGTTCCCGTTGACGACATCGAACTGCAAGCTCGCGAAAACGATCTTGTTCTGGCCACCCATGGCCGGTCCATCTGGATTTTCGACGACCTCACGCCGATCGAAAAAATGGATCGAACCGTCGCCGCGAGCGAGCTCACGTTCTTCCCGCCGCGCGCCGCCAATGTGTGGCACGTGGTCATGCGGCGCTGGAGCGCGGGACAAAAGGCTTTCACGGCGAAAAATCCGCCGGCGGGTGCGGTGATCAACTACTACTTGAAAACTGCTTTGCCCGCCTCCGAACCGAAAACGGAAGGAGCAAAGCAAAAGGAATCCGAAAAAGGAGAAGAAGCCGCTCCTCAAAAAGAGGGTGCCGAGAAGAAAGAAACCGCCGCAGCGGAAAGCGCAAAGGAGCCCGCGCCGCCGCGAGAGGCCGAAAAGCAGGAAAAGCCCGCGGAGAAGAAGCCAGGCAAGGTCAAAATCACGATTACCGAAAAGGACGGACGGATGATCCGGGAACTCGAAGGGCCCGGAGCCGAGGGCGTCAACCGCGTCAATTGGGATCTTCGCTACGATGCGCCCGCCGAACCGACACCCGAACAAGTCGAAGCCATCGCCGCTGGCTACGATTTTGGGCCCCGCGGGCCTTTTGTCGAGCCCGGTGAATATTCGATCAAGATCAAGGCAGGAGATCGGGAAGCCACCCAGAAGGTGACCGTCGAAGAAGATCCGCGGCTAAAAATGAGCGCGGAAGAGCGCTCCATTCGGCGCGCAGCCATTGAGCAGCTCTACGCAATGGCGAAATCCACCGACAAGGATCGCAAGACCATTGTCGGGGTCCAGAGCGCCCTCAAAACGGCGCGGGAGAACTGGAAAAAGGAATCCGCGAAGCCCAACGGCGTGAAAATTCCGGACGATATCGTCAAGAGCGCCGACGAACTGCAGAAAAAAGTGGATCTGCTTGCCACCAAATATCAACGCGAACAGCAGGGCCTCGGCAATGCCGGTCCGCCGTTTGAATGGAAGCCCGCCCCTCTGCCTTCCGAGGTGCAGAATTTAATGGAAGATCTTGACGGCTTCGCGGCCGGCCCGGGCGGCCAGCAGAAGGAAAAACTGACGGAGCTGACTCCTCTCGTGGCCGAGGCCTCGGCTCAGGTGAAGAAGATTGTCGAAGAGGATCTGGCCGCGCTGAATAAAAAGATGAATGAGGCGGGAATTCCTCATCTTGTTCCCGCTCCTCCTCTACCGCGCGGCGCCGGAGGGGACGACGACGATAACGACGACCGCTAAGGCGCAGGGAATTGCCGAGACCATTCAGCCAGTTGCGCGTCTAATGGCCATCAGGGCGGGTGTGTATCATTCTTACGGCAGTGGCGGTCGGCGGACAGACTAGGTTCTTTCGATAGCGATCATTTGAAGGAGAAGAGCATGAGCGGGATAGAGCCCATCCGGCGGTCGTTCCTGGTGTATCTGTCATTGGTTTCCTGTCTCGCGGGCCTCTCCGGAACTGCGCTTGCGCGGACGCAGGACATTCCGCCGGACGGGATCGGGAGTTTTGCCCAGGAACAGGAAAAAGAAAAAAAGGAAGAAAGGAAGGACGACAAGAAAGACGAGAAAAAGGGTCTGCCCTTGAAGCCCGACCGCAAGGTGACCTTCACCACCAACGAAGGGACGTGGCTCTCGCTCGACGTTTCGCCGGACGGCAAGACCATCGCGTTCGAATTGCTCGGCGACATCTACACGCTGCCGATCGAAGGCGGCAGGGCCAAGCTGATCGACGGCGGTATGTCGTTTGACAGTCAGCCGAAGTTTTCTCCCGACGGAGAGTGGATTGCCTTCCTCTCCGATCGAGAGGGCAGTGAAAACATCTGGATCATGCATCCGGACGGTACCGGCGTAAAGCAGGTCTCGAAGGATCCCAACGGCGAATTTGCTTCGCCGAGCTGGGATCCGGGCGGCAAGTACATTTACGTTTCCAAAACCCGCTTCGGCATCGGACCCCGTGAAATCTGGATGTACCACGTCGATGGCGGTACGGGAATCCAGATCACCAAATCGAAGCCCACACCCACAACGAAGCGAGAGGACCGCCCTAATGATATGGGCGTTGTAGCGTCAGGCGACGGTAGATATCTCTATTACGCCGAGCGGCATCGAGATTTCTCTTACAATTCCATGTTCCCGTTGTGGGAGATCCGGCGCAAGGATCGCAAGACCGGAGAGGAGGACACCATAATCCAGCAGCCGCGGAGCGCCATGCGGCCCGGATTGTCGCCGGACGGCAAGTTCCTGCTCTACGCGACGCGCCATGAGACCGAAACCGGTCTGCGCCTGCGAAACCTGGCAACGGGCGAAGATCGCTGGGTTCGCTATCCTGTCACCCGCGACGATCAGGAAGCCATTTTTTCGCGCGACCTGTTTCCCGGCTATGCCTTCCTTCCTGGCGGCAAGGAGATCATCTACAACCAAGACGGAAGAATTCGTCGACTGAACCTCGAAACCAGCGCAGAGTCCGATATTCCATTTACCGCCGAGGTTTCGCTGAACCTCGGCCCAAAACTCGATTTCCCGCAAAAAGTCGAGCAGGGCCCGGTCAAAGTTCGGCTGATTCACGATCCTGCTGAGTCGCCCCAGGGCCAGAAGCTTGTCTTCTCTGCGATGACCCATCTCTACACGCTCGATTTGCCCGGCGGGCGGCCGCAACGCCTGACCTCCGCGAAGAGCACCGAGTTTCAGCCGGCGTGGTCGCCTGACGGACAATGGATCGCCTATGTATCTTGGTCGAGCGAGGGCGGACAGCTTTGGAAAATACCCGCTTCCGGCGGAACGCCTGTACAACTCTCCAAATCCCTTGCCGTCTATAGCAACCCGGTCTTCTCGCCGGATGGGACAAAGATTGTACTTCTTCGCGGCAACGCCTACGACCGCGAGAACAGCGCATTCGACGGCGGACAAACGGACAATGCCGATCTGGTGTGGATTTCGGCGGATGGCGGCGAGCCGAATTTGATTCTTCCGGCGCGCGGCGCGGGAGGCCCTCACTTTACCAAGGAAAAGGATCGCATCTACGTTTACACGCCGGGTGGGCTCCTCTCCCTGCGATATGACGGAACCGACCGACGCATGCATCTGCAAGTGAAGGGACAAGGACTTTATTACTTTGAAGATCCGATCCCGGCCGACGATCTTGTACCCAGTCCCGACGGCCAGTGGGTTCTTGCACACGTCCAGAATCAGCTTTATCTGCTGGCAATGCCGCCGGTTGGCGGAGAAGCCCCGACGGTCAGTGTCAGCGGACCTTCCGTTCCTCTCAAAAAGATTACTGACATTGGCGCGGATTATTTTGGCTGGGCCGACGGCGGCAAAACGATCACCTGGGCTGTAGGCGCGAGCTATTTCCGCCAGCCATTCAGTTCGATTTCCTTCGAGCCCCCGAAGGACGAAAAGAAGGAAGGCGAAAAGAAAGAGGCTGATAAAAAAGACGGCGACGCAAAGGACGCAGCCAAAGATTCAGATAAGAAGGATGCCGCCGATTCCACGAAGGAGGAAAAGAAAGACCAGAAAAAGCCGCAGAAATTCAAGGAACAGGAAAAGGACGTTCAGGAAATACCGATTGACCTGGAACTTCCGCGCAAAACGCCCAAAGGGACCATCGTGCTTCGCGGAGCTACGGTTGTCACGATGAAAGGCGACGAAGTGCTCAAAAACGCCGACGTGGTCATCGAAAACAACCGCATCATCGGAGTCGGCGCAAAAGGCAGCGTGCCATCCGGCGCCAAAGTGTTCGATGTAAGGGGCAAAACAATCACGCCGGGATTTATCGACACCCACGCTCACTGGTTTGAAATCAGGCGGGGCATCCTCGATACGCAGAACTGGGCGTTCCTCGCGAATCTCGCCTATGGCGTCACTGCGGGCCTCGACGTTCAAACCGGCACGAACGATATGTTCGCCTACCAGGACCTTGTGGACACCGGAGACATCATCGGTCAGCGCGCATTCTCCACAGGGCCGGGAGTTTTTTCCGACAACAATTTCCAGTCCGCAGAGGAAGTCAAAGGGGTGCTCACGAAGTATCGCAAATACTACGGCACGCACAACATCAAGAGCTACCTCGTCGGCAACCGCAAGCAGCGGCAGTACATGGTCGAGGCGGCGAAAGAACTTGAAATGATGCCGACCACGGAAGGGGCTCTGGATCTGAAGCTCGATCTGACCCACGTCTTCGACGGCTTTCATGGCAACGAGCACACGCTGCCCATCACGCCGCTCTACAAGGATGTCCTGGAGACATTCGCGCAATCGGGAATCGCTGAAACGCCGACGCTCATCGTGAACTATGGCGGACCGTTTGGCGAAGATTACTGGTACGAATACAGCGAGGTCCATGATAACGCCAAGCTGAACCGCTTTACGCCGCACAGAATAATCGACCAAAAAACCAAGCGCCGTCCAGGCTGGTTCCGCAAGGACGAATATGAATTTCCCAAACTTGCCGCGCAGGTAGCGAAGCTCGAGCGCGCGGGCGGATTGGTCGGCGTCGGCAGCCACGGCCAACTTCAAGGCCTCGGCTACCACTGGGAATTGTGGATGCTTGCAAGCGGCGGGATGACGCCGATGGAAGTCCTAAGGTGTGCGACGGTGAACGGATCGAAAATCGTCGGCCGCCCCGAAGAACTTGGCACCATCGAGGCAGGAAAACTGGCGGATCTCTTGATCTTCGACAAAAGCCCGCTCGAGGACATTCACAACACCAATACGATCCATTGGGTCGTGAAAAACGGAGAAGTTTTCGAGGGCGATACGCTCGACCAGGTGTGGCCGGAACAAAAGAAGCTTGAACCGCTTTGGTTCTGGAACAACTATGACGTGCCGAAGGCCGGCGAGCCGCTGCAGTATGGCAAAACCGCGCAACCTTAGAGAGAGTGCCCGATGCTCAGCGGCCCGAGACAAACCGAAGACGAAAGTCGAACAGCGAAATCCGTATGGCTGCTGTTGCGGACTTACAAGCGGTTCCTTGCCACCGTCTGCGACGGACGGTCCCTTCCTCAAGCTACTCTCTGCCCTTCTGCTTCGCGCTGGCCCTGACTTGTGATTCCTTGTACCAGTCGAAGGTCCGGCGCAGGCCTTCAGTGAAATCCACAGTGGGCTCGTACTGCAGGAGTTCGCCACTAAGCCTCAGATCGGCTTGCGAGTCGCGAATATCGCCTTCCCGTGCCGGATCGTATTGTGCTTCGAGATTATTTCCGCTGATCTCGCGCAGAAGCTGCAGCGTCTGGTTGAGCGAAGTCCGCTTCCCTGTTCCGACGTTGATCACCCGTCCGCTGGCAGCGGGGGCTTCGCACGCCAGCAGATTTGCCTGCACCACGTTTTCGATGTACGTGAAATCGCGTGTTTGCTCGCCGTCGCCGAAAACCACCGGCTCGGTCTTTTCAAGAAATGCCGTACAGAATTTTGCAAGCACGCCGGAGTACGGCGAGCCCGGATCCTGCCGGGGTCCGAATACATTGAAGTACCGCAGGCTCGCGTTCGCTAAACCGTACACGCGGCCGAAAACCTGGGCATAAAGTTCACAGACGTATTTCGTGACGCCGTAAGGGGAAATCGGCTCGGGCTGCATGGTTTCTACTTTGGGGAGCGCGGACGTTTCGCCGTACGCGGAAGACGAAGCAGCGAGAACCACGCGCTTCACTTTTGCGTCGCGCGCGGCGACCAGCACATTGAGCGTGCCCTCGATGTTTACGCGGTTGGTTTCGAGGGGATCTTTCACCGAACGGGGAACCGACGTCCGCGCGGCGAGGTGCAGGACATAATCAGCTTCGTGCATGGCGCGTCGCACGGATTCAAGATCGTTAATACTCGCTTTGATGAAAGAAATCTTGTTGCGGACGTCAGCGAGATTTTCTTCCTTGCCGGCGGACAGATCATCGAGAACAACCACGCTTTCTCCGCGACGGACAAGTTCATCCACAGTGTTGGAGCCGATAAAACCCGCACCACCGGTAACGACGTATCGCATTCGAGCAATCCTCCGTGTACTTTCCTGATCTGGCGTCCACGCCGGATCGGCTGGATCGAAATGCGTGTGGCTTTCCCAAGACGCGCCAAAGTGCTTCTGGTAACCTCAAATAGTGCAGCCGGGAAGAAGTTTCCTGTCACAGTGTAGTTTACGACGAAAGCAGGGACACAAGATTTTCAATAAAACCCACGCCGCGGGAACACTATGAGCCGCCGAATCATTGCCGTGCTTGCCGTGATTTTCGCCATACTCTGCGGAGCGGCCGCGTTTGTCTGGCTGCATGCCGGCGGAGAGAGCAAGACCGTGATCCACTTTGTTCCTGATCGACCGCCAGCAAACGCGGGTGCGCCTTCAGAAGCGCCGGCCGCGCCCGCCAATAAGAACGAGACAGCGCGGCCAGTGGCTTCGAAGCCGCCAGCAACCAGCTTGCCGGAGCCGGGATTTTCGCCGATGGCAGGCGAAGTTCTGGAGTTTACCGGCAGCGTGGCGAAGGTCAGCAGCGTCGCGAGCCTTCGCCTCCTGGTAAACGGCCGAAGACAGATTGCGGGCAGGGAGGCGTGGCACCTGCAGGCGTTTGCCCACACGCAGAATCCGCTGCGCATGGTGTTTGAGCTTGATGACCAGTTTGATTCCTACAGCTTGCCGGGAGATTTTGCGAGTGTGCAGTATGAGATGCATCTGAGCGAACGCGGGCAGAAAGTGCAGTCGGTGCAGCGGCTGACAGCCACCGGCCGCGAACCGGCGCCGCCTGGAGGCTCCGCGGCGCACGTGCTGCCAGGCACCCGTGATCCGTTGGGAATGATGCAGTACCTGCGGTCGGTCGATTGGGGCAAAACTCCCGTGGTGCACGGGCCGGTGTATGACGGGCACAAGCTGTACGACGTGCGCGCCGAGAAGATCGGCTCAGCCGAAGTACAGGTGCCTGCCGGGAAGTTTTCGACTTCGACGGTCGAGATCAAGGTTTTTGACAACGGCGCGGAGATGAATGACGCGCACTTTACGCTGTACCTGGCCAAGGACGAAGCACGGACGCCGGTGCTGCTCGAGGCGGTGCTGCCGTTTGCGGCGGCCCGAGTGGAGTTGAGGAGAAAAGAGCGACCTCTCATCGGCAGCCAGTGATCTTGACCATGGGTTCGCCCGCATCGGCGCCGCCGGGCTATTGTAAGTTGGAGTATTCGCCTTTGGCTTCCTTGAGGATGGGGATGTCGGGATCGGCGTCCTTCCACCAGGCGAGGAAGTCCTGGTAGGCGGTGCGGGCGCGCACGGAATCCTTTTGCGAGGCATAACAGCGCGCGAGCTGCAATTGCGCAAGCGGGATCAATTCGCTTTCCGCGTGCCGGCCACGGAAATCCAGAATTTTTTTGAACTCGGCGCTCGCCTTGTCCGTTTCTTTCGACCTCAAATAGGCCCTTCCACGCACGTAAAGAATCCAGTAAGGAGCGTTACCAGGCTGGCCTCCGAGTTCATAACGCCGCGCCGGTTCAAGCGCCGCCACGGCACTCGAACCGTCCCCGTTCTCTAGGCTGTTCAGGGCCGCTACGAGGGGTGCATAGATGCCGTGAACAACGGAATCCAAGGGATGCGCTTTCGCTTCGGCCTCAATCAGCTTCTTGGCCGTGGCTGCGTCTCCGCAAAGAGCCAGAGTAAGGGCCGCGTCCTGACGGTTGAACCCCTCCGGCAGTTCCGCGAGCGAAGCAGCCGTCTCCGCCTTGGCGGTGCCGCAATTGCCGTACAGGGCATCGCGCCTGGCTCCGACGGTTTTCAACAACGCCGCGAACTCCTTCATGCCGAAGCGTTGCGCGGCGGCCTCCGCCTGGCGCAGCGAGTCCTGCGAAAATTTCACCTTCCCTAAAGCGGATTCCGCTGAGGCTTTCCTTCCGAGCATGAACGGCTCATGTTCGCTTCCCTTGGCCCAGGCGAGTTCGTTATCCATCTTCGCCTGGTCCCCCTTAAGAAAACCCAGGTCAAATAAGAAAAAGTGTACGGGCACGCTGTCGACCTTTTTTCTGAGAGCGTCCTCCGCGATCGCCCGCGCTTCTTCGAAGCGGTTCAGGCTGAGATAGGAAGACACGATCCGGTCATAGGCGTAGGTGTCCTTGTCGTCGAGCTGCAACGCTGCCTTCCCGAGCGCCAGCGACTTTTCAAACTCTCCGGTGGTGCGATACGCCAAACCCAGGTTGTCCAGGGGAATCGAATCACGCGGATAGATCCGTCGCCAGGCTTCGTAGGTGTCTATGGCTTTGTCCAGTTCCCCGGTCACTTCGTCGTAGTAATGCGCCTGAATGTAGAACCGCTCAGGCTCCGTGGCGCGATCCTTCAGTAAGAAAGCCTTTTTCAGATTCTCTTCGGCCGCTTTGCGCTCCAGGTTATTCGAATACGCGACTCCGAGCGTTGCATAGGCTAATGCAAAGTTCGGGTCGAGTTCGGTCGCACGCTTGAAGTGCGGAATCGCTGTCCCGTCGTTTTGCGACAGATGAGCTGCCTCTCCGGTGCTGTATTCCTTCAATGCGTCCAAGGATGAGGTGGTCGCCTGTTCAAGCGGCTTGGCATACTGCTCGACCGAAGCCAGCGATTCACCGAGCTTCCTCCGCAGGCGGGACGCGCCCTGGTCAAGCGACTTCAGCACCTGCTCCTTCTGATCTGCTTCCACCTGTTCGCTCGCCAGCGTGTCACCGTTCTGCGCGTTCACCGCCCCGAGCGTGATCACGTAATGTGTGCCCAAGTTCGCGACGGAGCCCGTGAGCATGGCCTTCACACCTTCGCGCTGACAGATCTCGCGTCCCACCTCCGCGGTGACACGTTCTCCCGGCGGCTTGCCCATGTACTTCAGCGCATCCCGGATTCGCGATTGCGGGAAGACATTCAAGTACGGCGACTGTTCAAGCTGCACGGCCAGCGCTTGTTTGAGAGTGCCATCAAAGACCGGATCGCCCGTGGTGTTCACAAATTCGGTGAGCAGGATGGCGTCTTTCTCTGTGAGCGCGCTCGAGCGGCGGGTGAAGAGGAATCCGAAGGCAAGTGCGGCGATCAGGACCGCGGCGATTCCCACCCAGAGCAAAGGCTTGCGCGATGAGGACAGATGCGTATGCGACGGCGCGGCGCTCGCGCTGTCTTGGGCGGAAAAGTAAGGGCTTCCGGAAGCTGCCGGCTGGTTCGTACTTCGAGCTGCCGACGGAGAAGCGGCACCGTCGGAGCTGCTCACGTGTGCCACGGGAAAGGATTGCGAACTCGCGCTGGTTTCGGAGGCGACGGCGACCGCCCCGGAGCTTCGCGCGGAGTCGAGTTCGCGCTTGAGGCGCTTCAGATCGCTGCGGAGATCGGCAGCAGACTGGTAACGCAGCTCGCGGTCTTTTTCGAGGGCTTTGCGGACGATGCGCTCG
>Ga0070698_100004565_pt1 | contig 15204 bp, 10 predicted proteins | sample KBSK1502metaG_FD_65477 | JGI IMG/M metagenome (GOLD analysis project Ga0070698, IMG submission 65477) | Corn, switchgrass and miscanthus rhizosphere microbial communities from Kellogg Biological Station, Michigan, USA - KBS K1-50-2 metaG | ecosystem: Host-associated > Plants > Roots >...
GGTGAAGCAATACGGTTTATAAAAAATCTGAGAGATCCTTATTTCAGACAGCTTTACAAAGACAGAAGTATGTACTTAAGTAAATAGAACCACGACCTGCCTGCCGGCAGGCAGGTTAATAGGATTATAAAAGATTATGAGGAAAGGGTTGCTGATGCAGCCCTTCTGTTTTGCGAAGCTTAGCTATTTTATTTCACTCTATCAGATCATTTTTTAATCATTATTCTGTCAACTTCTTTACCATTAATATCTATCTGTCGTAGCACTAATGTACTTCCAGTTACATCCAGAAGTGTAAATGAATGAACCGTTGATTCAAATTTAACGGTGAATTTTTGCCAGCTGTCTTTATCTTTTGTTTGTTCCGGGTTATATAAACCCTGCCCACCGGCACCTGTAACTATATAAATAACACCATTTGGTTTTGTACTCTTTTTACCATCAAATTTTTTATCTAATGTCCATCTGCCAGTAACTATTTTTCCCCTTTTTCTATTATCTGCCCCGCTTACTAACTGGTTGCCCAAATTATCAGGCACAAAAGTGAGAGGATAACTGCGTTGATAGTTATGTACGTGTCCCGCAAAAACCAAATCAACTTTGCCTTTTTCAAAAATGGGAGCAAGCAGCCGCATCTGTTGTTGCTCATAGTGTGCCCGTGATGAACTAAATCCCGGGTGATGAAAAAGTACAAAACGCCAGGTGGCATCTTTTCCTTTTTCCAGGTCCCTGATCACCCAATCTCTCAGTGTTGAATCAGCCCATTCAACATAAGCATCCGAATCAATAACCATCCAGTGAGCATTGCCATAGTCAAAAGAAAAATTTGTCATCCGCGGATATTTATCACCGGCTCCATCAAGAAATGCTTTCCTGTTTGCATCGGTAGCTTTTAATGCCGGAACTAATGGGCCTCCTTCTTTGCCATCAGGTCCGTTTAACGGCTGATTCCAAAAATGATAATAAGCAAGGGCACCGGGAAACCTGTCCAGGTCTCTTGTCTCTGCATCATGATTGCCTACTGCTGCAAAGGTTGGTATAGAGCGCAGCAGTGGTACACCGGTTGTATCTGCATTATCATTATTAAAAACAGGCCAGAATCTTGTTTTGTAATCAGAGATCAATCCTTGCGAATAAGCTATATCTCCTGCTATGGCAAAAACATCGGGGTCCGATCTGTAAATACCATAAGCTATTTTTCCTGCCTGCTTTGTACCTGCCGCTAAATCACCGGAGATGGCAACACGATATGATTGTTCTTTTGATCTAAACGTCTTTGCCCCGGCACTGAAAACAACTTTACCATTTTTTGAAACCCTGTACATAAACTTACTGCCAGGCACCAAACCTGTAAACGAAGCGCTATAAACAGAAAAAGGTTCAATTCCTGCTACAGCAATTTTTGAACTGGTTTGATTTTCAGCTTTCATCCATTCATTAGCCCCATTGTTTTTATATTCTGCCAGCCATACATCATTTGAAACAGTAGCATGCCAGAGTAACTGTAATGATTGCGATGATGGGGTTTTTCCAATTTGTAAATAAGGTTTTACAAGAAAGCCGGGTTGCAGATCATTAACCTGCGTATATGCCTGGAATGAAAAAAACAGGACGAAAGCTAAAATATAATGCTTCATTGTGAATTATTAATTTATAAATATAATCATCAACTGCTATGTTCCGTTTTTTCGGACTGATTCTATATTCGAAATAATTAAAGCAACTGAAATCTTTTTTAACTTCATATCATGAATAAAGAAACCCAATACATCATCAAGAGTTTTGAAAGTACATTAAGTGGTCAGCCATGGTTTGGTCGTGGGGTATATGAAATACTGAAGGAAGTGGATGAAGCAAAAGCGAATACAAAACCAAACGGCACAGAACATTCAATGATCGAATTGCTATGGCATATGAATACATGGGCAGAGTTTACTCTTGCAAGTCTTGAAAACAAAACCAGCGAAGAAATGAAAGTGATTGAAGCTAATGACTGGCGGACTATTGACCCTAAAACACATACTTGGAAAAATGGAATAGAACAATTGAAAGCAACTCATAAAAGAATTGTGGAATTGCTTAACCAGAAAGAAGATGATAACTTTTTGAAGGATATAGTTACTAATCGTAAATATAATTTTCGTTTTCTGTTGAACGGATTGGTTCAGCATAATATTTATCATCTCGGACAGGTGGCGTATGTGAAGAAGATGCTTGGATGATTGCCGTTCGAAAAGCAAGAGTCAAATTTTTAGAGGCTTGTCATGCCAAGGAACGAGGCATCTCAGACTTTAACAAGTATGAGACGCTTCTCCGCCTTTGGCGGATCTGCATGACAGGACTCTGATACGCTAAATAGAATTACAGAACGTACAAGAGTGCGACCCTTCGACAAGCTTCCCGATTAAATGGGGACGACGATATTGTTCAATAAGGAAAAGAAAGATGAACGGAGCGTCGCAACAAAAGTTTAATAGTAGTACAAAAGCTGGCTACCTATTAATCATCATCGTCTTCATCTTTTTTATCTTTCAATTTTACAAAAGCTGATCGTTTAGGTCCGGGAAAAGGGATATGATCTCCTTTGATTGCATACCAAAGCAGTTCACTGAATTCAAGATCAGGAGCACGGTCTTCATTGGTAAAATCAAATGTCTCGCTTTTCTGCTGCCATTTGTTCATCACCATATTTTTATCGTTGAGATTAATATTGGATGGAAGAGAAACGAACGGCGTAATATCAGCAGTAGAGGTAAAACTCCGCCACATAGGTTCAGCAGCAGCATCATACTGGCTCATTGGCTGCAAACCAAGGATCAATTCCATTGTACGCAACATAGATGAAGTGGAATACATGCTGTGATCAACAAATTTTCTTTTTACAAACCCACCGGCAACATAAGCGGTGGTGCGATGTGCATCTACATGATCGGCGCCATTCTGCGCATCATCTTCCACAATGAACACGGCGCTTTCTTTCCAGATAGAACTCTTGCTCAGGTATTCAATAAACATTCCAACTGCAAGATCATTATCTGCAACATGTGCAAATGGTGTTGGCTTATCTTTTCGCAAACCTTCTGTATGATCGTTACCAAAACGAAGCGTATTAAATTGCGGCACTGCATTCTTACCAAGTAATGAATCAAATTCTCTTTTCCATTGAAAAAAACGTGATGTGTCTTTTACATCCATGTCCCAGCCGGTGTAGTATGGGCAAAAATGTTTTTCAAGAACCGGAATGTTTGCTGTTTTTGCATCAGTGAATTCGCCATAAGTTCGATAAGAAATATTTTTTTTCTTACACTGATCCCAGATATACCATTTATTATTTGCTGTTGCTCTCATACCTTCGCCATAATAGCCGCCGCCACGACCGCCATAGCTTGTCGGCCATGTTTTTTCTAAAAAATCTGTTGCATAAGCTCCCATACTCCAGCTATGTCCATCGGCACTTACTTCACCATCACAATAAAAATTATCAAGCAATACGAACTCCTTTGCGATCTTATGCAGGTTGGGAGTAATTTTTTCTCCAAATAAAACCAGCGATGGATCGCCATTACCTTCTTTTATATCGCCAAGCACCTGGTCGTAGGTCCTGTTTTCTTTAATAAGATAAAAAACATATTTTATTGGAGAAGGGTCACCTAGCTTCATCGGTATAGGATTTCCTTTTTCGCCCTTGCTCAATGATTCGGTTTCTTTTTTATAAGGCGTATTGCGATAAACAACCTGTGAATAAATTGAAAGTTGTTGTGGCGTTGGCGTATTAATAATACTCATTGTGCCTTTAAAAAGTCCGCCAATGTATTGAACTTCTATTGGTTTGTTTTTATCGCCGCCCTGGTAAATCACTTCTTCTCTTCTTCGCATTGGATTAGGGCCATAAGGATTTGGTTGCGATGAAAATCCTTTTCCGTTTGTTACGAATATTTTTTTGCCGATAACTTTTACATTGGTAGGATACCAGCCTGTAGGAATAAATCCATTGCTTTTACTTAAACCCGGTTTGCTTACATCAAAAACTGCGAGGCAATTATTATCCGCATTGGCGATGTATAAAGTTTTTTCATCTGTACTTAATGCAAGACCGTTTGATGTAGAACCGGGAGGAGCATTTGGAAAAAGAGCAGCGCTTAATGTTTCGATCACTAATCCTTCTTCTGCATCAATTATCGAAACAGAATTATCATTTGCATTGGCGACAAAAAGATATTGCCCATTTTTAGTGAGGCAAATTTCATTAGGATTGTCGCCTACTTTGATATGTCCGCGAATTGTTCTGTTGTTTGTATTAATAACAACGACTTCATCATTTCCCCAAACTGAAACGTATAATCTTTTTTTATCCGGAGATAATAAACAACCATATGCTTCACCATCTAATTTAATTGAATCACTAATTTTCTTAGAACCCAAATCAACAATGTAAACTGTATTATTCTCTTTTGTTCCGACATACATTGTTTTTTTTGCATCATCTATTTCAATACCCGTAGGAGAAAGTTTATAGGGCCATTTATCACCAAGTTTAATGCTATCAACCAATTTTAATTTGGTCTCAACAACCGAATAAGTTTGAGTAGGATGCAAAGAACCTTTTTTAGTAGTATCTCTTAACCCTGGCTTAACAAGCATTGTATTGATAGCATATTTCAGGATCCAGTTATCATTTCCACCGGAAGCATACAAAAATTTTTCATCGTTGCTGAATTTTATTCCATACCATGATTTTGGAATAACAACTGAACTCAACACTTTATCATTTACCGCATCGATCAATTGAAGTGATTGTACACTTTGCCCATTATTAGTAACTGCAATCAATTTTTTTGATGGAGAAACAGTCATGTTCAATGGAAGATCACCGAGGGGTAAACTTTTACCAACTGCTGTCAGGCTCCAGCCATTAGGAAGATTCACTTTTTTCGATTCGATCTGTTGTAATGTTTGGGAAAATAAATTGCTGCATACGATCAGCACTGGTATAAAAAGAAGTTTTCTCATAAAATTTTTCATTGCCGAAAGGTACGAAGCTCCGAAGAATACCCGGAAAGTGGTATTGAAAAGATATTACATCTGTTTTACCTTTTGCAAATGTCTTTGCCAGTAATTCATATATGGAAAAAGGCGCCTTTCATTCGTTTTCTTATCCCATTGATTGCAGGGGTCGTTTTGCAATGGCATCTGCAAATTCAACCTGGAATTTTATGGATGTTATTATGTATTTCACTAATTATTATTACAGCATTTTTCTTTATCCCTTTTTTTGATCGATATAAGCTTTCTGCTTTAAGTGGTTTAGTAGTTACTATGTTGTTTATTGCGCTTGGCGGATTGCTGTCATGGTATAAAAATATTCAGCATGATGAGAACTGGTTTGGTAAAAATTATAAACCCGAAAGTATACTGGTTGTAACATTACTTGAAAATGCTGTTGAAAAAACAAAATCATATAAAGCAAATGCATCAGTGGATCTTATTTTGAAAAAAGATTCCTGTATAAGAACGAAAGGAATCATAATTCTCTATTTTAAAAAAGACAGCACATTGCCAGCCCTTGAGTACGGTACTCAATTAGTCATTTCTAAACCATTACAGGAAATAAAAAATTCGGGTAATCCCGGCGATTTTAATTATAAAAGATACTCTTTGTTCCAGGGGATCACTCACCAGGTTTACTTGAAAAAGAATGAGTTTGCAATTTTACCAACTACTAATAAAACTTTCTTTCAGCAATTTATTAATACAAGCCGGGTAAAAGTGTTGAACATACTCCGAACAAATATTAAAGGAGAAAAAGAGTTGGGTTTAGCAGAAGCATTATTGATAGGTTATAAAGATGATCTGGATAAAACATTGGTACAATCATACAGCAATACCGGCGTTGTTCACGTTATTGCAATTTCAGGTTTGCATCTCGGTCTCATCTACTGGTTGCTTACCTGGATCTTCAAACCCTTGCAAAAAAGAAAGAAATTAAAATGGTTTAGACCTGTTTTAATTCTTGCCGGTTTATGGGTATTTAGTTTGCTGGCCGGTGCACAGCCTTCGGTTCTTCGTTCGGCAGTTATGTTTACCTGTATTGTGTTGGGAGATTCTTTTGAAAGAAAGTCATCCATATTTAATACGCTTGCTTTATCAGCATTGCTTCTTTTGTGTATTAATCCCTACTGGCTTTGGGATGTTGGCTTTCAGTTGTCGTATACAGCTGTATTAAGCATTGTCATCTTTATGCAGCCCATCTATCATTTGTTTTACATTAAAAATAAAATACTGGATCTCTTTTGGAAATTAAATGCAGTTACTATAACTGCGCAAATTCTAACCGTGCCAATTGGCATTTATCATTTTCATCAATTTCCTTTCTCATTTTTACTTACTAATTTTTTGGCAGTGCCATTATCAAGCCTCATTGTACTTGGTGAAATATTATTATGTATCATTTCATTTATTCTTCCGCTTGCAGTAGTAATAGGCAAAATCATATCCTGGCTTATCTGGATCATGAACTCTTATATTGAACGAATTGAAATGCTGCCATTTTCGTTGTGGGACAGCCTTCAAATCTCAATTCCTCAAGCAATACTACTGTTAGCGGTTGCAGCAGGTTTTGGGTATTGGCTAATGGAAAAAAATAAACCCGGTTTTAAATATGGTTTAGTTGCATTGCTTGCTTTCGCTGTGTTGCGAACATTTTCATTTATACAGGCAAATAACCGGCAGCAACTGATCGTTTATAATGTTCCTCAAAAAAGTGCCATTGATATTATTGATGGTAGAAAGTATTTATTTGTTGGCGATTCAGATCTTCTGGCCAATGATTTTATAAGAAACTTCCATATAAAACCATCAAGAATTTTACATCGCATTGAGGCTGCCACAGATTTTGAAAATTATCAACAGCAGGAAAATTTAATTAGTTATAACGATAAAAAAATATTAAGAATAAATGAAACAAGTTATTTTGTCCCTACTGAAGAAAAGCTTTCTATTGATCTTTTGCTTATTTCCGGGAACCCAAAACTTTATTTCAATCAGATCACAAAAACATTTTCTGTAAAACAAGTTGTTTTTGACGGTTCCTGCCCTGCATGGAAAATTAATTACTGGAAAAAAGATTGTGATTCACTGCATATTCCTTATCATGACGTAAGTGAAAAAGGAGCTTTTGTGATGAGCTTCCGGTAGCTTACATTTGCGACTTGCCTGCCAAAGCCTCCAGCGAAGGCATGGCTTCTCTGACGATTGCCTGCCTTCAATTTTTTAATAACTATGAACAAAAAAATTCAGTCTGCCCTCATCTCTGTTTTTTACAAAGATGGCCTTGAGCCTATTGTAAAACTGCTGTCCGGACTTGGTGTCACTATTTATTCTACCGGCGGCACGCAAAGTTTTATTGAAAAGCTGGGAATAAACGTTGTGCCTGTTGAAGATCTAACTACTTATCCATCTATTCTTGGAGGAAGAGTAAAAACTTTACATCCTTCTGTATTCGGCGGCATATTGGGAAAACGAGATGATGAAACACATGTGGCGGAAATGAAGCAATATAATATTCCTGAAATTGATTTAGTAATTGTCGATTTATATCCCTTTGAGCAAACAGTCGAAGAACAGAAATTTAAAGCCTCCTCCACCGGAGGAGGTTTGGAGGAGGCCGCGATCATTGAAAAAATTGATATCGGCGGGCCTTCCATGATTCGTGGCGCTGCAAAAAATCATAAAGATGTTGTGGTTGTGGCTAACAAGGCAGATTATACTTTGCTGGAAAAAATAGTTAGAGAAGGAAATGGAGAAACATCACTTGAGCAAAGACGGCTATTCGCCATCAAAGCTTTTGATGTATGCACGGCCTATGATACAGCTATTTCAAATTATTTCCACCATCTTTCTGTTGCTACGCCATTTAATAAAGAAGAAAAAGCAATGCGCTATGGTGAGAACCCGCATCAGAAAGCTGCATTCTTTGGCAACCTAAATGAATTATTTGATCAGTTAAATGGTAAAGAATTAAGTTATAATAATTTGGTTGATGTTGATGCAGCTGTTCAAATAATAAAAGAATTTACTGATACTACGTTTGCTATCATCAAACACACTAACGTATGCGGAGTAGCTCAGCGTTCAACAGTAAAAGAAAGCTGGGATGCTGCTCTTGCCGGCGATCCTGAATCTGCTTTTGGTGGCGTATTGGTTTGTAACGGTACAATTGATAAAGCAACCGCCGATGCTATCAATGAAATATTTTTTGAGGTATTGATCGCTCCTTCATTTAATGAAGATGCTTTGACTGTATTGAGATCGAAGAAGAATAGAATTTTATTAAGGTACAAGGCACAAGGAACAAGACACAAGGCAGAGATGTATCGATCATTGTTGAATGGAGTGTTGATTCAAGAAACAGACGACAGCAATTATGCTGAATGGAAAGAAGTTGGCGGAAGAGAAACTACAACAGCAGAAAAAGAAGATCTGAAATTTGCCAACCTTATTTGCAAGCATTTAAAGAGCAATGCAATTGCATTGGTAAAAAATAAACAGCTTATTGGCAAAGGTTGCGGGCAAACCAGTCGGATCGATTCTCTTCGTCAATCAATAGAAAAAGCAAAGCAGTTTAATTTTGATCTGCATGGCGCTGTATTGGCAAGTGATGCATTCTTCCCATTCAATGATTGTGTGAAGATGAGTCATGAAGAAGGAATAGAAGCATTCATTCAACCCGGGGGCTCTATTCGTGATAAAGATTCAATTGATTATTGTGTAGAAAATAAACTGGCGATGGTAATGTCGGGAATGAGACATTTTAAACATTAATACAGTGAGACGTGAGTGGGCTATCTCACGATTCACGTTCATGTCTCACGAAAAAGCTCAATAGAATTACCGAACCCAGAACGGAGCGTCGCAACAAAGCCAAATAGTAGTACAAAAGCTAAGTTCATAATCACGCATGCCTTTATTCGATTTCAATAAAACCTTATCACAATCCACTGATGCTTTAAAAAGTTTATCGGCGCTGAACCCTTTGACCATTCACAAAAAAGGAACAAGAGCCAAAGCCATCTTTGCACTTTCATTGGTGTGCCTACTCTGGGGTACTACATGGCTGGCGAGTAAACAAGGAGTAAAATATATTCCTGATGCATTGCAGATGGCAGCCATCAGGCAATTACTCGGCGGTCTTTGTTATGTTGGTTTCTTTCTTTATAAAAAGATGCCATTGCCAAAAGGAAAAGAATGGATACCGATACTTGTATTGAGCTTTCTGAATTTTATGATCAGCAATGGACTAAGCACCCTTGCATTACAATATAAAATATCCGCAGGTCTTGGCGCAATCATTGGCGCTATCTTTCCGCTGTGGTTAGTTGTTATCGGTCTTTTTATCTCAAAAACGAAAATGCCGGTGATGGCGATCATTGGTTTGATACTTGGCTTTGGAGGTGTCTGTATCATCTTCCGTGATCACTTAAATGAATTTCTCGATTCAAAATTTCAAATAGGCATTTTACTTTCTGTTATTGCTACATGGACATGGGCCATCGCCACACTTTATACTAAACGACAAGCCGTTCGTTTCAATCCGTATTTTGGTCTTGGTTTGCAAATGATCATCAGCGGAATTGTGTTATATAGTTTTTCATCGGCTACCGGTAGAGCCGTTGCACTCACCGCTATTCCATGGCAATCCTGGGCAGCTATTGCATATCTCGTAATCTTTGGTTCGCTGATCGCTTTTGTTTGTTATTTGTATGCGCTGCAAAATTTACCAACCGAACAAGCTTCTATCTATGCTTATATAAATCCGATCGTTGCCGTAGTGCTGGGCTCAATGATATTTGATGAAAAGCTTACCGGGTATCTCGCCATTGGCGGTCTTGTTACGTTGCTTGGAGTTTTTCTTGTAAATAAAGCATATAAAATTACAAGTACAGAACAACCGGAAGCGGAAGGAATGTGAACCCCCTGTCCTCCGCCTAAGGCGGAGAGAATTAGATCGAAAAGTTCTTCATTTGTTTGGGACTATACTAATGTTGATGTGGTAGGGCAATCAGTTTGGATTTATATTGAAGAACCGCTCCTTCTCCAAATGGAGAAGGAATTGGAGGATGAGGTTCATGAGGCCATCTACAATACTACTATTAAGCTTTTGTTGCGTCGCACTCTTGTACTGCAACAATGCTATTCAGCTTTATCGTCAATGGTGAATGGTCAATCGTGAATAAGTAGTTTCAAAACTTATTGACCATTCATCATTGACGATTCACGATTCACGACCTCAACAAACTCTTCATAAACATCTCTCCATCCGCTAAACATTGGATATGTTCCTAAAAAATTATTATGCCAGATCGTTATTAAATTACCGTTAACTGATTTCACTGCTTTATAATAATGCATCATTTCTTCATAAGCTCTTTGCGGTAAATATTTTTGTTCAAAAAATGAATTGGCTTCCATAAAACAAAATGGATGAAGCAAAAGATTTGTTTGTTGTTCTTTTTCCAGGTCATACCAGTAAAATGAAGAAGCAACGGAGGCTCGGAAGCCATTTATACTTCCATAACCCATCGAATAATCGTCTGTAATACCGGCAGTAATCACCCGGCGAAAAGTATGTGGCAACTCAAACCTGATATAATGTTGACGTGAAGAAGTAATCTTTTTACCCGTAATTGATCCAAGAATTTTCATTTCTTTTTCTAATAAGCTTTCATCATCGCCGCTTGCCCAGGAAGGATGAATTCCGATCGGATATTTTTCGGCATGTTGCTTTATTAGTTGCTGCATAGCCGGATGTAATGGCGAAATATTTTTATCATATTTTCCTTTCTCATTTGCTACATGAAAAAAGTAGAGTGGTTTTAAATTTTTTTTCTCATGCAACTTATTCATCCATTCATACGCATCATAAGGATCATCTTTTTTCATTCGTAATACATTCAGTCTTTCATTCACCGTTGACCATTCACCATTCACAACAGATTTCGCAATGCCTCCAACTGATTTTATGAATCCCTTGTACTGGAATGCAAAAGCTTCGTCAATATCATAAGTAGGTTGAAAATTGAATGGTGAATGATGAATAGTGAGTGATGGAAATTTTTCTTTCAATACTTTCTTAAAATCATTCAACCAGATATTTATCAGTGGAAGATTCAGAACCCCTTCTTTAAATGCCAGTGAATTTTCATGGGCATATCTTCCATACATATCTTTTTGGTGAGGCAGATATTCTTCATAGCGACTAAGCAGGTAAAAAGTAGAAGCGAAAATATCAAAGGGATAATCACCATCGGTTTTAAAAAAAGCTCTGAAATCATTTACTTCAAAACAGGAAATATTTTGCTCTTTGATTGAATCTTCAAAAAGTAATGAACAATTATTAATTATTAATTCTTTCCCGAAAGAATCGGGATGTTCCACATTATTAATTTTTGTTTGGCTGTAATTAATTTTTTGGTCCGTATGGTTATTAAAATGAAGCCGATCCATTGTAAGCTGAAAGGCTTCACCAATAATTTCTTTACCAATGAAATCAGCAATATACTGAAGACGGGGAGTAATTTTATTTGTGTAAACAATCACTCAATGAAGATAATTATCTGTTTCCGTATTTCTCTTTCCACATTTGGTTGAAAGATTTTTTGGGGAATTCCATTTTACTCCGATGTTCTTTCCAGCCTTTCAATAAAGTATTTACGACCCAATTCTTTATTTTCCTGCTTCCCATATTCATCAGGTTGCGCTTGAGCATAGCTTTTTTCCATAGTTTCCATCCCGTACGCTCAACAAAACTGGTATCGCCTTCATCAACTGCTTCATGACGGTTTTCTAATAACAATTCATGCAAATTAATTTTCACCGCACACACTTCAGTACAATTACCACAAAGAGATGATGCATAGCTCAGGTGTTTCCATTCTTTCATTTCTTTTAAATGCGGAGTGATCACAGAACCTATCGGCCCGCTGTATGTTGTTTCATAACTATGCCCGCCGATATTCTTATACACAGGACATGCATTCAGGCAAGCGCCACAACGAATGCAATACAGACTTTCCCTGGTTTTTTCATTGGCAAGAATATTTGTGCGACCATTATCAAGCAGTATCACATACATTTCATCAGGTCCATCTGTCTCGCCTTCCTGTCTTGGGCCATTTATTATTGTACTATAAACAGTGATTTTTTGTCCCGTTCCGTAAGTTGCAAGTAATGGCCAAAACAAAGCAAGATCATTCATTGAAGGAATAACTTTTTCTATGCTTGCCACAACGATATGCGTTTTAGGTATAGAACAACTCAACCTTGCATTGCCTTCATTTTCTGTTATGGCAATTCCGCCAATGTCGGCAATAATAAAATTGGCTCCTGTTATTCCTACTTCCGCTTCAGCATACTTTTTTCTCAAAACATTTCTCGCTACTTGTGTAAGTTGTTCCGGTGTAAGTTTTGGATCAGTTCCCAATTTATCTGCAAAAAGTTTCGCCACATCTTCTTTACTCTTATGCATAGCGGGAGTAACAATATGATAAGGCGGTTCACCATCCAGTTGCTGAATATATTCTCCCAGATCCGTTTCTATGCTTTCAATTCCCTTTTCTTCTAAAAATTTATTGAGATGGATCTCTTCGGTCACCATACTCTTACTCTTCACAAGTGTTTTACATTTCTTTTCAGCGCAAATTTTTCCGATCTCATCCAATGCCTGTTGTGCATCTTCCGCCCAAATTACTTTTGCTCCGCGTTTTGTAATTTTTGCTTCAAAACTCTCCAGCATTTTATCAAGATTCTCAATTGCTTTCCACTTTATATTTTTTGCTTTTTCTCTTGCCAGGTTCACATTACTGAACTGCTCTTTTCCTTTTGGCACAACGGCATTATACCTGCCAATATTAAAATTGATCTTACGCCGGTGATCTCTATCGGCCGTCTTTACTGTGCTTTTTTCAATAAAAGATTCTGAGTGTTCAGACATGTTTACAAATATAACTTTTAGTTTATTGTTTATTGCCTTTCGTTTATCGTTTTAAAGTTACTAAATGCTATTTACCGATAAACTATAAACCACAGACGACAAACATTATTATTTTCCTTTCTCAAAATTCCTTTTTATCCAGACTACAGCCTTCTTTACATAGTATTCATCATCATTCTCCAGCATTTTCACTCTTTTCATTATTTCTGGTTGTAGTGATCTATCTTTTGTAAACACTTCTATTATCACCAGCGATAATCTTCTTTCCCACAGATTTTTCGATCTTACCAGTTTTTCTGAGAACGCAAAAATCTCTCTCTGAATTTTTTTGGCGACTGGTTTTAAACTTTGCATTCCCACCGAATCACATACGGCCCAATCGGAAATATCTTTTGAAAAACCTGTAACTAGTTTTAAAGAAAGCAATGGGTCTTTTTTACAAATTACATTAAGCAATTTTGCAGCGAGCAATTTTTCTTCAAATGCACCAGAGTGCCATAACTCTTTCACTAACTCAAAACCACCTTCCTTATATTTTTTAGCTAACAAGTTTAAAACCGGCGTTCTGATACCATAAACTTTTTCAGCGTTTGGAACAAATTTCATCGCTGCCGCTTTCGCTTCGGGAGTCGAATGTTCTTTTAATTCTTTCTGAACCTGCTTTAATAAACCTGACATTAGTGAATACTATTTTTTATTTTATATTTTTCACAAAGCAGATCAGCTCTTTTTTTCAGTTGATCCTGGTACTGCCACGACGGATAATAAACCGAGCCATACATTTTTTCATATTTCTCCACTAAATGAGGATACTGTTTTTTGAGAAATTTAAAATACAGTTGCTTACTATCTCTTTCTTCATTTCCAAAAAGAGTTAAGCCAGCTGGTAATATATAATCAGCTCCATATTCTTTTGCAGCAGCAATTATTTTTTCCAGTTCTTCATCTGTATCGCTGATAAATGGTAAAAGCGGCATAGCATTGACTCCGCAAAGAAAACCTTGTTGCTTACATTCTCTTAAAGTTTCTAATCTTTTTTGCGGAGCCGGTGCCCCCGGCTCAAGTTGCTTTGCTAATTTTTCATCAAGAGTAGAAAAAGAAAATGAAATGATAACACCACGGCCAGGATTTTGTTTTAAATCTTCAGGAAGGATTGCATTTGCATCAATTTGTTTCAGCAGATCAAGATCTCTTTTTATCAGTTCAGATTTTGTAGAAATAAAAACGGGGAAACGATGCTTGAGAATTACCTGCAATAATTCTTTTGTCAAACCGATCTCTTCTTCAATCTGCATATAGGCATCAGTAGCCGAGCCAACCGCAATAAAACCAAACTCATTTTTCTTTGCACGGGTTGCAAGCTGTTTATCTAAAATAACTACTGCATTTTTTTTAATTACAATTTTTTCTGCAAGATTTTCGCGGTATTTGCTCCCATGCACATAACAATAAGTGCAATTGAATCCGCATCCTTCATAAGGATTGATAGAATAATCATCAAGGAACCAGCTATCCCTTTTCTTGTGTTTGTTGAGAATTGATTTGACTTCTTTATAAGCTATCATTTCGCCATTGCATGATAATATTCTTTTACTGCTTTTTCCAACGCTTCATAAAACTCTTGTCCGTATTTTCTTATTAAGGGTTCTTTTAAAAACTCGTAGGTATGAACTTTTAATTTTTTTCCCAATGCGCAACCGGGACTGCAAAGTTTTTCTCTCGGCTCATAATTTATTCTTTCGTAATTACCGTACTTGCCTTTTTTTATTGTGATCGGGTACAGGTGACAGCTAATTGGTTTTTTCCATGGAATTACACCATCATAATATGCTTGTTCAAAAGCACATTTTATCATCCCGTTTTTTCCCCTGCTGGCATACACACATATTTCATTATCGCTTTCGAGGGTTGGTGTAACCCAGCCGAATTCCCGATCGTAAACATATTTCCCTTTACTTTCAATTTCTTTTATGGAGGCTTCGGTAAGATAGGGCTTGATCTTCTCATACATTTCATTAACGATCTCCAATTCTTCATCCTCCAGCGGGGCACCGGCATCGCCATCTTCGCAGCAACCACCTTTGCATTTGGCAAGGTCACAAACAAATTGTGTTTCCACCACATCATCACTGATCTGTTTATTGTCGATTATTATCACGTTGTTTTTTTTACAAATGTATTTAAGAATTTTCTTCTGCCTTTCTTGAAAATATTCC
>Ga0070698_100004566_pt1 | contig 15202 bp, 11 predicted proteins | sample KBSK1502metaG_FD_65477 | JGI IMG/M metagenome (GOLD analysis project Ga0070698, IMG submission 65477) | Corn, switchgrass and miscanthus rhizosphere microbial communities from Kellogg Biological Station, Michigan, USA - KBS K1-50-2 metaG | ecosystem: Host-associated > Plants > Roots >...
ATAATAAATATATATCCGAAGGCGGTGATAAATGAGGTGATTGTCGTTGAATTCTGTGCGAGAGCCGGAATTTTTAACAACATGCTGTTTAGATAAATAAAGGTGAACCTGGAGCCAACAGCCAGTGCCATGGAAAGTATAAAGCGCCAATCCCAGAGCATCCTAATCAAATTTTTTTCCGCTATCATTCCCAGATATCAAGGCTCGGTCGCCTGTTAATACTATGGAGGCTGAAGCGAAGATGCCAAATAAAATAGTTGCGATTACAATTTGTAACATAATATATTTATAACCTTTTCACTTAATTCAATTTCCTCTTTTATCAATTCAGGATCTTGTTTCTCAGGAGTTCTACAATTGCCCCTGCCAGCCTTAAGTTGTGAAATCCATGTCTTATATCTGGGCAGAGAAGTTGTAGTGAAAGCATATTAAACTATTGAACATATACGCAATTATAACAATATGAGATACGTTCGATTTTCATAGAGTTTAGGAGCCAAGAATCTTGCGAACTTCTTCAAGCAACTTAATGTTTGTCCGAATGGGTTCCTGGGGGATATTTTGTATATCGACGCTCATAGCCTGTATTAATAGCTGTGAGCCTAAAATAAATGGCAGGACTGCCACCATTACTGTTCCTGTGGATGCAATACTGCCTGTTTTTGCCGACAAATACCAATGGTACAGTCCAAAGCCTACTCCAAATGTGCTCAGAAATATCCCAAACAAAAACAATACAGAAAACACGTTGAAATCGCGGATGAAATATTGTGTAATTAAGCGTCTTAAGAAAGCAATGAATAAGCGCGGGGGAAATTCGAACAGGGACTTCCATTCGATAAGAGAGCTGACTTCATCCTGATACCTTGCCGGAATATATATGTCGCGGGTCACGGCGCGCAGCGTGCCCAATTCAATCAACATGCTACTCTCAAAGAAGTATCGCCGGTGTAATCTAGCAGTATTCAGCATGGGAATAAGAGAAGCATGGATAGCAGTGTAACCATTAGTTGGGTCGAAGACATTCCAATAGCCGGTTGCTGCTTTTGTCAGGAAGGAGAGACCAGCGTTCCCAATGCGACGAATAAGAGGCATTGATTTTAACTCATCTGAGTGTAAAAAACGATTGCCCTTAGTGTAATCAGCTTGATCCATCAAAATAGGCGCAATGAGCGGAACCAAGTAAGCCGGGTCCATCTGTCCGTCAGAGTCCGTTTTGACAATGATCTCGGCACCTAATTGGACAGCATTCTGGTATCCGCTCAGAACAGCGCCGCCAACTCCTTGATTTTGTTTGTGGCGGACGAAGTGAACTCTTTTGTCACCCACTGCCTTGGCGCACTCATAAGAATCATCGGGACTGCAATCATCCACAACTACAATCGTGCTGACAAACTCCGGTATCCCGCGCAGGACATCCGCAATCTGGTCCCGCGCTTTATATAAAGGGATAACCACACAAATATGTAGCAACGGAGAATTGGGCATAGTTTGAATCATGGAAATTAGACCTCAAAAGAGATTTCTCGCCAGATGATACTATCTACAACGGTGCTACCCGATACGTAGGCCTCAGCCGTTTGAATGCTTGTTGCGATTGTCTGTAAAAAAATAATTGTACGAAGGAAAATCACTGGCAGGGTAAATGGATTCGTGCCGAAGCAACCACTGAGGTTCGTCAAAACTCAGTCATCTTGGCAAGTGTCAAAAAAGCTTTTGACCAGCTGAGTGGACACATAAATCCTATTTCAGTGGCATCCAAGGTAAACACGCCTCCCGCGCTACATCGCCTTCTCTATAAATCTTTAGTTCTACAAGCGCAACCGCCCGTGGTCGAGCCCGAGGACTCTGACGAATCGGATCTACACCGCGCAAGGTTATTACCTGAGATGGTTCCAGCACATCCATGATCATACAGCTTTTTCCCTTGTCCGCACTTAATTCAACGGGTACTGAGGTAGATCCAACGTGAAGGTGGAGTTGCTGAGCTGAACTTCCGGGGTTTATCCACCCGACAATTTCGATCCGGACCTTTCCAGAAACTATGACTGGTAAAAGTATCCGTGCGCCGTCTGTAGCTGACCATGCCCCCCATGGTTCGGGTTTATTGAATTGATCAAGCATATACGTAATTTCTCTGGCATCGAACGTAAATTGCAGCGGCTTTCCATCCCACAATTCTACACGCTCGTGAAGGGCTAGCGAGTTTGGAGAAAGCCAACCCAGCCACACATCCCCGGTACTCATTATTGATTTTATCGGGATATTCAGGTCATAATTATCAAGAAGAATAACCCAGTCTGTATCCAGGGGTAGCATTTCCAAAGTGATGCTTTCACCCTCTGGTATAGAGCGAACCCACGCGTCTGATGAAAAACCAAAGAGAAAGTAAGACATAATGCCGTACCGATCCGATCCAATGATTACTCCGCGACTACGTTCGGTTTCGGGAATGATGTCCCGTAAAGCACGACCTTGCATCGCCAGCATTCCAACACCTTCAGAATGTGCGAATTGCCATTCAATAGTCATATAGTTGCTTGCAGAAAACAAAATCAGGATAAAAACAGGAAACAAAACCAAATGAAGTTTCGGTTTGATGGAGATAAGCCCGTACACTATAATCCCCAAGGCAATGATAGGCCAATTCAAAGATCGGGTTCCAAAAGTTCCCCAAAGAGATACTGAGAAAATTTCTGGATAGTCCCATGGGTAGATGATGAAACCCCGTTGAACCCAGAACATTAGTACGGCTGCAATCAACCCCGTGACACCCCACCAACGCAAACCTCCCGTTGATATAAGAGCAGGGCCGTTTTTTTTCTGAAGAACGAAGTAACCTAAAAGGTACAAGAATAAAACGTAGGAATAATATCGGCCGTGCAACTTGGCGAGCTCACTTGGTGTATACTGGGAAACTTGAACTGCAAAGTTCACTGTCATTGCAATAGCCGCGATCGTTGCCAATAGTGTAAACACAACCAGAATGTGTATGCGCCTAATCTCGATTATCTGGAATGTGGGAAGTAAACCAGCCTCAGAGAATATTGACCGCAACCATCCCCAAAAATACGCGAGGGGAATCACACAAATAAATAACAGAACAATAATATGGCCTACAGCATTCCGCCCAATTTTCGCAAAGAGACCCTTGGAAAAAAGAACGCCCACACTTTCATCCAGGATGCCTTTGTAACCACTACCAACGAACAACAATGGATCCCAGGATAACTCGCCTGTAATCGCCCAGCTCAATATAATTTCGCTGACATATGCTGATAGAACAAACAGACCTGCCAAAGTCAGCACCCTCCTCCACGCAAGGCGCAAGGTAACGGGTAACAAGACCAGTGAAAGTATTGTCAAAAGTGTAGCAACAAAAACCGATATACCATGTGGCTTTGTGAGGACGAGCGCCCCGGATAGGATTCCTCCAACGCACACTGCTAAAAAATCGTATTTCGGGATGAGAAATATGAGTACCGAGGCCAGTGATAAAAAGATTAATACATAGAGGGTTTCTGGCATAAAGTAAGCTGAAAACGCAGAGATGGGTAGGAGAGAAATGATAATGGGTGCATAGAAAGGGAAACGGCCTTGAGTTAGCCGGTACATGATGATGCAGACCAGGAGAACTGATATTGAGAAGGCTACCCCATTGAACATCTTCATCAGCATATCTGGGTTCCGCGAGATTAAGAAAAATAACTTTCCGAGCCCCAGGAATACCAGATTAGGGGCCAATTGCAGATATGGGTCTCGTGATTTCAATACAGAGATATCAGGCAGCTTTCGCGCCCCTGAGTAGTAAGAGTATTCATCCCCCCCCATTGTGGGGCTTGTCAACGCAATGTTACGCCCTAGAAGGAAAATCATTATGATAACGGGTATTGCGATGGCCAGAAAGTGAGCGCTACTATCGAGAATTCCCTTGAACTTTGTATTCACAAAAGACCTCACTTTAATATTTGAGCAGTTTGCCTGATGATATCAGGAGAAGGCAGTCCACAAGTTTGAAATCGTCTCAGGGAGCTCTCTTTTTCATTTCTTCCACCAGTTTTCAAGCCAAACTGGTCCAGGCAGGGCATCAGCGTTGAGGAGAGCCAGCCAGTGTCCCTCCGCAAGACGGGCACCAATATTGTTGGCCACCGCAAATCCTTTGTTTTTGTCCAGCCGTTCCATTTTTATGCTCAAATCGCGTTGTTGTGTACTTTCGATTATGCTGTCGTTTGATCCATTATCCACGATGATGACTTCGAAGTTTTTATATGTTTCATTCTTAAGGGCATCCAAACAACCCAATAAATGTGTTGCTTTGTTCCAGGAAATAATGATAACGGACACAGAAGGCTGTAACATTCATAAACCAGGTGGAGAAACGAACAATATCATTTAAATGTCCTACGAAATCCAAATATGAGTCCTAGCGGTAAGCTGAGCATTGATGAAGTCACCCCATTTGATATTGGAGGTAGCCCTGCAAATAGTGTTAACTCCTATTTTCTGTTTGATAATTAAATCACTTATTTAAGCCACTTCATTACATCAAAATTGACCAAAGATTGTAACAGTCCAATATCCTCTTCAAAGTACTGCTTCATTTTATTTTCCAGGGCTTTATTGATATCCAGTGCGGCATGACCAGAAGATATATTTAACCGTCGTGTGTCTGATGGAATATATTCTTTAACTCCGAGAAATTTGTAAATCCTTTGCATAAATTCCACACTGTCTTTATTTAGTTCTTCATAATCTTCGATAAAGAGCTGGTCATCAGGGAAATATTTTTTAACAACGGATAATTGAGAACCGTATAACCCTAGATTAAGATATCGTGGGCCCATGAGAGGATTTCCATTATCCGGTTTTTTATCAGTTATCTGTCTAAATGCGTCATCAATTGCCCGTCCAAACGTTCTCTTATCTATATTACCATTGTGATGGTATAGGTAATCTGACTTAGCTCTTTCGATTGGATTCCTCAAGATCGCGATGAGTTTGGCATTCGGAATAATTTTCTTGATCCATAAAGTGGCATCAGGTTTCGCCAGATAAGCTGTTGATGCTTCTCCTCGCATGGGTTTGTTGGTTGATGCAAATAGATCCATATATTCCTGTAAAGTGAAATAAAGATAAGGTTTGCCAACCGCCGCTTCCTCCTTTTTTATTAGTGGGGGACCCGAAGTCAGGAAAAACATTGGCTCCTTGTTTTTGCTCATGAAAATTTCTGGGTGTTGTCGGCAATAATGGTACAGCGATGTGGTGCCAGCCTTATTTGCCCCGATAATGAAAAAAGTAGGGAGTTTCACTTCGATTTGCACAGATGATGTATCTGGCAGTGCTCGACGTTTCAATCCAAAACGTTCAAACATTGTTGCCATCGAATTCACATCTTTCTTCAGAGACCAATATCAACAAGATTAGTTGTAACAAAACTGCAGATCCTGTCAGAACAATTGAGGATGGTAGATGCTTTTTCATAGCCGTTGTACAACCACAGCCGCCTGCCAAAACTTCTGCGGATCGTCAATATAGGTGCGGATTTCAAAGTAAGGTGCCCATTCACGTTCTATATAGGAGAACGGGACTACGGTATCTCCATAGGTTTCTTCAACACCCTTATTCGTCGGCATAAAGACCAGATTTCCGGTTTCATATGATTGATAATATTCAGCCAAGCGTGGTTTGTGTCTAGACAGCCCTTTAAGCCAGCCTACATTTGTATCTGCTGGTATTTTTTCTATAAAATCCATGAAGCGGCGGGGCTCGATAGTCAGGCAAAAAACACAACTTGGGCGCGCAACCCGTGCAAGCTCTCTCATCCAGTGCAGATGGATCTTCTCCGGAAGATGTGTAAATACGGAATAAGATATGATGGTATCAAAGTAGCTGTCTGGGTACGGTAAAGTTCCCAGAGGGTCAATGAGATCAATTTGTCCGGGTATATTCAGACTGTGACAGGTATCGACGATCATTTGATCAACATCACACCCAAATAAATTTTCCTCATCTATATCTTTCCAAAAAAACCTTAAGAATCGACCCCATCCGCATCCAAAATCGAGGAAATGGCCTTCTGGTCGAAGTGGGTTGTCAAATTTCCTGGCAGATTCTTTTACCAACTTATAAAACGTGAATGCTTCGCGCAAGGTATGTTCATCTGCAGAGCCGACAAATTTTGTTTGCAATTCCTGCGGGGGAAACCCCGGAAATTCAATACCATTAATAACTCGTGTTGAAACACTTTCGATCAAGGTATCCAGCCATATTTCGTCACTCAAATTAGTTATGCTATCTGGCAGGTCTGATTTCACTGGGTCTCCTCTTGTAGTTTGTAAGAGATGAATACTTCAATGAATTTTGCCACGATCCCCTGGCTCGGATCGTGGATCCGAACGATGGTAGTGGAAAGGCCCGAATTTCTGTAAATAAAATTCGGCATATCATCCCCCCATTCCGTTACCACCAGGGAGCCGTCCGCGCTAATCGGATTGCCATGGTATTCGGGTGGAAGAAGATGTTTGATCCTTCCATCTTTTTCCAGGGCTCTTATTTGGGTTTTTCGCCAGTAGTACCAGGGAACTGTGAATAGATGCGCTCCTCCTGGCTTGAGAGTTCTAGCAATCTCTCGAAATGCCTTTGCGGGGTTAAGCACGTGTTCGAAAACATCCTGAGTGACAACCAGATCAAACATTTCATCATCAAAGGTTTGAATTTCAAGGTTTTCGCATCGAAAACCGTTTTTAGTTGAACCGGGAGGAATATCAGGGTAGAAATGAGAGGCGATGTACCCACCTGAACACTCCCTGGCGATTTTTTCAGAAGATGCACCACCTGGAGATGACTCATGGATTTTTAGGCTGCGCCAGGCGGGAAAGTGGGTTTGGAGCACATTGATGATTGCGCGGAAGCGCGGAATGCTCTTACAACGGGTACAAATATATTTGTCCCGCAGCCAATTGTCGCGCGCGATGAACAGTGCTCTCTGCTCACAAACCGGACAATAGCCCAAATTAATCTTATATAACGAGAAAGTTCTATTTAGAAAATTGATAGCCACTTCGACCAGCTTCTGCAGAATATCTACGAGTAGAGGAATTATTTCCTGTCATGGGAAGACCATTTTCCATGGAAAATTTCTATCTCTCGATCAGTATAGAAGTGTTTTGCAAATTTTGTGCCATATATTTCTTCCAAATATATCTCAGGCAAAGGCATTTTCTTGAAATCGCCGTATAAAGACGCATATTGTTTCTCTGCCCCTACATTTGATTTGATTAGGTTGAAGTTTTTTATCTGCAAAAACTCAGTCATTGCCTGATCTGCAACACGGTTCATATCTTCGAGGCGAATCAGCAATAGACGTGCGTTCTTTCCATCTTTATAGATTTTAAAACCTTTGTGCTTTGGAAATGGCTGAGCATAAACATCAATTTCGAACACAGGCTTCATTTGTGTATCGAACCAGACCTTGGGAGTAATATGATGGTCGAATTTAGTTAAAAAAGCATCCTGCACTTCTTCAATTGACAGAAGACCTGCTTCATACAAACGCTCGCAATCTGGAATGATTTCCTGCAGGCCATGAAAAAAATCAGAAATATTACGTGCTACCGGATCCCGTACCAGACTAATCAGGTTCCATTGTTTGTTTGGATTTTCATTCATCTGTTTCTTGAGCTCAAGCCCCAACCGTATTCCCATGAGAGTATCCTCGGGATTATGGCGGATATCGCTCTGCAGAATGGCTGTTTCCATTGCTTCAAGGTTATTCAAATTATGTATGTGATGTACTGGAACCTTCACGCCCATGGTCTTAAAAGTCGCCATAAGTGAGTGTTGTATGGAAGCCGAACCAACCTTGCCCATCTGATATACAATGATAGGGTCCCATTGGGTAATGGGCTTTGGTCTGGCAAGCAGACGATTAATAAAATTGGCCAACTTGATTCTCATTTTACCTGGATGCCGTTCGTTTTTACTTGTTGATGGATCTGGTCCAACCGTTCACGGTAACGCAACCCAAGCGAAAGAAAACTAAACTTTGAGCGAATATCCTGGCTGGCGCGCCTGCCCATCTGCCGCCCAAAATCGCGATCATCCAGAAGGTTTTGCATATAATGAACTGCCTGTTCCTTATCCGGGTCGGCCCAAACCTGTCCCTCCGCAAACGGGTACTGATCCTTCTCTACCGCGATCAATTCATAATCAATCAGGCAGGAATTATCCCTGGTCATGAAATCCAAATTACCTGAATATCCAGTGCCGATTACAGGTTTGCCCAGATACATGGCTTCAGCCATCCCAAGCCCGAATCCCTCTGCTCGATGCAGGGATATAAAACAATCACAACAGCGAACCAGGTTTTTAATCTGGTTATCGGTATAAACTTGATCGATTAGAATTGCCCGGTCCTGGAATGGACTCTGGTGAATTCTTTCTGTAAACATCTGGTATTGTGCGATGGCCCTGGGCGATGACTCTGACCCATGAATTTTTATCACGATACGGAAATCTGAATTAGGGTTGTTCCTGCAAATCTTTTCAAAAACATCCAGTAAGGCGGTTGGATTTTTTCGATCAAGATACGAACGAAAGTCAAAGAAGAAAAGAAAAATATAGGCGCTTTCAGGGAGATCAAAATCCCTGCGGCCCAAAAAGGAGGAAAGTTCGAATTGGATCGGCAATGGCATGTGATATATGGGCATGGAAAGAGATTTTTTCAATGTTTCCTGAATATATAAAGATGGCGCCCAGATTTCATCGAATATTTTCAACTTTTCCAACCAGGGCGGTGGGTAATTATTCAGCTCCCAAAACGGATAGATAATGTTATAAGCGCCATCTGGGAGACTATGTTGAAGATGCATTTCGGCAATATCCACTTCATCGCCATTCAGGTGATAGATATTGATTTGATTACCAGGTTTGGGCGATAGAAAATCCTGCAATTCCTGTTGTATTGAGGGGTCAACAACTCCGCTTACTTTCCTGGAGAAGGCATCACACACTCTTAAATTTATGCCGATTGTGTGAAAGGCCCTAAAAAAGCTTAGGATGGTTCCCCCGCGGCCAGTTGGAAAAAATGGATTTCCGACCAAAACGGTTTCATTATGTAGATGTACAGGTTTCGTCATAGTCATCTATTAGGTTCAGTGAGTGTTCTTTAATAGAAAGCGTTCCTGAGCATTGAGAGTTGCTTCAAGATAACGATGTCCATAACGTTGATCAGGTTCAAGATGGTTGCCTTCCGCCCATTCATTCCACGCATTTAGAAAAAGTATCCTGTGATCTCCCGAGCGTTGTTCACGCGTCTGTTCGAGCGCGGCTTCAAGCCAGGCCTGGTACGCCCCGGGGTTGGCTTGATGGAAAATAAATGATGTATTTTGCTTGCGGGCCGTGTTATCCCATGATGGCATGACATTCTTATAGTGCGTATGGCCTGGAATATCCCTGTTTACATATTTTAATGCTTCATCCGCGTAGTTCATGATCAAGCCCGAAAAATGCGGGTTAATTATCTTCCTGGAACCATTTACAGCAGTTGCCATGTTGTGCGGAGGGAATTCAATGGCAGCATCCAAACCGAATTCGTGAGGATCGTAAATTTTTAGAGATTTCTCAAAAGACTCAACCATTACAAGATGTATTTCACCAATGTTATTCTCCCGACAAACCTCCCGCCAAATCTGCGCTGTGCGGTTGATGTTCGGGAATAATGAAATACGGTAGATCAGAATAATGGGCTTGCCATCCAGCAGAATATAATTTGGATGGCTTATATATCGTATCATATCGATAATAACTGCACGGTCATCCTCATCCGAATGTTTCTGGGCCAGCAATAGATGGTCTTCAGAGCCGTCCCAGCGCCGGGACCAATTTTCATTTGCCCAACAAAGACAAAACGGAAAATCAGGCCTTCCGGTTTCCAGCATGCGTTCGAGGGGCATCTCAAGGATGCGTTTGCCGCCAAACCAGTAATAGTAGAAACAAAAACCATGAATTCCATATCGTTTGGCAAGTTCCACCTGCTGTTCCATCACTGCAGAAATTCTAAGATCATAGAACCCCAGGTCGGCAGGCAGATGCGGCTGATAATGACCTTCGTAATTCGGTTGTGCCCGTGTGACATTGGCCCATTCTGTGAATCCTTTACCCCACCATAGATCGTTTTCAGGAATTGGATGATATTGTGGCAGGTAAAAAGCAATGAGTTTGACAAGATTTAATTCGTCAATTGCGCCTTGCCAGCGCTCCAATAGCAGTAGTCGGTTGCGGGAAACCAACTTGAGCTTAAAGTCAGCATCAATTTCCTGTGAAGTTGCGCTAAGGTGATGAATGATGGTGGCTTTTGAGGAATAAAAAATTTTTTTCCCACGTTTTCGAAGTTTCAAGCACAAGTCAACGTCCTCATAATAGGCAGGTGTGTACACCTCATCAAACTTACCTGCACTGCGAAAGATATCCGCTTCCATAAGCAGACACACACCGGAACAATAATCTATTTCACGGTCATAATTGTAGCGTGGGAGGTTAGGGTCATCTGCCAGACCGATCAAGGTGGCGGTGCCATCCTGATTGATCAGTGCGCCTGCCTCCTGCAAGCGCCCATCCGGATATATAACTTTGGGCCCGACTGCGCCAACACAGCTATGATCCTTATATGTGTTCAGTAAATGGCCCAACCATCCAGTGACCACTTGAGTGTCATTATTAAGAAATACCAGGTATTTGCCGGAGGCTGCGTCTGCGCCTTTATTACAGGATTGAGTGAAGCCAATTCGTTCATGATTTCGGAGTAGTGAAATGTTGGAGATGGTCTGGAGCAGGTTTGACGTTACTTCATCTGATCCATCATCAACAATCACAACTTGATAGGTGGTGGAGTTGGTGTATTGAATTACAGATGTCAGGCACTCCAGGGTCAGGCGCCCGTGATTATGGACAGGAATGACTATCGAAACTTCAGGTTTCTCCTGTTGCTCGAACGTTAAGGAGTTTGCAATCTCCAATAGATTCTTACCATCCAGGTTGATCATGGACGGCCGCTTTGGTGTAAACGCAGCCAGTTTGGCCTGCCTGGCAGTTTTAATATTTTGAGAGAGCCGAAGATAATCTTCCCAATCCATAGGCGTTTTTGAAGACAGAGGACTACCAGACGCAGATAGCGCGCCATCACTACTTTGAACGACACGATTGAGTTTGGCACGCACCTGAGGAGACAGGAGTGTGCTCGCCATTCTTCGCAAGGTTGGTTGCTGCAAAAACCAAGCCCGTACGCCCAGAAGTACTCTGCGAATAAATCCCTTTGGGTTTGCCCACCTTGGCTTGAGCAGGAAATGAAAAAAACTCTCTCGCAAACTATTACTCGGAATGACCGCTAATCGGACTGCAAGGAGCTTTTGGAGTATCTTCCAGCCTCTGCTGCTATATATTTCGTTTAATGTTGTGGTAAGCGTGGTAAGGGATTGAATTGCCTGCTCTTTCTCCGCTGCCTGGTTTGACAGGCTGGCAATCAACTCGACTGAAAAAACATCGTACCTGGCAGTCAAAGCAATGAAATCTTTATGGCTAAAACCATAGATCTCCTTGATCTTTTTAGACCGACTGGGCTCATTTAATATTTCGAACAATATGCTCAGCCCAAATAAATCTCTCATATTATTTGAATTGGATTCAAACGCAACCATTGCCAAAGCGAAGTCCAAGTCGTAACCTTCCGGCTTATTATATTGTTTAGCATCGGGGAAAATCTTGATTATTTCTTCAATCGAAGAAATGGATCTGTAGTTATTAAGGATCTGAAGGAACTCAAATGACCAGCGAATGCGCGTTTCTGGGCGATTGCCGCTGGTATTCAATTCGTTTTCACGAACACGAAACCTGACCAATTTTTCAGGAAGAACGTGTATTTCATATTTCATACACAGGCGCACCCACATATCCAAATCGGGAACCACTGCAAGGCCAGATTTGTATAGGCCGCAATCTTCATAGCATTGTCGGCGAATGAGCAAACTTGGATGACAAAGTGCATTGTAGTTGTAGAAAAAATGGTTAAGCCATTCATGCCGGGTTCGATTTGGCTGGTCAAATACATTGTAATAAAAGTGGGTCTGATCTTGAAACAGGGCGCCATCTTCATTGATGATAAGTGCTTTCGTGAAAACAGCACCGATCTGTGGGTTTTCATCCAGAAAAGCCACTTGCTTTTCGAGCTTTTGCGATTCCCATACATCATCGGAGTGCTGGATGGCTATATATTCTCCATCCACCCCCTGTGCAAGCGCTCTCTGAATGTTGCCTCCGCGCTGGTTGGTATCATTTCTGAAGGCCCGAATCCTTGGGTCAGAATAGTCGTTGATGATTTTCCAGGATCCATCAATGGACGCGTCATCCCATATGATGAGCTCAAAGTCTGAATAAGTTTGATTAAGAACGCTGTCGATTGCCTCGCGTAGGTATTTGGCGTGATTGTATGAGGTAAGGATGACAGATATTTTGCTTTTTTCAGCCATTATGGATATCTCTTTGTTATGAAATGTGACGGATATCGACCAATTAACCAGTTGGAAACACTTAATTATATCCCAAGCGTCAACTCGCTTCGGATTTTCGCTGCGTTGGCGAAAATAAAGCGGATGAGGGCGCAGATTCGGCTGATCTGCTCTTCCCCGACAGCTGTCCCTGTGGGAAGTTGCAGCACCTTCAGGGTCAATTTTTCTGTTTCTGGCAGAACATCCCCCGCATGTGGGAAATTGGTACGGTAGGGTTCCATCTGGTGACATCCAGGATAAAAATAGCGGCGCGCACGAATGTTTTCTGCATGCAGGATTTCCACAAGCATATCCCGGCTGATGGCCGCAGTATTTTCATCGATCTCCAGGACGATATACTGGTGGCTGTTTTTTTCATTTTCAGCGTATCGAATTAACTGAACCCCCGGAATTCCCACCAGCTTCCTTGAATAAGTGAGGTAATTATCATGGTTTATCGCGATAATTTCATTCAGGCTCTCCAATGAGGTCAGCCCCATGGCTGCGGATACCTCACTCATTTTGCCATTCGTGCCCATATCTACAACCTTATCCAGCCCGGCAAAGCCAAAATTGCGCATTCTGCGTATCTTCCCTGCAAGATCATCATTATTTGTGGTGACGGCTCCTCCCTCGAAGCTGTTGAAAAATTTCGTGGCGTGAAAACTGAACACTTCCGCATCTCCAAATCCACCAACCATGCGGCCCTGATGCGTGGAACCAAAGGCATGCGCGGCATCGAACAGTAATTTGAGATTGTGTTTTTGGGCGATTTCGCCCAGGGTTTCGATGGCACATGCCCGCCCCCAAACATGCACCCCCATGATGCCAGATGTTCGCGGTGTGATCAAGCTATCAACCTTTAGTGGATCAATGTTGTGGGTGAGAGGGTCTACGTCGCAAAAGACCGGCGTGATCTTCTGCCATTGAAGTGCATGCGCGCTGGCAACAAATGTAAATGATGGAAGGATCACCTCACCCTCCAAGCCCAGGGCGCGGGCGGCTATCTCCAGGGCGACGGTTGCATTGCATATGGCGATGCAATGTGCCACTCCCAGGTATGCAGCCAGTTTTTCCTCCAGCTCCTGCACGAAAGGCCCGTTGTTGCTCAACCAGCGGCGGTCGAGCATATCATTAATACGAGTCAAAAGCTGTTCGCGATTCCCGATATTTGGCCGCCCCACATGCAATACCTCATTAAACATTGGCGGGCCGCCAAAAAGAGCTAATTCATTTATGCTGGTTTTATACATTGCCCTAACCTATATCCTTATGGTCATCCAGATATTTTTTGATATCTTCCGGCCTATTCCACATAAGTGCATCGATAATCGATAAATTAGGAACGAACTCATAACCTGGACAATCATATACAAGAGTAGGTAAATTTCGAATTGTAAGCTTAATGTTGCTTTCTACAAACTTTTTTTCTTCAAATAGATCTTCTCCCCCCTGTGGGTTGACATACTCATTTGCCCCTAAAGCTTGAGCAATCCGAAGGGCCCAATCTCCGGGTCCCTCAATCGCATCCAGTTCCAACTTCATTTCTGAAAAAATTGTGTAATCGAAATGGATACCGATATACCCACATACTTTTTCTAAAGTAAAGACATTAAACTGCGAGATTAGATCGCCACCGAAGGCCAAACAGGATTCAATCAGATTCATTACCTCTGGATAATAGGGGGCCTTTTTTTTGTAGCTTTGCAACTGGCCTTGAATCCGTCTCCTCCACTTTCTGTCATCTGCGATGCTTACATCCATAATGAGGGATTCCCGTGAATACTTAACTGGCACAGTAATATATGACCAGCCTTCAGTGGGATGTAATATTCGATTGCGATTAATCCAGCCATGACGGATATATTGAACACTATCAAATACAATCCACCTATCCGAACAATTAATTAGATCGAAATAACCCAAATAAGGGAAAAAATAGGGTTGCATAATGCCTAACTTCATAGGAATACTTCCAAGCGCGTATCCTTAAGATCGTATAGCACTTCATTGACAATATATGGATCGAGTTCCGCTCTCCATCTCTCCTTAACCGATTTATCTTTGAACACAGCATACGGATTATCTTGATGGGTCGAATGTGACGTCTCAAGAAAAGATCTGGTTTGTTCTGAAAATTCCAAATTTAAAAAATCAAATATGGATTTTGCAAGATCCACCGGATTATTAACAATCTCATCATACTTAGCAATAAAGAATTTATGAGGATATTTGTCTTTCAAATCCAGATACAGATTGGCAACCTCTTTCCACTTATAATACCCGAAAAAATTTTCTGCTTTGCCCTGATTTTTGCAACTACCAAACCTCCATTCTCTTCGCGGATCCGCATCGGGTGGAAATTCCTTTGGGTTCTGCAACCATGAATTCAGAGTACCACAAGGATGGCGTACGATTCCCACCAATTGTAAATTTTCAAAATATTGCAGCATTTTGGGAAGCACATATTGGTGACCATTTTCCTTAAACGCAAGGCGCCGTGGTGCACTATTTTTCTGGAATACGGGATAAAGTTTCGATTTTCTTTTGTCAGTTTGCAATAAAAAATCGTCCGAACTATTGTAAATTCTATTAAAAAAGTTCAGATATTCTTCTCGAGTAGAGTCCTCGGTCACAGCATTTTTGAATGTATAAGAGAACAA
>Ga0070698_100004569_pt1 | contig 15198 bp, 10 predicted proteins | sample KBSK1502metaG_FD_65477 | JGI IMG/M metagenome (GOLD analysis project Ga0070698, IMG submission 65477) | Corn, switchgrass and miscanthus rhizosphere microbial communities from Kellogg Biological Station, Michigan, USA - KBS K1-50-2 metaG | ecosystem: Host-associated > Plants > Roots >...
CAGTCTGGTGACAGAGACGCTCTGCACCCCGGTCACTGCCTGGGCCGCAGCTACCAGCTTACTGGCAGCAATGCTCACACCAAAGGTCAGGTTATCGGGATGGAAGAAGCCGAGTTTCCCGCCCGGCAGGACGCGATTACTAAACAGATCGAGCAGGGCGGCCTTAACGTGCCCACGCAGGTAGTGCGGCAGCACACAGACGTTCATCTCGATGTCGAGCGAGACATGGTTTGCAGGCACCACGAGCAGATCATGACCAATACGCTGGTATTGCCGCAGGTAGCGGGTTATTGCGCGCAACAGTGCCGGGTCCGCCTCCTCGCTCCCCAGTGGATCAATCGCCACGAGGACCTCGTACCAACTGCCATTCCAACGCAGCGTCGCGGCGGCACGCTGCACTTTGGGATTGCGTTCGGCGAGCTGTGCGTAGTCATCGGCGGTGATGGCACGCTGCAGGTCGCTGCGGAAGGCATGTGGCGCAAACAACTTGACCTCTTCCAGCGGTTCGGGAGCAACACCGCCCGCGGCGGGCAAGGGATTGCGTGGCTCCAGCGTTACATTATCCGGTACGCTGGTAGCGTCGTCACGGAAGACGATATGAGAGATCGCACCCGCGCCAACATTGCCCGTTGGCCCGTTGCCGACACGATAGGTAGCCGAGAAGGTGGAACCAACCTCCGGCGCGTGGCCCAGTTCCCCATCGCCAATGCGCAGGTGTGTGTAGCTGTCATTATCCATTTCAACGACGAAATCGTAGTCCTGGGCCGAACTTTCCAGCAGGTCGCGCCGCACATGCCAGTGCTGGGGAGCGGCATGGCTGGTCGCGTCCGGTGTGCTCACCATGTCCAGTACCTGGGGCACCGCCTGGCGCGGGTCCTGTATGAGCAGACGTATGGCCGGAGTATTGCCGACAGGCAATGGCTGGCTGAAGGTCAATGGCGCATTTTGTAGTTGAGGGCGAAACAACCCGGGCACAATCGGAGGATCATCACCACAACCTTCATCTTCGCATTGAGGCACTGTCGGTTGTGCAGGGACGCTGCCAGGAATATCTTCTGTGCCTGTCAGGCCGTGATCAACGAAGATTACATTGCCGCGAGCCACACTGATATTTTCGATGAGCTTGCACTTCGGGGCCTGTCCGATAGCCGAGAGACAGAGTGGGAAAGGCAGGGCATCTTCTACGGCCCACGCTATGTCAACTACCGGTCGGTCATACAGCTCATCCACGCTATGCGTCACGTTCGTCAGGCGCACAGCACAGCGATGTTTGTAATCGGCGTCAGCTGGATTGCCGGTTTTGGGGCCGAGCACCTCCTCAAAAATGAGTACATCGCCCTGCTTTAGATGCAATCTGCGCTTTCGCTCGGGCTGAGGCGGCGGCGGAGATGGCTCGTCCTCCGGCTCACCATGTGCTTGCTGTTTCTGCTGCTTGCTTTGCGCCGACTGAATCTGCTGCTGCGGTTCCCAATGGTCCCGCAACGTTGCGCTCGTAGCTCCACGCGGCAGGCAGCAGTCCTCCTCGCCCCAGGTATAGAACTCGATCAGGTTGTGCGCCTTGTAGAGCTGAATCGCTGGTGCAGGTTGTGCTGTTGTCGGTGCTTTGTGATGGTGATGCTTTTTCTGGAGCGTTTGATGCGCAGGTGTTGCCGGGAGCACGAGCGGCTCAAACACGTCGAAGGAGCCTGCAGGGATGTTGCGCAGGTCGCGCTCTCGCAGCATCGTACCACTTACCTGCAAGGCATTGTTATAGCCTGTAATAAAGTAGAACTCTTTTGGGTTCAGCGGCGGGTTGAGGACGTCGTCGCTTGTCTTCACGATGACCCAGGCACGTGCATTGCAGCCTTCGTGCATAGTGTAGTCAATCAGGCGTACGTGGCGACGCACGGAGATGCGCTGGCGAGCGGTGTCCAGGTAAGCCTCGGTGGCGACGGCATCCTGATAGTAGCTCAGGTAGTCGCCAACGTAGGCCAGGATTTCTGTGAGAGCAACGCCCAGGTCGGGGACGTGCGTCTCCTTCCACGCTGGCATTACGTTCGCCAGGAGGTCAAGGATGAGCTGGCGGAAGCTGGCATAGTCTTTGGCCAGGTAGTTGATCTCCGGCTCGTCGAAAGCGGGCGGCGGGCAGGTATCGACGGGCAGGCAATCGAGATCGTTGGGACAGTCTACTTTAAAGGAGAAGTCCAACTGACCATAGCGATCATCAAAACCCTGAAACGGCACTTCAACTGGATGCCCCTGCGTACCCACCGCTGAAGTGACTACGCGCAGAGTGTAGGTGGAGAAATCGCCCGGCTTATCTACCTTCACCTCCATGTAGTCGTCCAGCTCTTCTTTGCTCTCGTGATGCAGTTCTACGCCTGTCACCTGGATATTACGTATCCGCCTCCCTCCATCAATGCGCATGTTCTCCTTCTTGATATCCTTTGGGGCACTGCCCAGGAAGTAGACCGTTAGCGTTTTCTGGTCGGGGCTGACCTCCAGATAGTCCAGGCCATATACCTTGCGCTCAGCGTTCTGGTCGCGTACGCGCTGCCGCCGTTTGCGTTTATTTTTACAAAACAGGTCTGAAGTTTGTGCCACTGTTACACCGCCTGCGTGAATTGCACTACCTGCCGCTCATTTGTGCGACGCACAATATACTGGATGGAGATAGAGAGTTTGGAATCGTCGCTGGTCACCTCTAAGGCTTGCAGTTCGATCAGGTCGCCGAGCCAGCGTTGCAGCGCGGCTTGCAGCGTGAATTGGAGCGCCGCCGCCAGTTCAGGGCTGTTGGGGGCAAAGACCAGTTGCTGCAAACCGCTGCCGAAGTCGGGACGGTTGACGCGTTCACCAGGATTGGTGAAGAGCAACTGCTCGATCATCTCCTGAATATGTTCATCGTTCCCGACGGTGGCAGTGCGGCCACGACCGTCGAAGTGGAAGGGAAAGGCGATATTCATTGCTCACATACCTCCTACGCGGGCCTGTACAGCGACCGGTGTCGGCGGCCCTTGCGGGATTTGCTCCACACTCTGGCAGATGCCCGTGCTCGTTTGCAGCAACGCGGGCTGACCATTCACCAGTACCCGCGTGGCAGGCGTAATCCACTGGACTTTTACACACGGCTGCGGCTTCGGGCCCGGCACGGTAAACACACAAGCAGCAACCGTAAATGTATCGGCAAAAGTCACGACTGGCTGACCGCTCACCAATACACGTGTATTGGCGGAGATGGCCGTCACCTGCCCGGCATGCGGGCAGATGATCGTTGCTCCGACGTGTAGTAAAAACCCTGGCATAGGTACCTCCATACTTGCTAGATAATGGTTAAAGCGCCTTGATTCATGGTGATCGTATTGCCGATCAGCGTGATCGTTGCCCCTTTGCTATTTGAGATTGTAATGCCGATATCGTTCACAAGAATCATGGCTCCCGACGTGTTTTTGAGCATGATGCCTCCTGTAGGTCCTGGGAGGTCGCTGAGCATAAGCGTATTTTGTCCCGTCGTCTGCAGGACGATATTCGGATCACCCGGCACGCCGGCCAGCGCCAGGGCCGGAACTTCTGCTTGAAAGCCCCACATACACCCTGTCCAGACCGGGTAGTTGGGATCGCCCTGCTCAAATTCAATCCATACATTGGCCCCAATGGGCGGAACCACGTAGATGCCCATCGGCGGCGGTCCACCTGCAAGAGGGACGCAAGCCTCGGCCCATGTAGAAGGAATGAGGCTGGTTACATCAGGCACCATCGCCTGTATGCGTCCCCTATTCTCAGGATCAATATTGTTGAAGACAACCCCACGATACTTCCCATAGTAGGTGGCTTCTTTTGTATCAGTCATGGCAGTACCCTCGGCGTCAGCGAGATCAGTCCGTCTCTTGATAAGGTAAAGCTCTGCTTATACTCGCCGCGCTTGATGTTGTGTGTGACACTGTTGACGTAGTAGAGACCGTCGTAGGCCATCCCGACGCCGCGCACACCTACGAGTCCCCGCGCCTTCAGCACATGCCCGTAGCGCAAAACGTCCAGTTGCCCATTGCCGGTGATCGAGTCGGCTGAATTGGCGGTCTCTGAAAGTCCAAGCAGGATCGCTTCGATTTGATTCAGTTTTGATGTGCCCTTTAGCAGCTTTATTTTCAACGGCAGCGATGGCCTCACACCCAACGGCGGATGCAACAGATTTATGTTTGGTAGTGGCACAGGGATGGGTATTTTATGCGTGATTGGATCATAGACAAAAACAATGTCCTGCTCTTTTGCATGTCCATCCAGGTTGAAACTCAGGGATTCGACGTTAGTATCGGCATCCATGTTGATGTTCAGGGCAGGTTGAGGCACGCCAGCCATGATCTTCGGGCCCCAATACGCTGTGCTGGTGCCCGGCCCCGGCCCCGGTTCCAGATAAAATGTGTAGCCATTCCTGCGTGCCAGCGCTTGAATATAATCAAGATCGGTGCCTATCTGCTGCTCAATCTTCTCCGTGGGAGGCAAGATATCCAGAAACAGGCTCGGAATGGGCAGGGGTATGATGCCAAACACAGCATACTTGGCAAGGATGAACGCCACCTTGAGCGGGTCTGCCATGCTGGGATAGGCCAGCCCCGGAATTTCTACCAGGTCCAGGAGGGCAGTCAGATCCTCGCCCGTCACTGTCAGCGTTGACTGCCCCGGCTCGCTGCTGGGCGTGATCTCCTGGCGTGTAATCACGCCATCCATCAGCACATAGGGCGTGCCGCTGATCGTCACTACGATAATGACGCGAATCAGGGGATCAAAGAAGCCTGCAGGCAGCAACGTGGTGTTAATCACCGACTTTTTGCTGACAGCGAACGTCAGTTGAAAGCCGCTGCGCTGGCCGTCGGTGGTCGTGACCTGCACGCTCATCAAGGCATCGGTGAGAGCCTGCGGTACAGCGACAGGGATGGCGGGTCCCATCATCAACGTCAGGTAGAAGCCTTTTAGCATGTCATTGCGCTCCCGCTATACCTTCGGGCAGTGTAATACGCAGCCGCCGACCTGGTGCCTCCGTGAGTTCGTCGGGTCGCATGGCGTTGTTGGCATCGCAGACACGCCAGAACTGTTCTGGATCGCCCAGGTGTTGCGCGGTGATGTTGTCCAGGCGCTCGCCCTCTATGACGACATGCTCCTCCAGCAACGTGAAGCGGCTCGACGGCGGCACGAAGCGACGACGCAGGTAGATGATGGTCTTGCCATCTGCGGTCTCGAACTGGGCCGTTCCAACCTGGTAGTAGCGGCTGGTAATCGGGAACGTTGTGGTCGCTACCGACAAAACCGGCAAGCCCACTGATGTAGCTACAACAGCCATTACGGAATACCTCCTATGCCAAGAGAGCTAAACGAGCCGCTGGGCAATCTGGTTGCCAGAGACTCTTTTTGTTTTTGATAGAGCAGGAAGAGATTACCGCCCTTGTTGTCGAAGCCTACATCAAACACGCTCAATACGCGCATGCCCAGGCTGACCTTGGCGCGGATGGGGTTGAGTTGCGGATCAAACGCCTCCTCTGTAATGCTAAACTCGGTCAGGCGCACGGGGATGATGCGGTTCTTGCTCCATATGAACAGCGTCAACGGGGCCTCCAACGGCATCACCTCGAGTGTGCCCATCTGTGCTAGGTTGTTATTCGATAGCAACACGGTGCTCTGGGGATAGATGATCGTCTCCAAGGCAGAGAGTTGTGGATAGATGCCGAGCTGCACCGCCGTCTGGTTCTCCGCGCTCTGGTTAGGCAGCTCAAGCTGGTCGGTTGCGTCGATCTCGGCCTCCAGTTTGATCGTCTCCTGCGGTGGCCCTTTCAGGCGCATGGCCTCCATACGATCGCCGCTCTCAGCGCCGATGCCCTGTATCTGCAAGGTACGAGTGAGTGTGTCCGGGTTGTATTGCAGGGTAATGATGCGCTGCACGACTCCGGTCGTGTCGTCGAGTAAGACGATGCCGCCTTTGAGGAGGCGTGGGGAGATTGGGGAAGTAGTCATGGGTTACGTCCTTTCATACGTTTGATCAAGCCTCTATGGAGGTGGCGCATTACCCGTCTTGCTCAACTTCTCGAACCAATCAAATAGATCGGGCAAGTTTGTCTGCATCCACTCGGGATCGGTGTTGTAGAGAGAAAAAGCCTCTGGAAAGAATTCTTTCGCCGGTTTCGTACCGGCATATTTTGTAACTGGTTGGATATTCTTCTTCTTGACAAACTCATCGAATGCTTTCTTCACTTGCGGCGAGGAAAAGGCCACGACGTGCCCCAATTCATGTGTATAGGTCTGCGCACTCGCCGGTAGAACTTTACGCTGACCACCGAGAAAGAGCAGCGCATCATTCATGGAGGCGCTATCATAGATGACAACCGTTCGTTCACTTCCATCTTCAAAGGTGTTGCCCCCCCTTTCATTGTCTAACTGAAAGTCTTTTCCCTTTTTCTCGATGTACACCTTTTGGCGCGCAAAGCGGAGGCCTCTGAACTTTGCCAATAGTGCATCGCTTACCGTTTCTAGAGCGAGTTCTAAAAGCTGCAATTCACTTGCTTGAAATGTTTTCATATCGGCAAGCTGAGCCTGACTTAGGTTGTGAACTTTCCTGAGACGGTCCGCCCCGCTCGTATCGTCCAGAATTTCGATGCCATAATTGCTACTAAACCAGGCCACCGTTCCAGCTTTTGCCTGCAACGCCGAATTCATGTTTTGCGTTAGCTCCTGTACAGAGGTGCCGGTTGCAGGGACACCAGGATAGCGTTTTTTCAGCCAACCCTGAAGTGTACCCAGGTCATTTGAATTATTCCCATATCCATTCACCCGCGTGATGTCCAGCCGTGAGGGGTCAAACTTTCCACCGGCCACTTTCTCGCCGACGCGCTCTACATCAACGTCATTGCTGCCTGGGAGGAAACGGAACGTATAGAGGACCCGCCTTGTCGTATTAGGAATGGGTATAATCGCATCCGCTTCGGCGTTACGTGTTTGACCGGCAGCAAAGTACTGCACGATCATCTCCTTGACTGCGAGTGCCTCATCTGACGGAAGGGGCGTGCGATACGTCACCTTGCCCAGGTGATCCTGCTTTTTGGGATCGGCTTTGCTCTGAGCCTGCTCAAGGTGCAGATCCGCAAAATCTTTATCCTTGTAGCCCTCGGTCGGTGTCTCCGATGTGGTAGACACTGGCCCTAGAAACGTAATGTCTAAACTGGTTATTTTCTTCTGCGCGTCTTTCTTCCCCTTTACGGAGTATGATGATTCATGGATAGCGGGTTTCTTCGCCTGAGGTACGGGAGCTTTCGTTGTTACCACCTGTTCAAATGACTGGCCCACAACATTTTCTATCCAATTGAACAGCTGCCTTTTCTCATCGGGATATTTTTTCCAGTATTCAGCGCTGGGCTCGGGAAAACCTGAAGTACTGGGAGTGAACTGCTGCGGCGTGTAGCCAGCACTGGGGAGCGGAGCAGCGGCAACTGTTGCCGCGCTTCCCTTCGCCAAGAAAGCTATCTCGACGCTTTCCTGGCCTTGCGGTGTATCCTTTGGCCTGGGTTTGAATGTAAACTGGTAGAGAAGCGTTTCCGTTGCTGCCACGATCGACGTTGATGGAGCTGCGGACACCGGTTTCGGAGCCGAAGGAGAGGCAGGCGTTGGCGTCTGTGCCGGCGCGGGCATCGATGCTGGCCCGGCTGGTGAGGTAGGTAGAGGCGCTGATGGAGCAGGCCGTGCCGGTATGGAGACGACTCTGGTTGTTTCAGCAGTCAGCGGGCCCGCTGGCTTGACCTTCCAGAGCACCGAGAGTACCGCATCGCGCTCCTCTGGGCTCGCGTTAAAACGGTCCTGCACCGGGGAAACATAAATCGTAGCATAGACCTGCCTTACACGCTGCTCCCAGTAGCTCACGCCGACCAGCTTCTCGATTTCCGGCCTCGGGATGGAGACGCCTTCAGTTTGATACTGCTTCACGGGTTGAGTCTGGCGTGCGATCATGGGGATGCCGGTCTTCTGTTGCTGTACCACATGTGTCAATTCGTGCGCGAGAAGTCTCTTTCCTTCTACTTGTTCAGGAGTATATTGTCCCGACCCGAATACGATATCGCGTCCGAGGGTGTAGGCAAGAGCATGCATCGAGCGCGCTGACTCTGCCGCTTGCGGATCGGTATGGACGCGCACCTGGCTAAAGTCATAACCGAAACGCGGCTCAAAAAAGGCGCGGGTCGATTCAGGTAGCGATTGCTCTTCACCTTGTATGGCTGCGGGACTCGCCTGCATACCCGAAGCAGCTTCAGGCGTTTGCTTCCCCGTTTCTTGCGCCTGGAGGATTCCCTCCGTTCCCGGCTTGTGCAGCGTTTCAGCGGCCATCGAGGGCGTTTGTGTAACCGTGCTCGCCACGCGCTCGGCCTCCTGCTCGTACATGTCGCCAGGCTCGCTTACAGGCAACGCTGCTCGCGTAGCGCCTGGCTCTTCTGGACCCATCTGCCTTTGAGGTTCCCTCAAGGTGCTAGTAGTAGTATCAAGAGCCAGACCGTTACTTCCTGGTATCTCATTAACTGCCGAGTGTTGTAAGATTTCACGCGACGCTGGATGGGCAATGGGCTCAATCGGCTTGGCTAGAGTATCTCGTTGCATCATGTTCTTCTAGTTCTCTCACATTTCGCGCTAGGACAGTCACACTAGTTGCCTGACACACTGCTTGCTTACTTCCAATTCTGAGACTACGGAGTCTTCACAGCGGGTTTCGCACCAACCTCACTACCCTCCTTCGACTTCAGCGATTGACGACCCAGTTCTCGCCTGACAGCGCTTTCCCAAGTTACAGCTTCTTGCATTATTTCTGCCGCAGCATCCTCATCCAGATCATCTCTAAGGTGCCCTTCGTGTTGTTCCATCTCCTTCACGGAGCCTATGGCTGAACGGACACTTGTTTTATAGTCGAATTCAAACATTTTGAAGTGCGGAGCCGTCTCCACAATCAGCACATCCAGGCGACTCTTGCCTCCTACTATCTCCAACTCGAAGTGCATTTCCACTTCCGAGAAGGGCCAGCGCCGTCCGTAGATCTTTTCTCCAACGTTCTTAGCGAGCCAGTGAAAGCGCGTGCCAGCACTTTGCATGTTCTTCTGGTTCCAATACCTCATGAACTGCTTGTCAAATTTTGCTGCTATAGCAGCCTTATCCCTGATCTCGTTGACAAAATCTCGGTAGGCGGCAGGAGCCAGTTGGCGCAGGTTCGTCGCTACCTGCCTATCGATACTGCGCCCACGCGTCCTTAACTCTTTCCCTAGCTCGCTAAATGTCTGCTTCTCCTTGGCGAAGAGCAAATCGCCAAGTTTTGCAGCTACGGTGGCCATCTTCTGTTTCAGATCCTCCAGTACATTCGGCTTCTCTTCTGCTGCTCCGATCTTCCCATTCAAGGTTTGCAGGTCGCTGATGAGCTTCTCTGCTTCCTTTCTCTGACCTGGGTCTTTCAAACTGGCCAGAGCAGATCTGTATGCAGCGACTTTCTCCTCGAACGTTAAGGGTTCACTGGCAATGAGGACAACATCCTGGGTACCACGCTTTTCCACCCAAAGCTGGTGAGCCTCACCATGAACTTGAAAACCCACCTTCGGACCCAAAAGAAGTCCTTTGACCTTGCTGGCAATTCCTTTAACAGCCTGGGCACCCTTTGCGAGGGCAGCCTTGCCCACATCCTTGCCTGCCTGTGCCAGATTGCTATCACCAATGGCCAGCAGGCGCGTATGGACCTCGTGTTTTATTATTCCCAGGAAATCTCCAGGGGCATGCCCCTTTGGAGCAGCCTTCGCTGGCTTCTTCGCTGCTTCCTCTTCACCCGAAGCCGATTCAGTTCGCGATTGAGTTGGATCGATACCGGCAAATTCCTTTATCATTTGCACGCCATCGCCCAAAGTCGCTTCCACCTTATGCTCCACGTTATCTACCACTCCGGCGGCCTTGGTGGCAACGCTATCAATCGCACCTGTCACACTGGCAATTGGCGGCTTCAACGGTTCCACTATCTTCTTCACTGTGTCCGAGTCAACAATCTTATTGATGATCTGGTCGGCCAGAGGCACCTTTTCTCGCACCAACTGCACGATAGACTCTTTAGAGACTGCTTCGACCACCCTGAACAGCAGTTTGACAGCAGGGGAGGGCGGTTGAGTGATGATGAAGTTCAGCACCATCTCTATCACTTTATCGACCAGCTTATGCAACAACTGGGCGGGATTGCCTATCTTCTCTACACGGGCTTTGATATCGCCGGCCGTCTCATCAATCTTCGTCTTGATGCCACCGAAGAAATTGCCCACGACTTCACGCAGTTTCGCTGCTGCATTGTTGAGTACAGCACCTGGATTGCTGATCGCCTCTAAAATGTGAACTGCACCTGCATAGGCCATACTGAATGGCTTGAACCAGTCCTTGGCCGTGATGTTTACAGTTGCCAGGCTCTTGTTGACCACTCCCGCAACTCGACTGTAGGCACGCTTCAGGGCGTTGAAAACCCGAACTACCGCGTGGAAGAGTTTCACCAATCCCTTTTCATCGCCACCACTGGCAGGCTCGGCCTCTGTTTCCTGTTCGCCTTTCTCATCACCGAGGGTCGGAAGTCCTTGCACCTCGCCAAATAGAGCCTTGACGAGGAGGTTTGCCAGGCCGGTAGCACTGAGCAGCTTCTTCACATCGTCGAGCTTCAGATTGCGCAGCGTATTGACAAAGTCGATGACGGCCTTGGCTTTGTTATAGAGATCGGGAAGATCGAAAAGTAGCCACTTACCGATGATAATCAGTTCACTGGCTCCTGCAGTCACAACCCCACCGGCCACTTCTACCGTTGTGGCGGCGACATCAAGCGCTAACTTACCTCCCTCTATAAGGTCCTCTGTCGTTATTTTGAACTTAACCGGCTCGTTGGGTTTTGCGTCCTTGAAGACACGCGCTTGGCTTTGCAGCCAGGCATTGAACTGCTGTTTGTGTTCACTATCCATGCGATCATAGAATTGATCGAAAACATTCGTAAACTGATCGACAATCAACCCGCTCCTGCTGAAGCTCGCATTCCCCATTGCTACTATGAGCAGATCAAACGGCGTTAGTCGCAAGCCTGTCTCGCGGGGTTTTTCGGCCCATTTCCTGATGATCGCCATAATATCGCGCTGGTTATTAGAACCGAGCCAGGTATTATCCTGCAAGATAAACTTGATTCTTCCAGTATCAGCTTTCGCTTCAGCTTCCAAATCGTTGATCAACTTCCTCCTTTCCGAAGCCGGAGGTGTGCCGCCCTCACCCTCTTTACGATGAAGGGCAACCGACGACTGTGAGATTTGTCCAACCAGGGGTTCGGACGTGGTGAATTGTGTCACCTGGCTCGCCACGCTCTCAGCCTCGCGCTCAAGAGATACATGCGCCGGACCACCGGCAAGCTGGATGTCGTTCCCTGGAGGTGTGCTGCGCTGCTGCACAATGTGCGTCAACTCATGAGAGAGCAGTTCCCTGCCTCTCAACGTCCCTGGAGCATATTGACCTGCGCCAAAGACAACATCCCGCCCAAGCGTGTAGGCCAATGCATTGACACTACGCGTCGATTCCGCTGCCCTGGCGTCAGTATGCACACGCACTGTGCTGAAGTCGTAACCAAAGCGCGTCTCCATAAACTCTCTCGTGCCCTTATCGAGCGGCTGTCCTGGTGAGTGCAACACCTCATGCACAATCGGCGGTACATCGTTCACAGGTGCAGGGTTGATCGCAGTGCGCTGCAGCGTGCCTTTGACCGGCGGCTGCGCTTGCTTTTGTACATTACTAGCAGCAGCCTTCTCACTCATCGACTCCCTCCTTTATAGATATGTACCGCACGTGCAATCTGCTGCCCCAACTTGTTCGGATCACCGTCGCTTGTCAATTGAATGGTCCCTTCAGGAATACGCGCTACGGCACCGCCTTCCAGCAGCGCAGGGGCTAACCCATCGGCAGCAAGAAGACGTCCCAGCTCGACCTCTATCGCAGTGAGCAGCTTTGCCCGTTCGCTCTGCGCCACCGGCACCCCATCCAGCACTAGCCGCTCAATATGCACAACGATGTTCATGCCTTCACCCCCTGTGCTGTCGGCAATCTGAAATCCCCCTCGTTGATGGGCCGTTCCAGTTTGCGCAACTCGGTACGTACCGCGTTAAAAATGAGTGCCATGCTGACAGGCGTTCCCGCTTGCGCTGCGAGAAAGGCGGCATTCAGAGCGCTATTACGAATGCCACCACCCGTCAGATTGAAGCGGGCCAGGCGGTCGTAATCCAACTGCTCCTTTGGCGTCTCTTGTGGAAATACCTTCTGCCACATACGTTTGCGCTCGACCAGGCTGGGGAAAGGGAAATCGATGACGAAGCGCAGGCGGCGCAGGAAGGCGGTATCCAGGGCGCTCTTCATATTGGTGGCCAGGATGGCGAGGCCGCGATAGGCCTCCATACGCTGCAAGAGATAGTTGATCTCGATGTTGGCGTAGCGATCATGGCTGTCCTTGACCTCGCTGCGCTTGCCGAAGAGGGCATCAGCTTCGTCGAAGAAGAGAAGCGCTCCGCCATCCTCCGCACCATCAAACAGGCGACGCAGATTCTTTTCCGTCTCGCCGATATATTTACTGACCACCGCCGAGAGATCGATGCGATAGAGGCTAAGATGCAGCTCATTGGCGATCACTTCTGCCGCCAGCGTTTTGCCCGTGCCGCTTTCGCCTGCGAAGAGCGCGTTGATGCCGAGTCCGCGCTTCATGCGAGCGGCGAAACCCCATTCCTCGTAGACTTTGCTGCGCTGGCGTACCTGGTCTGCCACCTGGTGTAACATTGTCGTCTCTTCCTGCGGCAGTACCAGGTCATCCCACGCCACGGCGCTGTCCAGCCGTTGTGCGAGCATATCCAGGTGGGGTCGTACGCTGAGCCGACAGGCATCCCATAGGCGCTCAGCAAGTTCATGCTCGTCATCCTTTGCGTCGGCGAGTGCCATCTGTGCCACTTGCTGGATGGTGACCGTATTGAGGTGAAAGTGGCTTGTCAGCAGCGCCGGTATCGTCCTGGCTTTCTCTTTGAGCACAGTAGTCCATGCCTCATGCTGCTCAGCAGGCGTTGGCCGGGCAACGTCGAGCACGAGGTGAGCATGATCCAGGCGTGGGAGCGACTCGCGCAGGCTGAGGAAACAGATACCGCCATTATGCGCCAGGAAGCGGCTGAGTGCCTGCACCTGTCCCTCGCTGGCAGCAGAGGCATCCATATCGTGCGCATCCAGGTAAAGGGCCAGCGGAAGCAGGAGGCTCTCGCGCTGCCAGAGCCGGGCCAGGAGATCGATATCAGCTCCCTGCATGGGAAACATGTGCATGGGCAGGCGATAGAGTTGCCTGTTCAGTTGGGTGATGGTATGCAGAGCAACCAGCTCCTTGCTGCCCTCGTCCGAGCCGACCAGTTGCACATAAGGGACCGATGAGGTCGAAGCCATTGGAGCCATTACTGCCATCTGCTGCCAATAGTGGGCGATGCGCTGCACGACCTCCTGCTGCGACGGAGGTATGTCGAGCGCATCCTCTGCCAGACTCAGCGGCTCTGTCAGAGCAGCAATGCGATCATCGAGCCTGTTGAGTCCTTTGACATAGTTGACAATGCGCTCATCGGCCCGCAACGGGCTGTTTGTGAGCGCCAGTGCTCCTGGCTGGTTGATCTCGATGAGATGCCAGTGGCGCAGAGGGCGATCCGGTGCCAGCGCTTCCCATGGGGGATCATCAAAGAGCATAAACGCAAGAGCAAAGGTCGGATAGGGCCGGTTTATGTCATTCTGTGCGCGAGCACACAGCGCCGCGATGCGCGTATCAAGTTCCAAGGCAACGCACAGAAGCAAGATTTCGCGCTCAAACGCTGAAAGGCCCAGTTGCTGGCTCAGGGCAATGAGTGCAGGCGGATCCGCCGCCGCCTCTGCCACAGCCAGCTCGGTCTCAAGCTGCTTTATCCTTTCATCGAGCGTTGCGCCGGTCGTGGCGGTTACCGGAGTTACGGGAGCAGTTTGCTCTCCCGCTGGTCGGCCCAGGAAGCTATGTTTCTGTGGTGGCTCCTGCTTCGGCTGCGGAGTCAGCACAGGGCTCGTATCGTGCTGTGCCAGTCGCTCCAGGCGCAGGCGTAGCCAGGTTAAAGCCACCGAGAGGTAGTGGGCATTGCGCTCTTCCCAGGTTCCTGCATCACTCATTGTATGGTCACCTTCTGCGACTGATCAAACGTTGGCGGTGTGGCGCTTTGATTTACCAGCAGACTATCGATACCATCGACGCGCAGACGCACAAAGTAGTCGCCAGCGGTGAGGTTTGGCACATCGAACACCAGTTGCTGCGTCGCGGGAGCATTCGGCGATTGCAGTGGCAAGGGCGTCTCGATACTCCCCAGCAGCAGCGACGCGTGTTGCTGGGGCTGCACTGCAGGGCTACACTGTACCGCGTAAGTCACGCTGCCGGCAGGCGCTACTTTGGGCGTGATGCTGTCGATGCGTGGGGCGACCGAGAAGGGAAACTCGTTCGTCTCCGCTGATGCACCATCATCGCGAGTGAAAAGTACAGCCAGTGTATACACTCCGGCAGGGAAGTTCAGCGGGTCATCGGGCACAGTCACCGTCATGGTGTTGGCGCTTCCTCCTGGTCCAGGCGGGCTTGTGAATACCAGGTTCAGCGTGGAATTGGTGAAACGCGCCGTTGGATTGGTGACATCCAGGTGAAAGCCGTTGATCGTCAAGACATCGCCTGGTTTCGCACTCGACTGCTGGTTGGGCGGCGTTATTCCTGTGAGCGTCGGCAGTGGCGGTAAGGTATCTGCTTGTGCAGCAATACCCGTGTCGCCGCGCCCCCGCGTCAATACGGGCAGTGGTGTCTTCACCGGTGACGTGCTCTCTATGAGCACTACCGTGGCCTCGTATGCCACTGACAGGCGATACTGGGTCAGAAAACCCGACCACAGGCGAAAAATCTCCTCGACCGAGAGTGGCTGAAGGGTGAAGCGCACGCGCTCAAACTGGTTTTGCAGGTCGCTTTCAGGAAATGCAGCCTGAATCTCTGCGGTCCCCAGGAGCGGATGGTCATGCAGGGTATTCATGGCACGACCAAGTATGCGATGACCTAAAATGTCGTTATCGTCCTTCCCATAGGCAGTCAGCATGTAATACAGATTCAGTGGGAGCGGAGGGAAGCCTGTTTCGCCCTGTTTGATA
>Ga0070698_100004570_pt1 | contig 15197 bp, 11 predicted proteins | sample KBSK1502metaG_FD_65477 | JGI IMG/M metagenome (GOLD analysis project Ga0070698, IMG submission 65477) | Corn, switchgrass and miscanthus rhizosphere microbial communities from Kellogg Biological Station, Michigan, USA - KBS K1-50-2 metaG | ecosystem: Host-associated > Plants > Roots >...
TGCCGTCGTGCTCTACGAGATGCTCACCGGTCACACGCCCGGCTCGCGCGAGGGTCTGATCGGCGGCCGTCGCGACGTCGAAGCGTTTCGCCTGCCGCCCGAGCACTTCAAAGGTGCGCTCGCCGCCGACGTGCAAGCCCACATCGACCGCATCTCCGATCCCGATCCGGAGAAACGCCCGACGACAGCGCAGGCGCTGATCGAATCGCAGCGCCTGCGCGAACGCGTGATCGCCGCCGGTGGCGCTTAGCCGCCCGAGGGCAGTGCGTGTGCCGGAGGGGGATTGAACGCCAAGCCGCCAAGCCGCCAAGGTCGGATCGCCAAGGCAGAGAGGTTGGTTGGGGATCGTGCGTGCGCGCGACATATCGATCGAGCGCCGATCGTAGCGCCTGCGCGAGCGCGTGATCGCCGCCGGTGGCGCTTAGCTGCCCGAGGGCAGTGCGTGTGCCGGAGGGATTGAACGCCAAGCCGCCAAGACGCCAAGGTCGGATCGCCAAGGAAGAGAGGTTGGTTAGGGATCGTGCGCGCGCGCGACACATCGATCGAGCGCCGATCGAATCGCAGCGCCTGCGCGAACGCGTGATCGCCGCCGGTGGCGCTTAGCTGCCCGAGGGCAGTGCGTGTGCCGGAGGGATTGAACGCCAAGCCGCCAAGGTCAGATCAGACGAAGAGATCCGGATAGGGATAGGGTGTGTTCCAGAAGGGCGTGTTCCAAAGGAGTTGAACGCAGAGACGCAGAGACGCAGAGATCGGATCGGAAGAGAGAGAGGGTTGGATTCGATCAGCGGGCGTGTTCCAGAAGGTTTGGATCTGCAGGACGTGTTCCAGAGGACTTGAAACGCCAAGCCGCCAAGCCGCCGAGGAGAAGTTGGGGATCGGCTCGATCGTAAACCTCTCCTCTGGATCTCTGCGTCTCTGCGTCTCTGCGTTCCCTTCTCCGGGCACACGACACGCGATCCCAGAATCTATTGAACGCAGAGACGCGGAGACACGGAGATCAGATCGGAAGAGAGCGCCGGATCGATCCAGCTTCCTATGACCAACCCTTCTCTAACCACCCAACCCTTCTCTAACCACCCAAACCCTTCCTCTGATCTGATCTTGGCGTCTTGGCGGCTTGGCGTTCAATCCTCTGGGACGACGCCGTGGGCGCTTAGCCGCCCTCTTTGACGGGCGTTGCTTTCAGCGCGGCCTTACCGTCTTTCACGTAGACCGTGAAACGCACTTCCTTGCAGCCGGTCTTCTGCATCAGGTCGTCGCGGTTTTTGATCAGCTTCTCGCTGAACTTTTGATACGTCAGGCCGCTCGTCGGCTCGTTGCAGCTCTGCTTGACCGCGATGAACTGATCGTAGACCTGCTTGAAGTACGGGTCGACGTTTGCCGTGCTCTCGCTGCCACCGCCGCCGAGGATGTCGTCCTCGAACGGATTCGCCTTCGGCGTGGATTGCGCGGGCATCGGCTCCGAGGAGCGCGCGAGGGGCGGCGGCGGCATGCCGCGCGCGGGTGTCGTCGCGGGGACCGGCGGCGGCGTTGGCGCGCGCGCAGGCTTCGGCGGCGGTGTCGCGACCCGGGCCCCGGGCCGATCATGGAGGGGCCCGGATTCACTCCGGGCTCCGGGATCGTTAAAACGGAAATCCGATGGCGGCGGCGCTGCCGCGGGTGCGGGGCCGCCGGGTCGCGTCGCCGGCAGCGAGCCGGCAAGCAGATCGATCGTGCCGAGCCCGCCTTCGGGCGCGGGGCCGAGCAGCGAGTCGAGATTCGTGCGCGCGGACTTCGCATCGCGACCGATCTTGTCGATGTGGATGTTCACCGAGCGCGCGATCGAGCCGTACTTGCCGCCATGCTCGTCTTCGCTGAGGCGCTCTTTGTCGCCCTTTGCCAGGCGCACCGCATCGGCGGCGAGCTTGCGCAGCGGCCGATCCGATTCGATCCACATGAGCGCGATGCCGAGCGCGAGCGTGACCAAGAAGCCGCCACCGACGAGGATCCACGGGAAGCTGTTGAACGAGAGGTCGGATTTGTTGACGACTTTGAGCGTGCCCGCGAAGCCAACCGCCTTTGGGCGCTTGATGACGACCGTGTAGAACGCGCCGTGGGACTGTGCTTCGCCGGGCAGCCGCGCGACGAGGCCGGTGTAGTCGTCGTTGTTCGCGCGCAGCTCGATCGGGTGCGCCTTCTCGCAGTCCTTGCCGCGATCGGGATCTTTGAGCGTTGCGAGCGACTTGAGCATCTTCGGGTGATCGAACGGCAGCGTCTTGCTGCCGGCGACGTCATCGTTGCCGAGGTAGAAGCCGAGGTCGACGTTGAGCCCGTTGACGAGCTTTTGCGCGAACTCGTTCGTCACCTTGTGGCCGAGCAAGACCGCGCCGACGTATGCGAGTGGCGGATCGCGCTTGATCACCGGCGCCGCAGACACGAAGTACATCGTGCCGTTCATCGCCCACAGATCGTCGCGCAGGTAACCGGCGAGCGCATCGTCGACGAGCGGGCGGCCCGCCATCGTGTCGCCGAAATCGTTCTCGTCGAGCTTGATGCGCGCGACGACGCGGCCGCGCTTATCGATGAGCATCGCGAAGTCGGGCGTGCGACCGCGGATGCCCTTCATGATGCGTTCGCCGGAGTCGCGCACCTGCTTCATGCGCGCCTCGTCGAGCTTGTCGGCGCCGCTTGCCGATTCGAGCGCCTTGACGACTTCGTCGGCGCGCGCGAACGACGCCGCAAGATCGACGCGACCGCGCGCATCATCGAACAGCAAGATGTCGACGACGCCGCACGCGACAGACAGTCGGTTGTGCTCTTCTTCGACGAGCTGACGTTGCGCAGGCCGCGGCATGACGAGCGCGACGGTGAGGCCAACAGCCGCAGCGAGCGCGATCAGGAAGAACCAGATCTTCGACAGGAACACCGCAGCCTCACTTCTTCGCAGGCGCCGCGCCGAGCGCTGCCGCCTGAATCTGGGGTTTGACGTCGACCTTGCCCTTCGCCGGGACATTCACGGTGTCCTCCTGCGCGAGCCACTTGTCCTGGTACCAGATCTTCAGCTTGTAGCTGCCGGCCGGCACGTTCGCGACCTCGAACTTGCCGCTCTCGTCGGGATACGCGACGTATTGCGTATTGACGACAACGATCTTGAGCTTCAGATGCGGCGCGTCCTTGTCGCCGATCGTGTAGACCTTGCCGACGTCGGTCGCCCGAAATGACTTCGGGCCTGTCGGATTGATCGGGCCTTGCGGGATCAATTTCGGATCCTCGGCGGCGACGAGTGTGCGCGAGGTCTTCGACACGTTCTTGATCACGACCTCGGCTCCGGCCGGCGCGGCAGCGACTCGTCTCGAGAACGATTCGCCGAGCAGCTCGATCACGACCTGCGGCGGCGAAACCGGTTTCTCGTCGCCTTCGAGCACGACGAAGATCTGGTTCGCCGGCGAGAACGCCTTGACCGGTGCCAGCGGATTCTCGACGCGATCGAGAAAGCCTTTAACGGGCGCCGCCGGGCGCTCGACGGTCGGCAATTCGAGCTTGCCGATCACGTTGCCGGCGTTGGCTGTGAGTGGAACGACAAGGACGACCGAAGCCAAGAAGGCGCGGAACATGCCAGCTGGATCGTAGGCGGAAGCATCGTCCAGCGGCAAGCTACGTAGCCGGAATCGTTGATGCCTCGGGAAGAAACCGACGCGCACGTCAGCCGATACACGGCTACATGCGCTGGTTCCCTCCGCCGCTTTTGTGCGCCGTGCTGCTTGGAACCGCGATTGCGGTGCTCGGCGCGCCTCATCCGGTCGCTCCGGAAGGCACGACGCCCGATGACAACCGCGATGATCGAATCACCGGCACCGTCGGCGGGCCGCTGCTTCGGACCGCGCATGGCATCGGGGCACCGCTCGAGACGGGCGACGCGACGGTGTGGGTGTGGAGCGAACGGACGCTCGAGCCGGGCCAGCGCGTGGAGGTGATCGGGCGGCTGCGCACGCCGCGCGAGCCGATCGATCCCGGCATGCCGCTTCCATCGCCCGCCGCGTTCGAGCTCACCGCGAAGCGCATCAACATGCTCGGCGAAGAGCCGAGCATGTGGCGGTGGGCGGCACGCATGCAGCGCGAGTGGTCCGCGCGCGTGCGCGGTGATGATCCGGCGAGCGCCGCGCTGCGCGGCATTGTCACCGGCGATCGCGCCGGCATTCCGCCCGCGCTCGATCAGAGGTGGCGCGCGGTCGGCATCTACCATGTGCTGTCGGTGAGCGGGTTGCACCTCGCCGTCGTCGCGGGGCTCGTGTTCTGGCTGTTGCGACGCGCGCTCGCCGCGTCGCCGTGGGGAGGCCGCATTCGGCCCGCGCGCTGGGCCGCGCCGCTCGCGCTCGCGTTCGCGATCGCCTACACGCTCGTCACAGGCGCGCAGCTCGCGACGGTGCGCTCGCTCGTCGTCGTCGCGATCGTGCTCGCGGGCCAGATGTTCGATCGGCCGGTGCGCCTCGTCGACGCGCTCGGCGTCGCGGCGATCGTGATCCTATTGTGGCGACCGCACGACCTCTTCGATCCATCGTTTCAGCTGTCGTTCGTCGCCGCATTGACGCTCGCGATGAGGCCGCGCAAAGGCCGCGGCGCGCTGCGCTGGATCGGCAACGCGATCGCGACGTCGGCGTGGGTGACGATCACGACCGCGCCGATCACGGCGTATCACTTCCAGCAGGTCACGCCGGGTGGCGTCGTCGGCAACGTCGTGCTCACGCCGATCGCCGAGCTGCTCGCACTGCCGCTCGGGCTCGCCGGCATCGTGCTCGGAGATCTCGGCGCGCCGTTTGTCGCCGCGGCGGTGTGGCTTGTCGCGCGAGTCGATTCGCTCGCGGCACTGCTCGCGCACGCGGTGCCGATCGGTGGGATCGCCGTCGCCTCGGCGCCGGTGATGCTCGCGCTCGTCGGCATTTCGCTTTGGGGCGCAGCGCGCCCGCAGCGCATCGCGTGGCTCGCGCTGTGCGCGACGTGGGCACTCGCACGCGAGCCATCGCCGGCCGGCTCGCTGCGCGTGACATTTCTCGATGTCGGGCAAGGCGATGCCGCGCTCGTCGAGCTTCCCGATGGGCGCGTGTGGCTCGTCGATGCCGGCGGCAACGCCGGCGCACGCGACGCCGCTGCGGCGACAGCGCCCGGGCGGATCGTCGCGCGCGCGCTCGCTGCCTACGGGCACGCTGCGATCGATCGCGCGATCCTCTCGCACCCGCATCCCGATCATTATCTCGGCTTCGCGGCGCTCGCCGATGCGGTGCCGATCCGCGAGCTCTGGTTTGCCGACGCGCAGCCGCCGCTCGTCGCGCTCGCGAGCCAGCTCGCCGTGCGTGGCACGCGCCTCGTCACGCCATCGCTCGGCGCGCTGCAGAGCGATGATGTCGAGCTCGTCGCGCTCGCGCCGCGCTATCAACCCGTCGCCGATGGCCCCGTCGCGCTCGCGCCCGACCCTGTCCGCAGCGTCAACGACAACTCGCTCGTGATCGCGATTCGCTTCGCCCATCGCACGGTCCTGTTCGCCGGCGACCTCGAGCATGAAGGCGAGGAGCAGCTTGTCACCGCCGGCGTGGGGCGCGTCGATGTCGTCAAGGTCGCCCACCATGGCAGTCGGACCTCGTCGTCACCGGCGTTCGTCGCGGCGACCCGCCCACAGGTAGCCGTGATCTCGTGCGGCGTTGGCAACGCATTCGGCTTCCCGGCCCCCGAGGTCGTCGAGCGCTGGCGCGCGGCGGGGGCGCTCGTGGAACGGACCGATCGCGATGGTGCCGTTGTCGTCACGATCGACCGTGACGGAGGTATCGCCGTCGACCGCTTGGCGCGCTGACCGACCGGGTGGATAATCTGTCCCTGGTGGCCAGTCCCGCACTCGATCGCGAGGCCGTCGATCAAGCCGTCGCACGCGGCAGCGAGCTATTGAAGCAAGGCAAGCTCGACGAGGCGCAGAAAGCGTTTCGCGCCGCGTTGCTGCTCGATGGCGAAAATGCGCGCGTGCTCGCGCTGCTCGGCCTCACACATTTTCGCGGCGGGCAGTTCACGCAGGCGCGGCCGATCTATGAAGAGCTCGTCGAGCGAGCGCCGACGGACGCGTCGCATCGGTTGAACCTCGGCCTCGTCTATCTCAAGCTCGGCGACGCGGAAAAAGCGATCGGCTCGCTCGAGGCGAGTCGCGCGCTCGATCCAAGCCAGGGCCGCGCGATCAGTTACCTCGGCCTCGCCTACGCGCGCGCCGGCCGCTACGCCGAGGCCTATCGCGCATTCTTGGTCGCCGGGCAAAACGATCTCGCCGAGGAAATCTCGGTGAATCTGACGGCCGCCGAGCGCACGAACGTTCACGCGCAACTGCAACGTGGCTCGGCGCAGGCGGCTGCGCAGCCGCGCACGCGGCCGCCCTCGCCGCCGCCAAAGGCGGAACCGGCGGCGAAGGTCGAAGCGCCTCCTCCGGAGCCGCCGCCGCCGGAACCGCCGCCTCCCGAACCGCCGCCGCCTGAAGCATCCACCTCCGGCCACAGCATGCCGGAGATCCAGATCGCGAAGCTCGAAGAGCAAGCGCCGGAGCGCTCCGATTCGGATCCGGGCATCGTCGAGAGCGAACAGGTCGGCGAGCCCGCAGCGCCGGCCGCCGAGCTCACCGCGTCGCGGATGACCGATTCGCTGCAGTTCGTGATGCCGCAGCGCGATGCGGTGCCCGAACCGGCCGAAGGCCAATCCGTGTTGTCGAAGGCCGTCGAGGTTGCATCGCCCGCAACGGCAGGCGCGGCCGCGCGCGTCGGCTGGGGAAGCACGCCGCCGGTTCCGCTCAGCCAGCTCGCGACTGAGTTCCTCGTTCGCCCCGACGAGAGCGACGAACCGTTCGAGGTCACGGCCGGGCAAGCGCTCGTGATTCGCGTCAAAGAGCGCGTGCTGACGCGGCTCGATGGCGTGCATGTCACCGGCGGCGAGCTCGAATACGAGCCGGCGGTGCGGCGCTCGCGCGGTCACAACACCGAAGAGCGCTTCGACTTCGGCGGCAAGCGCATGTATTCGGTGTCGGGCCAGGGCTACTTGATCGCGGTCCCCGGCGAAAAGAAGTTCACGGCCGTCTCGCTCGATGACGACATCTTCTACGTGCGCGAAGATCTCGTGTTCGCGTTCGAAGCGACGCTTCGCTGGGAGAACGGCAACGTGCCGGGCCTGCGCGGCAAGCTGCCGGTCGTCCAGTTCCGCGGCGATGGCGCCGTCGCGCTGCGCACCGAGCAAGCGCTCGTTCGCGTCAAGCTGCCGGCGCAGGGCCTCGTCTACGTAGATGCGATGCGGCTCGCCGGCTGGATCGGGCGCGTGATTCCGCGCGCGGTCGTGCCGCCCGCGGGTGGCCCGATGGGCGATGTCTGCGTCGAGTGCACGGGCGAAGGTGTCGTGCTGATCGATCCGGCGCCGCCACCGGTGATGCCGCAGCCGACGATGCGTGCGAAGACGCCGTCGCTGCCGGGGCAGTTCACCTCGCAGCCGCCTCCTCCTCCGCAACCTGCGCAGCCGGTGCTCGCGCTCGATCTCGGCCTCGGCGACGACGACAAGATCTGATGTCTGCTCTCTCGCTTTCGCCGCTAGCCGCCGCCGCGCGGCTCGTCGGTCGCCGCGGCCGTATCTTGCTGCACTCGGCGCGCGACGACGACGGACTCGGCGCATGGTCGTTCGCCGCCGCCGAACCGGTCGCGACACTGATCGCGCGCGGTCGCTCGCTCGTCCTGCTCGATCAGACTGGCCGGCCCGCGCGACGCTTCACCGGCGATCCGTTCGAAGCGGCCGAAGCGTTCCTCGCCGAGCACGGCTGTCGCCTCGAGCCGCGCGCCGAAGGTCCGCCCGAAGCGCGCGTGATCGGCTTTTTCAGCTACGACCTCGCGCGCGTCGTCGAAAAACTGCCCGGCGGCCCGCGCCTCGGTCAGGATGTCCCCGATCTCTGGCTCGCCGCATACAGCGCGGTCGCGCGCTGGCGCGATGACAAGGACGGCGAAATCGTCGGGCGCGATGGCGCCGCGCTCGCCTACGCGCTCGCGAGTGGGCCGACGGAGCCAGGTGTGCCGCCGAGCTTCGGCGCGCTCGTTCCCGACGACGATGCCGCCCATCACATGGCGCGCGTCGAAAAGATCCGCGACTACCTCGCCGCCGGCGATGTCTATCAGGTCAACCTCGCGCGCCGTCATGTTGCGCGCATTCACGCGCCCGGCGATGCGCTCGCGCTCTATCGCGTGCTCGCCGATGTCGCGCCCGCGCCCTACGGCGCGTTGATCGAAGCCGATGGTCTCACGGTCATCTCGGGCTCGCCGGAGCGCTTCCTCGCATCCGCCGGCGATCGCATCGAGACGCGGCCGATCAAGGGCACGCGCGAGCGCGGGCCCGGCGCCGCCGAAGAGCTCGCGGCCGCGCCCAAAGATGCTGCCGAGCACCTGATGATCGTCGATCTCGAGCGCAACGACCTCGGCCGGATCGCCGAGACGGGCTCGGTGCGCGTCGACGAGCTCGGCTACGTCGTCGAGCTGCCGGCGCTCTATCACAAGGTCTCGCGCGTGAGCGCGAAGCCGCGCGCCGGCGTCGGCTACGCCGCGCTTTTGCGCGCGACGTTCCCCGGCGGCTCGATCACCGGTGCACCGAAAGTCCGCGCGATGGAGCTCATCGACGAGCTCGAACCCGCGCGCCGCGGACCCTACTGCGGCGCGTTCGGTTACTTCGGCGCGGCCGGCGCGTTCGATCTCGCGATCGCGATCCGGATCGGCGTGCTGCGCAGCAACGAGCTGCGCATCCACGTCGGTGGCGGCATCGTAACCGATTCCGATCCTGTCGCGGAGCTTGCCGAGACCGAGCTCAAGGCGAAGGGCTGGGCCCTAGCACTGCAGCGCCTCGCGCAATAAGTCCGCGATGCACGATGTACGCGAGGATCGCGGGCGAGCCGAGCACCGCGGTCGCGATGACATACGGCCACGCCGCGATGCCGCGCTTCTTCGCATCGGCGCGCAGCCAGCCAAGTGCAATCGCTAGCGCGATCACGAGATCGAGCAGCATCTGGAGTGCCCACGGCTCGCGCGCCGCGAGCGCGAGAAACCCGAGGTAGCCGTACTTGGCGACGACCCACATCGAGAACGTGGTGAACGGAACGAGGACGATGCCGGCGATCACGGAGAGCTTCATGTCCTCGAGATACGCCCGGCCGTGCGGCGCCACCATTACCCCGGAGGTAAGGATCTCACCGCACCGACCGGAGTAGTTTGTCCTTATGGCAGATACGTTCGGAGCCCAGCTGCGGTCGTGGCGTCTCGCGCGCCGGCTCAGCCAAGAGGCGCTCGCTGATCGTGCCGGCGTATCGGCGCGCCACCTCAGCTTCGTCGAGAACGGACGCTCGCAACCAAGTCGCGAGGTCGTACTCGCGCTCGCCGGCGCCCTCGACGTGCCGCTGCGCGAACGCAACACGCTGCTTACCGCCGCCGGTTTCGCCGCCGCCTACCGCGCCTCCTCGCTCGATGCCGACGAGCTTCTCCATCTTCGCCGCGCGATCGATCACGTGCTCGCGAAGCAAGAGCCATACGGTGCCGTCGTGGTCGACGGCGAATGGAACATCCTGCGCATGAACAACGGCGCGCTGCGCCTGTTCCAGCACTTCATGCCGACGTCCGCCGAAGGCATCACCGCCGCGAAGAACCTCATGCTCGCAACTGTCCATCCCGATGCGCTGCAGCGCTACCTCGTCAATTGGGAAGAAGTCGCCGGCGCGCTCGTCGCACGCCTTCACCGCGACGTCGCCGCGCGCCCCGGTGACGAACCGCTCGCGCGCTTGCTCGCGCGGGTGCTCGCGCAACCCAACTTGCCGCGCGAATGGCGTGTGGCATCCCCCGGTCGCAACGCACCCCCGTTTGTCACGGTGCATCTGCGCTCGCCAACGCTCGACGTGCGCCTGTTCACGATGCTGACTTCGATCGGCACGCCGCTCGACGTCACCGCCGAGGAGATCCACATCGAGAGTTACTTCCCCGCGGACGACGCGACCGACGCCGCGCTACGTGCGCTGTAAGACCGCGCGCGACGTGCACGGTAAGACCGACACCGCGCTACGTGCGCTGTAAGACCGAGGTGGGCGCTACGTGAGCTGTAGATCGACGCGTGAAGCGGCTCGCGACGCGGACCGGCGAGCACGATCGCGCGGCCGACATGCGCGGCCGACATGCGCGGCCGACATGCGAGCCGACATCCGCGGCCGACATGAGGTCAAAGCCGTGTGGAAGAAGGCGCTCGCGCGTCGTTCGCAACGCGGCTTTCCGTGGCGGAAGATGCATCGGATGCTCCAGCGATACTCGCTGCCGCGTCCACGCATCGTCCATCAGTACGGCAAGCAGCTCACACTGTTTAGGCCCAGTCACACGTAGCGAATCTGTTTCTCGAAGAGCCGGATGCGGGAAATCTGCACGTCCGGATCTGTGGGGGCCCGGAGAGCCGACTCTCCGGGCTACCCGACACTGCCCGCATCGATAGACAGACGAACAACCGCGGGACGCTAGGCAGTTGCCCTCAGCCCTTTCAGCCCCTGGAGGACCGCGTCATCGCGCCCAGCGCGCCGAATTCGCGGTCCTCCACAGGCCGCACAGGGCCCGCCGCTAGCAAAATTCAGAAAACCTCGACGGTGCGTGGCTGCAAACCTCGACGGTGGCCGCGCGATCGAATCGCGCGCCGACGCGCCACGCCAGTGTCGCCCGTGGCTGCGAACCTCGACGGTGGCCGCGCGATGTAGTCGCGCGCCGACGCGCCACGCCAGTGTCGCCCGTGGCTGCAAACCTCGACGGTGGCCGCGCGATGTAGTCGCGCGCCGGCGCACCTCGTCGGCGTTCGCCCGACGGTGGCCGCGCGATCGAATCGCGCGCCGACGCGCCACGCCAGTGTCGCCCGTGGCTGCGAACCTCGACGGTGGCCGCGCGATGTAGTCGCGCGCCGGCGCAGCTCGTCGGCGTTCGCCCGTGGCTGCAAACCTCGACGGTGGCCGCGCGATGTAGTCGCGCGCCGGCGCACCTCGTCGGCGTTCGCCCGTGGCTGCAAACCTCGACGGTGTACGCGCGATCTAATCGCCCGCGCCACGCCGGCGTTCGCCTGTGCCAGCAAACCTCGACGGTGTACACGCGATCTAATCGCGCGCCGGCGCACCTCGTCGGCGTTCGCGCAAACCTCGACGGTGTACGCGCGATCTAATCGCGCGCCGGCGCGACGGCGGTGTTCGCCCGTGGCGCCGTCGCACTTCGCACGTGACATTGCCGCGCCTCGGTCGCGCACATCTCGCGCACGTCGATAGAACGCTAGCGCGCTAACAGCAATGCCGTTGCCCTAGCGCGAACTACGGCACGACGAGCAACGCGAACGTGATCGTGTCGGCGTACACCGGGATACCGGTGAACGTGCTGCTGGTGCCCGATTGCAGCGTGAGCTGCGCGCTCGCGGTCGGTGCGATGCTCGGGATCCACGCGACACCGTAGCTGCCGGTCACATCGGTCGCCCACTCGGTCACGCTCACGTCGTCGTAGTAGATCGCCGAGAATGGCGCAGGCGACGCGAGCACCGTCGCACCGACCACCGCGGCGTTCGCCTTCGTGAAGCGCGCGATGATCGCGCCGTCGCCAAGCTGCGTGTTCGCGAGCGTCGCGGCCAACATCTGATCGTACAGCGTGTTGTCGATCGCCGGGATTGTCGTGTCGGCCGAGAACTGCATCGCCGACGAAACGATCGATGGTCCGCTTACCCGCCAGATCAGGCTCGTGCCCGTCGGCCGTGCGATCGTAAACGAGCCATCGGCCATGGTCGTGGTCGTCGATGCTCCGAGCGTCACGACGAGACCGGCGATGCCGGCACCACACGTCGCCGTGCGCGCGTCGCTAACGATGCACACGCGACCGCTGATCGTCGACGTGCTGCCATCATTGCCGTCGATCGCGCCATCGGGCGGCATGGAGTTGCTGCCAACTGCGCCGCCGCCGCCTGGATTGACGGGATACATCTCGCGCGGCGGCTGTTCGCAAGCCGCAAGCGCGAGCGCGAGCGCGAGCGCGAGCCATTTCACGTCTGCAGAATAGCCCGCCGTCTCTTCGCGAGCACACTTTCGATCAGTAACAGGGCGATGCCGATGAGCAGCGCTGCATCGGCGACATTGAAGATCGGCCACACGTGATGGCCCGCACGCCAACGGATGAAATCGGTGACGGCGCCATCGCGCACGCGATCGACGAGATTGCCGAGCGCACCGCCCGCGACGAGTGCGAGCGCGAGCCGCTTGAGACGCTCCTCGGGGCGCGTGCGCGCGGCCGTGATGCCGATCCAGATCAGTGCGAGCGCGGCGAGGACCGACAAGATGATCTGCGTGCCGCCGACACCCGCAAGCGTCGAGAACGCGACGCCATCGTTCATCGCGAGCTCCCAGTCCCACACGCCATGGATGAACGGCTGCGGCACGCCGGCGCAGTTGCGCGCGACGAGGTCGTCGGGAATGTCACAGTTTGCCGGGTGCGTCGGCAGGCCGCGCGCCCACTGCTTGCTGGCTTGATCGAAGCCCGTCGTGCACAGAAAGATCGCGAGAAAGATCAGACCTCGAGCTAGCCGCGGCATGTTCCAAGGACCGCTGGCGGGCACGCAGGTATTCCTGAGCTAACCCTTGTTGCTGAGATCTTTGACGAGGCCCTTCTTCTTCGCCTTCTCCATGCGGGCCTTCTTCGTCGCCTTCTCGCGCCGGTTTTCCTTCTGGATGTCGATGAACATGAGCCCGACGCCGACAACGAGCACGACATCGGCGATGTTGAACACCGGCCACTCGTGGGTCTTGTACTTCCACAAGATGAAATCGGTGACCTGGCTGAAGTAGATGCGATCGATCAGGTTGCCGATCGCGCCACCGGCGACGAGCGCGAGCGCCCAATGCAGGATCCTTTGGTCAGGGCGCGCCTTGCGCAGCATGAAGACCATGCCGATGACCGCGGCGATGCCGATCAGCGAGAGGAACACGCGCGTGATGTTCGCGCCGAGCCCACCGAAGAGGCCGAACGCCGAGCCCGGGTTCATCGACAACCGCCACTCCCAGTAGCCCTTGATGAACGTGACGGGCAGCCCACCGCACGTGTGCGCGATGATGTCGTCAGGGACGACACACGTGCCACCCGCGCCCGTGCCGTGGCCACCGACGGGCAGCGACGCGCGCGCCCAGATCTTCGTCACCTGATCGGCGACCAGCGACAGGATGCCGACGATCGCGAACAGCTTCCACTTGGGCTGGCGATACCAGACGGTCTTGTCCTCTTCGTCTGTCATGACTTCACTTTCAGCGCCTCGGCGCAGCGCGCGCAAACATCCGGCGGATCGGCGGCGAGCGCATCGAAGTGCTTCCAGCACCGCTCGCATCGCGGGCCCGGGTGAGCCTCGACGGTAACGGTGCCGTCGCCTTGTGCAATGTCGACGCCTGACACGATGAACAGATCCGCGAGCTCGGCTTGGTACTTCACCAGCGTGTCGCGATCACCGGCGGCGTGCAACGTGACCTTCGCATCGACCGACTTATTCTTCGCGGCACGGAACGGTTCGAGCGCCTTCGTGACGCGCTCGCGCCACGCGAGTAACGCCACGAAGTCCCGCTCGATCGCCTTGTCGGCGGGCGGCGGCGTCGGAAACAGCGCGATGTGCACGCTGTCGGGATCGTCCTTGCGGCGCGGCATGTACTTCCAGATGTCTTCGGCCGTGAAGCAGAGGATCGGCGCCGCGAGCGTTGCGACCGCGCGCAGGCACTCGTAGAGCACGACCTGCGCGGCACGCCGCGCCGACGAATTCACCGCATCGGAGTACAGGCGATCTTTCGTGACGTCGCTGTAGAACGCCGACAGGTCGACGGTGACAAAATCGACGAGCTCGCGATGCACGTTGTGCAGCTCGTACGCTTCGTACGCTTTGCGCGCCGCGGCCACGAACTCGTCGAGCCGCGCGAGCATGTAGCGATCGATCCCGAGCGTGATGAGCGAGCGGTCGTGCGCGTTCGGATCGAAATCCTTCAAGTTGCCGAGGAGGAAGCGCGCCGTGTTGCGCAGCTTGCGATACCACTCGGCGAGGCCGCCTTTGCCATCCTTGCCGTAGAGGATCTCCTCCGAATACGTGATGTCGTTGCGAAACTCGGTCGCACCGACCCACAACCGGAACATCTCGGCGCCCGACTTTTTGATGATCGTGTCGGGTTCGATGTACTTCGTCTTCTTGCCCTCGGCCTTCGCCTTCGCGATCGTGCTCTTCGAGTACGGGATGCCGTTTTCGTCGAGCACGAAGCCGTGCGTGATCACCTCGCGATATGGCGCCTTGCCTTGCACGCCGATCGACGCGAGCAGCGACGAGTGAAACCAGCCGCGGTGTTGGTCGGAGCCTTCGAGATACAGATCGATGTGCGTGTGATCGCGATCGCGATTGGCCATCGCGAGCCACGACACGCCAGACTCGAACCACACGTCGACGATGTCCTTCTCCTTCTCGAGGCTATCGACGCCCGCGCCGCAGCCCGCGCAGCGCGTGCTCGGCGGCACCAGCTCGGCGACGCTCTTCGTCCACCACGCGTCGGCGCCCTCCTCCGCAAAGATCTTCGCGATGTGATCCATCGTGTCGGCGTACGCGTGCTCGACACCGCACTGCTTGCAATAGAACGCTGGAATCGGCGTGCCCCACAGCCGCTGTCGCGACAGCACCCAATCGGGGCGATTCGCGATCATCGCGTAGATCCGATCGTGGCCCCACGGCGGTACCCACGTCGTGTGATCGATCGCTGCGAGCGCCTGTGCGCGCAGCGCGCCGTGATCCATCTCGACGAACCACTGCGCGGTCGCGCGGAAGATGATCGGCCGCTTGCAGCGCCAGCAGTGCGGATACTGGTGGCGCAGCGTATCGGTCTTCGGGTTGAGCAAGAAGCCGGTCGCCGCGAGGTGCTCGACGATAATCGGGTTCGCGTCGTGCGTCGAGATGCCCGACAGATCCGCGCCGCCGTCGAGCTTGATGCCCGGGATGAAGCGGCCCTCGTCGTCGAGCGGCGCATATGCCGGCAGGCCGTGCGCCATGCCGGTCTTGTAGTCATCGGCGCCGTGACCGGGCGCGGTGTGCACGAGGCCCGTGCCGGCATCCGCCTTCACGTAGTTCGCGAACCACATCCGAAAGTCTTGGTCGGGGCGCTCCGGCTTCGC
>Ga0070698_100004571_pt1 | contig 15194 bp, 12 predicted proteins | sample KBSK1502metaG_FD_65477 | JGI IMG/M metagenome (GOLD analysis project Ga0070698, IMG submission 65477) | Corn, switchgrass and miscanthus rhizosphere microbial communities from Kellogg Biological Station, Michigan, USA - KBS K1-50-2 metaG | ecosystem: Host-associated > Plants > Roots >...
CACCAGCTGGCCGAGAAGCACAACCTGAAGGATTTTCAGGTGCCCGCCGTCGTTTTCGACAACCTGACCGCCGATCAGGTCGTCGAGCTCTTCGTGACGATCAACAGCAAGCACACGAAGTTGAACCCTTCGCACTTGATTTCGCTCTCGGGCCGCCGCCTCTACCGCGACGAGAACCTGGCCGCCGCGCACGACGTCATCCGCGCACTGAATGAGGATGAGAACTCACCTCTCAAAGGCCAGATCAAGGTGCTCGGGATCGGGCGCGGCAGCGTGACCCAGGCCGCCCTCGCCGACGAACTGCGAGATGTTTTCGCCTCCATGGACGCAGCGGGCGGGCGCATCGCGAGGGAGTTCCGGGAGAACGCCAAACGGTTCTTTCTGAATTATTTCAAAGCCGCCGGCCGCGCCTTTCCGGCGGCCTTCGCCGGCCGCAAGTATTCGATCAAGAGCTCGACCTCGCTGCGCGCGTTCATCCGGATCGTTCCCTACGTCATCGCGATGATCCGAAGTCGCGGAGGGGACGTCTGGTCCGCCGGCGAGCTCGACGCGGCGCTTCGGCCATGGGGCGAGGCCATCGGCGACAAGCGCTTCGAGACCGAGGGCCAGTGGAAGGAAAAGATGACGGGCGGAACCCGCTCCGCCGTCGAGATCCTCAGCCGGGAGCTGAGACAGGGGCTCAATGCCTGAAGCTATCAGCTCACAGCTCACAGCCAGACGGCCGATTTCCGTGCTGACAGCTGAAAGCTGATAGCTGAGAGCTCGTTGCTCGAAGCCTGGTGCTAAACTTTCGCCGCTACTTTTCGTAACAAGATAGGGAGGATCTAAGGCTACATGGCCGCCTTCGGAGGCTGTCTGCTGGTTTTGATCGGCGTCGCAGTCGTCGTCGCGCTGTGGGCCGTTTTCCGCTACAACAATCTCGTTTCTCTGAAGAACCAGGTCGCCAACGCCTGGAAACAGATCGACGTCCAGTTGAAGCGCCGGCACGACTTGATCCCCAATCTGATCGCCTCCGTCAAGGGCGAAATGCAGTTCGAGCAGGACACGCTCGAGAAAGTCATCCAGGCCCGCAACAGCGCCGTGGCGGCGCGCGGAGTCGCCGATTCCGCGGAGAAGGAAAACCAGCTCACGCAGACGCTGTCCCGGCTCTTTGCGCTGGCAGAGAACTACCCGACGCTTAAAGCGAACGAGAACGTCCGCGGGCTGATGGAAGAGCTGACCTCCACGGAGAACAAGATCGGCTTTGCGCGCCAGTTCTACAACGACCTCGCGACGCGGTTCAACACGGCTCAGCAGATCTTCCCCGACAATCTGATCGCGCAAGCGTTCAAGTTCCAGACCGTCGAGCTCTTCGAGATCACCGCGCCGGCCGAGCGCGAGGTGCCGGCGGTGGACTTGAACATTCGACCGAAGTAGTTTTCAGTTTTCAGTTATCAGTTCTCAGTTCGCGAGGGTCGTAAACTGAAAACTGAATACTGACAACTGATGACTCCCCTGAACCTCTACGATCAGCAGCGCCGGAACCTCCGGCGGACGACGATGCTCCTGGTGGGGTTCATCGGCTTTCTCGCATTCCTGGGAATCGGCGCGGATGTCTTCCTCTATTGGTCCGGGGCCAGCCCTGGCATCCCGGTCGCCACAATCGGCGCGCTCTGTCTGGGAGGATTTTCGGCTTGGTGGTCTCTGAAGGGTGGCGACAAGGCGATCCTCGAATCGACACACGCCACCCCGATCGATCTCTCCGATCCGAAGCAGCGCGCTCTCGACAACGTCGTCGAAGAGATGGCGATCGCTTCGGGGATGCCCAAGCCCGCCATCTACGTCGTCCCGGACCCCGACCCGAACGCGTTCGCGACCGGAACCGGCCCCGAGCGCTCGTCGCTCGCCGTCACGCGAGGTCTGCTCGACTCTCTGAACCGGGAGGAACTGCAAGGGGTGGTTTCTCACGAGATGTCCCACGTCAAAAACTACGACGTGCGGGTGATGACCGTAGTGGCGGCGCTCGTGGGTTCCGTCTTGCTGATCTCCGACTGGGGCCGGCGCGGGCTCTGGTGGGGCGGAGGCCGCCGCGACGATCGGGAGAACCGGGGCGGCTCCGGTCCCATGATGCTCATCCTCTTTGTGCTCTGGGTGATCTCCCTCATCCTCGCGCCGCTGATCGCTCAGCTCGTCGCGATGGCGGTCTCTCGAGAGAGGGAATACCTGGCCGACGCGTCCGGAGCGGAGCTGACGCGCAACCCGCTGGCTCTTGCCTCGGCGCTGGAAAAGATCGACGCCGCCGCGGCGCCGACTGCTTCTATCAAGCAGGGAGTCGCCCATCTGTGCATCGAGGACCCGCGTGGCCGGTCGGTGAACCAGTCCGAGGGGGCGTTCGCCAATCTCTTCGCGACACATCCCCCGATCGCCAAGAGGATTGCGCTGTTGAAGGAGATGGCGTATCAGACGCTGAGCAAGTAGTTGTCACTTGTTAGTTGTCAGTTTTCAGTCTTGAACTGACAACTGATCACTGAGAACTGATAACTCCAGCTTCGCCCAAGGCGAGCGCCGCCGCCTCCTCCGGACCCTTTGCCCACCGTACCCACGCCGCCAGCGCTTCGGCTCCCGAGCCGGTCGCCTCGCGAAGGGCGACGTCCAGCGTCGGTCTCCAGAAATCACCCAGCAGCACGAGCGGGCGGGCAACTGCCTCCCGCTTCACGATGCTCTCGGCTAGCCAGACCAGCTCGAGCATCGTGCCGAGGCCGTGCGGAAGAAAGATCCAGCCATCCGACAGATCGCGCAAACGGGTCAAACGCTCCGCCAAGTCTCGCGCCTCGACGGTGGACGTGACGAAGGAGTTGGGTTCTCCCCTGCCCGCGAGGATGACGCCCAGACTCTCTCCTCCTTCTTCCGAGGCTCCGCGGCAAGCGGCCTCCATGACGCCGGCGTACCCGCCGCAGACAACGCGAGCCTCACGCCGCGCGAGCGCACGCCCGAGGGCGCGGGCCTCTTCGTAGGCCGAGTCACCGGGACGCGGAAGAGAAGAGCCGAAGACGGCGATGGAGAGCAAGGCGGAGTTGTCAGTGATCAGTTTTCAGTTTTCAGTTCTGATTGCGGCGCCTGAAACTGATCACTGAAAACTGAGAACTGAAAACTCAATCCAGATCAATGTCCCGGATCGGCTTCGAGGTGTCTCCCTTGGTTTTTTCGAAGAGCTCGTCGAACTTGCGGTTCAGGACGTCCTTCTTGGACTTTTCGGCTTCGATCGAAGCGGCGAACTTTTTCTCCCTTTCCGCGTCCTGGCCTTTCAAGGCTCCGATCGCATCATCGACCGAGCCAAACTTTCGCGGCGTCTTGGGGGCCTCGTGATCGATGACGGCCTTGAGAGCGGGATCGATCTTGAGACGAGCGTTGCAGCAAGGGCAAAGGAGCTCAAAGTCCATGAAGTAAGTCTACAGTCGACAGCTGACAGTCGACAGGCCTATGACCACGGTCCTGGAATCTTTACTGTCGACTGTTGACTGTCGACTGTCGACTCTTCTCTCACCAGCCCTTTTGTTTCCTTCTCTCTCTTCTCTCCCTCTTGTCCGGCCGTCCCTCGTCCACCTTCGGCGCGAGCATCCGATCCAGGCGCCGTGCCTCCCGCACCTCGGCGGCGACCGGCGGGGTCACGTCCTCGTAGAGCAGCCGGGCCTGAGCCCGGGGGAGGGAACGCGACGCGAGGCCTCGGACGAGGATCTCGCGGCGCTGCCCCGCCTTTCCCGTGACCGAAACGCGGTCGCCCGTGCGCAACTCCCGGTGGGGCTTGGCGCGCGCGCCGTTGACATCGACTTTTCCTCCTTCGCAGGCCTCCTTGGCCTGAGACCGGGTCTTGAAGACACAAGCCACATCGAGCCAAACGTCCAGGCGGACCGGCTCGGCGGGCTCGGCGGGTCTCTCCGCGCTCATGCTCCGGGAGGAGGAAGGGCGGGCACACGCGCCAGGAGCCAAGCGCGAAACTCCGGGGAGGCGTCCATCAGTTCCATGCTCGGGCGCGCCAGGAAATAGCCCTGGGCGGCGGAGACCCCTTCCTCGATGCAGACGTCGAGATCTTCGCCGGTCTCGATTCCCTCCGCGATCAGCCCGACGGAGGCATCTCGCGCGACTTGCGCGAGGAGCTTCAAGACCGCCCGCCGGCGCGAGTCTGTCGAGACGCCGCGGGTGATCGCCCAGTCGACTTTGATCCACCGGGGAGACAAACCGGCGCAATAGCGAAGCGTTCCATAGCCGGAGGTGATGTCGTCGAGCGCAATGGCCACGCCCAGATCGTGCGGAACGGCGAGCGCCGATTGCAGCACCTCCAGAGACTCCACTCGCTCGATCTCGACCAAGTCGAGCGCGAGCCGGGTGTACGGAAACTCGACCCGTTCCGCTTCCCGGCCCAGGCCCTCCAGGCCATGAGCCCCGCCGACCAAGAGCTGAGGGTTGACGTTCAGGAAGAGCAGGATGGCCTCTGGCAGGCGTCGCGCCGCCTCGAGAACGGAGACCCAGGACATGCGCTCGAACGGTTTTTCGATGCCGAGCGCATGCGCGGCCGGAAAGATATCGGCCGCCAGTCGCACCGACCCGTCGGCGCAGCGGGCCCGCAGCAGACCCTCGGCCCCGAGGATCTCGCCGGAGCTCAGCTCGAAGATGGGCTGAAACTCGACGAACAGCTCTCCTGACCGAAGCACGTCGACGAGCCACAACGCAGCTACGCGGCGGGAGGCGTCGGACAGCGGCGTCAGGTTTCCGACGGCGTCCCACTTGGTCTGGCTGGGATCCTCCGGGGCGACCCGGACCTGCCCGGCGAGGGCGCCCACCCCCTTCGCGAGCTGCGCCAAGAGGGCCTCGGCCGAGCGTTCCAACACCAGCCGCCGGGCGCGGCCGTAAACCTGTCCGCGAGCCCAGAGTCGACCGAGCGCTCGCGAAACGGCTTGCTCCGCTTCCGTCCCATCGGGGCGGACGAATACGGCGCGCGCCTTCCGCCAGCGCTCCAGCCGGCCGAGCGTCGGGCCGTCCAGAAGGCTCTCGGGAGGGGTCACCGCATGCATTGTAGGACCGTCTTCTCCCCCCGTCACCCTGTCGGCGAATCGGAGCGGATGGGGGGACCGGGAGACCGGGGACGAGGGGACTGGGACGCGGAGACGCGGGGAAAGACAGAGACGGGGGACGGGGTGATCGGATTCTCCGCGCGGACATACGCCGCGGCCGTCCGCGGCGCTGGACACATCACGAAGGCTGGCGCTTTACATGATAGATAGGCGGTCGAGAGCGACGTCCCCAATGGGTCCGCGCTTCTCAGAACGGGCCCTCACGATACGGCCTCGTGATTCGAATGGAGGCATCCTCATGGCAGATTCGAAAGCGGCGAGCCGGGTTGCGGAAACCAGCGAGGACCAGATTGCGGTGCACTGGAAGGAGGAAGAGTACTTTCAGCCATCCAAGGAATTCATCGCTCAGGCGAACCTGAAGGATCCCGCCGTCAACGAGCGTTTCGCCGAAAAGAACTTCCCGAAGTGTTTCGAGGAATACGCGGAGCTGCTGACCTGGTACGAACGCTGGCACACGGTGCTCGACACGAGCGATCCGCCGTTCTGGAAGTGGTTCGTGGGCGGCAAGATCAATGCTTCATTCAACTGCGTCGATCGGCACCTGGCCAAGTATCGGAACAAGGCGGCCATCATCTTCGTGCCCGAGCCCGAAGCCGAAGAGCCGGTGGCGTTGACCTACCAGGAGCTGTACGTTCGAGTCAACGAGTTCGGCGCCCTGCTGCGCGATTTCGCGAATCTCAAGGCGGGCGACCGCGTCACGATTCACATGCCCATGGTCGCGGAGCTGCCGATCACGATGCTCGCGTGCGCGCGCCTGGGCGTCGTCCACTCGGTCGTGTTCGGCGGGTTCAGCGGCGAGGCGTGCGGTCTACGTGCCGCGGATTCCGGCAGTCGCGTCCTGATCTACATGGACGGCTACTATCGCGGCGGCAAGATGATCGATCACAAGGCGTCGGCCGACATCGCCGTCGCGACGGCCGAGAAGGAAGGGCAGAAGATCGACAAGGTTCTGGTGTGGAGGCGTTACCCGGGAAAAACCTCTTCCGCGACCCCGATGGTCGAGGGACGGGATTTCTTCGTGGATGACGTTCTGAAGAAGTATCGCCGCGCGAAAGTGGAGCCCGTTCCCATGGACTCGGAGGCTCCCCTCTTCCTGATGTATACGAGCGGGACCACCGGCAAGCCCAAGGGCTGCCAGCATCGGACGGGCGGCTACCTCGCGTACGTGGCGGGGACCTCGAAGTACATCCAGGACATCCATCCCGAGGACACGTACTGGTGCATGGCGGACATCGGCTGGATCACGGGGCACTCCTACATCGTGTATGGGCCCCTGGCGCTGGCCGCCACGTCGGTCATCTACGAAGGCGTTCCGAATTCTCCGGATGCAGGCCGACCCTGGAGGATCGCGGAACGCCTCGGCGTCAACATCTTTCACACTTCGCCGACGGCCATCCGCATGCTGAGAAAAGCCGGGCCCGACGAGCCGGCCAAGTACGACTACCACTTCAAGCACATGACGACGGTCGGCGAGCCGATCGAGCCGGAGGTCTGGAAGTGGTACTACAACGTCGTCGGTAAGGGCAAAGCCGTCATCGTGGACACCTGGTGGCAGACGGAGAACGGCGGATTCCTCTGCAGCACGAAGCCGGCTCTCGATCGCATGAAGCCCGGCAGCGCCGGACCCGGAGTGCCCGGCATCTACCCGATCATCTACGACGAGAAGGGGGAGGAAGTGAAGGCGGGCTCGGGGAAGGCCGGCAACATCTGCATCCGCAATCCCTGGCCGGGGATCATGCAGACGATCTGGGGGGACCGGGATCGCTTCGTTCGCCAGTACTACACCAAGTACACCAAGGATGCGAAGAGCAAGGATTGGCACGACTGGCCCTACTTCGCCGCGGACGGAGCCATGCTCGCCGCGGACGGGTACTTCCGAATCCTTGGCCGCGTCGACGACGTCATCAATGTGGCCGGCCATCGCCTGGGGACCAAGGAGCTCGAGTCGGCCTGCTTGACGCTGCCGGAGGTCGCGGAAGCCGCCGTCGTGCCGGTCGTCGACGAGGTCAAGGGCCGCGTTCCGGAGATCTACATTGCCCTGAAGCCCGGCTACGCCCCGAGCAAGGAGATCACGGACAAAGTCATTGCGACGATCGAGACCATGATCGGAAAGATCGCCCGGCCGAAGAAGGTACACATCGTTCCGGACATGCCCAAAACCCGCTCCGGAAAGATCATGCGGCGTGTCCTGGCCGCGATCTCGAACACCCTGGACACCGGCGACATCACCACCCTGGCCAATCCCGACGTGGTGGAACAGATCCGCGTCTCCGTGCAGGGAAAGGACAAGGTGGCGACCAAGGAAGGGCCGGAGGACCTCAGGCAATTCGGCAAGGAGGAGTAGCTCCCCTTCTGACTCCACCGTGGCCGAGCCGGACCCGGGCCTCCCGGAGGCAGGTCGTAGACCCGCCGAGGGACTCCCCTTTATTTACCGTAGTTTCAAAGACTCTTGACATCCCCTCAAACAATGAAAGACTTCCCCGCAAGAACTCGCATGGGATACGGCGAACACCTGCCCAGGCGGCAGAGAGTTTCCGAGAGTCCGGGCCTCCTGCCCGACACAGCGATTCCCCTCTTTCCGGCTGGCCTCTCACAAGATGGGCGTGCATCGCTCGGCCATTTCAGGCAGGCCGGTTTCCGTACAGGAAGGAAAGGAGAAAGAAACAGTCCCCCGGGCGTTGACTCAAATTCATGAGGAATCCGCAATCGAATGGAGCGCGGCTTTCGGTTTCCGGACCGCGCGGGCTTGTGATTGTTTCCGAGCTTCGATCAATACCGAATGGAAAATAGGGGAGGAAGTTAAATGGAAGCGGCAACCATAGGTACACCGCCCCCCGTGCAGAAAGAGGAAGAACGACGGGTTATTTTCGCCTCTTCCCTCGGCACCGTTTTTGAGTGGTACGACTTCTACCTTTACGCCACCCTGGCGCCCTTCTTCGCAGCCCTCTTTTTCCCGCCTGGCAACGCGACGGCGGCCCTGCTCTCCGCGTTCGTGACTTACGCCGCCGGGTTCCTGGTCCGTCCTTTCGGCGCGTTGTTCTTCGGCCGAATTGGGGACCTGGTCGGGCGTAAGTACACCTTCCTCATCACGATCGTCGTGATGGGCGCTTCGACGACGGGGGTCGGCCTCCTCCCCACGTACGCGAAGATCGGGTTCGTCGCCCCGCTCCTCCTGGTTCTTCTTCGTCTGCTGCAGGGCCTTGCGCTCGGCGGGGAGTACGGCGGCGCGGCGACCTACGTGGCCGAGCACGCTCCTCAGGGCAAGCGCGGGTACGACACCAGCTGGATCCAGACCACGGCGACCCTCGGCCTCTTCATGGCGCTGATCGTCATCGGTCTCTGTCGCTGGAAGATGGGTCCTGACACCTTCAAGAGCTGGGGCTGGCGGCTTCCCTTCCTCGTTTCGATCGTCCTGCTCGCGTTCTCTGTCTACATCCGACTGAAGCTGCAGGAGTCCCCGATCTTCAAGGCAATGAAGTCGCAGGGAAAGGGCTCGAAGGCGCCCTTGACCGACAGTTTTACGAACTGGGCGAACTTGAAGATCGTCCTCCTGGCCCTCTTCGGCGCGACGGCGGGTCAGGGCGTCGTTTGGTACGCGGGACAGTTTTACGCGCTCTTCTTCTTGACCCTGTACCTCAAGGTGGATTACCTGACCGCATACATCTTGATCGGCGCCTCCCTGCTCATCGGGACCCCGTTCTTCATCGTCTTCGGCGCCCTCTCCGACAAGATCGGCCGGAAGTGGATCATCATGGCCGGCTGCATCATCGCGGCGGTCACGTATTTCCCGCTCTTCCGAGCTCTCACTCACAACGTCAACCCCGCGCTCGAGACCTACGCGGCTCAGACGCCCATCACCGTCGCCGCCACGGACTGCACGATGCACATCTTCCCGACGCCGAAGACCCGATACTCGGACTGCGACAAGGCGAAGGACTTCCTGACCAAGGCCGGCCTTTCCTTTACATCGCAGCCGGAGGTTCCCGGCGAGACGGTCGTGACGAAGATCGGCTCGGTCGAGCTCCACGGTTACAGCGAGGACAAGTACAAGGCGGCGCTGAAGACGACGGGTTATCCGGCGACATTCGACAAGTCCGCGCTCAACTGGCCGATGACCATCCTGATTCTCTTCATCCTGGTCATCTACGTGACGATGGTCTATGGCCCGATCGCGGCATTCTTGGTCGAGCTCTTCCCGACGCGAATCCGATACACATCCATGTCTCTGCCGTACCACATCGGCAACGGCTGGTTCGGCGGCATGCTGCCCCTGCTCGCGACCGCGATCGTGGCTTCGCGAGGCAACATCTATGCGGGACTCTGGTACCCGATCATCGTGGCCGTCATGAGCTTCGTGATCGGAAGCCTCTTCATCAAGGAGACAAAGGATCGAGACATCGCACACACCTGATCGCGACGCCGTGGTTGGGTACGGAACAAGGAGGAAAGAAATGCTTGGCAGGTCGAGACGCTTCATCGGATGGGCTCTGGCGACCAGTGTCGTGCTGCTCCTGGTACCCGCTGCGGCGCATGCCCAAGTCGTCGTCAAAGTCAGCGACACCGTTAATTTCCGGATGGGATTCCAGCTCCAGGGATGGGCGGATTACAACCAGGATCAGATCAGCGAGGGGTACTCCCAGAACTTTTTTCTCCGCCGGGTGCGGTTCATCCTCGCCGGCAACCTCGCCAAGGACGTGAGCTTCTTCTTCCAGACGGACAATCCTCGCCTGGGGAACGCCCCAAAGGCCCTGGACGCCGGTTTTCTCGTCCAGGACGCGTTCGGCGAGTGGAAAGTGTTCAGCAACGACTACCTGATCTTGGACGTCGGTAAGATGCTCGTGCCCTTCACCCGCAACGCGCTTCAGAGCACGTCGAGTCACCTCGCGCTCGACGGCGGCACCTGGACATTCCTGCAGGACGCCGGAGCCGGGAACGGCGAGCAGGGGGACGCCGGCCGCGATGTCGGGTTCCAGATCAAGAGCTATCTGGCCAGCGATCATCTCGAGATCCGGGCGGGTGTGTTCGACGGGTTCCGCGCGCCGGCCAATGCCGGCGGCGCGAGCGCGCGCAATCCGCCGCGCTTCGTCGGGCGGATCGTCTACAACTTCTTCGACACGGAAAAGGGTTACGTCCCCGTCGGCACGAATCTCGGAAAGAAGAAGATTCTCGCGATCGGCGGCGGCTACGACACGCAGGGCGGGTTTACTTCTCCGGCGACGGCCACCACTCCCGCCGGAAAAGGCTTCGAGGCATACGGGGCCGACTTCATGATCGACTGGCCGTTCGGGCCGGGCGATGCGAAGACGGGAAGGGACGCCGTAACGGCGCACGTCGACTACATCCACTACGACGGCGGCTGCCGGGCGAACTCGGCGGGCATCGTGCAATCGAATTGCCTCATTCCAGGCTTGCAGAGGCAGGAGGAGATCTTCACGGATCTGGGCTACTTCTGCCACGTCATTAACCTTCAGCCCTTCATCCGCTTCGAGGCGCGGGAATTCAAGGACACGACACAACAGACCAAGAACGTCCGCCGGTATATGGGTGGCTTGAACTACTACGTGACCCCGGCAGCGCAGAACATGAAGATCACGGCCGCCTGGGAGAAGATCGTTCCGAATACCGCGGCGAGCACGGTCTTGACGAAGAACACGAATCACTTCGTGATTCAGTTCCAGTTCTTCTACTTCTGAGGACGGCCGCGGGATTCAGAGAGTCAAGGAGGAACCAATGTCCAAGAAACGCAATCGCGGCCTGACCCGCCGCGAGTTCGCCAAGCTCTCGGGAGCAGGAGCGCTCGCGGCGGGAGTGGGAGCCAATTTTCTTTTCCCGGCCCGGGCCGCTGCTCAGCAGAAGACACTGAAGATCATCCAGTGGAGCCATTTCGTCCCGGCCTGGGACACGTGGTTCAACGGCACTTACACCAAGGAATGGGGTCAGAAAAACGACACGAATGTGATCATTGACAATATAAACCTTGTGGACCTCCCCGCCCGGGCCGCCTCCGAGGTCTCGGCGAAGAAGGGCCATGACCTCTTCATGTTTCTCTCCCCGCCGGCGGCTTACGAGTCGTCCGTCATCGATATGAGCCACGTGTACCAAGAGGTAGAGAAGAAGCACGGGAAGAAGATCGATCTGGCACACAAATCCACGTACAACCCGAAATCCAAGAAGTATTTCGCCTTTTCAGACGCCTATACGCCCGATCCGGGCAACTGGCACAAGGACTGGTGGACGGAAGCCGGATACCCCAAGGGGCCGGACACCTGGGATGACCTGCTCAAGGGCGCGAAGAAGATCCGAGACAAGTCGGGCCACCCCTGCGGGATCGGCCTCGGACAGGAGCTCGACACGAGCATGGCCATGCGCGCCCTACTGTGGTCCTTTGGCGGAGCCGAGCAGGACGAAGCCGGAAACGTGACGATCAATTCCAAGCAGACCATCGAAGCCCTGAAGTTCATGAAGGAGCTCTACCAGCAGACGGAGACACCCGAGGTCTTCACATGGACTCCGCCCTCCAACAACCAGGCGATGCTCGCGGGCCGAGTCTCCTTCGTGATGAACGCGATCTCGATCACGCGCCAATCCGAGAGAGAGAAGCTGCCCATCGACAGCAAGATCATGATCAGTCCGGCGCTGAAGGGCCCCGTGCGGAGGATCGCGGCCGAGCACGTCATGAATTGCTATGTCGTCTGGGAGTTCGCCGAGAACAAAGAGGGCGCCCAGAAGTTCCTGATCGACTGGATCGACCATTTCAACGAAGGTTTCGTGGCTGGGCAGTTCTACAACTTCCCCTGCTTTCCGAGCACGGTACCGGATTTGCAGAAAGTGATCGCGAACGATTCACGAGCGAATCCTCCCGACAAGTACAAGGTCCTGGGCAACGTTTTGGAGTGGGCCACCAACGTCGGCTATCCGGGCTATGCGACGGCGGGCATCTCGGAAGCGTTCAGCACCTGGGTCATCCCGACCATGTTCGCCAGCGTCGCTCGAGGCGATCAGACGTCGGAGGCCGCGGCCAAGGCGGCCGAAGACGAGTACAAGCGCATCTTCGCGAGATGGAAGTAAGTTAGAGTCCAACCCGTCCAGGTGGAAGATCGAAGCCGGCGCGCGCGGCGCGAGGAACTTCCCCGCGTGGAGGTGCCTCGCGCCGTGAATTGTTTTCCGGAGCTGCTGTGACTGGAGCAGAGGAGATCACCGTCTTGCGGCACTCGTACATCGGTTCGCGGCGCGGCGCTCCGGTCCCAGGCGCGCCGCGACGCGGGAGCGGGAGCGCAGCTCGTGAAAAGCCGAGCGGTCGAGCGCGCATCCGCGCGAGCCGCTCGGCGGTGGCGGCGTCGGAGCGCCGCCATTTCACGAGCTAAGCGGGAGCGACGTGTGGCGATCGTCGAAACACGAAATCTGACGAAGGTATTCAAAGAAGGAGAGCTCGGGGCAGTCAACAACGTCAACCTGGTGACCGAAGAAGGCGAGTTTCTAGTCTTCCTGGGGCCTTCGGGCTCCGGGAAGACCACTCTTCTCCGGATGATCGCCGGCCTGGAAACTCCCACCTCGGGGGAAATCCTGATCGGCGGTCGTGTCGTGAACCAGCTCTCACCGCGCGCGCGACGGATCGCCATGGTCTTCCAGAGCTACGCGCTCTATCCCCACCTCACGGTCTACAAGAACATCGCTTTTCCGCTGAAAGCCCAGAACGTCCCCAAGGACCAGCACCGCAAGAAGGTCGAATGGGCGGCGGGGCTGCTGGGGATCGACAAGCTGCTCGACCGAAAGCCCCGCGAGCTCTCCGGCGGTGAGCGGCAGCGCGTGGCGCTCGCGCGCGCCATCGTGCGCGAGCCGGCGGTGTTCCTGCTGGACGAGCCCCTCTCGAACCTGGATGCCAAGCTGCGCGCCTCCGCGCGCGAGGAGCTCGAGCGGTTCCACCAGAGCGTCGGGACGACGACGATTTACGTGACGCATGACCAGATTGAGGCCATGGCGATGGGAGACCGGATCGTCGTGATGAACTTCGGCGAGGTCCGCCAGATCGGATCGGCCGCTGAGGTCTACGACGATCCGGCCGACACGTTCGTCGCGACCTTTCTCGGGTCTCCTCCTATGAATCTCGTCGAGCAGGGAGACGTGATCGTGGGCTTCCGGCCGGAGCACTTCTTCCCTGTCACGCAGCTGGCAGGGCGGGCGGCCGTCCCGGAGGAAATCCGTGTGACCGACCGCGAGGGGCCGTTCGTCTCGCTGCGCTTCCGGATCAGCCACCAGGAGTACCTGGGCGCGGAACGACTCGTCTACGGAACCCTGGAGGGCGGGCGCTCCGATGGAAAGAAGGTCGTCTCGCGCTTGTCCGCCAGCCATGTCGCCAAGTACGAGATGGGAAGCGTGCACGCTTTCGCGGTCTCCGAGAAGCACCTGAAGTTCTTCGACCGAGAGACGCAAAAACGCACCCAGCCGCGGCACGACCCTTGGCAGTGAACCGAACGAAACCGAAATCGGTCGGGGCGGCCCAGATTCCGGCCCTCGGGATCGCGATGTTTGCGCCGTCGGTTCTCTACATCGCGCTTCTGATCGGGGTTCCCTTCATCCTCGCGGTCCTTTACGCCTTCAGTGACGCGCGCATTGGCAGTACGGGATTTCATTACGTCGGCCTGGAGAATTTTCGCAGCATTCTGCACAGCCCCAGCTTCCGCAAGGCGTTGCGAAACTCCATCGTGTTCACGCTCTGCGCCCAGGCGATCGTGATCGTGTGCTCGAATATTCTCTCGATCGCCCTGGAGAAGCCCTTCCGCGGCCGCGGTTTCATCCGCTTTCTCATTCTGCTGCCTTGGGTCGCTCCGGTTTCTCTGGGCACCATCGGCTGGAAGTGGATCCTGGATTCCATCTACAGCGTCATCACCTGGGTGCTGGTCTCGCTGCACCTGTACAAGCCGTACAGCGCGCCGATGTGGCTGGGGGAGCCACACCTCGCCATGGCCTCCGTCATCCTCGTGCACTGCTGGCGTCTGATCCCCTTCTCGACCGTGATCATGCTGGCGGGACGCTCCGCCATCCCCAGGGAAATCCCGGAGGCGGCCGCGATCGACGGCGCCGGCTTCTGGCGCACGCTCTTTCAGATCAACATCCCGATGATGACACCGATCCTCTCCGTGGCTGTCCTCTTTGGGATCATCTTCACTTTTACCGACATGACGGTGGTTTACATCCTGACCGCGGGCGGGCCCTTCGATTCCACCCAGACCCTGCCGTCGCTCGCCTTCGCCACGGGGATCGCCGGGAGCGATCTCGCCGCGGGCGCCGCAATTTCGCTCTTCCTGGTACCGGTGCTCGTGGCGGTCGCGTACTTGATGCTTCGTATCGCTCACCGCACGGAAGTGACGTGATGGAACGCGCGGCGCTCCGCAAGTCTGGCCCCAAGATCCTGAAGATTCTTGTTCTGGCGTTCTTCACCGTCGCCCTGGCATTTCCCTTCTTCTGGATGCTCATCGCCACGTTCAAGCAGAACATCGACCTCTACACCGTCGAGAACAATCCCTTCCTCTTCAACCTCCCGCCGACGCTCGATCACCTGCGTTTTCTGTTCACCCAAACCCGGTTCTTACGGTGGCTCGGCAATACGGCGCTTGTGGGCGTGCTCGTCGTCGCCATCACCCTTCTCCTGGCCTTACCGGCCGCGTATGCGCTCGCCCGCCTGACCGGCCGCTGGGGCGAGCGGTTGGGGATCGCCATCTTTCTCACCTACCTGATCCCACCGACGCTGCTCTTCATCCCTCTCTCGCGGGTGGTCGCGATCCTCGGCCTGCAGGACAGCATCTTTTCCGTGGTGCTCGTCTATCCGAGCATGACGATCCCCTTCTCCATCTGGCTGCTCATGGGCTTTTTCAAGTCCATCCCGAAAGAGCTGGAGGACGCCGCCATGGTGGACGGTCTGAGCCGCTTCGGCGCCTTCATCAAGATGGTCGTGCCGATCTCCGTTTCCGGAATCCTGACAGTCGTCATTTTCGCCTTCACGTTGGTGACCCAGGAATTCGTCTATGCCTTGACCTTCATCTCCCCGGAGTCCAATCAGATGGTGGGCGTGGGAATACCGATCTTCCT
>Ga0070698_100004572_pt1 | contig 15192 bp, 12 predicted proteins | sample KBSK1502metaG_FD_65477 | JGI IMG/M metagenome (GOLD analysis project Ga0070698, IMG submission 65477) | Corn, switchgrass and miscanthus rhizosphere microbial communities from Kellogg Biological Station, Michigan, USA - KBS K1-50-2 metaG | ecosystem: Host-associated > Plants > Roots >...
TCCATGTGCCGGACGATGTTCTCCAGCATCACGATCGCGTCGTCGACCACGAAGCCCACCGAGAGGGTGAGGGCCATCAGCGAGAGGTTGTCGAGGCTGTAGCCCAGCAGCGCCATCACCGCGAAGGTGCCCACGATCGACATGGGCAGGGCCAGGCTGGGGATGATGGTGGCGGAGAGGTTGCGCAGGAACAGGAAGATGACCATCACCACGAGAGCGATGGTCAGCAGCAGCGTGAACTTCACGTCCGCCACCGACTCGCGGATGGACTGCGAGCGGTCGATGAGGACCTCGAGCGTGACGGAGGCGGGGATCTGCGCGCGGAAGGTCGGCAGCAGCGCCTTCACCGCGTCCACCACCGCGACGGTGTTGGTCCCGGGCTGGCGCTGCACGGCCAGCCCCACGGCGCGCGTGCCCGTGAACCAGCTCGCGATGCGGTCGTTCTCGACGCCCTCCACGGCGCGGCCGACCTCGCTGAGGCGTACGGGCGCGCCGTTTCTGTAGGCCACGATGAGGCGGCCGTAGGAGTCGGCGTCGGTGAGCTGGCCGTTGGCCTGGATGGTGACGGCGCGGTCGGGGCCGTCCAGCGTGCCCGTGGGCAGGTTGACGTTGCCCTTCTGCACCGCGGCCGAGACCTCGTCGATGCCCAGGCTGCGCGCGGCCAGAGCGCCGGGGTCGAGCTGCAGCCGCACCGCGCGCTTCTGCGAGCCGAACACGCCCACCTGCGCCACGCCACTCACGGTCGAGATGCGCTGGGCCAGCAGCGTCTCCGCGTAGCGGTCCACCTCGCTCAGGGGCAGCGTGGACGAGCTGAGCCCGAGGAAGAGCACCGGCTGGTCGGCCGGGTTCACCTTCTGGTACGAGGGCGGGGCGGGCATGTCGGGCGGGAGCTGGCGCGCCGCCTTGGCGATGGCGGCCTGCACGTCCTGGGCGGCGGCGTCGATGTCGCGCGAGAGGCTGAACTGCAGCGTGATCTGCGAGAGGCCGAGCGCGTTGACGGAGGTCATGCTGTCCAGGCCGGCGATGGTCGAGAACTGCCGCTCCAGCGGCGTGGCCACGGCGGCGGCCATGGTGTCCGGGTTCGCGCCGGGCAGGTTGGCGCTGACCTGGATGGTCGGGAAGTCGACGTTGGGCAGGTCGCTGACCGGAAGCTGCGTGTAGGCGAAGAGGCCGAAGACGAGGATGGCCGCCATCAGGAGCGTGGTGGCCACCGGGCGGCGGATGAACAGCTCGGCGATGCTCACGGCCGGGCTCGCTCTCCACCCGCCGCTTCCGCCCTGGGCTGCACGCGCGCGCCCGCGGTCAGGTTCATCTGCCCGTCCACCACCACCGTCTCGCCCGCGCGCAGGCCCTGGTCGATCACCGCCACCGCGGCCCCCGAGATCTGCGCGACCACCGGCCGCTGCTCGACCGTGCGGTCGGGCTTCATCACGAAGACGTAGCTGCCTTGCTGGCCCGCCTGCACCGCGGCCGCCGGCACCACCACCACGCCCGTCCGCGTGCCCAGGGTCAGGCGCGCGGTGACGAACTGGCCCGGCCAGAGGCGGCCGTCGGCATTGGGGAAGGTGGCCTTGAGGCGGATGGTGCCGCTGAGCGTGTCGACCTGGTTGTCGACGAAGCTCAGGCGTCCGCTCGGCGGCGCCGCGGTCTCGCCGGCGGCCAGCGCCTCCACCGAGAGCGACTGCCGCGACTGCGCGGCGCGGATGGCTCCCAGGCGCTTCTCGGGCACGGCGAAGCTCACGTAGATGGGGTCGATGCGGTTGATGACCACGAGCGGGCTGCCGTCCACGGCCTTCACCACGTTGCCCTCGTGCACGAGCACGCTGCCCGTGCGCCCGCCGATGGGCGCGCGCACGTCGGCGTAATCCAGGTTCAAGCGCGCGTTCTCGACGGCGGCGGTGTCGGCGGCCACGGCCGCCTGCTGCGACTGCGCGATGGAGAACGCCTGGTCGTGCTGGTCCTTGGACACGACACCCTGCTTGAACAGCTCGTCCGCGCGGCGCGCGTCGTCGGCGGCCTTGTTGGCCTGCGCCTGGTCGCGGGCCAGGTTGGCCTGCGCCTGGGCCAGCGCCGCGCGGTAGGGGCGAGGGTCGATCTGGAAGAGCAGGTCGCCCGCCCGCACCTGCTGGCCCTCCTTGAAGGGCACGCGCACGATCTGGCCGCCCGCCTGTGCCTTGACCGACACCGTCTCCAGCGGCTCGACGGTGGCCACGGCCTCGATGCGGTCGGGCACGTCGGCCAGGCGCACCTCCGAGGTCGTCACCGGCACCGCGGGGGCGCCGTGCGCGGCCGCGGAGGGGCGCGTGCACCCGGCGGCCGCCGAGGCGAGGAGGAGAAGGGGGAGTCCGGCGCGACGTTTCATCGGGCAGCTCCTACGGCGTCGTAGCGTTCGAGTCCCGTGATGACCTTGGTGAGCAGGCGGCGCAGCTCCTCCGCCTCCGACCGGCTCAGCTCCCGCTCCACCGCGCCGCGCAGCTCGCCGGCCAGGGGCCGCAGCGTGCGCGCCAGCGCGCGCCCCTCCGCGGTGAGGCGCAGCCGGTTGCGACGGCGGTCGGAGGGGTCCTCCGCCGGCCGCACCAGGCCGCGGCGCGTCAGCGCGGCCACGATGCGCGAGGCGGTGGGGGCGTCGATGCGCAGCGCGTCGCACACGCTGCACAGGGGCGGGCCGTCCTCGGCGTCGAGGTACACCAGCACCCAGAACTGCTGCGAGCTCAGGCCGTGGTCGGCGACCCGGCGCAGCACCGCCTGCTTGAGGCGCCGGCGCGCCACGGCGATGAGCCGGGCCAGGGAATCTTGCTTCGACAACAATTGCTCCGCGAAGCAATATACGGCCCGCCCCGTCGCACGTCTAGACGCGCGACATCTTTTTACCCGCGGCCCGGGGCGCGCAGCGTTGCGCCCGGCCTCCGCGCGCGTCTCAACGCTGCTAGGCTGGGCCCTGGCCCGGTCGGATGGCCTTTACGTTCTTTACGTTCTTTACGATCTCCAGAAAACAAAGGAGCAGGCGATGAAGTCGAAGCTGTCTTTGCTCGCTCCCGTGCTGATCCTGGCCGCTTCCACCGCCGCCCAGGCCGCCAGCGCCACGAGATGAAGATGACGTACAAGGGCAAGGTCGAGGGCGACGAGATCAAGTTCACGCGGCAGCGTGAAGGCTCCGATCGTCCGCCGCAGGAGTTCACCGCGAAGCGCGGGAAGTAGCGCTCCCGCGCCGCCGCCTTCTCGTCAGCGCGCGCGCCGGGCACGACGCTTCATAGACGGAACAGGCCACGCTTGTCCAGGGCGCGCGAGGTTGACGGCCGCCGCCGGCTGTGAAAGCTTCCGCGCCTATGGCCGATCGCAAGCCCGCGTCGCCGGCCGCCCTTGCCCCCGCGGACATCCGAGCGGTGATCTTCGCCTCCAGCCTCGGCACGCTGTTCGAGTGGTACGACTTCTACCTCTACGGCACGCTGGCCGTGTTCTTCGGCGACCTCTTCTTCCCGCCCGGGAACGAGCGCGCGGCCCTGCTGGCCAGCCTGGCCACCTTCGGCGCGGGGTTCGGCGTGCGCCCGCTGGGCGCCGTGGTCTTCGGCCGCGTGGGGGACCTCGTGGGACGGAAGTACACCTTCGTCGTCACCATGGTCACCATGGGCCTCTCGACGGCCCTGATCGGGTTCATGCCGACCTACGACCACGTGGGGCTGCTCGCCCCCGCGATCCTGGTCTCGCTGCGGCTGGTGCAGGGCCTCGCGCTGGGCGGGGAGTACGGCGGCGCCGCCACCTACGTGGCCGAGCACGTGCCCGACGCGCGGCGCGGCTACTACACGAGCTTCATCCAGACGACGGCCACCCTCGGCTTCTTCCTGTCCCTGGCCGTCATCGCCACCTGCCGCGCGTGGTACGGCCCCGCGCAGTTCAAGGCCTTCGGCTGGCGCGTGCCCTTCCTGCTCTCCTTCGTCCTGCTCGCGGTGTCGCTCTACATCCGGCTGCGCATGAGCGAGTCGCCGCTGTTCGCGCGCCTCAAGCGCGAAGGCAAGGTCTCGAAGAACCCGCTCAAGGAGAGCTTCGGCAACCCCACCAACCTCAAGTACGTTCTGCTCGCGCTCTTCGGCGCCACCGCGGGCCAGGGTGTGGTCTGGTACACGGGACAGTTCTACGCGCTGACCTTCCTGCAGAAACCGCTCAACCTGGACTGGCGGCTCGCCTACACGCTGGTGGCGGCGGCCCTCGCGCTGGGCACGCCGCTGTTCGTTTTCTTCGGGTGGCTCTCGGACCGGATCGGCCGCAAGAGGATCATGCTGGCCGGCTGTGCGCTGGCCGCGCTGACCTACTTGCCCATCTACCGCTCGATGCAGCACTTCGCCAACCCGTCGATGAGCGCGGGCGCCGTGACCACCCTGCCCCTGGCCAGCGCCGCCGGGGTCGTGGTCCTCCTGTTCCTGCAGATGGTGTACGTGACGATGGTGTACGGGCCGATCGCCGCCTACCTGGTCGAGCTGTTCCCCACGTCCATCCGCTACACGTCGATGTCGCTGCCGTACCACCTGGGCAACGGCTGGTTCGGCGGGTTCCTGCCCCTCATCGCCACCGCGGTCACCACCTCGGTCTGGGCGCGCGAGACCTTCGGGCGGGGGGCGATCTTCGCGGGGCTGATCTACCCGATCGCGGTGTGCCTCATGACCCTCGTGGTGGGCGGCCTCTTCGTCCACGAGACGAGGGACCACCGCATCGACACGCCCATCCGCGAAGGCGCGGCCTAGACCGACGCGGCCGCGCCGGCCGGACGCGCGCGCTCCTCGTCCTCGGGGAAGGCGCGGAGAGGACCACGATCGGCAGGTGCGTCTCCCTTCCGAGGCCCTGCGCCTCGTAGAGTTCTTGGCGGCAACTCCCGTGCCAGGGGCGGCGTGTGCCCCGTCACGTCAGGGCGGACCGCCCCCGCCTATGCTTTCGCGCCCAGGAGGAGCCCATGAAGCGAACGGTGGCGTGTTGCGCGCTCCTTGCCGTCCTCGTCCCCGCCTGCCGCAGCGCGGCCCCGAAGGGCGGCGCGAGCGGCCCGGTCGGACCGGACCCGCTGCGCGCCTACGTCGGCGACGTGCGCCTGCTGCGCGCCAAGGGCGACGAGGCGCGCGTCAAGGTGGACGGCAAGCACGCGCTCACGGGGAGCTGCGACATGGCGGTGCGCGTGCGCGCCGCGCGCTTCGACAAGGACGGGGCGGTCTTCTCGCTCGAGACCATCGGGCGGCCGCGTCTCGCCGCCGCCGAGCCGCGCTGCCGGAGCATCCAGCCCGGCATCCAGCTCCTCTTCGGCGGGCTGACCGCGCGCAGCGCCGACCTCGTCCCGCGCGTCGACGCCGTGCTCCAGACGCCGGAGGCCTACCTGGCTGCGCACGGCGTGAGGTTCGACCGTCCGGCCGCGGCGCTGCCGAAGGACGTGGCCAGTCCCGACGCCGCCTCGCGTCCCGCGGAAGCCGTCCTGGGACGGAAGGTCACCGCGTGGCCCAAGGTCCTGCTCGCCGTGCATCCGGCCGTCCACGACCTCTCCGGCCGCGTGCGCCAGGAGAGCGAGCTCGACTTCGATGCCGTGGTGGGCACGGACGGACGGCTGCACGATCCCGTGATCGGCACCGGCCTCAACGCCGCGCACAAGGAAACGGTGATGGCGGCGCTGGCGCGCTGGCGCTACGAGCCCGCGCGCACCGCGGACGGCGTGGTGGCCGCGCGCATCAGCTCGCGGCTGGCCCTGCGCGTGTACTGATCGTCCGATCGGACGCCCTCTCCGCTCTCGGTTGACCCGCGGGAGGTTCCACCCATAGGCTCTGGGCGTGGACCCATTCCCGAGGAGGCTCCGATGAGGCAGCGAGTGAAGGCGTTGGTCGGTCTGCTCGTCGTCCTGGCCTGGCCGTCCGTCGCGCGCGCCGACGCACCTCCCAAGAAGAAGGCCGCCGCGCCCCCCGAGGCGAGCGCGCCCGCCGCCGGCTGGCGGGCTTTGTTCGACGGCAAGGACACGAGCGCGTGGCGCGGCTACAAGTCACAGGACCTGCCGCCGGAATGGAAGGTCGTGGACGGCGTCCTCACCAAGGAAGGCAAGAGCAACGACATCGTCACCAAGGACCAGTTCGGCGACTTCGAGCTGGAGGCGGACTGGAAGATCGCCCCCGGCGGCAACTCGGGCATCTTCTATCGAGGCACCGAGGAATACGACCACGTGTACTGGAGCGCGCCCGAATACCAGCTCCTCGACGACGCCGGCCATCCCGACGGCAAGAGCCGGCTGACTTCCGCCGGCTCCGCCTACGCGCTCTATCCTCCGCCGGCCGGCGTCGTCAAGCCGGCGGGCGAGTGGAACCACACGCGCATCGTCGCCCGCGGCCCGCACGTCGAGCACTGGCTCAACGGAACGAAGGTCGTGGAGTACGAGCTGTGGAGCCCTGACTGGGAGGCCAAGGTCAAGGCGAGCAAGTTCAAGGACTGGCCGAACTACGGCCGCGCCAAGAAGGGCGTGATCGCGATCCAGGGCGACCACGAGGGCACGCTCGCGCTGAAGAACGTCCGCATCCGCGAGCTGTCCTGACCCTGCGCGACGGGAGCGGCTAGCGAAAGGCCGCCAAGCGGGAGCGCGTGGCCTCCGGCAGCGCGCGATCGAGGTCCATCCAGAGCCGCGCCCACTGGTCGGCCAGGGCCGAGAGGCGCGACGCGTCGAGCCGAGGACCGCCGCGGCCGCGGAGGATCTCCGCGACCGACCGTTGCGCGCGTTCGAGCGCCTTCCGCACGGCCTTGCGCTCGGACGGAGCATGGGCGCCGGCGGCCTCCAGCACGCCGGCCAGATGCTCGGCGCCGCCGCTGGCGAGGGAGAGCGCCTTGGCGCATGCGACCGGAGCGTCCGCCGGCCTGTCGAGGCCGAGGCGGAAATACGGGATGGCCCAATTGTCAGCGGCGAAGTCCCCGTCCGGATTCGCGAGCCACACCCAGGCGTGGGCCATGGCCAGCCGGGGCTGCTGCGCGCTTTCCTCACCGTCACCGGCTTCGTGTCCGGCGTGCCCGGCGTGAGGGAGCAGCGTCTCCTCGTCCACGGTCCGGGCGTGGTCGTGCCAGCGCCCACCCGCCCACGGCCAGGCCGGCGGCAACTCGCCGGGCATGAGGGGCACGGCGTAGGCGACGCCGGTGAGGCGAGGCTTCCCGTCCACGGTGACATAGGTGAGGAACTCCGGGCGCATGGGGTCGTGCTCGAGACCGAAGACGAGGCCGATGTTGATCCAGTGCTCGCCCATGGCCGGGAAGTCGCCGCCGATCAGTCGATACCCGTCGGCGACGGCGAGCTCGCGATCGTGATACCTGGAGGTGGCCCCCCTGACCGCGGCGACGAACTCCTCCGGCGACGTCATCGTCGGCGGGGCGGGCCCGGCGGCGAGGAGCGCCACCAGCGCCGCGAGCGCGGGCGTCATGGCGCGACCGTCGCCAGCTCGGACTGGCCATGCGCGTCGAGCAACTGCTGCAGGAGCGCAGGGGAAAGCCCCTGGGGAAAGCGGCTCAGCAGGCGCAGCTTCCCGCGCGTGGAGACGTCGGGCGCGCGTCCCTTCTCGAGGAAGAGCGACGTCTGGGCGAAGGCGGCGCTCCTGATGACCGCGTACGGGACCAGCACGATCGTCGTCCCGTTGCCCACGACCAATCCCGCGTCCCGCACCTCGATCAGCTCGCCGGTGAGGTGCCGGCCGCTCGACGTCCTCATGGTGGCGGTGACGCCGCGAGGAGAGTGAGCGGGATCGTAGGTGACGACCGACTGTCCGAACACGCAGGACAGCGCCACGAGGGCCAGCCCGAGCGGCAGCGCCCGACGGGTGGCGGTCACAGGACCGGGATGCGGTGGCGCTCGAAGTCGTTCTCCATCGAGCCCCGCACCTCCCTCCACCGGCGCAGCGCGGTGCGCATCGCGGCGTCCGAAGGCGTGAATGGCGCCGCGGAAGCGTCCGCGCGCAGCCAGTCGGCGCGGATCCATTCGGTGTAGTACCCCTGCGACGAGAGCAGGAAGGTCCGCTCGCCGGACACAGGGGAGGGACCGGCATCGAAGACCACGGTGAAGCGCTGGCCGGGCATCGTCTCGAGGTATCGTCCGTCGGCGTCGCGGATCGCGGCCAGCGCCTGGGCGTCGAGCCTCCCGTCCCGGCCGAAGACCCTGGCCGCGGCCACGGTGCGCGCGGACGCGGGCTCAACGGATCCGGCCAACGCCGCGCGGTCGATCCTCCACAAGTCGGGCGTGAAGGAGAGGCGCACGCGCAGCGTGGTCTCGCCCGGCGGCACCGGAAGCACGACCGCCGCATCCTTCCAGGCGATGGGCCCGGCGTCGGGGACGCGCGCCACCTCGCGGTAGGCGCCGTCCCTCCAGACGGAGACGCGCATTCCCAGCCGGCGCTGGACCCAGCGTCCGAGGCGCACCGCGGTCGAGATCTGGTCGAGGTCGGAGCCGATCCAGGCCAGCGCGCGGGGGCCCGCCGACGCCAGCATCACGTCGTAGAAGAGGACGGTGCTCAGCAGGCTGTTCTTCGACCGAAGCACCAGGGCCATCTCCTTCCGGCCGTCGGCGGGCGCGGTCAGGTCGATCCAGTCCTGCAGGTCGCCGCTCTCGGCCGCGGCCAACGTCGCGGCGTCGCTCTGGAACGCCTGCCCGTCGGCCTGCGCGAGCACGGGTCCGAGGTCGCGTCCGCCGCGGTCCACGGCCGTGGTGAACGGACGCAGGCCACGGAGGAGCAGCGGGCGGTTGTCGGGACCGGGCGCGACCAGCGCGCCGCGGGGATGCGTCACCTCCAGCAGCTGCAGGTGGTTGATGTAGTGCGTTTCCAGCGCCTCGTTGCGGACGTCCAGGGTCACCGCGCCCGAGGGATCCGCGCCTGCCCCCAGCCGGTGCAGGTCGCGCGACTCGAGCAGCGGCGCGATGCTGTGCGAGAACGTCTCCGCCTCGAGCACGGGGCCGGTGTCGCCGTGGGAATAGACCGTCGGGCAGGAGCCGAAGATGGCCACCAGCAGGAAGGCCGTCGCCAGCGCCCCTCCCCCGACGGCCAGCAGCGTCATCGCCGTGCTCGCGGCGACGTCCGAGCGGGTCCGGAAGTTCTCGAGCGCGGCCACGCTGTCGAGAGGCACGCTGTCCACCGGAATCGCCCGTGCGAGGTCCAGGTCGTGTCGCGTCCCTCGGCCCCGCAGCAGCCCGTCCCCGATGGTGACGCCCTCGGTGAACACCACCGTCGAACCGTCCTTGAGATGCGCCTTCACCGGGCTCGCGATGAACTGCGAGCGGGCATCGAGCGGGATGGGCCGAACGTCCACGTGCTGGAACATGCAGGCGGGCGCGGCGATCGTGGCGGCGAGGAGGAGGGCGAGCGCGCGGCGCCCGCGGTCGCGCCATGAGCCGGGGTTTCGAGCGACCGGACCGAGTGGCATGGTGACCTCCGAGGAGTCGAAGGCTAGCGGCGGCGCGCATCGGCGAGGGCGCCAGGTGTGATGGTTCCCGGCGGCGTCATACGTCCCCGGGCTCGCTCCGCGGCCGTCGGCGTCCGGGCCGCTTGACGCCGGAGGCTTTCGGGTCTAACGTCGAGCCTTCGAAAACAAGTTTCGTTTGCGCTGCCCGCGTCCATTCGCAGTGGACTGGCGGGAGAAGCGGAGAGTCGAGATGCCGTACCCTGCGACCCCTACCGTTTCAACCCTCGCGTCCTCGAGCAGCGCAACCGGTCCGGCTGGACGCGGTAGTCCCTAGGACTCCCGCAGCGTAGCCCGGGTCCTCCTTCCCCCCTCGGGCGCCAACACGGAGGTGGTCATGCGCAAGACGTGGTGCGCTCGAGGGATTCTCGTGTGCGCGCTGCTCGCCGCGACGTCGGCCGGGGCGGAGCCGCCGCTGGGCTTCCGGCTGACCGCGCAGAGTCCGCACTTCCTGTTCTACAGCCGCCACGGCGAGGCGATCGACGTCCACGAAGTGGAGAGCTCGCTTTCGCGCGTGCAGCAGCTCCTCGGCCAGAAGCTGCCCGGCCGGGCGGAGTACTACCGCTATGGCACGCCGCAGGAGGTGGCGGCCAACGTGGGCGAGTACGCCTCCGGGGTCACCTTCGGCGGGCTGCGCCAGATCCACACCACGCGGAAATGCCACCTGCACGAGATCGTCCACCTGGTGGCGGCCCATCTCGGCGATCCCGGCTCCTTCTTCAACGAGGGCCTCGCCATCGCGCTGGGCAGCGTCGAGGGAGGTTCCGTGCGCGTGCCGCGCCGCGTGCGCCTGCCCGCGGCGCTGCGCAAGACGACCATGTCCGCGCTGGCCGAGCGCTTCGACGCCCTGGACCCCGCGGTCGCCTATCCGCTGGCGGGATCGTTCGTGGGGTACCTGGTCCGCGTGTACGGCGTCCCGCGCGTGGCCGCCTTCTTCCGCGCCTCCGGGTACTCCGGCGTCCCGCGCGCGTCCGCGTTCCAGGCCACGTTCGGCGTGACCCTCGACGAAGCGGGCGTGTCGTGGGCGGGAGGGCGCGGCCCTACTGTCGCGTCGACACGAACTCCCCCGACGGATCGATCTGCTTCAGCGCCGTGACCCTGCCGTCGGGGCCGACCACGAACTCGACGACGACGTCCGAGAACTCCTTCACGCGGAACCGGCGGGGCTTCCAGGCGGTGAGCGGGCGGAAGGGCTGTCCCGCGAACTGCAGCCCGAGCGTGCCGCCCTCGCGCAGCACGACCTCGAACTTCGCGCCCGTGGGCGAGAGGTACGTGCCCGCGTAGGGCCGCAGCGTCTCCGGCCGCGTCAGCTCGGCAGGCACGCGGCGCGTGAACGTGACCTCCGCCTCGTCGAGCGAGATGAGCGCGCGGTCGACCTCGCCCTGCGGGCTGGTGCCGAAGTTCACCGACCACTGCCCGTCCTGCTCGTCGTCGGGCGTGTCGAAGCGGTCGTAGTGGAAGTGGGCCAGCGGCAGCTTGATCTTGTGGAAGTCGAAGAGGAGGCCCGGGTCCTTCCTGGCGATGGTCACCACACCGTAGGCGGGGTGCTCGAACTCGCCGACGTAGTCCTCGAGGGCGTGCGAGGGCTTCGTCCCTTCCACGCGGCCCGCGCCCGCCTTCGCGCGCGCCTGTTTGCCCGCCTCCTTGCCCTTGAGGCGGATGGCAAGCAGGCGGTCGGTCCACGGCGTCTGCTCGAGCCCGAGCAGGCGCTCGTAGACGTTGTAGGTGACGACGTTGTACAGCGGCGCCGCGTGGTCGCCGATCACGAGCACCACTACGCCCAGGCCGTCCTGCGGCATCACCGAGACCTGGGAGTGGAAGCCGTTGATGTCCCCGCCGTGGTACGAGATCAGGTGGCCGCGATAGGAGGCCGTCCAGCGGCCGGTGCCGTAGGCGGCGTTGAGCAGCTCGCCGTAGCCGCGCGCCTCCAGGGCCGCGTTGGGCATGGCCAGCGCCGGGGCCATGGTGGCCTTGATGACGGCGGAGGGAATCACCTGCTTGCCGTCGAGCTTGCCGTCGCCAATCTGGGCCATGACCCAGCGTGACATGTCCTCCAGGTTCGAGACCATGGAGCCGGCGGGTCCGACACCCTCGCCCTCCTCGTAGTACGGGATGGAGTACAGCTCGAAGGAGTCGCGCCGCTCCGTGAAGGGCACGCCGTGCTCGGGCGCCTTCTGCAGGTCGGCGATGGAGAACACGGTGCTGGTCATGCCCAGCGGCTGGAGCAGCCGCGTCTGCACGAAGTCCTCCCACTTGCGGCCGGAGAGGAGCTCGATCGCGTAGCCGGCGCCGATGTACATCATGTTGTTGTAGAGGAAGGTCTGGCGCATGGGCTGCGTGGGCTCGAGGTACTTGAGGCGCTCGAACAGCTCCTTGCGCGTGAAGTCGGCCTTGTACCAGATGCTGTCGTGGCGCGTGATGCCGGTGCGGTGCGAGAGCATGTCGCGGATGCTGACCGTGCGGTTGAGGTCGTCGTTGTAGAACTGGATGGACGGCACGAAATCGCGCACCGGCTTGTCCCAGTCGAGCTTGCCCTCCTCCACCAGGAGGCCCGCCGCGGTGGCGGTGAAGAGCTTCGTGTTGGAGGCGATCGGCTGCACGGTGCGCGTGGTGTAGGGCAGCTTCTTGCCGTAGTCGCGGTAGCCGTAGCCCTTGGCGAAGACGACCTTGTCCTTCGCGATCACCGCCACGCCGATGCCGGGCACGTTCCAGTCCTTGACGACCTTTTCCATGTAGGCGTCCAAGCCCTGGAGGCGGGCGGCGGGATCGGCGGCCTTCGTGCTGGGTGGGTCCGCCGCTCCGGCGGTGGAGATGAGGCCGACCGCGAGCACGAGCAGGGCGGCAGGGATGCGCATGGGGACCTCCTTGGGTGGGGCGCCAACGTTAGGCCGCGTGCGCGTCCGGGGTCAAGTGGCCGCTACGGGACGTCGACCAGGTGGCCCCGGCCGGGCCTTCGTCATTCACTGCGAAGGATCACCATCGCATCGACGTGGCTCGCGCGCCGCGCCGGCTCCAGCCCGGCGATGACGCCGAGCAGCGTCGCGACGCCGCCGGCGGCCAGCAGCGTTGGCGTGTCGTTGGCTTTCACGCCGTACAGGTAGGCCTGGAGATGGCCTGCTAGTCGGACGCCGAACACGATACCGAGGAGCGCTCCGGCGGTAGCCATCCGGATCGCGGCGGCGAGGATGTGGCGCGTCAAGGAGGCAGGTGTCGCGCCGACGGCGAGGCGAACAGCAATCTCACGCACGGAGTTCGAAACGAGCGAGGACACCAGACCGTAGACGCCGATGGCGGCCAACAAGAGGGCGAGGCCGGAGGCGGCGGTGAGAAGGACCGCGGCTGCTCGGAACCGGCCCACGTGCTGTTCGACGATTTTCTCCCACCGGTAAGTGGCGGGCGCCTCGAGATGCGGATCCATTGACGAGATGACGCGGCGGATGGAATCTGCCACTTCGTCCCTTCCCTGGGAACTCCGGACGACGAGCACGCCCTCCGTGCGGGGTCGTTGGGAAAGCGGGAGGTAGACGGCAGGGATGGGCTCTCGAGCGAGATCGCCGTAAGGGACGTCCGCCACGATCCCGACGACCTCGACCGCGTGGGCACCCAACGCCCCGATATCGATCTTCGAGCCCACCATGCCCAGTTGCCGAGCCGCTCGCTCGGTGAGGATCGCCGTCGGCGGTGTGCCGGAACGATCGTTGGGACCGAAATCGCGCCCACTCACGAGACGAATCCCGAGCGTCCGGAAGGCGTCAGGAGCGACGATGTGGACGCTGGCGACTGCCGGCGCCTGGTCCGATCCAGGGACTGACACGCTACTGGTGAAGAACGGGCAGCCCACAGGCAGACAACTCATCCACGTCGCGCTCTCGACTCCGGGTACGTGCCTCAGTTGGGCGACCGCGTCGTCCACAAACGCGGCCATCCTCTCGGGGGAATACGCGGTTGTCGGGAGTCGCAGCTCTGCCCCCACGACTCCCGACGAGCGAAAGCCAAGATCCGCAGTGACGAGCCGCTGGAGTCCACGGACCACGAGAAGGGCGGGGACGGTCACGGCTATGGCGAGCCCTACCTCGGCCGCTGTGATCATGCCGGCCGGACGCGTCAGCCTCAAACGTCGGAGACCCCTGATCGTGAGCTGCATACCAACGCGTAGATATGACGTCTCCTTGGGGGCACCGATGTGAGCGGCCACGATGCCGGCGATCAGGGCCATGCCTGTCGCCGAAGCTGCCGCGGACAAGGCGAAGCGCAGGTCGACCTGCCAGGCGCGGGGATCGAACGGCATGCCGAAAGGAGAGGTCAGGATACTCGGCTCAAGCCGGCCAAGGACCTCGATAGCGAAGCGAGCGATCACGACGCCGAACACGGAGCCGGCGACGGCGACGAATAGAGCCTCGGCAAGGGCGGTCCAAAGGAGAATCAGGCGAGATGCCCCCAGCAGTGCTCGCATCGCGATCATGTGTCGTCGATCGATAGTTCGTGCGACAAGGAGGCTAACGAGGTTGACGCCTCCGAGGAGGAGCACCGCCCCGCCGGCGACCTTGAGTTGGTATACGGCCTGGAGAATGTCGGGGTTGACGGCGTCCTCTTGCAGCGGTCCGACGTCGAATGTCGTCCTCGCCGGCCACTTCGTTGCGATCCGCCGATTGAGGAGGTCTACCTCTGCGCGGGCTTCGCGCAGGCTGTGCCCGGCGCGCAGGCGGCCAACGCTCATCCAGATGGTCGTGGACGCGGACTCGACGGCGCGCGTGCTGGTTTGCCACTCGGGTGCCCACATGCCCACAGGCGCCATCATCGCGGGGACGAAAAGGTCCGTGGGGACGAATCCGAGCCAGCGCCAGGTCGACGGCATGAATCCCGCGAAGGTCCTGGGAACGACGCCGACGATCGTGAACGCGATGTCGTTGAGGACCATCGGCTGGCCGATGACGTCGCGGCGGGCACCGTAGTGCTCCCTCCAGACCCTTTCGCTGATTACCACCACGGGATGGCCGAACGGCACAGCGTTTTCGTCTTCGCGGAAAAAGCGGCCGAGGAGCGGTCGGACGCGTAGGACCTCAAAGAAGTTCGGCGTCACCGACTCGCCGGTGGCCAAGCGAAGCCGTCCGTCGCTCGTCCTCAGATGGAACCGCCCCTCCGTGACTGCGGCGATGTCCAGGGTCTGGCTCTCGCTCGTCATGTACTGCAGCTTCGGATACGCCGAGGGCATATGCACTCCGCGATCAGCTCTTGTCCTGATCGCGATCAGGTCTCCAGATTGGTCGAACGGCAGCGGGGGAAGGACGGCGCGGTCGACCAGGCGGAAGATCAGGCCCGGCGTCACGGCCAGCGCGATAGTCACACCGCCGACCAGTACGACGCGGGGACTCCTGAGCACACGGCGTGCCGCCCACACCGTCTCCTGCCACGCCAGGGTGGGCCAGACGAGCTTGCTCATGAGACTCGAGCGACACGAATGTCTCATCGAACTCCCCGCCACCGTCGCTCCTTCATCTGCGGCAGGCCAGGGTAATCTACCTCCGTGCGCATCGCGACCTGGAACGTCAACTCCCTCAAGGCGCGGCTGGAGAAGGTCACCTGGTGGCTGGACCGCGCGCGCCCCGATGTGCTCCTCATGCAGGAGACGAAGCTCACCGACGCGGAGGCGCCGACAGGCGTCTTCCGCGACCGCGGCTATGCGCTGGCCCATCACGGCGAGGGCGGATGGAACGGCGTGGCCATCGCCAGCCGCTGCGGGATCGCGGACGT
>Ga0070698_100004573_pt1 | contig 15192 bp, 16 predicted proteins | sample KBSK1502metaG_FD_65477 | JGI IMG/M metagenome (GOLD analysis project Ga0070698, IMG submission 65477) | Corn, switchgrass and miscanthus rhizosphere microbial communities from Kellogg Biological Station, Michigan, USA - KBS K1-50-2 metaG | ecosystem: Host-associated > Plants > Roots >...
GGCCCCGAGATGATGGGCGTGTCGCAGCCGGTCAGCCGTAGATCGCGGGCCCGAGCCGGGCCAGGGGCCCCAGAATCTGGTCGCGGGCGTGCGAGCAGGCCGCCTCCGCGTAGTCCGCGTCCTGGCCGGGCGCCGGCGCGACCGGGCGCGCCGCCTCGCAAGTCGGGACCTATGACCCTGGGCGGGTTATACCCAGGGGGGTATGTTGCTTGGTGGTGAGGGGCTCTGACCCCGGTCAGCGCCCGGCGCATCCAGGGTGAAGGGAAGGTGGCGTGATGAGCCGCAAGAAGGTTCTGGTACTGGGCGGGAATTTCGCGGGGCTAACCGCGGCCTTGGCGGTGCGGCACGAGCTGCACGGGGATGTTGACGTGCGGGTGGTGTCGGCGTCGGACAGGTTCTTGTTCAACCCGTCGCTGATCTGGCTGCCGTTCGGCAAGCGCAGCCCAGCCGATATCACGTTCCCGCTGGCCCCCACGTTTGAGTCCCATGAGGTGGACTTCGTGCACGCCGAGGCCACCGTCCTGGACCTGGACGGCCGCAAGGTCACCACCACCGACGGGGTCTACGACTACGACTACCTGGTCATTGCGACCGGGTACCGCAACAACTTCGGCGTGGTGCCCGGCCTGGGGCCCGGCGGCAACGCGTACACGATCACCACCTTGGAGGACGCCATCAAGGCCGGGGAAGGCTGGCGGCAGTTCCTCCGGTCGCCGGGTGACATTGTCGTGGGCGCCACGCAGGGCGCCGGGTGCTTCGGCGCCGCGTATGAGTACCTGTTCAACCTCTCCCACCAGCTGCGCAAGGCGGGCCTGAAGCGGCAGGTCAAGCTCACCTGGGTGTCCTCGGAGCCGTTCCTGGGCCATTTCGGCATCGGCGGGCTGCCGCACGGCGAGGGACTGCTGTCGATGTTCTTGAAGAAGGAGCACATCACCCCGGTGATGAGCACCGCCATGGATCACGTCGATGAGGGCCGCCTGGTCCTCGCCGACGGTAAGGCGATCAACTTCAAATACGCCATGATCGTGCCCCCCTTCCTCGGCCAGCAGGTGATCGCCGACGCCACCGAGATCGCCGACGCCAAGGGCTACGTAAAGGTCCGCGACACCTACCAGACCCTCACTCGCGACGAGGTCTACGCGGTGGGCATCGCGGTGGCCGTGGACGTGCCCTGGCAGACCCCCACCCCGGTCGGCGTCCCGAAGACCGGGTTCCCCGCCGAGCGCATGGCGCACGTGGCCGCGCGCAACATCGCCGCCCAAATCAGGGGTGAGGCACCGGTCTCACGGCAGGCGTTCGGCGACATCCCGGCGGTGTGCGTCATGGACGCCGGGAACAACGGGGTGATCATCCTGGCCGACAAGATGCTGCCGCCCCGCAAGCACGGGCTGCTCATCCCCGGGCCGCAGGCCCATGCGATGAAACTCGGGTTCGAAAAGTACTTCCTGTGGAAAGCCCGCCACGGGTACGTCGGGCTGCCCTGACCCCACCAGCGAGGCGCAGGCCGCTGGATGCGTGAGGTCTTTCGCCGACCGCCTTCGGGACCTTTGGACCTGCCAGCGGCGATGCCTGTCTGGTCGGGTGGAGCAAGAGGTCTTGACCATGCGTACCGGATTGGCTCTCCAAGATGCCCGGGATGATTTTGACCGCGCCCGGCGGCGGGCGAGCCTGGCCAGGCTGGCCGGGTGGCTGCGCGGCCATCCGGCCAGCCGCAACTGCTTGCCAGTGCTGGGTGAGGTGAGAACCTTCGCGGATGCGTCGGGGCCGGGCATGCGGCGGCTGGAGTATGAGCGCATAAACGGCCTCGGGGCGGGCGCAGAGGCGATGGTGGCGATCGACCAGATCGTCGGAACGGCCGAGCCCACCAAGTCCAGGTGCTTCGACCGTTGTTTCCGGCCCACCTCAGACGTGCCCCGAACGCGGTTTGAGCGGATAGCCACCGACATCCGGTCCGGCCGCGGCATGGATCCTGTGGACCTGTACCGGTGTGGCGGCCGGTACTACGTGCTCGACGGGCATCACCGCATCGCTGTCGCCCGCGCGCTCGGCGAGCGCTGGGTCTCGGCGAACATCACCGATATCCGCCTGAACCGCCCGGGCGATCGGAATTTGAGCTACAGGGATTGAACGGATAGGCGTCTTGACAGATGCGCAATCGGCAAGATCTCGTCCTGCCGGGCCGGCGGCCCGCTTCTTGCTGTTATCACGAAGAGAGCAGGGCGACTTGAGGGCGCCGAGGGGTCGCGGGCGGGGTGACGGGCCCGTTCGGGGTGATGGGAAAGCTCAGCCGACGGCGACCTCGGCGCGGCTCGCGTAGAACGCCACGTGACCGGCGATCTCTCCGACCGCGTCGTAGGGCTGCTCGTAGGTCCAGATCAGGTCGGTCTCGGTCGCGCCGTCCGGGGTCTGGACGCTGTAGTAGCTGGCCACGCCCTTGTACGGGCAGTAGGTGTGGCTGTCCGTGCGCCGTAGCAGGCTCTGGTCCACGTCGCCGAGGGGGATGTACTGCACCACGGGATAGGACGCCTCGGCCAGCGACAGCGCGCTGTCCGACTCGGCGACCGTCACGCCGCCGACGCGCACGGTCACGTGGGAACCGGTGGGGCGGATGGTGATCGGGTGGGTGGCGTCCGGGATCTTCGCGGCGCGGTCCATGACAGGCTCTCTTCCGGAGTGGGTCAGCGTGTATCTCCGTAAGCCCGCACAGGGCCGCAGACATTCCGGAACGGGTGCGCTATCTCGCGGGCTTGCGCGCCACGCCGCCGAAGAAGCTGTGGTAGTTCTCGTCCCGCTCGATGTACGTCCCCGGCGCGGGCCGCCAGTCCAGGATGGACACCAGGCCGGGCTCGAGCAGTTCCCAGTCGCCGAACCAGGTGAGGATCTCCTCGCCCTCCCGCCAGCGTCCGCTGCCGAGCGTTCCCACCAGGAGCTTCTCGCCCTCGATGGTCACGGCGCGCAGGGCGGGCAGCTCGGGTCCCGGCAGCCGCAGGCTGGAGAGCGCGAGGTAGCTCCCGTCGGGCATCGCGTCCCGCAGCTGGGCGGCGATCCATCCCGGCTCATCGTCGTCCATGACGTGGTGCAGGATCGCGAACAGCAGCAGGCCGATGGGCTTCTCGAAGTCGATCAGCTTGCGCACGTCGGGATTGGCCAGGATCTCGGCGGGCTTGCGGACGTCGCCGACCACGATGTCGGTGGTCCACGAGTCGGTGAGCAGCGCCTTGCTGTGCGTGTAGACGATGGGGTCGTTGTCGACGTGCACGACGTGCACCGTCGGGTCGATGGCGTGCGCGATCTCGCTCACGTTGCCCTGGGTGGGCAGCCCCGAGCCGATATCGAGCAGCTGCGTGAGGCCGACATCGGCGACGAGGTGACGGACCACCCGGCTCAGGAACGCGCGGTTGTTTTTCGCGGACATCCCTGCCTTCGGCGCGATCTCGAGGGCCTGCCGCACGAACTCGCGGTCCGCGGCGAAATTGTCTTTCCCGTCGAGAAAACAGTCGTAAACGCGCGCTACGTTCGGCCTTGTGATGTCGATGTCGGCAACCGTGTACCGGTTGCCGTTCGCGTCGCCGGTCACCGGTGACCTCCACCCCCGCAGGAAACACGGGCCTTACTCCACGCTAACGATAGCCCCGGAACGCGGGGCTGACAGCAAGTATGGCATTAGGCCAAGTACTCTTTGTGTGCATGACCGGGTCCTCGCTGTACCGGAAGGTGGCCGAAGATATCAAGGCGGCCATAGCGGCAGGCACTTACCCGGCGAACACCAAGCTTCCTTCGGAAAGTGAGCTCGCCGAGCGATATTCGGTGTCTCGTGGCACGATAAGGCAGGCGTTCGCCGCGCTGCGCGCGGACGGCGTGATCGCCTCCCGCCGCGGCGCCCGCCGGGTGGTGATCGGCGGCCCGCGGGTGCAGAGCTTCGGCGAGCTGCTGTCGTTCTCCCGCTGGGCACGGGCCATCGGCGAGGTGCCCAGCGGCCGCGTGGTGAGCCTCGAGCGGCGCCTCGCCACCGAGGCCGAGGCCGACCGGCTCGGCCTGCCCCCCGGCTTCCACGTCTGGTCCCTGGTCCGGGTGCGGCTGCTGTCGGGACGTCCCGTGATGGTGGAGCGCGCTGCCTATCCCGACCAGGTGGGCACGCTTGTCGCCGAGATGGACCTGGCCGTCGACTCGATCACCGAGCGGCTCGAGGCGCTCGGCGTGGTGTTCACCGACGCCGAGCACGTGATCGATGCGGTGCCCGCGTCCGCCGAGGACGCCCGGCTGCTCGGCGTGCGGGCCGGGGTGCCGCTGCTGCGCGAGCGGCGGTTCACCACGGACCGTTCCGGGCAGCCGGTGGAGTGGTCCGACGACCGGTACGTGGGCTCGCTGGCCGCGTTCAGCATCCGCAACTCCGTCGCTGTCAACGCACTGTCCCGGACGTCCGGCGCCCCGTCATAGCCCAAAGTTGGCTATACAAGTTATACTCGTCGTCTGTGACTGGCCAGCGGGTGGTGATCGTCGGGGGCGGCGTGCTGGGCACGATGCACGCCGTCATGGCACGGCGTCGCGGGTTCTCCGTGGTGCACCTGGAGCGGGAGCCGGAGGCGCGCGGGGCGAGCGTGCGGAACTTCGGCCTCGTCTGGGTGGGCGGACGGCGCGCGGGTCCCGAGCTCGCGCTGGCGTTGCGCGCACGGGAGCTGTGGGAGGAGATCTCCGCGTCCGCCCCCGGCACCGGGTTCCGGCCCGCCGGGTCGCTGACGCTCGCGACCTGCGAGGCGGAACTGCGCGTGCTCGGCGAGGCGGCAGAGCTTCCGGACGCTAAGCAGCGCGACTTCGAGCTGCTCGACCCCGCCGGCGTGCGCGCGGTGAACCCTGCGCTGCGCGGCGAGTTCCTCGGCGGGCTGTACTGCCGGGCCGACGCGATCGTGGAGCCGCGAGTCGCGCTCCCCGCCCTGCGTGCGGCGCTCACGGGGCCAGGGTACGAGTGGCTGCCCGGCCGGGAGGCCGTCGAGGTCGGCGTGCACGGAGTACGGGACCAGCGCGGCCGCTGGTACCGCGGTGATCTCGTGGTGCTGTGCACCGGAGCGAACTTCACCGGCGTGGCCGGGCCGCACCTGGCGGCCACGGCGCACCACTTGCGGCGGGTGCGGCTGCAGATGATGCAGACCGCGCCGTTCCCCGAGTCGCTCACGACGTCCGTCGCGGACGGCGACTCGCTGCGCTACTACCCGGCCTACGACGTGCCGTCGCTCGCCCTGCTCGGACCGCAGACCCCGGTGGCCGCGGCGAGCCGGGCGCAGCTGCTGCTCGTGCAGCGCGCCGACGGCGGGCTCACCATCGGGGACACCCACTCCTACGACGAGCCGTTCGCCTTCGACGTGGACGAGGAGCCCTACGACCACCTGAGGGCCCGCGCCGAGGCGCTGCTCGGCCGCCCGCTGCCCCGGGTGCTGCGCCGGTGGGCCGGCGTCTACAGCGAGGTGACCGGCACGCCCGACCTTTACCACCGATCCCTGGTCGCGCCCGGCGTGGTGCTCGTCACCGGCCCGGGCGGGCGCGGCATGACCTGTTCGCCCGCGATCGCCGAGGAGACGTTCCTGCCATGAGCCAGCACCGTATTTCCGTCGCCTGCCTGGACATGGCGGGCACCACCGTCAGGGACGACGGCATCGTAATGGCCGCGTTCACCGACGCGATCACCAGCTTCAACCTGCCCGTCGCCGAGTTCATCACGGCGATGAAGTACGTCAGGGCGACGATGGGCCAGTCCAAGATCGAGGTGTTCCGGCACATCCTGGGTTCCGAGGGCGCCGCGCAGGCGGCGAACGCGGCGTTCGAGGCGCACTACGCGGCGGCGGTCAGTAGCGGTGAGGTGGCGGCGATACCCGGGGCGGAAACGCTGTTCGCCGAGTGCCGGTCCGCCGGGATCAAGGTATGCCTGAGCACCGGCTTCTCCCCCGCCACCCGGGACGCGATCATCGCCGAGCTCGGCTGGGGATCGCTGGTCGACCTGGTACTGTCCCCCGCCGACGCCGGCCGCGGCCGGCCGTGGCCGGATATGCCGCTCACCGCGCTGCTGCGACTCGGCGGCGGCTCGGTGCACGAGCTGGCGGTCGTTGGCGACACGACAAGCGACGTCGAGTCCGGCCTGCGGGCGGGCGCTGGGATCGTGGCCGGCGTGCTGACCGGCGAGTCGACGCGGGCCGAACTTGAGGCCGTGGCGCCGCAGGCCGGCCTGCCGGGGTTGCCGCTCATCCTGAACTCGATCACCGACCTGCTGTCCCACCTCAGCTAGCTCAGTCCTCCCTCGGTTAGCTCGGCTCCCCGCTGAACCGGTTTGGCCCGGCGGACACCGGGTAGCCCGCTGGGCGCCGGCGACCGTACGGGAACAGCGATCAGGAGGCGATGATGAGCGTGGGTCTGGATCAGGAGACCGGAGTCCGGATCACGGGACGGCAGCTCGGCGCCAGCCGGCATGCTCCCGCGGTAGCGCGGCAGTTCACTCGCGGCTTTCTGGCCGACATGGGCGCAAGTACCTGGTGCCAGCAGGCGGGCGAGCTCATGGCCAGCGAGCTCGTGACGAACGCTCTCGTCCATGCCAAGTCCGCGGCCCGGCTGTGGATCTCGATCGCGGACGGGATCGCCAGGATCGAGGTCACCGACGACGGACCCGGCGACCCGGTGCTGCGCGACCCCGGGCCAGAAGGCGGCTATGGCCTGTGGCTAACCGACATGCTCGCTCAGTCCTGGGGCGTCATCCCCGCTGCCGGGGACCTGGGCAAGACCGTCTGGTTCACCATCTCGCTCAACGGATCGCGCCAGTTCGCCAGCCGCCTGGTCAGCTAGTCCAGCCGCCTCGTCAGCTAGTGCGGCCAAAGGCGCTGGCCACCACGAACCAGGGCCAACCTTCTCCGCACGGCACTAGGTCCCGAGAACGCGCGCCTATCCGAGGTCCGTCTCGCATACGGCATCGTTGTGATATGGCTTACTTCATCACGCTGGGAGGCAGTCATGAGGCAAAGCGGCCAGGCCGCGGGACAGGCCCCCGATTGGGGAATCGGCCACTATGAAAGCACTGCCGAGCAGCTCCTCCCGGCCGCCCGCGCTGTCGTCGACAGCGCCGCGATCCGGCCTGGAGAGCATGTGCTTGACCTCGGGTGCGGGACCGGGAATGCCGCCTTGCTCGCCGCAGGCCATGGCGGCGAGGTCACGGGGGTCGATCCCGCGTCGCGGCTGCTGGAGGTGGCCCGGGCCCGGGCCGCCAGTGCCGGGAAGGAGGTGACGTTCCTTCCCGGCGAGGCCGCGTCGTTGCCGGTCAGCGATGCGAGCGTGGATGTCATCCTGTCGGTGTTCGCGGTGATCTTCGCTCCTGATCCTGGCGCCGCGGCAAGGGAAATGTCACGCGTCCTGGTTCGGGGCGGGCGCATCGTGCTAAGCGCGTGGATCCCCGCTGGGGCCATGTTCGAAATGAACTCGGCGGCAGCAGAGGCCGTCCGGCAGGCCGTGGGGGCGCCCCCGGCGCCCCCACCGTTTGCCTGGCATGACCGGGAGGCCCTGTCGGGCCTGCTCGCGCCGTACGGATTCCGGGTCGATATCGCGCCTCACCGCCTGGCATTCTCCGCACCGACGGCGCGTGACTTCCTCGACACCGAGTCGCGGAACCACCCGCTGGCGGTCGCCGGCCTCGGTGTCCTGGAGCGGCTTGGCCAGGCCGAGACGCTACGTGCCCGCCTCCTGGAAATCCTGGAGAACGGCAACGAGAAGCGCAACGAATTCCAGGTAACCAGCCGCTACATGATCACCACAGCTCGCCGCGATGGCTGAAGGCACGCCGGTCGGAGAATGGGCGCTGGCTAATAAGTAGCCTGACACGGCACTAGCTTCTAGCGCGTCGTCCTGGCGCCGCCGTTGACGGCGATCACCTGCCCGGTGATGTGCCTGGCAGCCGGCGACGCGAGGAAGAGCACGGTCCCCGCGATGTCCTCAGGGGTACCCGGCCTGCCGTTGGCGGTCGCGGTGATCAGGCTGTCGCGGCGCCGGTCGGTGAGCCGGCCGCGGAAGAACTCGGTGCGCTCGATGTAGCCAGGTGCGATCACGTTGGCCGTGAGATCGCGCGGGCCGAGCTCGGCGGCGAGCCCGGCGTTCCACGACGCAAGCCCGGCCTTGGCGGCGCCGTACGCGCCCGCTCCCTTGTCGGCCGCGATGGAGCCGATGCTGATGACGGCGCCGCCAGGGGCGAGGCGCGGGTCCACCGCGGCGGTCATCAGCACCGCCGACAGGAGGTTGGCGTCCAGGTTCTCCCGCCAGCTGGCGGCCAGCTCCTTGAGGTCGCTGGCCTCGGGCCGGTCGAAGTCGGTGTTGCCGCCGGCGTTGTTGACCAGGACGTCGACGGTCGCCGGCAGGGCCGGCTGGAGCGCTTCGACCTCCGCCGGGTCGCTGGCATCGCACACGGCGGCCGTGACGCCGGGGCCCAGCGCGGCGGCTGCCGCCTCGATCGGCTCCCGGTGCCGGCCGGTGATCAGCACGCGGTCGCCGGCCGCCGCGAAGCCGGCGGCCACCGAGTAGCCGATCCCCCTGCTTCCCCCGGTCACGATCACTGTGCGGTTCATGTCACCTCCGGACGTCGCTCGTGCCAGGCTAACATGACGTTTAGGCCTAAACAAACGGAGGCGTGATGGGGTGGGACGAGACGGACCCGGTCGACGCCACGGCTCTCGCGTGGCTGCGCGAGCGGCCGGGGACGCCGGTGGAGGGCATCGGCATCGTGACCAGGATCTGGCGGCTGGCCCGGCTGCTCGGCGAGGACCGCCGCCGGGTTCTCGCCGACGCTGGCGCCGACGCCGCGACCCTCGACCTGCTGAGCGTGCTGCGCCGGGCCGGGCCGCCCTACCAGCTGACGACGCGCCAGCTGACCGAGCAGACCCGGGTCACGGCCGGGGCGATCTCGCAGCGCGTCGCCCGCGCCGAGCGGTCCGGGCTCGTCAGGCGGACGCCGGCCGAGGACCGTTCGTCACGGGCGGTCGTCGTCACCCTCATGCCCGCGGGACACGCCCTGGTCGAGCGGCTGGTGGACCAGGTACTCGGCCGCGAGGCCGACCTCTTGTCAAGCCTGTCCGCCGCGGACCGGGCCGTGCTCACCGGCCTGCTGAAAGCGCTGCTCGATGACCTCAGCGACCGGCTAGGGCCGCAGCGGCATTCCCAGGTGGGCGCCTCATGAAGGGCCGCCTGGGGGAGGATGGGCGCATGACGGGTTTCCCGGCACTGCCGGTCATCGACGTGGCGCCGCTTACTGGCGGCGGCACGGGCACCGCGGCCGCTGGCACGGTGGCGGAGCAGATCCAGGCGGCGTGCCGGGACCGCGGCTTCTTCTACGTGACCGGCCACGGCGTGCCCGGGGACCTGCTCGATGAGCTGGCCGCCGCGAGCGCCGAGTTCTTCGCCCTGCCCGCGGCGGACAAGGCGGAGATCGCCATGGCGCGGGGCGGCCGGGCCTGGCGGGGCTATTTCCCGGTCGGCGGAGAGCTCACTTCCGGGCAGCCGGACCTGAAGGAAGGGCTCTACTTCGGCACCGAGCTGCCCGACGACGACCCGCGGGTGCTGGCCGGCCTGCCGCTGCACGGCCGCAACCTGTTCCCGCGCCAGGTTCCCCGGCTGCGGGAGCTCGTGCTGTCGTACCTGGACGCGCTGACCAGCCTCGGCCAGTCGGTGCTGGCCGGAGTGGCGCTGAGCCTCGGCCTCGACGCGGGGTACTTCGCCGGGGGGTACACCGCGGATCCGACGATCTTGTTCCGGATCTTCAGCTACCCGCCGTCGCCGCCGGAGGCCGCCGGCTGGGGGGTCGGCGAGCACACCGACTACGGGCTGCTGACCCTGCTCGCCCAGGACGACAGCGGCGGCCTGCAGATCGCCGCGCCTGAAGGCTGGATCGAGGCCCCGCCGGTGCCCGGCACGTTCGTCTGCAACATCGGCGACATGCTGGACCGGCTGACCGGCGGCTGGTACCGGTCGACGCCGCACCGGGTCCGCAACCTCAGCGGCCACCCTCGGCTGTCGTTCCCCTTCTTCCTCGACCCGGGATTCGCCGCCGAGGTTCCCCCGCTGCCCGGCCGCGCCGCCACCGGAGACGACGGCCAGCGCCGCTGGGACGGCCAGGACCTGCGTGCCTTCACTGGGACCTACGGCGACTACCTGCTGGGCAAGGTGTCGAAGGTCTTCCCGCAGCTCAGGCGCGACGTGCTGTGATCCCTTAGCCGCGCGGCCGGACCGCGGCGTGCAGCAGCATCGCGAGGTCGGCGGGGCGCAGCGTGTCCGACCGCCGCCACAGCGCGGCCGGGATCGCATCACGCTGTGAGACGTTGCGCACGGCGGCGAGTCCCGCCGCCCGAGCGAGGTCCGCCATCTCGTCCGGCGCGAGGCACGACAGCCACGGCTCGCCACGCTCGGCGGACGCCTGGGCGACGAGGCTGCCGTAGCTGGCCCCCGCGTCGTCGCGCAGCTCCGCGGGCAGCATGTAGTCGGCGATGACCTCGCTGCCCGGCGCGAGGGCGCCAACCGCGGCCAGCGTCGCGGCGATCGCGTCCCCGGTCAGGTACATGGTGACGCCGAGCCAGCTGACCAGGGCCGGAGCGGAACTGTCGAAGCCCGCCGCGGCGAGGAGGCCGGGCAGCTCGTCCGCGGCCAGGTCCGCCGGCACGAACGTGACCCCGTCCGGCACGGTCACCCGGGCGTGCGCGAGCGCGCGGCGCTTCCAGTCCTGGGTAGCCGGGTGATCGACCTCGAACACCCGGACCTGGCATCCGCCGGCCAGGCCGCCGCTCCGGTAGGCGAACGAGTCCAGGCCGGCCCCGAGGACCACGTACTGGGTGACGCCACTGCCGGCGGCGCGGGCGAGCGCGTCCTCGGTGTACCTAGAGCGGCAGGTGACCTGCGCCCTGGCGCCCGAGAGCACCGGGTGCGTTCCGTGGCTCGTGTGGTAGCTGAGCAGCTCGTCGGCCCGCTCCCCCAGCAGCGCCGACGCGAGCGTGTCGGCGAATATCACCGGCTCGCCGTCGACAACAAGGTGCGCGGCACGCGCGGCCGCCGCCGTCAGAGCGGTGAAGCTCGGTTGTCCATTCTCCATGACAGCCGAGGCTACAACCACTTTCGAACACTATAGCAGATAAATGAATATTTCTCAACGCATATCGCGTTACAGTTCCATACCTATCGACACGCGGTTGTCCACAAGACTTGTGGACAACCCTGTGCGAAACGCCGGTGCGGCTTGTGGCCACGGCTGTGGGCAACGGTGGATTAGCTGTGCCGACGACGGCAGGCAGAGGTGCCCGGCCCGCGGCAACGCCGTGTGCATAAGCATCCGTAGCTGTGGATGATCACGTGCCGGGACGGTCGCTGTCCAGCAGGCCGAAGATGATCCCGTCCGCGAAAGCGCCGTTCACCCAGTCGGAGCCCCTGGTGACGCCCTCGCGCGTGAAGCCGGCCTGCAGCGCGACCCGGATCATCGCCTCGTTGTCGGCGAGGGTCTCCAGCTGCAGCCGGTGCAGCCCGCGGATGGCAAACGCGTACCGGCACAGCACACGGACCGCGTCGGTGCCGAGCCCGCGGCCGCGGCACCCCGGCCGCAGCGAGATCCCGACGTGCGCCGACCTGTTGTGCGGGTCGATGTCCCACAGCAGCGTGTCGCCGGCCAGCCCGCCGGTGGCCAGCTCGACGATGGAGAAGACCGCGGCGTCTCCGTCCTGGGCCGCCCCGGCGGCGCCGGCGGCCCAGAACGGAGACCCGGGACCGCTCGGTATGGGTACCCACGGCCGGGAGTCGGCCCTGACCCGCGTCTCGACGTCCTCGTACAGTTCCGCGTGCAGGATCTCGGCGTCGCCGGGACGGCGGGCCCGGAGCCCGGTCAGCTCACCGCGCAGCATGTCCGGATAGTAGCGCCAGGCCCGGCCGCCGCGAGCGACCGGTCAGGGATAACCCACGAAGCTTTCTGTGGCACATTTTTCATTTCCCGTCGCTGTTTTCCCCCAGGCCGAGCACGCGGATCGCGTTGTCCTTGAGGATCTTCGGGCGCACGTCGGGCTTCAGGTCGAGCGTGTCGAAGTCGCGCAGCCACCGCTCCGGGGTGAGCAGCGGATAGTCGGTGCCGAACAGCACCTTGTCCTGCAGGTACGAGTTGGCCGCCCGCACCAGCGCCGGCGGGAAGTACTTCGGCGACCAGCCCGACAGGTCGATGTACACGTTGGACTTGTGCGTCGCCATGGAGATCGACGCGTCCGCCCACGGCACCGACGGGTGCGCGAGGATCACCGTCAGGGAAGGGAAGTCCGCCGCCACGTCGTCGACCAGCATCGGGTCCGACAGCCGCAGCTTGATGCCACGGCCGCCCGGCAGGCCCGCGCCGATCCCGGTCTGCCCGGTGTGGAACAGCGCCGGGACGCCCAGCGACTCGATCTCCGCCCACAGCGGGTAGTACGCCTGGTCGTCCGGCGAGAAGCCCTGCAGCGACGGGTGGAACTTGAACCCCCGCGCCCCGTGGTCGCGCACGAGCGACCGCGCCTGCGACACCGCGAGCGGGCCCCGCAGCGGGTCCACAGAACCGAACGGGATCAGCACGTCAGGGTGCGCGGCCGCCGAGTCCGCGATCTCCTCCGACGACAGCGCCGGGTGCCCGGTCGCCGTGCCCGCGTCCACGGTGAACACGACGGCCGCCATCGACAGCGACCGGTACATGTCCGCGATCTGCGGCAGCGTCGGCGTCCGGTCGTGATCGGCCCGGAAGTACCTGGCGGAGGCGGCCATCAGCTCGTCGTCCAGCGAATAGCGGCCGTGCCCGTCGGCCTCGATGTGGACGTGCACGTCGACGGCGGTCAGCGAATCGGTCAGCACCCATGGCATGGTACACGTCCAGCGCCGCATCGACTGTCACGGATACCGCGTGAGCAGGCAGTGTTGGGCGAGAAACCAAGACCGGGAACACCGAAATCGTCCGCTTCTCCATTGCCTACGCGGTGCCCGCTATGCGAACCTCGGCGGTGTGAGCGCTGACGCCCGTTCTGCCGACATGCCCGCGGGCAGGCCAGCAGTCGACATAGATCCGCTGGCCGGCCCGGTCAAGGCCGGTGACCTGCTCTGGACGCCGTCACCCGAGCGGGTCGCGAACGCCAACATCACCGCGTTCATCCGCTGGCTGAAGGAAACCAGGAACCTGGACTTCGCCGGCTATCCCGAGCTGTGGGACTGGTCGGTGACCGACACCGGCGCCTTCTGGCAGGCGGTCTGGGACTGGGGCGACATCGTCACCGAGGCGCCGCCGGCCCAGTCGCTCGCCAGCAGCGAGATGCCCGGCGCCGAGTGGTTCCCCGGCGCCCGGCTGAACTACGCCCAGAACGTCCTGGCGAAAGAGCGGAAAGGCGAGGTCGCGCTCTACTACCACTCGGAGACCACGCCGGTCACCCCGCTGTCCTGGGACGAGCTCGCGAACAACGTCCGCGTGCTCGCCACCCAGCTGAGGAACCTCGGCGTGCGGCCGGGCGACCGCGTCGCCTCCACCCTGCCGAACATCCCCGAGGCCGTCACCGCGATGCTGGCCGTCACCAGCATCGGGGCGATCTGGACGTCCGTCTCCCCCGACTTCGGCTGGCGGGGCGTGCTGGACCGCTTCAGGCAGCTGCAGCCGAGGGTACTGATCTGCACCGGCGGGTACCGGTACGGCGGCAAGGACTACGACCGCAGCGGCGAGCTCACCCAGATCGTCAAGGAGCTCGGCTGCATCGAGCACGTCATCTACCTGCCGTTCCGGGACATCCCCGCGCCGGCCGACTACGCGCAGGACTGGCATGGCCTGCTCGACCACCCCCCGGTCGAAGCGATTGACTTCACGTTCCACACGGGCCCGTTCGGAATGCCGCTGTGGATCTTGTTCTCCAGCGGCACCACCGGACTGCCGAAAGCGATCACCCACAGCCACGGGGGGATCCTCCTCGAGCAGCTGAAGCTGCAGCGGCTGAACATGGACCTCAAGCCGGGCGACGTGCTGTTCTTCTACACCACGACCGGCTGGATGATGTGGAACTTCCTGGTCAGCTCGCTGGTGCTGGGCGTCAAGCCGCTGTTGTACGACGGGAACCCCGGCTACCCCGATCTGGACGCGCTGTGGCGGATGGCGGCCGACGCGAAGGTGACGATGTTCGGCGGGTCGCCCGCGTACGCGGACATGCTCGCCAAGCGGGGCGTGGTGCCGAAGGACAAGTACGACCTCAGCCAGCTCAAGGCGTGCATGCTGGCCGGCTCGCCGGTCTCGCCCGAGGTGTACGCGTGGTTCCTGCGCAACGTCAAGCGGGACCTGTGGCTGCACGTGGGCAGCGGCGGCACCGACATGTGCTGCGGGTTCACCGGCGGCTCCCCGACGCTGCCCGTCTACGCCGGCGAGCACCAGCACCGCAACCTCGGCGTCGCGGCGTACGCGTTCAACGACGACGGCGAGATCGTCGTGAACCAGGTCGGCGAGATGGTGATCACGAAGCCGATGCCGTCGATGCCGGTGAAGTTCTGGGGCGACGACGAGCAGATGACCCGGTACAAGGCCACCTACTTCGACACCTGGCCCGGCGTCTGGCGGCAGGGCGACTTCTTCAAGGTCAACGAGCGCGGCGGCTGCTTCGTGCTCGGGCGTTCCGACGCGACGCTGAACCGGTTCGGGGTGCGGATCGGCACCGCCGAGATCTACAACGTCCTCGAGGGCATTCCCGAGGTGGACGACGCGATCGTGGTCAACCTCGACCTGCCTGGCGGGCAGTTCTTCATGCCGATGTTCGTCAAGCTGGCCGACGGCGTGCGGCTGGACGACCGGATCGAGAATGAGATCAAGACGCGGCTGCGCCGCGAGTACACCCCGCGGCACATCCCCGACAAGATCATCCAGGTGCCCGCGATCCCCACGACGCTGACCGGCAAGAAGCTCGAGGTGCCGGTCCGCAAGATCCTCCTGGGCACGCCCCCGGAGCAGGCCGCCAACACGAGCGCGATGGCCGACCCGTCGTCTCTCGACGCGTTCATCGACTACGCGCGCACCCAGCACGACTACACGATCCAGGCAGAACCGTAAAACCCAGGGGGTTCCGATGACGGAACAGCAAGGCTTCCCGCTCCCCTCGCAGATAGCCGACGTGCCCGGCGCGGAGAACTGGCGATCCATGTACCAGTACTTCACGCGCTTCC
>Ga0070698_100004574_pt1 | contig 15188 bp, 15 predicted proteins | sample KBSK1502metaG_FD_65477 | JGI IMG/M metagenome (GOLD analysis project Ga0070698, IMG submission 65477) | Corn, switchgrass and miscanthus rhizosphere microbial communities from Kellogg Biological Station, Michigan, USA - KBS K1-50-2 metaG | ecosystem: Host-associated > Plants > Roots >...
CACGACGCGCGCCTCGCATCTCCCTCTCTCCATCCGCACGCGGGGGGAGAGGGGCAAGCCTTGACAGGAAGAGGGGGAGAGATCTCGGGAGAAACCTTGGCGCCCAACGACATCACTACTAGTGCAAGGCGCCCACCAGCCCATCGAAGAAGGGCTTCCCGTCGGTCCCACCGAGCAGCGGATCGGTGGCGTTCTCGGGATGCGGCATCAGACCGAGAACGGTGCGGGTCTCGTTGAAGATGCCGGCGATCGCACGCGCCGAGCCGTTGAAGTTTTCCTCTTCGGATATCTCGCCCTTCGGCCCGCAATAGCGAAAGGCGACGAACCCTCCGCCCTCGAGCCGATCGAGCGTCTCGGGGTCGGCAGTGTAGTTGCCGTCGTGATGGGCAACTGGAACCCGGATCGTCTGACCCGCATTGTAGCCGCAGGTGAAGATTGTCTGGCTGTTCTCGACACGCAGATGAATATGCCGGCAGGTAAAGCGCAGAGAGCGGTTTGGCAGCAGCGCTCCAGGCAGCATTCCCGCCTCGGTCAGTATCTGAAAGCCGTTGCATATGCCGAGAACAGGGGTGCCTTTCTCGGCTCGGTCCCGCACCTCGCGCATGATCGGGGAATGCGCCGCCATCGCCCCACAGCGCAGATAATCGCCATAGGCAAACCCGCCGGGGAGAACGATCAAATCCGCCCGCTGCAGGGTGGTATCGCGGTGCCAGACTAGCATCGGTCGATGTCCGGTTGCGCGTTCAAGGGCCGCGCAGACATCGCGCTCCCGATTCGAACCCGGAAAGATAACGACGGCGGCCCTCATTGAGGGTCTCCCATACTCTGTAGGCCGGCGCCGTTCAAGCCACCTAAGGCGAGGGCGCGAGCTCGATTGTGTAGTCCTCGATCACTGGGTTCGCGAGCAGCTCCTTGCACATCGCCTCGAGCTGCGCGCGCGCGATGGACGGGTCGGTTGCCGCGAGTTCGAGCTCGATCAGCTTTCCTTGGCGGACTTCGCCGATCCCCGTGAAGCCGAGACCCGTCAATGCGTTGCCGATCGCCCGGCCCTGTGGATCGTGCACCCCTGGCCTCAGCCTTACATGCACTCGGGCCTTCATTGGGCTTCCTCATCCATCAGGAAAGAATGTTTTGCCATGGCGTGACGTCGGGCAGCCATCCGGCAAAGCGGAAGACCGGCCTGCGGTCGTCCAGTGCATTCCGCGTGGGCAGCGCGATCAGCGCGCTCGAAACCGTCCCATAGCCGTTCGTCCGGAAGCGCATTGCTGCCGTCGACGGCTCGCCTGGCGGCGCTCGGGTGCTGCCGAGAAGCCCCTGCCAGCCCTCCCAATCATCGCGATCCGGTTCCGGCGCAGGCCACGCCCGAAACGCAGGCAGTCCCAACTCCAGGCGTCGGACGGCGAGGTCATTAAGATCGCCCGATGCGATCATCGACAGTCCGTCCTCGAGCGGATGCAACTCGACCCGGGGTCGGCCGGCGTGGCGCAGCCAAAAGCCGTCGCGCTCGTCAGCAATGATCAGATTGAAGGTGCGGTAGGCGTCGGGGTCGAGATGCGACAAGGCCTCTGCGGCCGCCACGGCATCGGCATGGTCGAGCGCCTCGAGGACCAGCTCGCCACGGGAGCGGCGGTCTGGCGCCGGGCCGAGTGAGCCGTGCCGGTTGAGCACCGCGGCCACAACGCCCCAGTCGTTGATCCCGAGCCAGGATCCGCTGGCGAGGTCGTCGAGCCCGGCGACCACTTCCGGCCGGTCCGGCCAGTGTCGTCCGGGTGGTTGCCACGGCCGGTCGATCATCTCGTCGCGATTGGCGCCGATCAGCACCGGCCAGCGATGATCCGGCCGGCGCAAGATCACCAAAGTGCACATTCATCCGCTCGCATCGCCCCTACGTCGCGCTAATATATTGGGATGCAACGGCGCTCCGCCGCGTCGCCTTGGGTGAGAGGATCATGACCACCTTCGCCGACCGAGAGAAAGAGTTCGAGGCCCGGTTCAAGCATGATCAGGAGTTCAGATTCAAGGCCACCGCCCGACGCAACCGCTTGTTGGGGCTTTGGGCGGCGCAACGGATGGGACTGACCGGCGCCGACGCGGAATCATACGCCAAGGAGGTCGTCGCCTCCGAGTTCGAGCCGGGTGGCGATCAGCACGTCATCGCGAAGGTTGCCGGCGATCTCGGCGCCAAGGGCGTTCCGATCACGCCGGCGCAAGTCAAGTTCGAGCTCGATCACTTCGGCGAGCAGGCGAAGCAACAGTTGATGAAGGAGTAAACCTCCTACGCCCCTGTCGGGATGGAGACCTGGCCTCAACCGCCCTCGGTCCGGCATGAGGGGCCCTTGCGGCTGCAGCCTGCGTTCGACGATTGCCCGCACCTTTGTTTTTATCCTCGCCGCGCCTTGCGCTGCGGCCGGGAAAGTCCCGCGCAGACACGCTTGCGATTGGCTGTTCCGCTAACCCAACTCGACTCATGTGCAGGGGATCCGGCCGGTACGGAAGCTGCCGAACGGGAAATCGGGTCAGCTTTTCGATGTCGCGAAGGTAAGCTCGTTCCTCGTCGCTGCACAGCGAGATCGCTATCCCAGCTGCACCGGCGCGCGCCGTTCGGCCGATGCGGTGAACATAGTCCTCCGGCACGTTGGGCAGCTCGAAATTGATGACATGTGACACGCCTTCCACATCGATCCCGCGCGCGGCGATGTCGGTGGCCACAAGGACGCGGGCGTGGCCGGCGCGGAAGCCGGCGAGCGCGCGTTCGCGCTGGGGCTGCGATTTGTTTCCATGGATGGCGGTGGCCTCGATGCCGGCGCCGCCCAGATGCCGCACGACCCGGTCTGCGCCGTGCTTCGTGCGGGTGAACACGAGCACCCTCTCGAGGGCCGGATCGCTCAGCAATGTCGCCAGCAGCTCCCGTTTCCGATCACTGGAGACGAAGACGACGCCCTGATCCACCAGCTCGACCGTCGTCGCGGCCGGCGTAACGGCCACCTTGACCGGGTTATTGAGGTACTCCTCGGCGAGGGAGGCGATCGTTCTCGGCATGGTCGCCGAGAACAGCAGAGTTTGGCGCTGCCGTGGCAACAATGGAACGATGCGCCTCAAGGCATGGATAAAGCCGAGGTCGAGCATCCTATCGGCCTCGTCGAGGACCAGAATCTGGACATTCGATAGAGCGAGGGCTTTGCGGTCGATCAGGTCGAGCAAGCGGCCCGGTGTTGCAACCAGGATGTCGACACCCGGCGCGAGCTGTCGCTGCTGTGGCCCAAGTGGGACACCGCCGAAAACGACCGCCGTGGACAGCGGCAGCTGACGACCATAGGTGCGAAAGCTCTCGGCGATTTGGCTGGCCAGCTCTCGAGTGGGGCTGAGCACGAGCGCTCGGCAGGCGCGGGCCGATTTACGCCCCGGCGCGCCCGAGAGGCGCTGGAGGATCGGCAATGCGAAAGCGGCTGTCTTGCCGGTCCCAGTCTGCGCGATGCCGCAGAGGTCGCGGCCGATGAGCACTTGTGGGATGGCCTGTGATTGGATCGGGGTCGGTGTCGCATAGCCCTCAGCGGCGACAGCCTGGAGGATCGGAGCTGCGAGGCCAAAATCGGAAAAACTAGACAAGGTTATGATATCTCAAATCGTATGAGGCCCAAGAAGCGCACGCGTCTCTTCGCAGGCGCCTGGCGGGTCGGAAGACGACCCGCGTGATGAGGGCTGTCCGGGTGTGGGCAGGGGATAAAGACCGAACCGGTTCCCACCGTTTATGGTGGGATCGCTCACGCGTGTTCAGTCACGTGACTCGAAGGAGGAGCACGAACGCTGCGGCCTCTATATGCCCTTTGATCCACCGTTGGTCAAGGCGCGGCCTGGGGACGGCGCCGGCGACGCACGCTATGAACCCTCAGCGAGGGCCGACGTGCAGTTCGTCCGAAATCGCCCGTCGATCCCTAGACTGGCCGGTCGCCCTTGACCGTCACCCGATTTCCGGAACGCGTGTGCGGCCAGTAGTCCCACATCGCGTGGTGCTGGACGCATCGATTATCCCAAAAGGCGATCGAGTTCTCTTGCCAGCGGAAGCGGCACTGGAACAGCGGGTTGGCCATGTGGTCGTAGAGATAGTGCAGGATGCCCTCGCTCTCGTCGCGTGGAATGCCGAGGATGCGCCGGGTGAAGCCCTTGTTGACGTAGAGGGCCTTCTTGCCGGTCACCGGGTGTGTGCGGACGACCGGGTGCTCGGCGCGCGGATAGCTCGGCTTGTCGGCGATGCCGTAATTCGCGTACTGGCCGCGATAGTGCTCGCCGTCATGGATCGCGGTCAGCCCGTCGAGATAGGTCTTCATGCGGTCCGACAGCGCCTCGTACGCCGCGTACATGCTGGCGAACAAGGTGTCGCCGCCGCGCGGCGGGCATTTTCTGATGTAGAGGATGCTGCCCATCGGCGGTTCCGGATCGCAGGACACGTCGCTGTGCCAGCCCTCGCCGTTGGCGCGCGGCGAATCCTTGTCGGCGTGGATGACCATCAGCTCCGGCTTACCGGGCGCGTGCGGTGCCGCCGGATGGAGGTGCAAGTCGCCAAACAGCCGGCCGAAGGCCAGATGTTGGTCTTCACTCAGGTGCTGGTCGCGGAAGAAAATCACCAAATTCTCGGCGAGCGCGCGATGGATCTCGTCGAGGGAGCGATTGCCGAGCGGCTTCGACAGGTCGATCCCGCCGATCTCGCCGCCGATGATCGGCGTAAGCTTGTCGACCGTGATCGTGTCGTAGGCCGCCGTCTCCTCGGCCAAGTGCTTGTAACGGGGTCCGTTGTTCGAACGAATGGGATCCATCGCGCTCTCCGTGGTCGCTGGAAAGAGCCTACCTCCGGGCGATCGCCGGGTAAACCGGCATGCTCACAATTGGCCGGGCTCGACTGCGACCTTGCGGGCCAAAAGATCGTCGATCTCGCGCTCTGCGAACCCCCCTTCGCGCAGGATTTCGCGCGAATGCTCGCCGAGGCGCGGTGCCGGATAGCGAAGCGCCCAGTCGGCCTCGCCGAACCGCACCGGAGGCCGCACCATGCGGATGCTTCCTTCGCTGGGATGCTCGGCGTGCGGGAACATGTCGACCGCGGCGAGATGTTCATCCGCCGGCAATTCGGCGAGTGGGTTGACCGGGCCGCAAGGAATGTCGGCCGATTTCAGCTTCTCGAGCCAGAACGCTGTCGGCGCGTTTTGCACGCATTCGGCGATCAGCGCGTAGAGCTCAGCGACGTGGCGGCTGCGGGTTTGCGCATCGGCGAGGCGGGGGTCGTCGACGAATTCGGGTCGCCCCGCGATGCGGAAAAAATCCTTCCAGTGCCGATCGGTGTAGGGGAGGATGCAGATGTGGCCGTCCGCGGTGCGGTGCGGCCGTCGGTCGGGAGCCAGCATCCGGGAGTAACCGGGCGCTCCAATCGGCGGGTCGAAGGTCAATCCGCCCATATGTTCGGCCATGACAAAGGCCGTCATTGTCTCGAGCATCGGCACCTCGACAGCTTGGCCGATGCCCGTCCGCTCGCGCTGCAGCAGCGCCGCCATCACTGCATAGACCATTGTCAAGCCGACCGTCTTGTCGCCGATCAAGGTCGGCACAAAGCGCGCCTCGCCGCCGGTCGCCGCCTCGAGAGCGACCAGACCGCTGCCGCCTTGGATGATGTCGTCAAAGGCAGGTCGGTCGGCGAACGGCCCATCCTGCCCATAGCCATGCGCCGAACAATAGACGAGGCGAGGGTTGACCTCGCGCAGACGATCCCAGCCGAAGCCGAGCCGCGCCATTGCCTGCGGCCGCATGTTATGCATCAGGACGTCGTTTTGCCGGACGAGAGCGAGCAGCACCGGCGCCGCATCCCGGTTTTTCAGATCGAGCACGAGCGAGCGCTTGTTGCGATTGAGGTTAAGGAAGACATGGCCCATCTCGCGATGCCGAGCCGGTCCCGCATAGCGCATGATGTCGCCGTCCGGCGCTTCGATCTTGATGACCTCGGCACCGAGATCGCCGAGGATCTGCGTCGCCAGTGGACCCAACACAACGGTGGTTAGGTCGAGGATCTTGATCCCGGATAGCGGCCCAGGCTTTGTCTCACTCACTTCGGCACCTCAGAAAGCGAATGCGGAATGGGTTGTAGTGGCCCAGCCTCCGTTACGATAATCCGTTGGCCCGAAAGCCGATCGAGGAGGATGAGATGGCTGTGACCATGTACCACAACCCGCGTTGCAACACCTCGCGCCGGACTTTGGCGTTGTTGCGCGAAAAAGGCGTCGAGCCCGACATCGTAGAATATCTGAAGAAGCCCTATACGGCCGCTCAGCTGAAGACGCTCCTCGGTCAGTTAAAGGTGCCGGCGAGTGCCTTGGTCCGAAAGAAGGAGGCGGCGGCTGCCGGCATCGATCCGAAGGCCATGTCGGAACAGGAGCTCATCGCCGCGATGGTCGACAATCCGATCATCGTCGAGCGCCCGATCGTGGTTACCGGGCAAAAAGCGGCCCTCGGGCGCCCTCCGGAAGCTGTGTTGTCGGTGCTGTGACGGGCCGTTAAGAGCGACGGGTCTCGGCGGTGTATTCGGCGGCGCAGAACGTGCCGCCCTGGTAATGTTCGGCGATCGGGTCGGCAGGCTGGCCCGTTTCGGCGGCGAGCACTGCCTCGGCATAGGGCTCGGAATCGTCCTGCGGGCGGTACCCGAGCCGCTCTGCGTTCGAATTGTCGTACCAGGAGCGGCGGTTGTTCGAGACCCCGTAGACGATTTCGTAGCGGATGTCCGGATGCTCGATGCCGATGCGCACGAGCTGGGTGTAGTCGCGCGGGCTGATCCAGATCGACAGCCGGCGCTTGTCGATCGGTTTCTCTCCGAAATTACCGATGCGGGTGCAGAGGACGCCGATCCCGTGCTTGTCGGAATAGAGGCTCGCCAGCGCTTCGCCAAAGGCCTTGCTGACGCCGTAGCGGCTGTCGGGCCGGGGCACGACCCGATGATCGATCCTCTCGGCGCGCGGGTAGAAGCCGACCGCGTGGTTGCTGGTGGCAAAGACGATGCGTTTTACGCCGGCCCGGCGCGCCGCCTCGAAGACATTGTACAGGCCGACGATGTTTCCTTCGAGGATGACCGGCCACGAGTTCTCGCCCGAGATGCCGCCGAGATGGATAATCCCGTCGACGCCGGCAACCATGCGCTCGACCGCAGCCATGTCCGAAAGCTCGGTGCGGTCGATTTCTTCTCCATCACGCGCCGGCGCCACGGCCACGCGATCGGAAAGGCGCAAAATTGGATAGACACCGCGCAGGGTTTCGCGCAGCGACCGGCCGATCCCGCCCGCCGCTCCGGTGATAAGTACCCGTTTCATTCCGGTTCCTCCTCGCCTCGGTACCCGATATCGCCGCCGCAGAGCTTCGCCAAGATCGGCCGGTCCGACAATGGGTTTACCGGTCGACCCGCCGCGTCGCTAAGCTTGTTCATTCTTTTGCCATAGAATTTCCCCGGGATCTTTTGCGCTGAAAGATTGCATAGCAACTGGACTGTTTTTGAAATACCGCCGCTGGTAGGCGGCCTTGCGAGCAGAACGAAGTTAATTTGCGGCTCCTTCGCCCGCGCGCCAGAGCATCCGTTTGCCTGCGACGATACACACAATAAAAACTAGAAATCTGGTATGATTTCAACCATTCTGGCATAACTAAGCGACTATGATCGCGAGTAACGTCTACATTGCAAAGTAGGGGGCTTGGTGCTATAGCGCATTCGAAATGGGACGATAGCTGGCTGCGAAGCGGTATCGGACGATACAATTTGGTGGTGAGCATTGCGATCGGCTGCCGACCCCACTCCTAGAGGGTTTGGCCGCGGACGCAGATCCAACCCGCCGGCTCGATTTCACCCAGCGCACGCCGCTGAGCCGGCCACTTGGCTCGTTGGCCGAGGAGTAGGCACCCTGGGACCGGGCCTGCCTACGTAATTCAGCCCGGATATGATACACAGCGGGGCTTCTATGGCTTTATCGGGTCGGCACAGGTTAACATCACGCCCGCTACGCTGTTCACGACGAACCCGGCACGGGGCATCTCTTCGCGGGAACAATTCTTGCACAGCAGCCTGGCGACTTTGACCTTGAGCTCGTCGGTTCCATCGTTGATCAGTATACCGGACTGCCAGCGGCGTTCCCTAACCCCGGCAATTACGTCCGTCGCAAGCACTTGTTCAATGTCGGAGCGACCGAAGTGATTGGGCCTAATTCCTATTCGTTGATTAACTGTGTTCTGGGCCGATCACTGACCGACTCGATCCTCTATGCTTTCGCTTATCAGTCCGACGGCGTTGGCCTTGGCGGTGGGCGCACTGGAGATGTGGGTGTTTAATCAACTGCAGTTCTTATTAAGCAAGACCTCCTGACCCAATGTATTCCAAATTTTACCGGCTTGCCGCGCCGCCGTTCCAACTCACCCCCGACGCACGCTTCTTTTTTGAAAGCAGCGTGCATCGACAGGCGATGGCCTATCTCGTCTACGGGCTGCATCATGCCGAAGGCTTCATTATTATTACCGGCGAGGTCGGTGCCGGCAAAACCATTCTGGTCGACAATCTGCTGTCGACAATCGATCAAACGAATTTTATCACCGCTAAAATCGTAACCACCCAGTTGGCCGGCGACGACCTGCTGCACCTCGTGGCAGGCGGTTTCGGCATCGCGAAAGAAGGACTGCCCAAAGGGTCACTGTTGCAGCGGATCTGCGATTTTATCCTTGCGCAGCACCGCAGCGGCAAACGCATGCTGCTGATAGTCGATGAGGCACAAAACCTCACCTTCGAAGCGCTCGAAGAACTCCGCATGCTGTCCAACATTGTGGTGGACAGGACGATGGCATTGCAGAGCTTTTTGCTTGGTCAGCCACAGTTTCGAGTGACGCTGGGGAGCCCCCGCCTCGAGCAGCTGCGGCAGCGCGTGACGGCAGCTTACCATTTAGGGCCGCTGAGTGAAGCGGAGACCAAGGCCTATATCGAGCACCGCCTACGCCGGGCTGATTGGAAGGGCGATCCGGAAATCGCGGATGAATGCTTTCCGTTGATTTTTCGACATACCGGTGGGGTGCCGCGTCAGATCAATACGCTGTGCTCAAGACTTCTTCTTTTCGGCTTTTTGGAGGAGCTCCACACACTCAAGGAGAACGCCGTCGAAAAGGTAGCCAATGACCTGCGGGACGAACTGGCCGTCGTCACCACTGCGACAACCATCGGCGATATGTCCGGCGGAGCCAATGGAAAGGCCCAGACAGTCGCTGAGGTCGCGCAGCGTGTCAGCGCTCTCGAGGAGAGCGTCAATCGACAGGGTCGGGTGATCAAACGTGCCATCGAGATCGCTGCCAGTTTCTTTCAGAACGAGCGGCGGTGAACACGGCAGGCAAGGTTCTTCACCAGATCTGCGGCACGGTGTCTCCTGGGGACGATTCACCCCGTCGAGCAGTCTCGGCACGACTGCGAGGGCGCATTGGCATAGGTATCGCGAATGCGATGACAGTCGATGTCGAAGGATTATTTTCAGGTCGAAGCCTTCGCTTCTACCGTCAATCGAGACGACTGGGATCGACTGCCGCGCCGAGTGGAACGAAACACCGGCGATTGCTCGACATTTTGGCTGAAGACCGTGATTGCGACGGCTGCTTCGAACTTTGACTTCGACGCGCATGGATCGGCTTTTCCTGACCGATGATGCGGGACCGTTTCCGGTGATCACATCTTGGACGGATCGCAACTCGGCGTCGCCGTGGGCAGCGCGGGCGCTTGCCGCCAACGATTTCATGTATTGGGAAGTCATGCGCCGGGCGTCGGAGCGGGGTTACCGCATTTTCGATTTTTGGACGCAGCAAGGTCGGGACCGGGTCGTATGCCTTTAAATGCAACTGGGGGTTCCGGCCGACACCGCTGACCTATCAATACCGTTGGGCGCCGGGACGGTCAGTGCCCGATCTGAACCCGCTCAACCTGGCATTCTTTGTTGCGGCGTGGAAAAGATTGCCGCTAGCGGCGGCAACGCGTCTCGGCCCGATGATCGGCCCGAGGCATCGGCTGAAAGATATGCGGTGACAATAGGCGGCGCCTCCCAAACGCAATCGGGCGAGGCGAAAAGCTCGCGGCTCGGGCGAAAGGCTGGGATGAAGCCGCCATGCCGCCGAGATCCGCCGGGCCGATCATTACCGGAAGGCAGCCGATCCGATCCTTTGATCGAGCCGTTTGACGACGGCTCAGCGATGCCCGATTTCCGGGTCCGTGCCACGGCGCGCGAGAATGTCACCGTGGTTTTCTCGGGGATGGCGGTGATGAGTGCCGCCTGAGGGATCTTACAGAGCTCCCTGGCACAAGCTGCGGTAGCGGAGTATTCTCTCTCGCGCCGTCCCCGTAGCTCAGCAGGATAGAGCAACAGTTTCCTAAACTGTGGGTCGCAGGTTCGAGTCCTGCCGGGGACGCCAAAAATCAATCGGTTAGACGATCGACAAGATCAAGGTGATGCCGACGCAGCCCTCCTTCCTCGTCCATACCGGCGATATCAGCCACCTTTCCAAGGAACAGGAGTGGGACGACGCTGGTCAGGTCATCAAATCGGCCAACAAGCAGGTGTTCTTCTCGCCCGGCGAGCACGACGTCGCCGACGCCGACAATGGCAAGACTTATCTCGCGCGCTACCGCAAAAGATACGAAGGGCCTCGGCATACGGACGGTCAATTACGTCCGCGGCAACGGTGCTTCCGCCCTGATCGACAGTACACTCGTTGCTTGAGAGATAGCGCGATGATATCTGGACGGTGGTGGAGCTTACCGCGGCCTTCACCGCCGCCTTGCCCGCAGCCGTGAGCAATGATGGCCGAGTTGAGTGATTTCGTGCAGTCGGTCACAGTTGATGCCCGCGTCGACCTCTCCGTCGAATATGTTGCTCTCTAGAGTTGAGGTCATTCAGTTTTTGTGCGGATTTCCTCGCCGAAATTATGAAGGGGCGAGGGCGCATGGACGAGCGAACAAAGGCGCTGTTCACCGACGCTGAGAGGAGCGCCGAACGCGTCGTCGATCAGCTTCGAATGGCAGCGGTGCTGAGCTTGGGCACGGTCTTCGTCATTATGGTGGTCACGCACGTCCAGCGCGACGAAGCCGTCCTCGCCGTGCAGATCCCTGCCGTCATCACGACGCTCGCCGCCTATCTCGTGCTCGGCGCTCTCTCCTATCACCTCGCCGTCCCACGCCGGTTTCGGCCGTGGATGCCGTGGGCCTTCGTTACTGCGTCGCCGCCGGGTCCATTGTCTCCGTGCGGGGGTGAAGCCGCGGATGTCGACGAACATCACCGCGACGGCTTGGCGGCGCCCCTCGCGCAACGCCGTCAGGCCGCTCTCGGCCAGTTGATCAGCGATTTCGGCGGGAAGATAGTGGGCGCGGTTCGCGCGGCGGCGCGTTTCGTCGATCGCACTTTGCAGCAGAGACCGCATTCGCGCGGCCGCGGCGACGAGGATCGCGCCAGCAGCGACGAGCATCGCGAGCCGCATTATGTTGAGCGCCTGCTCGCCGGCACGCCCGGCGGATGGGCGCGCGATCTGGAGACAACGGTCGGCAGCGGGGCGATCGAAATCGGCATCGGCTTGCACGCCGGCGACGCGTTTTGCGGTGCGGTCGGCGACGAAACGCGCCTCGAGTTTACGGTTCTGGGGGACACGGTTAACGGCACAGCGGAGCTTGAACAAGAAACGAAGGCGGTTGGGCTGCGGCTCGTCGTCTCCCGCAACTTCCTTGCTGCGGCCGGGGAGACGGTGGATGGTCGGGAGTGGCAGCCGCTCGGATCGCGCACTTTGCGAGGGCGCGCGCGGCCGATCGATTCGCTCGGCGCGCAGCCATTTCGGCAACGCTCAGCGAACGACGAATAGCCCGCCGTTCCTCGCCGCGCCTGAGTTGCAATCAATCACGGAAGGGCTGCTCCGCGGCGTCGCCCACAACCTTCAACGCCCTGTGCTACTTGGGGTATTCCGCTTGAAAGGACTATAATGACTTGCACGCACTTCGCCGAAGGGCAAATCCTCTTCAAAGAGGGAGATCGAGCGGACGGTGTCTTTCGCGTACTCAGCGGTGCCGTCGACGTACTCCGCGAACTCGATGGCGACCCCATCCTTCTCGGCACGGTTCGCGCGGGGCAGTTTATCGGGGAGATGGGCATCGTGGAAAATCGCCCGCGCAGCGCGACCGCTCGAGCCGCCAGCGAGGTCGAGGTGGAAATCCTCACGCCGACAGAGTTCTTTGATCAGATCGCTGGCTCGCCGCGGGCCGCTCGCGAGTTGATTCAGCGCCTCAGTCAGCGGCTGCGCGAGGCGGATGAACGCATCGTCAACGATGAAAGGCGAAGCGGCCAAACCCATCGGAACCGAAAGGATGCCGACAGCCAAACGGCTGTAGCGTTAGTCAATAATGCCTACCTCGCTGCCAAGTATCCGTTGTTGCAGCGTCAGTTCCACACTCCACTCGGGCTCGGCGATCTGCCGTTCGTCGTTGGCCGGGCGCCGGTTGCAGGGGAAGGGCTGCCGCCGTTGGAGCCAGACCTCAAGCTCGATGACACCGCACCATTCAGGCTATCGCGCAATCACTTCACGATCGAGAAGCGCGACGGAAGTTATCATGTGCGCGACCTCTGCAGCACGCTTGGGACGATCGTCAACGGCGAGCCCATCGGCGATCATTTCCGCGCCGATGATGCGTTGCTGCGAGCCGGAGAGAATGAAGTGATTGCCGGCGGCGTGGATTCACCGTTTGTCTTCTCCGTGTTCATAGCTTGACGGAGCGGTCAAAGACCAGTCGGAACAGGTGTAAGCGCGGTGCGACGCATCAAGCGGGAGATGGCGGGAGGCTCATTAACACACCAAATTTGTGGCGGAAACGGAGAAGCTACGCTCCCGTTCTTCATCCAGGGTTCGGATATCTCAAAAACGGAGGAGGAGTTTCAGCTTGTTGGCTGGCCGGCCGCGATCGCGCGCACAAGCGAGGCTGCAACAAATGAACTGGGTTTATTTCGTTATGACCTTCGCGATCGGCGGCCTCGTCTACCGATTTCGCGGAAGATATCGATTTTTGTATGGCATAAGTCAAATACTCGTTGCTATCATGCTTGTATATTTAGCGTTTTTTCCTCATGGTCCAAATGTTCTGCTCATTTCTGGGCCGTCGCTCTGGGATATATTGATGACTAACGCGGCAAATATAGTTCTTGGTATTTACACCGTCATGCGAGGTTGGGATAACGTCGCCACCGCTCTCAGGGATATGTAATACCCGATCAAAACCCTGGAATTGGCGGCTCGCCGGCTACTCCGTCTGCTCAACTACAAACATCCGACTGTCACGGGCACCATCCCAGCCCGAAGAATGCCGATGATTGTGGAGGAGGCTTTTTTAAGCCAGGATGCAGCGGGCAGCCTGCTGACTGCAGGGCGGAGACTGCTCGGATGGCCTTTGATAAACCGCGCGTTGCAGGGACTACCTGGGGGTTTTCCCGCGGCGCCGAGCGCTACGCACGTTGCAGCGCTACCTAGGGGCTTAGAACCACCCGCGCCATTTGAACCAGAGGAGCGGGACAATCGCGCTTACCGCGATCACGGCGAGGCCATAGGGATAACCCCATGCCCAGTCGAGTTCCGGCATGTGCCTGAAGTTCATCCCGTACATGCTCGCGACGAGTGTCGGCGGGATGCCGACGATCGAGACGATGGCCAACACTTTGATGATGTTGTTCTGCTCGATGTTGATCATTCCCAACGTCGCATCGAGCAGAAGCTGGACTTTGTTGGCAAGATGCGCGTCGTAGTCGTTAAGTGAGGCGACGTCTTGGCGTACCGTCTCGAGCCGCGGCTTAACATCCGCAGGGAGCCATTCGCCAGCAAGGCTTAGCACAAAGGGAACGATCCTGGCGATCCCGAGCAGACTGTCGCGGATCTTTGAGACGAGATCGCCATTGTGGCCGATGCGCCGCAGAAAAACTCTGAGACTGGCGCTCTCGACGGCCGACCGCTGTCGTCTCGACGGCTCCGTGGGACTGGCGCGAAACAGGCGGTGCGAGAGCGTATCAAGTTCACCCGCGATGCGTTCGAGGACATCAGCAAGGCGGTCGACGATGGCCTCCATCAAATCCGAGAATACCGCAGCACTGCTGAGCGCTGGAGCGTCAGGCGTCAGTTTGAGTTTCGCCATTGCTGCAAAGAGGGATAGTTCTGCAAAGCGTACCGTGATCAGCCGATCGGCCGTCAGCACAAACCCTACCGGCGTCGCCATCGGCTCATCGGTCTCGGCGCGGTAGATCAATGGTGCGTTGACATAAAGCGCTCCTTTCTCGGTGCGCAACCGGCTCGAGCTTTCGATTTCGCTCAGCTCCTCGATGCCTGGCATTGCCAGTTTGGTCGCCTGCTCGACGAACGCGATTTCCGCAGGATCCGGCTTCATCAGGTCGATCCAGACGACATCCTCTGGTATCTGCGCAGCAGTTACTTCGAGTGGCGGTTCGACCCGAAGGCCGCGATCACTATAAAGCGCCAACATCCGTCTAGCTTACAGATTCAGGATGGGCTCTGACTGACTAATCGAAGCCGGTGCGGCGAAACGCTGGAGCGCCGAGGCAGGCAGCATAGTTATGGTGGGATCTGGTCATCCTCAGCGTAGCTGCCATTAGCACGGGCGCCCAGCCGACACGCGTCGCTTGTCAAGCCAGAGCACAATCCTCGTTGCCTGCGAAAGAGCCAGCGCATGGATCGCCGAGCTGCTCGGCAATGTCAGCCCGAAGAGGCTGCACGACCTTCAGCGCGGCGATGCGCGCGACGTCGACCTGAGGCGGTAGCGCGGCCATCACGGGCGCCACGAAGGCGCTCGGGCATCATGTCAGCTCCGGCTCGCGCGCGACAGGACGTTCCGCGCGGAGATCAGCCGCCGAATCGCTGCCGGTAAAGGCGCTGTCTACCGCGACAAGACATGCCTCAGGGCGTTCGAGGATTTTCTCGATCAGATGACGCGACAGTAACAAGCTCATCGCCCGACGCTTGGCCGCGGTGGCGTGCAGCTGAGCTGGGCCACGAAGAGCTGCACTGGCGGCGGTTTCGAGACGCTGAGGTGCTGGCTCGGCGAGGTCGAGGTCGATGCGCTATTCCTGCATAGCGGCCCGCAGCGCGCCGCTGGTGCTCTTGAGCTGGCG
>Ga0070698_100004575_pt1 | contig 15185 bp, 11 predicted proteins | sample KBSK1502metaG_FD_65477 | JGI IMG/M metagenome (GOLD analysis project Ga0070698, IMG submission 65477) | Corn, switchgrass and miscanthus rhizosphere microbial communities from Kellogg Biological Station, Michigan, USA - KBS K1-50-2 metaG | ecosystem: Host-associated > Plants > Roots >...
GGCGGGGTAGCTCAGATGGTTAGAGCGTGGGATTCATAACCCCAAGGTCGGCGGTTCGATCCCGCCCCCCGCTACCAATGTAGTCAATAACTTACAGCGGCCAGCAGTGGCCGCTGTTCGTCACTGTGGGGAAAACTGTGTCGGTCAGTTTTTTCTCTCTGCGCAAGCATCTCCATCGCGCGTCGCAAGCCTTCATCCGTCGCGTGCGTGTAGCGCGCCGATGTTTGCATACATCGATGGCCCAATATCGCCATGATCCTTCGCGTGTCGACTCCCGCATCCCCGAGCCTAGTAGCGGCTGTATGTCGCAGGTCGTGAAAACGAAAGTCTTCGAGACCTGCATCTCGACATGCCGAACGAAAACCTCGCTTAACATCGGTTCTCGGCTTACCAGTCTTTCGATTCACAAACACATATTCCGTGTCACCCGTTTCGCGATAAAGCGATAGCAATTGCTCTCTCGCCATCCGGTTCATGGGAATGCTTCGACTGTGGCCTGATTTGGTTTGCTCGCGATGTGAATTCATCACGTGGACTAAGCCCCGCTCGAAATCGACATTCGCCCAACGCAAACTTAACAGTTCACCTCGACGCATCCCTGTGTGAATCGCCAAAACTACAAGCGGACGAAGGCTTGCTCTTGGCCCGGTAAGCATGGACAACAGCCGAGGCTCCTCTTCATCCGAGAGATAGCGATTACGCTCGTTGTCTTCCCGGAAGCGTTTGACCTTCTGACAAGGATTGTGAATTGCTAATCCCTGATCGATCGCTAAAGAGAAAATCTTTGAGAGTAATTCCAGCTCTCGGTTGACTGTGGCCGGAGCGCGGTCTGTCCCACGAACGGTCTTGGACGCGCGCCGATCCCTTTTGTACTTCTCAATCAGTATCGGCGAGATTTGGTCCATCGTTTTGTTGCCCATTGCCTCAATCAGCGGACGCGAGCGAAACTCATCGTGCACCCACGTTCGCTTGTTAGTTTTCGCCCATGGCAGAAACGTCTCCGCAATAAAGTCGCGCAACTTCGGTGCGTCCACGTTCTTGCCGTAAGTGCCCTCGTAGACAGAATCGCGGATTGTGACCTCCGCGCGCTCTGCCTGGGCTTTCACTCGCGCTTCTGGGATCGAACCGCGATATCGCTTGCCGCCTACCCAGAAGTCGTATTGCCATTTATTACCCCTCTTGAATACTGACACTTGGTCTATTCCCTTCTGCGGATCGCAGCCCGTTTCAAGGAATGGGCGTATCTTAGGCGGCTTCGTCTGCCTTCGTCCACTCTAATATTTCTTCCAGGAGAAAAACCGTGCGGTCGCCTGCCTTACGAAATGGAACTCGGCGTTGACTCACCCAGTCGTAGATCGTCCTCGGCTTAACTCTGAGCATTTCTGCCACCTCTTCGACGGTCAGAAATTTTGGTAATGACATGTTTGCCTGGGAGCCGCCAGTTTTCATATAGAGATTTGAAAAATCGATCGTCTTTGATTAAAGCTCACCGCTTAGTGCTACAACCGGTTCGGACATGTAAACACTCGGTCCCTGTCGAACCCACGGTGCTCTACAGCGCCCGTGCGGCTGCTGGTTCACAAGAAGTGTGCCACGCGCTCGCCGGACGTATTGAGGCCGCTCGATTCGAAGAAATGGTTGGTTCAAGAGCTTTCCTCGCAGACTGGTTGGCGTTTCTGAAAGGAAGTGAGAAACGAAATTCGCTTGAGTCTCCAAGAAGAAGGCGCCGCGAGTATTGACGACGAGCCTATCCGAAAATTTACGAGATCGAGAGCCTGCTCTTTGAGGATAGGCCAGATCGTGTCAGAGGAGACAAAAGGGGCTCGGCTGGCAGAATGAAGGCGGGCTTTAGGTCGGGCTTGTAGAGAGTGAGGTGTTGCCGTTTGGCAACACTCCTCATCCGAGAAGAGCCCAAGCGCGGACATCTGAGCTTTGTTTGTACTCCCCGGGATCTGAACGAGTGAGTGATTCATATGCGGAGAAATCAATGCCACGCAAAAGAAATCAAATTTGTTATGAAAACACGTGTTGATGCTGCCGCTTTACTTTCGCGGTGTGCCGCGTGGTGTGCTTCAGGTGTGCTCTGGATCGACTAGCAGAAGATGTTCCATTCGATTTGCCGCATCGCGTTGCATGCAGGAAGGACGTGAACATAAATTTCCAATGTAATACGCACGTTCGAGTGTCCAAGACGCTCGCTCACGACCTTAAGGTGCTCACCGTCCTTCAGGAGAAGAGTCGCGCTCGTGTGTCGCAGGTCGTAGAGTCGTATTGTTCTGGGTAGACCCGCCCGTCTAAGAGCCACCTTGAACACATACTTGACGAACTGTTTAGGATGGACTGGTCTTCCCCAGTTGTCGGCGAAAATGAATCCGTGGTTTTGATATTTATCGCCCGCTCTGTGCCTGACCTCTTCCTGCCGTTTCCTGAGTTCTGCCAAGGCGTTACCGAGCGACTTAGGAATTGTAATCTGACGTCTTCCCCGCTCAGTCTTCGGCGACACAAGAATCCAGCCATCGACGACGCGGCCTTTCCAGACGAGTGATCGCTGAACCGAGATAGTCCCATCTTCAAAATCAACGTCTTCCCAACGCAAGCCGGCGAGTTCTCCTGGTCTCATTCCTGTGACAACGGAGGTGCGAAAGTATTCGGCGTGGCGCCCTTTGTCGGTTACCGCAAGGAACCTCCCGACTTCCTCTTTCGACATAGCCCGCATCTCCTTCACCTCGCGACGCGGCATCTCCACCCGGGCCATTGGGTTCATCTCCAGCGTCTCCCATGCAACCGCGCAGTCAAGAGCTATTGAAATCACCGAATAAAGCCGGCGCCGAGTGTTGGAGCACACACCCCGCGCCGCCATTGCAACAAAAACACTCTGAATATGTCTCGGCTGAAGATCGGAAAGCTGAACGTGCCCGATGAGGGGGCGAACGTCAAATGCGATGATTCCTCTGTAGTTCTCCACAGTTTTGTAACTGTAACGATTGTCTGCTACGTTCTCAAACCATTGATCGAAATGTTCGTTGACAGTCATGTCAGAGGGCTTGACCTTGCTTCCTTCTTCCTGCGCCTGAACCAGCCCTGTCGAGTTCAACACGAGCCTGTTCTTGATTGCCCTCAAACTTTACAGCTTTATAGATTCGCTTTTTCGTCAAAGGGTCGCGGCCTCTGTAAACCCTCAGTAACCAGCTATCTTCGCCTTTTTGAATAAGTTGCCCGGCCATATAAGCCTCCTGCTTAGATTGAGAACGCTTAACGTTCGCGGTGCGCCGCGTGATGTACTTCAGGTGTGCTCTGGATCGCCCGTTGCCTAAGAAGTAATGATCATGAGTTCCACTACGCTTCGGCAGAGAGCGCCAGCCCCCAGCGGGGGCGTTCGCAAGTGAGCACTGCGAGCTGCGCGAGCGGGCGAGCGAAGCGAGGCGCAAGGGGGAGACCCTGTAAGCGGGCGTACGATAATCGTCATTACGTAAGTAGACGCAACTTCACAGGACATCGTTTGCTTCATATCAAGCGCGCCGATTACGTAATGCCCGATTATCGGATGACCGTCCGATTCGCTTTTGCGCTCTGAAGGAAAAGCGGTCAGTTCACGTCGCATCAAGTGAGGAAAGCAAGAACTCGTTCACAGCAGGGTATTCGGCCGCCCGCAGAATGGGAATGATCCGACATCTCGGACTTCAAGATGAGATACGCCAAAGTTGGATATCTGGCTACGAACTCGCAACGCCGAGAGCCAAGCTTGTCACTTTCTAGAAAATCAACGCGACTTGGTGCAATATATATGGCCTCCGTTCTACGCGATGGCCTCCCACTTGGCTGGCTCTCAATTCGAATGGACCAGGGTGATCACCTCCGGATTCACGGCATCATTTTTTAGACAAGTCCCTGGTTACGGTCGAATAGGCAAGGGAACGCAAAAGTATGAGTTTGGATTCGTCCCCCAATGAAGGCCATCGTCAACGACTTCGGGAGAGGTTTGTCAGGGGCGGCCTCGATGGACTTGCCGATTACGAAGTTGTCGAGCTGCTTCTTACGCTTGCAATTCCACGGCGCGATGTAAAAAGACAAGCCAAGGCGCTCATCAAGACGTTTGGCACCCTCCGCGGGATACTCGACGCACCAGCCGAACAGCTCCAACAGATTGATGGTATTGGTACCGTTGCACCTACTGCCCTGCGCATTATCAAGGAAGCTGCAAGTCTATATTTACAACAAACGTCAGAGGAGCGTGAGTTCGTGGGCGACTCAGAGTCCGGGTCTCGCTTTTGGCGATCCAGAATCGGCGCGCTGTCAAACGAGGTTTTTGAAGTTGGGTATCTTGACTCGAGCCTTCGCCTGCAGCGAAACGGTGTTGAAAGGATGGAAGAAGGAACGACGGATCGGGCGACTGTCTATCCTCGCACAGTGATCGAAGCAGCCTTGAAGCGAAAAGCGGCTGCGCTAGTATTTGCTCACAATCATCCGAATGGCGATGTTCAGCCGACAGAGCAGGACAAGGTCTTAACCCGAGCGCTTGTGCTTGCCGCTACGACAGTGGGTATCAAAGTTCATGACCACCTGATTGTTTCGGCTGACGAGGTCTTTAGTTTCAGAAAGGAGGGCTTGCTGTGATTGCAGAAGCGCTCCTGGAGAACTACCCCAACCTGAATGAAGCGCAGCGAGAGATAGTCGGCCACACAGATGGTCCGCTATTAGTCATCGCAGGTCCGGGATCCGGAAAAACCTTCAGCCTTGTCCTGAGGGCTCTCAATTTATTACTACTGGGCAAGGTTGAACCCCGCGAACTAGTTCTGTGTACCTTCACCGAGAAAGCCGCATTTGAACTTAGAGATCGCATTTCTGCTGCTGCGGCCAAAGTTAATTACGAAGGCGACTTGTCGGAGCTGCGAGCTTCGACAATTCACAGTCTCTGTAATCGTTTGCTTTCAATTCATCGGCATCGCACGCCATTGGGGAACAACTATGAAACCCTCGACGATTTAACGGAGCTGCTCTTCATCTTCGAAAACTTCAAAGAGATCGTAGGTGAGCCGCTGGAGACCGGGTATTTTGGAAGATGGACTACTAAGTGGACGGCTATCGAAGGCGCGCGCGGGTATTTCAACAAAATCACCGAAGAGTTGGTTGATCCAGCCGAGTTAGCGGCGAGTGACGATCCGTTTTTGAAATTGATTGCGAAAGCTTACGTCTCCTATGAGCGCATACTCTTCGATTCGAATCACATTGATTTTGCCCACCTGCAAAAGCTCCTCTACGACCTCATGCAAGAGCCGGAAATCGCCATCGCGATCAAGGGTGGTATCAAGTATGTCCTGGTCGATGAGTATCAGGATACAAACTATCTTCAAGAGCAGATACTCTTTAAGCTTGCGGAGGACAATCGCAACTTATGCGTAGTCGGCGATGAGGACCAAAGTCTTTATCGGTTTCGTGGGGCCACTGTGCGGAACCTACTCGAATTCCCAACCAGGATTCCAGACGCCCATGTAGTCAAGCTGACTACAAACTATCGTTCCCATAAAACCATCGTGAAGGCATACGACCAATGGATGGCATCGGCGGATTGGTCAAACGCTAGCGGTCCACCTTTCCGCTTCGACAAAACGATTTCGCCAGATCTCCAGTCGGCGCACCCTGAATATCCCGCGATCTTTTCAATTTGGGGCAACAGCGAAAAAGATGAAGCCCAACGCTTCGCAGAGCTAGTCGCCTTCTTAAAAGAGCGTGACGTAATTCAGGATTACAACCAGGTCGCTCTGCTGCTGCATAGCGTCCGTCAGGAACACAGCGGTCGATATCTCGAAGCTCTCAAAGCCAAAGGCATACAGGCGTTCTGCCCGCGGGCTCGTTCATATTTTGAGAACGAGGAGATTCGCTTAATCGTCGCGTGCTTCGCTTTGGTCTTTGGGTATCACGGTGAAGGACGCGGTGACCAACTTTTTGGAGCAGTAAAGCACCTGGCCGATTACGTTGACGAATGTTTCAAGGATCTTGCTAAGGCCTGTAGTCCGCCTCATCCACTCGCGGCCCTCCTGCAAGAGTTCTATATGGAGATAGGTGGTTTGAAGGAAGGGCAAGCTACCGACCTCCGACCCGCGGATTATTTCTACCGGCTTATTGCGATCGAGCCTTTCGCCGGCTTTGTCAAAGACGAAAACCGCGCGAGAAATCTGGCGATCTTTTCGCAACTGCTAAACGTCTTTCAGAACTACTACCACTATACGGTGGTCACCCATCGGAACCGCGAGTTCCTAAGGTTTCACTTATTTAATAGCTTTCTGAGACTTCTGTACGACGGCGGCATCAACGAGTACGAAGATCCCGATCAGCCTTTTCCCAAGGGCTATGTGCAAGTGATGACTATTCACCAGGCGAAAGGCCTGGAGTTTCCGGTTGTGGCTGTGGGGTCGCTACACATCAAAGGCTCGACCAAGAAACATATCGATCGGGCCTTACAGCCGTTCTATCATCGGCCGCCTTTTGAACCTGAGAGTCGTATCACTGACTTCGACCGAATGAGGTTGCACTACGTTGCTTTCTCTCGCCCGGAGAAGATTCTGGTTCTGACCTGCGGTTCACAGCCACAACCGCGATTCAATTCCATCTGGCAAGGTCTGGATCAGTGGCCTTACGTGAAGCAAGGCGTGCTCGCCGCTCAGAGTTTTGAGCTGAAAGATCGCATGCCGGTAAAGCGCGCTTTCAGTTTTACTGGGGACCTAAAGCTTTACGAGACGTGTCCACGACAGTATCAGTTCTTCCGCGAATACGACTTCACGCCTTCTCGTTCCGCGGTGATCTTCTTCGGCTTGTTGGTTCACCAAACGATCGAAGAGATTCACCGTATCGTGCTTGATGGCAAACTGAATACTTTGAACGAGCTGCGGATCCGCGAACTCTTCGACCGAACATTCTCCTTTTTGTTGCTCTCAGATGTGCGTCCGATTGGCAAAACCGCGAAAGACGCAGCCTATACGCAGGTCTTGAACTACTTCTATCAAAACCAGGACGAAATGCAGCGCGTGATTGAAACAGAGGTGGATGTTTCAGTCGAGAAGGACGATTACATTTTGACTGGCAAGATCGATCTGCTCATGGGCGGCGACGGTCGTCTGGAACTACTGGATTTCAAGACTTCCCCCAAGCCAGTCGATTCACCTGAGTTGCTCGGTACCTACGAACGGCAGCTCTGTACCTACGCCCACATCCTGGAGAAGCGCCACGGTAAGAAGCCTGACCGGCTTTATCTTTACTGGACTGCCGAAGAAAAGAAGAGCGACGCCTTGATGCTGTTTCCTTATCGGCCGGAACTCGTCGATGAAGCGGCGAAGGATTTTGATGTTGTAGTGAAGAAGATCAAATCGAAGGATTTCCGAATTTTGAATGTCCCGGAAAGCAAGATTTGTAAAGAGTGTGACATGAGACCCTTTTGCGTGAACGAGGGGACTATCGCCTCGACCTAATTTGGTTTCTAAGGCTCGCTGAATTAACGGCAAGAAGCCTGCGGGAGGAGTCTGTTCGGAAAAAGCCGCAGAGCGGCGAAATGTTTATAGATTACGGTGACACACAAAGGCTGAAATCAAAACGGGCCCTGGTCTATAAACATTTCGTGCCTGGCGGCACTTTTTCGGACAGACTGCGGCGCAGTCTGGATTACGCCGCGCTCAACGAGAACATCCGTAAGGATTGTATGGCAGAATGAAAGCAGAGAAGACTAAGGCTCGCGACATGCACAAGCATCTCAAAGGATAAAGAATGGCGAAGATTGAGATAACCAAGACGGAGTTGGTGTGGCCGGGTAAGTATGACGAGGATGGGACGCGGCGAGAGGTGCCGCGCGTGAATCTGCCGTTCCAGGTTATCGAGACGATCAATGAAAGCCGCGCCACTCGCGAAGCGAAAAATGCGCCGCAAGCCGCGCTGTTTGATATTTACCGAGGAACGGAAGGCGAAACCTTTGAAGAGGGATGGAAGAACAAGCTGATCTGGGGCGATAACCTATTAATTCTGAATTCGTTGATTCAGAGACTTGCTGGGAAAGTTGACCTTGTTTACATAGATCCGCCATTCGCAACCGGAGCAGACTTCTCCTTCACGACTGAAATAGGCGACCGGGGTCTTGAAGTTACTAAGGAGCAATCGATCATAGAGGAAAAGGCATACAGGGATACGTGGGGGAAAGGAATTGATTCATATATTGGAATGTTGTATGAGCGGCTTCAATTGATGAGAGAGTTGCTGTCGCCCAGAGGTATTATCTACGTTCATTGTGACACCCGGGTTAATTATTTGATTCGAACCATTCTCGACGAATTGTTTGGTAAGGACCGGATCCGGAACGAAATTATCTGGTGTTATCGCGGCGGTGGAACCCCCGACAATGATTTTGCAGAGAAGCACGACACCATCTACCGATATAGCAAGGGAGACAATTACTACTTCGATGTCGATCTCGTCCGAATTCCCTATTCAGACGCTAGCACGGAGAGATTACAAAATCAGGCTAATGTCTTTCGTGGAGACAAGGTTTACAGTAATTACAAGCCAAACGAGTTAGGTAAGCACCCTGAGGATTGGTGGACAATTCAGCCAATTATGCCCTCAGAAAAACAGGAGAGAAGCGTCTGTTACTACCCAACTCAGAAACCGGTGGAGTTGCTTCAGCGGATCATCGACTCGTCAGTTCCACCTAATGGTCTGGTATTGGACGCTTTTTGCGGAAGTGGCACTACTATGGTTGTAGCCGAGGGGTTGCGGGTTCGAAGAGATGAGAACCTCGCCAAATCACTTGAGGCTATTGACGAAAAACGACGATGGATAGGTTGTGACCTTGGTCGATTTGCGGTGCACACTGCGCGCAAGAGATTGCTTGAGATTAAGGGTTGTCGTCCCTTCGAGATTCTCAACCTCGGCAAGTATGAGCGTCAATATTGGCAGGGGGTCACATTTGCAGAAAAGGGAAACATAGTCACGGAGAAGGCTCTGTATGAGTACCTCGCCTTCATCCTAAAGCTCTACGGTGCGCAGCCTGTCGCAGGTCTTGTAAACTTGCACGGAAAAAGAGGTCGCGCAATGGTGCACATAGGCGCTGTCGATGCGCCCGTGACCATAGATGAAGTGAACGCTGCGCTTGCCGAGTGCATTCAACTAAAGCAGACGGAACTTCACATCCTTGGATGGGAGTGGGAGATGGGCATCAACAATCTGCTGCCCCCTGAGGCTAAGAAGCAAGGTGTGAAGCTCCTGTTTCTGCAAATACCGCGAGAGGTTATGGAGCAGCAGGCCGTAGACAAGGGCGACATAGAATTCTTTGAGCTCGCCTACCTCGAAGTCGATATCGAAAAGCCAAAGAAGCTGACGGCCCGAATCAAGCTCAAAAACTTCGTCATCCCAAACACCGAACTCATTCCCGAAGAAGTTCGCTCGAAGGTAAAGAAGTGGTCAGACTACATTGACTACTGGGCGATCGACTGGGACTTTCAAAACGATACGTTCATGCAGGGTTGGGTCAACTATCGGACGCGCAAGGACCGCTCGCTTGCACTCGTCTCAGACCCGCATGCATATGAGAAAGCCGGCCGTTACCGGGTGCTCGTCAAAGTCGTTGATATCTTCGGCAACGACACGACGCAAGCGTTCGATGTTGACTTAAAGTAAGTTGCCTCTAAAGAGCGAACCAATTGAAATCATTTGAACCCGGATTTCTCGACCAACAGCGAATTCCGCAGAACCTTCTGCGGACCATTCGCTTGCTTGGGGAGTTCAAGGGTAAGGAAGAAGTCTACAAACAGCAGTCGCCGCAAGTGCTTGAAACGCTGCGGCAGGCAGCCGTGATCCAAAGTACTGAATCCAGCAACCGCATCGAAGGTGTCACCGCGCCTCATGAACGCATAGTCAAGCTGGTTCAGAAAAGGGTCAAGCCCGGCAATCGATCTGAGCAGGAGATCGCCGGCTATCGCGACGTGCTGAACACGATTCATGCGAATCACGAGAACATGAAGTTCAGCGTGAATCTTGTGTCGCAAATGCATCGTGACCTGCTCAAGTTCACCACTGAGAAAGATGGAAAGTGGAAGACAACGCAGAATGAGATAGAGGAAGTCGGTGCTGGTGAGAAGAAGTTCGTTAGGTTCACCCCGGTCGCACCGCATTTGACGGAAGATGCGATGCGCTCGCTGCACGACCGATTCGACAAAGCATTAGAGTCGCAGGAATTTGAACCACTGCTTTTGGTTCCCGCATACGTCCTGGACTTCCTTTGCATTCACCCTTTTCGTGACGGAAACGGCCGCATGGCTCGGTTGTTGAGTCTGCTGCTTCTGTATCAGGCGGGCTACGAGGTAGGCCGATTCATCAGCCTGGAGAACATTATCGAAGAGACCAGAGAGGGCTACTACGAAACGCTCTATGCCTCGTCTCAGAAATGGCATGAGGGCAAGCACTCGCTTCTGCCGTGGTGGGAATACTTTCTCGGTGTGATGCTACATGGCGCCTATCGCGAATTTGAGAAGCGCGCGGGAACGTTGACTACCGCTCGCGGAGCCAAAAGCCAGATGATTCTTGATGCGGTCGATCGATTCTCTGGCGACTTCAAGGTCGCTGACCTCCAACGAGCATGTCCGGGAGTTGGGTTGGATTTGATCCGGCTTCGATTAAGCGAACTTAAGAAGGCAGGAAAGCTGGAGCCTTCAGGCCGCGGTCCTAATGCAGTGTGGCGAAAGATAGGCTAATTACCTAACTTAGGTATTAATTACGTAAAGAACGGGAGTTGTTACGTAAACTGGCCACAGATCTGCTGATTCGCGTGGTTTGAATTTAGGTAAGTTACCTATTAATTAGGTAAAGAATTAGGTAATTCCTTGAGTGGTGACAACAACTCACTAGTGGTGGTAATAGAGGTGGTAATGACTCACATCCGAGGTCCTCGCGCATGCCAAAGAGCGTAATCTCATATCAGAAAGAACTACCTGAAATTCCCGGGCGCTGCTCCTGGGAAAAGCCAACCTCATTTCTGGTAAAGGATGGAGACGGCTGGCGCGTGGACGAATCCGGCAGACGCAAGAGCAGCTTGCTCCTGGTAAACAAACTGAGAGCGGAAGTCGACGCGTGGCGAGTGAAGGAATACAAGGGTGCTTCTGAGATAACAAAGGATCTGTTTCGCTATTGGTTTGAAGAAGACCACGAGGTCGCAGGTTTCCCAGTCCCATTCCGATATCACTTCTGCCAGCGCGAGGCGATGGAAACGCTCGCCTATGTAGTCGAAATCCTCAGTAATCGCGACGCCAAAGACTTGATCGATACTTACGCCGAGGTGTTTCGGGCGGATCTTCTTTCGCAATCCATCGAATTTCAAACGACGATGGATGGGCGTCGACAAATCCGGCGCTATGTGTCTGAACTCGACGCCTTTGGTGTGCAAGACTTGCCAGTTGAGAACCTGCGGAGATACGCCTTTCGAATGGCCACCGGTTCGGGCAAGACGTGGGTCATAGCAATGGCTATGGTCTGGTCTTACTTCCATCGAAAACAGGTTCCGGGTTCTGATCTTTCAACCAACTTTCTGATCGTTGCGCCGAATGTGATCGTCTACCAACGCCTGGAGAAAGATTTTGTCAGCAACCGACTCTTCTCTGAGATTCCGCTGGTTCCACCTGAGTGGCGGCCCTGGAACCCGAAAGTGATTCTGAGGGGCGACTCCACCGATCCAGATGCTTCCGGGAATATCTTTCTCACCAACATTCATCAGCTATACGAGTCGCGAGAACAGGACTGGGTAGCAGCAAATCCGGTGGACGCCATGCTCGGGCGACTTCCCTCTAAGGATTTGAGTTCCTATCAGCGTTCAATGCTGGAGCGCGTGAAGGTTCTCAAGGATCTCGTAGTCATCAACGATGAGGCGCATCACGTCCACGACGAAGATTTGGCGTGGAGTCAATCATTGCTCGGGATTCACAAAGCTTTACCCAAAGGGCTTTCTCTCTGGCTCGATTTCTCAGCCACACCGAGAGACCAAAATCGGATTCACTATTCCTGGAGCCTCTGTGATTACCCATTGGCACAGGCTGTCGAGGATCGAATCGTCAAAGCACCGATCATAGTAACTAAGGAAGACGACCCCGATCAGCCGGCAGAACCAGAAGAAGTCACCAAAGATAACGTGGCTGAGAAGTATGGCTACTGGATTCAGGCGGCTGTCCAGCGTTGGCAAGAGCACTACAAGACATACAAGAAACTAAAACTCAAACCGGTGCTCTTTATCATGGCTGAGAAGAATGTTTTTGCCGATGCGATCGGCAAGTATCTGGTGGACACTCCGGAGTTCCGCTTAAAATCCTCCGAAGTAAAAATAATCCATACCGACAGCACCGGCGAGATAACAAAGAAGGATTTGGAAGCAGCCCGCACTATTGTGCGTGATATTGATCAGCCAGGTAATCGGATCAAGGCGATAGTCAGCGTGATGATGCTACGTGAAGGCTGGGACGTACGCGCTGTCACAGTAGTGTTGGGGCTTAGGCCTTTCACAGCAAGGGCTGAAATTCTCCCTGAACAGGTGATTGGTCGTGGCTTGCGATTGATGATGGATGTTGGACCGGATACGCAAACCCTTGAAGTACTCGGCACCAGAAAGTTGCTCGACTTTCTCCGGCAGCAACTCGAGATTGACGGCGTGGGTGTCGGAACATCCAAGGGCGATCCCGCCCAGCCTGTAACTGTCACTCCGGTGTTACAACGGCAAGAGCACGACATCGAGATTCCGATGACTAAGCCCAGACTCAGTCACGATTTCCGAAAGCTGGAGAGTATTGATCAACTAACTTTGGACCCGCTATATGAGCGAGAAGAGTTGGAGGAGGTATTTAGAGTCACACTCAAACTGGAATTCGCGATGCCGCAAACACAAGTGCACCAGGCGGATCTCATTTCAGGTGAAGCTCCTATGTCGCAAACCCTGCTGGTCGCCATAACTAATAAAGTGATTCACCGCGCGAGACTCACGAACGTATTCAAGGATTTATTTCCCGTTGTTAGAGACTACGTTCTTACTCGATGTTTCGGTGGGTTAGTTGACCCAGATAGCGACAGCATACGAAATCATTTGCGCCGGCTGGAAATCCAGGAAGCCATAGCAAAATATTTGGCGCGGAAGATCGCCGAACTGGTTGTCGAGCGGCGCGAAATTGAGTTCGAGGCCAAACCCCTCAAACTCTCCAGTACAAAACCGTTCTTTTGGCGGCGAAATCTGCCACCTCTAATCTGCAGGCGCACCATCTTCAACTATGTGGCAACCTACAATAACTTCGAACGCCGATTTGCAGAGTTCTTAGACAAGGCGCCGGATGTACTTCGCTTTGCCGCCCTGGGCACCACACAACAAGGAGATTCGGCATCGGTGTTTCGAGTTGATTACCTCAAACCAAGTGGTGCAATTGGCTTCTATCACCCGGACTGGGTTGTCGTGCAAGAACTTGAGGGTCGCAAAGTCAATTGGATCATTGAGACGAAGGGCCGCATATGGCCAGGTACCAACGTGAAATACGAAGCCATCTCAGACTGGTGTAAGAGAATTTCAGAGACGACGGAGACGCAATGGAAATTCGCTGCTGTTAACCAGGGTGATTTCTATCAACGCAAACCGAAGATTCTTGCTGACGCGACAGCCGCCAAGGTTCAAGGAGTGGACTTGATTTGAGTACTTCTTCATCTTTTCCGCGATTGGTTCTCCAATTGCTTAACGAAACCGATGCAGTTACCCCTTACCCACCCTCGCCTAATGAAATAGATCAGCACGCGGTAGTTACATTGACATTACGCTGTGCCCCTGTGACTTTGCTGGGCATGACTTGTGATTCGGGAATCGAACCCATTTGACGCTGCCCCTAGCGTCACCCAGTGAGCTGCTTTAACAGCTTAATCCAACTTAACCAGTTGGCGGTTTGTGCTCGCCTCTATTTCTCTCTGGCTACCGACTGCATCGGCTTACTCAACTAGCTCAGTTTGCCAGTTGAGTTCCTGAATACGCGCATCGAGATCGCGATAATTCTTCGCCAGCTCGTCAGCGCGCTTCTGAGTCTCGGCCACGTTAATAGTCGAGATGTACTTAACTTCCGAGCGCGTGAAGCGACCATGCATGATCGCAGCCGTCTGCGCCAGTTCGGCGTAAGCAGTCCGCTGAAGCGCAAGCACGTCACGCTCAGCCAGCGCATCCGAGACGGTTCCACGTCCGGCAAAAGCGGTCGCGGAGTTTGTTCTGTTGATGCGCTTGATCAGATCAAGCAGCTCTGCCGAAACGCGTTCCAGTTCAGCGATCAGCTCTTGCGGTGTTTCCGCCGGCGCATCGCCTTCCTGGACCTTTGCGTTTACAAGCAATCTCGACTTCAGTTGCGCGATTCTCTTTTGGCAATCAGCGCGTAGAATCAGTGCTTCTGCTAGCTTCATTTTCGTTACCTCCTAAAGAATCAGCCTTACATCGTCATAAGGCCGAGCAAATACCTGTACTTCATCTTCGTAATGAACGTATCCAGTCCTTGGTGACTTGACCGTCCAAATCAAAACGTCATTCCTTTCAAGAATCGCAACTAACTCCCACGCCCGCTCAAGATGTTCGCGCGCGGTTGGCTTGAACCAGCAAATAGCCTGTTCATAGCGCCGCTCGCGTGGCAGATGATCGAATGGCGACGGCATATGAACATTGAACCAGTCTTTCAATTCTGTGAGAGCGTCGAATTCGTAATCAGGCAGGCCATCAGACCATCGCAGTTGCGACGCAGCACAAAACAGGCCCGCCGAAACGTGCGAGCGCTCATCAATCTCAGCGCCTACAAAACGAATGAACATGAGTTCAATGTCCACGCCTTCTTTAACCTTCATCGAATCAATCGAAGTACCCTGTTGCGTTTGGAAAAAAGAAATTGGCTGCGGGAGAAGGAGTCGAACCTTCATCTTCGAGTTCAAAGCCCGATGTGTTGCCGGTTACACCATCCCGCAAAATGAGTTTCAGGTTCCATGTTTCAAGTTTCAGGTTTGTTAAGTTCAACTATTTCCAAACTTGAAACTCGAAACCTAATTTTTGTCGCGGTGGAAGGAATTGAACCGACATCGCTCGATTATCAATCGAGTGCTCTGGCCGTTGAGCTACACCGCGAAGTGGTTGACCCGACGGGGCTCAAACCCGCACCTCACGG
>Ga0070698_100004577_pt1 | contig 15185 bp, 13 predicted proteins | sample KBSK1502metaG_FD_65477 | JGI IMG/M metagenome (GOLD analysis project Ga0070698, IMG submission 65477) | Corn, switchgrass and miscanthus rhizosphere microbial communities from Kellogg Biological Station, Michigan, USA - KBS K1-50-2 metaG | ecosystem: Host-associated > Plants > Roots >...
GCCGCCGGTACAGATGAAAACCTTCTGCCGCGGATTCTAGAATGTGTCGAGGCCTACGCCACAGTCGGCGAGATCAGCAACACGTTGCGTGGCGTCTGGGGCGAGTATCGCGAAACGTTCTCTGTGTAACCTCTGTGTTCTCTGTGTCTCTGTGGTTTTTAGTAACCCGAGAAACAAACAACCACAGAGACACAGAGAACACAGAGGTTGCACAGAGAGAAATCCATGAACAGAAGAACCTTTAGCAAGTCGATAGCCGTAGCAGTTTCAACCATCGGCCTGCATGGCGTCTCGTCGTTTGCGCTCAAACCAGCGCCGCAGTTTTCCATTACGATGGACGACTTCCACTGGAACAATCCGGTGAAACTAACAGCATGGGAGCGCAATCGGTCGATTCTTGATGCGCTGAAAGCTAACTCAATAAAAGGTGCACTCTTCGTAGTCGGTCGCAACATCGAAAGCGGGGAAGGAAAGCAACTTCTTTCGTCATGGGACAGTGCCGGGCACCTGATCGGTAATCACACTTATTCACATCGCAATTACAACGCTGCTCAAACACGTATCGACGAGTATCAGCAGGACATTCTTCGTGCTGAAGCGCTACTCAAAGATTTTCCGAGTTTTCAAAAATACTTTCGGTTTCCGATGTTGAAGGAAGGCGACACCGCCGCCAGAAGATCCGTTTTACTCCAGCGATGCTAGACGGAAAGAGTGTCAGTATGTATATGATGCTGGAATACAACGTTGTCTCTATGTAATGACTCACCTGCTGGAAGTTCGAAATCTTCAGACGCATTTCCCGACTCGCGCCGGATTGGTGCGCGCGGTTGATGGTGTCAGTTTTCATCTCGATCGCGGCGAGCTCCTGGGGTTGGTTGGTGAATCGGGTTGCGGCAAATCGATGACGGCGCTTTCCGTCATGCGTTTGATCGCGCCACCGGGCAAGATCGTCAACGGCGAAATACTCTTCGACGGCAAAGACCTGCTCAAACTTTCAGACTCGCAAATGCGCGAGATGCGCGGCGACGATATCGCCATGATCTTTCAGGATCCGATGACGTCGCTCAATCCTGTCTTTACAGTTGGCGAACAGATTGCCGAAGCGCTGCGCCTGCATCGTAAACTCTCACGCAGCGATGCACGCAAGGCTACCATCGAGGCGATGCGTGAAGTTGCGATTCCCGATCCGGGGCGTCGCGTCGACGATTATCCGCATCAACTCTCGGGCGGCATGCGACAGCGCGTGATGATCGCGATGGCGCTCGCGTGCAATCCGAAGCTGCTGATTGCCGACGAACCCACGACGGCGCTCGACGTCACGATTCAGGCACAAATACTCGAGCTGCTCGACGACTTGAGAAAGCAGCGCGAATTGGCTGTGCTCTTGATCACGCACGATCTCGGCGTGGTTGCCGAAGTCGCCGATCGTGTCGCAGTGATGTACACAGGACGAATCGTCGAAGAGTCGCCGGTGGATGAATTGTTTGCGCGACCGAAGCATCCGTACACGGAAGGCTTGCTGCGTTCTGTTCCGAAACTTACCAGCGCGGAGCTGACGAAGAACGAGCGGCTCGAAACGATTGAAGGCGTGGTACCGAGGCCGACCGATTTGCCGCCCGGTTGTCACTTCGCGCCGCGCTGTCGCTATCATATGCCTCGTTGCACTGCTGAAGAGATTCCGCTTTATCAGCTCGAAGGAAACGTCGAAGTTCGTTGTGTGCTTTACGATCTTGCCGCGGCGGTAGCAGCCGATCATGAAGGTGTTCATGAGCGCCCGAATTGAAACAAACAACCGGCCGAACCGGCCCCCGCAAACAACAGACGCGCGCGACACGCTCGTCAGTGTTCGTGGTTTGGTAAAACACTTTCCGGTTGAAGGTTCTGACGACGTGGTGCGCGCTGTCGATGGCGTGTCGTTCGAGATCTTTGCCGGGGAGACACTCGGACTCGTCGGCGAATCGGGTTGTGGTAAGTCCACAGTGGGACGTTGTCTGTTGCGTTTGATTGAACCCACAGCGGGCTCTGTCAACTTTCAGGGACGCGACATTCTTTCACTCGACAGGAAAGCGCTGCGTGAAATCAGGCGTGAGATGCAGATCATTTTTCAGGATCCCTATGCGTCGTTGAATCCACGCATGAAGATCGGCGACATCGTCGGCGAGCCGCTGGTGATTCACAATCAGGGCCAAAAGAGCGAGCGGCGCGATCGAGTAGCCGGACTGTTGAAACGCGTCGGCCTCGATCCTGATTACATGAATCGTTACGCGCACGAGTTCTCGGGCGGGCAACGGCAGCGAATCGGCGTGGCGAGATCGCTGGCACTCAATCCGAAGTTGATCGTTGCAGATGAACCGGTGTCGGCGCTGGATGTGTCTGTGCAGGCGCAGGTAGTTAACCTGCTACAGGAGCTTCAGGAAGAGTTCAAGCTAACTTACTTGTTCATCTCGCATGGCCTCGCAGTTGTTGAGCATATTTCGACGCGGGTGGCGGTGATGTACCTGGGCCGTATTGTCGAGATCGCGGGAGCTGCTGATCTCTACGCACAGCCACTTCATCCGTACACGCAGGCATTGCTCTCGGCGATCCCGATTCCCGATCCGAAACAAAAGCGCAAACGGATCATCTTGCAGGGCGATGTGCCGACGCCGATCAATCCGCCGTCAGGTTGTCGCTTTCGAACGCGCTGTCCGATCGCGATCGAAGAGTGTGCGCATATCGATCCCGAGTTGCGTGAAGTGTCGCCGGGCCACGAGGTCGCGTGTATCCGCGTCCCCGGCTGGGGCCACAAAGAGTAGCCACAAAAAGCACATCTGTGCCTTTTGTGTAATGAAACCTTGAGCTTTTGTAGGCCGTATTTGCACAAGTCAATTCACATGTCTTCCCACAGGAGATTGCGCCGATGAGTACACCGAACGAGAGTTTTCAAACGCCGCCGCCACTGAGTACGTCTGCGTCTGGCGAGCCGGAAATGTCCACCGCGGAAACGTTGACCGGCATATTTTTTGAGCCGTCAAGAACATTTGAATCCCTGCGCGCAAGGCCGCGCTTTCTCGTGGCTGGTCTTATTCTGTTGGCGTTGGCCTGCTTGGTAACCTTTGTCTTGTACACGAGAGTTGATATGGGCCAGTTTATTCGCGAAAAGATAGAGCGCTCGCCCAACGCGGCCCAAATCGACGAAACGCAGAAGGAAATGCAAGTCAAGGTGGGGAAAACGCTCGGTGCGCTAGTTATTCCGTTGTCAGTGCCGATAGCGCTTGCTGCCGGCGCGGCGCTGTACCTATTAGGTGTGATGGTGTTCGGCGGATCGATTACTTACAAGAAGTCGCTATCGGTATGGGCTTATTCGTGGTTGCCGCCGTCGGTTTTGGGAGCGTTCATGGCGCTTTTGGTTCTATTCTTGAAGTCGCCCGAGTCTATCGTTCCTGAACGTATGGTAGCGACCAATCCCGGAGCTCTTTTTGGTGAGGAGTCGTCGCGAGTATTGGTGGCCTTTTTGAGTCAATTTGATCTTCTCAGGTTTTACGGACTCTTTCTGGCGGCGTTAGGGCTTCGAAAAATAGCAAAGCTTTCGTCGGGCCAGGCATGGGGAGTGGTGCTAGGCCTATGGTTTATTGGGCTGCTAATCGCGGTAGGCTCTGCAGCGCTTTTCGGGCGTTAACCATACTAAACTGATTCTATTCGTACCTGAGTGACTCGATGGGATCGAGTCGGGCTGCTTTCCATGCGGGCCAGAGGCCGAAGATGAGGCCGATGCCGACGCTCGCCAGAAAACCACCAATGGGCGCCCAGATCGGTACGTAGGATGGCAGCAACAAGCGCAGCAAGAGTGTCAGTCCCCAGCCAATCGAGAGACCGATAATTCCACCGAGGCCCGTCAGCGTCGCGGCTTCAATCAAAAACTGCCACAGGATGTCGCTCCTCTTTGCGCCGATCGCTTTACGCACGCCAATCTCGCGTGTGCGCTCGGTTACTGACACCAGCATGATGTTCATCACGCCAATACCACCAACCATCAGGCCGACTGACGAAATCGCCACCATCGCGATTGCCAGTCCGGCAGTGATCGAGCGGAAGTTATCGAGGATACTTTCCGAGGTCTCCATGCCGAAGTTGTCATCTCCGGAAAACGGCACCTGGCGACGCACGCGCAGCATGTCGCTTACCTGATCCTTCGCTTCTTCCATCATCCCCGGACGTCCGACCGCGAGGATGTAGATGTCGTCGGCATTTGGTTTGAGCTTCTGCGCAACAGTGAACGGCACGTAGATCACGTTGTTCTGATCGTCACTGCCGCCGCCAATCAGAAACTGTTCTCGTTTTTGCAGCACACCGACAACACGAAACTCCTGTGGGCCGATCTTGATCGTTTGCCCAACCGGCGAGCCGATCTTGAAGAAGTCGTCAGCCACTTTCGAACCAACGACACACACTTCCTGGTTGGTTTCGTTTTCAGTTTGCGTGAAGAAGCGACCCTCTGAGATCACCTGGGTTCCGGCTTTTTCAAACTCTGGCAGCGTACCCTGAAGTGCAACCTGCGCCGACGTCTTGCCGCCGCCAGACACCATCAGTTTGCCGCCAAACCAGTTGTTGGTGATGTCGAGGAAGGGAACTGACAGTTCCACTGCCGGCAGAGCCTGTAGCGCGACCGCGTCGTCGTAAGTCAGCTCTTTGCGCATTCGCTCTTCGCGAGACATGCGGCCAATATGAATGCCCGGATTGTATTTGCTGATGTAGATCGAACGGGTACCGAACGACTCAACCTCGCGCTTCACCGACACGTCGATGCCGCTGATGATTGAAGCTATCAGCATCACGGTGATGATGCCGATGACGACGCCGACCACCGTCAAAAACGAGCGCAGCTTGTTGCCGAGCAGGGTCGCGAGGGCCATCTTGAGGTTTTCATAAATGTCGCTTCTCAGGATTTTCATATAGCACCTCTTAGTCTGCTCTTAAAGCCTCAATCGGATCCAGTCGCGCCGCTCTCCACGCGGGAAATAGTCCGGACGCCACCCCGGCAATTCCTGAAGCTGCAAGGGCGCCGGCAATTGCCCAGATCGACAAATAGGTAGGGAAGATCAACTGGGTTACGATCAGGCCCACAAGCCAGGCGAGAAAAATTCCCACCGCGCCGCCGATAGTCGCCATAGTTACGGCTTCGACCAGAAACTGTTTCAGGATATCGACCTGTCGTGCTCCTAAAGATTTTCTGATGCCGATTTCTTTTGTGCGTTCAGTCACCGAAACCAGCATGATGTTCATGATCACGATCGCGCCGACTACGAGAGCAATAAGCGGGACGAAAATCGCGACGATAAAGATGGATCCAAACAATCGATCGCGCAGACCCGTGATTGCATCGGGCGTAACGATGCCAAAGTTATCTTTTTCAGTTGGTCCGAGTTTGCGTCTGGCGCGCATCAGAAACCGCGACTCCTCGACAGCGTCGTTGAAGCCTTCATCCGTTTTTGAGGTCGCAATGAAATAGAGCGAGCGTTGTCTGATCAGTCCACCGTAGTTGATCGCGTATGTCTTGAGAGGAAGGATGATGAAAGTGTCCTGCGGAATACCGAAGACTGTTCCCTTCGCCACCTCCACACCGATGATTCGGTAAGGCAAACCGCGCACAGTAATCTCAGAGCCCACCGCATTTCCAGCCGGAAACAATTTTGTCGCGATATCGGAACCAACGTAAGCGACACGCGCTGCACCCTCATCCTCGGGCTCGGCAACGAAGCGTCCTTCGGCAACGTCACGATTCTCGATGTCGACACAGTTTGCAGTGGCGCCTGAAACCATCACATCTTCGAGCACCTCGTCACCGCGCTTTACTTCGACCGGAGTCCCACGCGCTCGAGCGCCGATCTTACCCGCGAGCGTCGCACGCTCTTTCAGGTAAGCGTAGTCTTCCAGCGTCAGCTCTTTGTTGCGTCGCTGAGCGGCGGCGATGGTATCGGTGTCTTTGAAGTCTTCGAGCGGATTGAAGCGCTGGACCGTAAACGATTTCGCGCCGATGCCGGCGATCTTCTCGTCGACGTAACGATTGAAGCCTGCGATCAGTGAGACGACCACCACAAATGCAGTGACGCCCACGATCATGCCGAGCAGCGTGAGGGCCGAGCGAAGCTTGTGCGCCCAGATCGCTGCCACAGCAAGTTTAAGAGTTTCGATGAATTTCACAGCGTTACTACGGGAAAGCCACAAAGATGGTTGCATTAAGCCGCAAAACGGCCACGAAAGTAAAGTAGCCACAAAAAGGCACAAAAAGCACAAAACGATTTTTTGAATTGAGGTTGTTCAGTCCCTTGGACAAGTCCCTGCGTGCCCAAAATCTGAATAGCTGTTTTTGTGCTTTTTGTGCCTTTTTGTGGCTATTCCCAGCGGAGGGCGTCGATGGGATTCAGGCGGGCGGCTTTCCAGGCGGGCCAGAGGCCGAAGATGATTCCGACTGCCGCTGAGATACCCACGCCGACGCCGATGGCCCACAAGGGGACGTAGGCGGGTAACGGCGAGTATTTGTTCATCAACAGACTAGCAATCTCGCCGACCGCAAGTCCTGCAAGACCTCCGATCGCCGTCAACACCACTGCTTCGATCAGGAATTGTGAAAGAATGTTAAGCCTCGTGGCGCCGACGGCTTTGCGCACACCTATCTCCTTGGTGCGCTCAGTCACGGACACAAGCATGATATTCATCACTCCGATCCCGCCAATCATCAGCGCCACAAACGAGATCGACGTCAGCACGAGCGCGGTGGCTCCGGTTAACTGGTTGTAGACGTCGAGTAATGAATCCTGCGAAGAGATGCCGAAGTTATTAGGCGCTCCCGATGGCACGCGACGCCTGCGCCGCAGTATGTCTGTGATCTCGTCAATCGCAGGCTTCACAAAAGCACGCGAACGCGGTCGCACGATCACGAAGAACACGACTTCAGGAAACGGGCGATCGGGATAGTACTTGTCGAACGTGGTGATCGGAACAAAGATCGAGTTGTCGCGCGACTGGCCGAAGAAGTTGCCGAGCGGCTCCATCACGCCCACGATGCGAAACGGATTGCCGTTGATTCTCACTTCCTTATCGAGTGGATCTTCATACGGAAACAGCGCCTGCTTCACGTCAACGCCGATGATCACGATGTTGGACCGGTCCTGCATGTCGATCTCGTTGACGAAGCGACCGCTCGCGACGTACTGCGTTTGCACAAACTCGTAATAAGGTGTGACGCCGAAGAGAATCGGTGTGTCGGTCTGCTTGTCCTGATATCTAATCGTGGACGCGATCATACGATGGATCGGCGAAACACCGACTATCGACGGCGCTTCCGTGCGCAATGCTTCCACGTCGTCCATCGTCAGATCTTTGCGATGGATCTCATCGGGACCAGGCGGCCGTCCGAAGCTGGGCTCAAACTTCGCGACGAAGATGGTGTTGGAACCGAGCGACTCGATTTGATCTGCGAACGCTTTATTCAGTCCCTGGATGATCGACACCATAAAGATCACGGTGACGACGCCGACGCTGACGCCGAGAATCGTCAACGTCGAGCGCAGCTTGTTTGCGCGCAACGTGTCGAGCGCCATAAAAGCCGATTCTTTAATGTCGTCCAGTCGCATGAATCTTATTCAGCCCTCAGCGCTTCGATCGGATCCAGTTTCGCGGCGCGATATGCCGGCCACAGCCCGCTCACGATTCCCACCACCGAAGAAACGCCAACACCCAAAACTGCCGAAGCAACACTCACCAGCAACGGAAATCCAATCAGTGCTGAGATGATATACGCCAATCCAAAACCGGTTCCAACACCAATCGCGCCGCCGATCGCAGTTACGGTCACCGCCTCGATCAAAAACTGAGTGAGAATATCTTTGCGTCGCGCGCCGATTGCTTTGCGAATGCCAATCTCTTTTGTCCGCTCCGTCACCGACACCAGCATGATGTTCATCACTACGATTCCGCCGACCACGAGCGAGATCGCCGCCACGCCGATCGTGACAATGTAGATGTTCGAAGTCGCGGAGCCGTAGAGATTCAGAAACACGTCCTGTGTTTCGAGAGCGAAGCCTTCGTCGTCAGGGTCGCCGTTCAGGTGGCCGCGGCGGTTTTGCATCACTGTTCGTACCTGATCTTCCGCGGCTTCGAGCTGCTCGGCCGTGTGCACCTGGATGAACACAACGAGCGAGCGTCTGGCGCCGTACGCCTTCTGGTAAGTCGAGTAAGGAATATAGACGACGTTATCGCGCGAAAAGCCGAAGATCGATCCGAGAGGCTCAAGCACGCCGAGAACGACGTATGGCTTGCCGTCGATGCGAATCTCCTGTCCGATCGCGCGGTCCGCGGGCGCATCGTTGAACAGGTTCTTCAGCATGTCCGGGCCAATGACGCAGATCTCGCGACCTGAAGCGCCTTCGCTCTCGGTCCAGATACGCCCGACATTGATCGACACGCCGTCGATATCAAACATCGTGATCGGATCGACACCGCGAATCCGCACGTTCTCTGCTTTCTGATCGGCGTACTTGACGGTCTCAACCGCATTCGCAGCCATCCCGACACGCCAGCACGCCGTACACAGTCGCCCAATCGCCTCCGCATCTTCATGTGTCACGTCTTTACGGCGATTGGATTTGATGAACTCCTCGCGCGACTTGATGATCTGCGGATTCTTCGAAATCGTGAAGACGGTGGAACCCTGTGAAGAGAAGGTTTGCGCGACTGTTTGATCGAGGCCCTTGATGATGGTGACGACGGCGATGACCGCAGTCACGCCGACGACAATTCCCATCAGCGTCAACGCCGTACGCAGTTTGTTAGCGCGAAGACTGGCGGTGGCAACGCGAAATGCTTCCCAAATCGCCGCGAGACGAAAAAGCGAGAGAGATTTTTTGCCACGAAGAAGCACAGAAAACACAAAACAAAAGGGCTGTTATTGCTAATTTCTTTTGTACATTTTGTGCTTCTTTGTGGCTACCTGATTCGTTCGTCTTTCTCGATCAGGCCGTCGCGAATCGAGATAACGCGGTGAGCACGCGCGGCAATATCGTGTTCGTGCGTGACGACTATAATCGTGTTGCCTTCAGAGTGCAGCCGTTCGAAGAGATCCATGATTTCTGCGCTGGTGTGTGAGTCAAGCGCACCGGTCGGTTCGTCAGCCAGCAGAATTGACGGGTGATTCACGAGTGCGCGAGCAATGGCAACACGCTGACGCTGACCGCCTGAGAGCTCATTCGGTTTGTGCGTCATGCGCTCTGTCAGATCGACGGAGTGCAACGCCTGCTTCGCCATTTCATGTCGCTGCGAGGCGCCGACGCCGCCGTAGATCAACGGCAGCTCGACATTGTGAAGCGCGGTTGCGCGTGCGAGAAGATTGAAGGTCTGAAAAACGAATCCCACTTCCTGATTGCGAATCCGGGCAAGCTCGTCGTCGTCCATTTCAGAGACGTTCTTGCCGTTCAGCCAGTATTCGCCCTGACTTGCCGTATCGAGGCAGCCGATCAAGTTCATCAGCGTCGATTTGCCGGAGCCTGATGGACCAATGATCGCGATGTACTCGCCACGCGGAATGTCAAACGAGACGCCGTGCAGCGCGTGCACTTTCTCAGTTCCCATCTGGTAAGTCTTCCAGATGTTGCGCATCGAGATCAGCATCTTCGGGTTATGCCCGTTGACCTCGGTGCGCGGCGTGATGACACTTTCCGGGGGAGTAATCGTAAGCGTAGCGTCACTCATCTAGCTGGCCTCGTTTCCGTTTGCGTTACCTGGTTTCTTGGTTTGACGTTTGATGGTCATGCCGTCCTTCAACGTCTTCAAAACCCGACTTGGCCCACGCACAATCTCCATCTTCTCATGGACACCACTGGTAACTTCGATATCAGCCTCACCGGTGATGCCGGTAGTCACTTCGATAAATCTGACTTTATTGCCTTCGACGATGAAAACACCCTTCTGTGCTTTCGGCTTCTCACCACTGGGCGATGCGGCGGGAACGCTACCCGCAACGGTCGCTGACGGTGAAGCACTTGGGTTCGCTGCTTTCTCGACGATTGCTTCAAGCGGCACGGCTAGCACGTTGTTCTTCGTGTCAGTCGTGATCGTGGCCGTCGAGCTCATGCCGGGACGGAGTGCGTTATGAGTGTCTTCCGATAATCCCTGAAGCTCGAGCGTGACTTTGAACTCTTTCGCTTCCTGAACGTTGACACGATTCGATAGACCGCCCGTCGTGTCAGACCTCGAGATTGCCAACGGATTCTTTTGCGTCACGACTGCTTTGATCTCTTTGTCGCCGAGAGCGTCGACTTTGACTTTGGCTTCCTGGCCCACTTTGACGTTGTTGATTTCAGTTTCGTCGACGTTGACTTCAACGTTGATCTGCGACATATCCGCGATCGTCATCAACGGCGTTGTCGATAGACCGGCGACTGCGAACTCACCGACGCGGGTCGGAATATCGGCGACGACACCGTTCAATGGCGATATCTGTGTTGCCTTCGAGCGCTGGCTCTGCTGACCACGAAGCATAGCTGATTGCTGGCTGGCTCGCATTTCTGACGACTTGATGCTCGTCTGTGCGTCCTTCACGGCAATGCGTTGTTGATTGGCGCGTTCGTTGGCTTCTTTGACGGCAATGTTTTGCGCTTCCAAGTTGGCCTTAGCGGTTTCAAGTGCGATCTTTGCGGTTTCAAAACGGTCGCGAGCAGTGTCGTACTCGAGCCGCGAGGAAACGCCGGCTTCGATCAGCTCGGTGTAGCGCTTGAGCTCGCGCTGCGCCGTGTTGAGCTCCACCTGAGCGCGGTCAACACTGGTCTTCAACGCGACAACCTGTTGCCGTGCCGCCGCGACCGATGCCTCAGCGACGACGAGCGCCTGCTGGGCAGAACTCACCGCGTTGCGGGCGTTTTGTACGTCGTTAATGGATGCCTGGGTGGCGGCCCACTGTGCTTCCTGATTTGACTGTAATTGGGTCGGGTCGACTCGAACCAGCGGCTTACCCTTGGTGACCATGTCGCCGGCAGTGACGTAGATTTCCTCGATGCGGCCGGGGACCTCACTGGTCAGTTTGATGTAGCGAATCGGTCGCACTTCGCCTGACGCGGTCACGGTTTGCTTCAATTCGGGGCGGGATTGCAGCGTAACTGTAACTACTTCGGGCTCTTCCTTGCGGGTGGCTATTACGCTGACGACGACCACAATAGCGAGCACTGCTGCCACCACGGCGCCAATAATGATCTTCTTTTTCCGACTCAATGCCATTCTGGGATTTCCTTTGATCAGGGGCCTTAAATTCCGAAGTAGCTTCTACGTGGAAACTTAGCAAACAGTTTCATCTTAGAGCAAACCGCTCCGAAGCCATACTCCAAACGCTAAACCTCGCGGTTTATTAACAGTTATGAGCCACCAGCAGCAGAAAAAGTTTGCCGGCTGATTTACCTTCGTTCTGTGCATTCTGCGCCTTTTTGTGGCTAACTATGATGCAATGGCGCGGCAAGAGCGTTTCGCGCTAAAATGATTTGCTTTTTGACTGTTATGATTACGTGCGACAGGTGCAAAACTGAAAATCTCGACGGCTCGCAATACTGCGACGAATGTGGTGCGCCGTTGAGACCAAACGGGCGTTCGAGTCCGGCGCCGCCGCCCAGAACAGCACACGGAAACAACGGCAACCATGCTCCGTCGCCAGGAGCTCCTGAATTCGCTGGCGGGCGCGTCTCCGCCGGCCTGAGTTTCTCAGCCGTACGCTCAACTGCCAAACCACATGCCCGTCTTGTTATCGAGAAGGGCCGCTCGACCGGAAAGCAGTTTATGTTGAGTGATGTGGAGTCTCAAATCGGACGTTGGGATGCCGATGGTGGTATCTTCCCCGACGTCGATCTGGATACCGACGATCCGGAAGCCAAGGTTTCCCGTCGCCACGCGCGTATCATGCTGAGCAACGGCCAGTATTTTGTCGAGGATCTCGGTTCTACCAACGGTACGTTTATCAATCGCGGCAAGAGGTTACCCCCGGGACAACGTCAGGCTCTCTGTGATGGGGATGAAATCATCGTTGGCAAAACATTTCTCCGCTTCCACATTATGAAGTAATGCCTGCTCTGTTTGTTTGATCAGGAGTCGCGTTCAATTTAGGCTGGTACTCGTTAACAAAATGGCTGAGTGTAGTTCATGTGGCGCGCACATATCGCCCGGTGAGCACTTCTGCGGCAATTGCGGAGCGCAATTAGATCTGAGCTCGTCGGAGCTGCGGACTGTCTCTGCGTCCCTCGACGACGAGCAGGAACTGCCCGCACGCGAAGGCCGCGAATGGGCCACCACGCTCGATCCGGAAGAGGCCCCAGCTCTGCCTGAAGAATCCATCCATGAAACTGCTTCGTCAGACGGAGCAGCCGTAGCAGAGGCGCGTGAGTCATCCGGCAGCCTCGAGACAACTTACGTCGCGCCGGATAGTATTGAATCTTCCGCGCCGATATCTTCCAACTCACTTGGTGGTTCATTCACGGATAACGTCGAGGCTCCCGGAACTTCAACGCCGAAAGAAAGCACAACCGGCGGACATCGTCCAACAGTAAAACAGCTCGCAACGAACACGGTCCTGAACGGTCGGTATGAGATCGTTCGTCGCATCGGCGGCGGCGGTATGGGCGCCGTTTATCTCGCCAAGGATCGCAATCTCGGCGACGCGCCACGCGCAGTCAAGGAGATGGTCGAGTCGCACCTCGATCCGACGCAGCATGAAAAAGCAATTGGCGACTTCAAACGCGAGTCACTGTTGTTGACGGCGCTCGAACATCCGTGCATCCCAACTATCTACGACTACTTCTACGACGATGCGCTGAGTCGCTTCTATCTCGTCATGAAGTACATCTCCGGCGGCGATCTGGCGTCTCGAATGCGAGCGGCCATCGGCGGCCGAATCGACGAAAAGACGGTTACAGATTGGGGCATGCAAGTCGCCGACGTGCTCGACTATCTGCACTCGCGACCGAAGCCGATCATCTACCGCGATCTCAAACCCGCGAATTTAATGATCGACGGCAACACCGGCCGCGTGATGCTGATCGACTTCGGCATTGCACGCTGGGTGTCGCAGCAGGAGAAGGGTGTCACTGCCGTCGGAACGATGGGGTACGCACCGCCTGAACTGTTCAGCGGACGCGTGCAGCCGGCGTCGGACGTCTACAGTCTTGGGGCCACGATGTTTCACCTGTTGACCGGGTCCGACCCGCAGGACAATCCGCTTCTGATCTTCGACTTCTCGAAGAACCCGAGACCGCGCCAGATCGCGCCGTCGATCTCGACCGAGATGGAACAGATCCTGATGCGGACGGTCGAGTACAAGCCGGACGATCGATATCGAACTGCGGGAGAGTTGCGCAATCATCTCGCGATTCACCTCGAGAACCTGATTCACGGGAAAGTCAGTTACGGAATGCCCGCGCCTGCGCTCGGCAACGAGACGGTCCAGGTGCAGACGGTCTACTGTGGATTCTGCGGCGGTCGTATTGCCGCTGACGATGTATTTTGCGCTCATTGCGGCGCGCGACAACCGCTCGCCGGTGTCGGCTCGAGTGCGATGTTGCACGCCGTTAGACCGACTGCGAAACTCGTGGTTGCCGGAACCACTGAGCTCGACGCCTCGTTCATTCTCCAGAAAGATAGTAACTTGTTGGGTCGTACCGATCCGCATTCAAACATCTTTCCCGAGATAGATCTTTCGCGGTTCGATCCGGAAACGAAGGTTTCGCGACGACACGCGCGCATCTGGCTCGAAGGAGAAACATTTCTGGTAGAAGATCTCGGCTCGGTGAACGGCACCGTGATTAACGACTCAGTGCGGCTTGCCCCCCGGCAACCTCGCGTACTCGACAGTGGCGATAAGCTGCGAGTGGGCGAAACAACTTTGCATTTTCTAGTTGGTTAACAAATAGGTCCTATAGGACCTGTAGGACTTATTGTTTTATCGATGACTGTAGCCCAAGGTTTGCCGCACTCCCAGGCAAGAAGCCGCGCCGCCAGGCACGGAGGTAAACGCCTCAGAGCCCCTTTCCCTCTCCGTTGTGGCGCTCTGCTAATCGACTATATCGCTCTCCTTTCCCTGGTAGTGCTAGGCACTTTGGTCGCGCGGATGCTCGGCGGAGGCGGACGTGCAGCGGGTAGTTCTGCCGAAACAGCCGGACTAATGCTCGCGATTCTGCTGGCTCTTTTGAATTTGGTTGTGCTTCCTGGTCTAACCGGACTGACTCTCGGAAAGTGGGCGACCGGACTGCGCATCGAACGATCTAACGGCGGCAACGTCGGCATCGGGCGCGCGGCGTTGCGTCACTTCATTGGTTATCCGCTCTCATTCGCACTACTTGGACTCGGTTTCTTAATCGCTGCGGTGTCCGTGCATGGTAGAGGTTTGCACGATATGATAGCCGGCACCGTTGTTGTTCGTGAGGGTTCGATCTAGTTGATGCCACCGCTGCGCCGCCTAAACTTCTTTTAAAAATGTCAGAGCTAATAGTTAAATACCCCGACCGCGCCCCCGACCATTTTCCACTCGGCCGGCTTCGTATAACTATCGGCCGTTCCGCTCGGAACGATCTCTGTATTCCGGATCCGTTTGCCTCTCGCGTTCACGCCGAAGTGCGTCGCGAAGGTGACGAGTACGTGCTTCAGGATCTTGGTTCTGCAAATGGAACGCTTTACAACGGCGCCACTGTCGAAGGTGTGATCCATTTGACGCCTGGTGGTCGCATTCAGATCGGTGAAACGGAAATCGTCTTTGACGACGGTACGTTCAATTCCGGTTTGGGCGCGACGATGATCACCGACAACTCGTCCGAAACGCTTCCGGAAGCAACAATCGCACTCGCCTCCGGCGATCGGACCACGTCCGGTTTGCTCGAAGCGATCGAAGGCGCACGCACGCAACCCGAAGAGATTGCAACCACCGTAACGCCAAAGACGAAGCAGGGCGACTTGCTCGCGCTGATCAGCAAGGTGGGAATCACACTCCTCTCGTCGGCGACGCTGAACGAAACACTCGAACAGATTGTCTCACTCGTATTTGAATCGGTGCCTGCGGATCGCTGTCTGATCATGATGCGCGACGAGGGCAGTGAAGATTTGCGAGTGGCGGTTGCGCGACTGCGAGATCGCGTCGGTGAAGTGGGCGAGATTCGCGTCAGTCGCAACGTGCTCGACGAAGT
>Ga0070698_100004578_pt1 | contig 15181 bp, 12 predicted proteins | sample KBSK1502metaG_FD_65477 | JGI IMG/M metagenome (GOLD analysis project Ga0070698, IMG submission 65477) | Corn, switchgrass and miscanthus rhizosphere microbial communities from Kellogg Biological Station, Michigan, USA - KBS K1-50-2 metaG | ecosystem: Host-associated > Plants > Roots >...
CTGTTTGCCGGCGGGCTTTGCCTGCCTAGCGGATCCAGCCTCACTGACCCTGAGCTTGATCGTGTCTGCGCGATCGTCTTAGCCACGCAACAGTAACCGTAGGACAAGATTTATGGATCGATCCATCATTCGATGGATTCTGAAATTCACGCCACAGAACGGCGCCGGTCGCGCGGCCCTGTTGGCGCTGATTTACGTCGCCACGGTCACTCTGTGCTTCTGGGCAGCGTACCAAATACGGTTCGATTTCGACGTGCCGCCAACCTTCCAATCGTCCTTTGCTCTCCTCTTGCTCGCGGCCGTGAGCGCAAAGCTGGTGGGCTTGCTCGCGTTTCACCAGTTCGACGGACTGCTGACCTATTTTGGAAAGCCCGACCTCAAACGTCTGGTCTTCGCGTGCATGATTGGATCACTGCCCCTCGCCTGCTTGTCTGTCCTTTCGGCCTTTGTCTCCGCTCCGCCACGCGGGGTCGTTCTCATTGATTTCGTTCTCTGCATTATGGCTCTTTCGATGCTGCGCTTCAGTTTCGGGTACGTGCGCTTGCTTGCTTTCTGGCCGCAGCAAACATCCCGGACCAAACCGCGCCGGGTGGGAATTGTCGGAGCCGGGGAAGCGGGGGCAGAGCTGGTGAGGCATATGATGGACGAGCCATCGCTCGAACTCCAGCCAGTAGCATTTTTTGACGATAATAGCCGACGTCACTCCAGCATGCACGGAATTCCGGTAATCGGAAAACCGGAACGAATTCTGGAGTGCAAAGCAAATCTCCAGATCGAAGAGATTATCATCGCTATGCCGTCTGCTCCGGGTAAGCGCATTCGCCAGGTGGTGGAACTCGCGCACGCCGCCGGGCTGAAGTGCAAGACAGTGCCTTCGCTTGGCCAGCTCGCAACCGGTCAGGTAAGCATCAGCAATTTGCGGCCGGTCAAAATTGAGGATTTGCTAGGCCGCATTCCGATCCGAATAAAAACAAATGCGGTCCGTGATTTACTGAACGCTCGCACCGTGATGGTTACCGGGGCCGGCGGCAGTATCGGCAGCGAACTCTGTCGACAGATTCTTTCATTCAATCCCAGTACGCTGATTCTCGTCGAACGCTCGGAGCCGCATGTTTTTGCAATTGAACAGGAGCTACTCGCATCGCGCAATGGCACTTTGATCGTGCCGCTTCTCGGGGACATCACCAGTTCCGGACGGATGCGCTACCTATTTGATCGCTTCCAACCGCAAGTGATTTTCCACGCGGCTGCCCACAAACACGTACCGATGATGGAGCACCAGCCGGCCGAAGCAATTCGGAACAACATACTTGGAACCGCGCTGCTGGCTGACTTGGCCATCGAGCATGGCATTGACCGCTTCGTCTTCATTTCTACCGATAAAGCAGTTAATCCAAGCAGCGTGATGGGCGCAACGAAGCGATGCGCAGAGATTCACCTGCAGTCGCTCATGACTCGCTCGCACACAACGAAGTTTACCGCCGTCCGCTTTGGCAACGTGCTCGGCTCTTCCGGCAGCGTAGTCCCAACCTTCGCCAGGCAAATTGCCGCCGGCGGTCCGGTGACAGTAACGCACCCCCAAGTCTCGCGCTTTTTTATGACGATTCCCGAAGCGGTGACGCTGGTTTTGGAAGCCTTCGCGCTGGGAAAAGGAGGCGACATCTTCATGTTAGATATGGGAGAACCGATAAAAATTGTGGATCTGGCCACGCAGATGATCCGGTTGAGTGGTCTTAAGCCACACGAGGATATTGAGATTGTTTTCACTGGTCTCCGACCGGGCGAGAAGCTGGAGGAAGTGCTGAGTTATCGTCTCGAAAATGTCACGCAGACAGAACATCCGCAGATCTCGCGCCTGGTTTCGCCCGTGCAAGATTACAGCAACGTGCGGCCGCTCATTGATGAGCTGGCACTCGCCGCCGAGGATCACGGGCTTTCGGCGGATGAACTGAAGGAGTTACTGGTAAAGGCGGCGCCGGAGTACACGCCATTCGTTGCAAATAGGGTAGAGACATCGTGCAACGAGGTTCGCGGATTCATCAGTGAAGGGCAGGCAGAGATATTACCCGAACTAACCCGAGTGACTCCCTGACAGCGTTAACTCGGACATCAAGTTTTTACCCCACCAGAGCTGCTTGCGAGCGAGGCATGTCGCCAGCTGATTCGAGAGGCGACAGCAAAATTCGACCGCGTCGGTGATCAGTGGTGGGCCTATCCAGGTGGCAAGCGACACGCTGCTGCTAGCCGGCCATGAGCAGCCAATTTGTCTGGTGATATCCCCTTTGGATACGCAGCGGCATGCATCCTTATGAAACCCCCGACCGTATGCCCACAACTGGATGTCGTCAGGGCACGAGCGACCGCTATTGAATGTAGAACCAGCGCTTTTGGCCACGATACGCCTCCTCGCGGACTAGTGGTTCGCATCTCGCGAAGTGTACTTTTCATCGGCATCTTCGTTATCTACACCGGGGCGTTGCCTTTCTTCATTACGTTTTCTCTCGATTTGCTTTACGGCACCTACGTAGTTATTGGCGTGTGCGCGGTCGGCATCTTGTCTTTCGAGCGGGTGGCGAGAAGGAAACTCTTCTCGATTATCCCTTACCTCGTTTGGCTGTTAGTTTTCTACTGTCTCTGGGGCACGCTGGTTACAGTCGGGCAGTTGCCCGAGGACGAGGTGATTAAGACGTTCGTTAAAAACCTGATAGTCTTGACCGCCTTTGCGCTAGCTGTAATTGATCGGCGAGATCTCGCGAGGGCAGCGAAGTGGCTCCAAATCGGAGCTTTGTTCAATCTGGCCATCTGCCTTTGGGAAGTCTGGGATCCCCAAGTCATATTGACGCTGGCTGTCGGTCGCGATCCCGGAACGAACGCTTTTAACGTGCTCCGACCGGCGGGACTATGGCGCAACCCCGACGAAGCTGCTTTCGCCTTCATTTTCGCCTTCCTGATCTCTTACTGGGCGCGTCGCCCGCTGGCTTGGATCGGGCGAGTGGCCTGCCTCGTAGGAATATACCTTACCGCCTCTAGGACGGGCGCATACGTGCTTGCCTTGTGCGGCGCGGTGCACTTTGTACTCAAGTTGCGTTCGGGAGGCTTCTTTTTGCGATGGCTGAAATGGCTTTCCCTTGGGTCAGCTGCGGCGGCAGCCGCCGCGCTGGTGCTCACCGAGTCTTCCACCCTGCAGACTCTGAATGTTTCAAACCAGTGGCAGGTCAGGCGCATCTTCGATTTCGCAGAGAGCACTCGTCGAGGCGCCAACGAGCCGACTCGGCTCGAGATCGCGCAGGAAGCAATGGAGCGAATATCCGAAAGGCCCTGGACGGGCTATGGAATATTTAGCTTTCAACTTTTGGACACCCTTGCGATTGAACCTGCCGCCGTATCGATTGGTGCTCACAACGTGTTTCTGACGGTGTGGGGGGAAACAGGACTTCCGGGAATCATCACCTATTTGCTCCTTCTGGCTCTAGGGATGCACCGGATATTCCATCCGTGGATCGCGGCAAAGGAAGCGTCAGTCCTGCTTCTTATGTGGATCAGTTACTTAGTCATCGGGCTGACATGGCACAATCAGTTTACCGCATTCTCAGGGATGCTTTACGCAGCGCTGCTGTTCCATCTGCCCAACGTTGTACAGCGTTACTCTGAAGCGGCCCGGCGGTGAGCAAGATAATCGAGGAGACTGTTAGATGCTGACGCTACGCGTGCTTTTTCTGAGCGGGATCGTGGCTACCTCGTTGCTCCAGAGCCTGTGCAGCGACCAGCGCAAGCCGGACAGGATTACTGAAACCGGTACGCTGTTATGGCACGGCAAACCTTTTTTTCCAATCGGCATCTATAACGTCAACCACACCGCCGCAGAATACCGGACGCTTGCTGAAAATGGCTTCAACATGATCCAAGGCATGTTTCCGGGTAATCTCGATAAATTGATGCAGAGTCTTGATCTCGCTCTCACCCACGGCATCGCTGTTGATGTGCCATTGTACATCAGTGATAAAGTCCAGGAGAACCTAGCCAACTCGCTGGGCACAATCAAGGCTGTGGGGGACCATCCGGCGGTCCTCGGCTGGAAGATCCTCGACGAGCCGGATGCGAATTACCACACCCCGATTCGGGACGAAGTGCCCGATGCGTACCTAGCGCTCAAGGCAGCGCATCCAAAACAGCTATTCGAGCTAACGCTGTGCCAGGATGAGTCTATAGGATATTGGGCAAACTATTGTAACATTGTTCAGATCGATCGGTACCCCGTGCCGTCCAGGCCGCTTACAGACGTTTATGACTTCTGTCGAAATGCAAAAGCCGCGATGGCCTCCTGGCAGACCCTGATTTTTGTTGTCCAGTGCGGCTGGACCCCCGATCTCAAAACCCAGCCGACTTTCGCGCAGGCGCGTGCGATGGTTTATCTCGCGCTGATCGCCGGCGCCAAAGGTATCTCGTGGTATTCAAGGCAGGAGCAGGACCCAGGAGGCAAGCTCGTGTGGGATCTGACGACTAGTCCGCTCTGGCCGCGCTTGAAAGAGATTAATTCAGAAGTTCAGTCGCTAGCTTTGCCCGTCTTGCAGGGTGAGGAGATTTCCGGAATCACGTCCAGCGCATCCGGAGTCTATGCCGCCGGCAAGCGCTGGCAGAGCAAGCTCTACTTGCTCATCAGCAATCCGGCCAATGCACCGGCGGATGTAGTATTCACGTTGCCGCCCGGGATTCGGCTCCGGTCCGCAATAACTGTCGGGTTAAGCGAGCACGCCACCTTGGATGGCTCTAATGTGCGGGTATCGCTGGGTCCGACCGATTCGGGAACAATCATCTGTGAGATCGTCGGGCCGTGATCCGATCACGTCATCTTTCCAGCTCCATCAAGAACAAAAGTCAAACCGTGGACGGCCAACAACTGCTTTCGATCAGGTGGCGCGAACTCTTCTTCGGCAGCCTGAATCGTCGAATTTTCAGCGCGACAGTGCTCATCGGCGCGCTGACGCTCGGCGTGAAGCTCGTTTCCATGCTCAAGGAGATGTTTGTGGCGGCGTGGTTCGGCACAGGCGATGCGCTGGATGCTTTCGTAATCGCCTTCATGGTGCCGTCCTACATTATCAATGTGGTAGCCGGCTCGTTTAACGCTGCCCTCATTCCCGTTCACGTGGACGTTCGCGAGAACCAAGGCGTCCCCGCGGCTCAGCGGCTCTTTTCTGGGACCGTCGCGCTGAGTCTTGCGATACTTCTGACGGTAACGCTGTGCCTGGGATTATTGGGGCCGGTGATTCTGCCCTTCTTGTGTTCCGGCTTTGGTCCCGAGAAGATGATGCTGACCGAGCGGCTCTTCTATCTGTTGCTGCCCGCAATCGTGATTAGCGGACTGCTGACGAACTGGGAGTCGGTCCTCAACGCGGGCGAGCGTTTCGGGATAGCCGCCCTCGCACCAGTCATACTTCCCGTTACCACCGTCGCAGTCCTTAGTCTGCTTGGCGCGCGCTGCGGTATTGAGGCGCTAGCCATCGGCACGGTTGCCGGATTATTGCTCCAGCTCCTCGTGCTCGGATGGGTGCTGACAAAGCGAGGCATTAAACTGCTACCGCGCTGGCACGGCTTCGATGTGCCCATGAAACGGGTCGTGCGCCAATATCTGCCGCTGGTGGGAGCTGCAGCTCTGATGTGCAGTAACTTGTTGGTCGATCAAGCGATGGCGACGATGCTGGCTCCAGGAAGTGTCGCGGCGCTCAACTACGGCAACAAGCTGGTCGCGCTTGTCCTCACCGTAGGCACGATGGCGTTGGGGACAGCCGTATTGCCGTACTTCTCAAAAATGGTGGCCGCAACCAATTGGTCCGGACTGAAGTACACGTTGATAACCTACACCCGACTTCTCCTGCTGGTCACCGTGTCGGCAACATGTCTTGGGTTGTGGCTCTCAAAACCACTTGTGAGTTTGCTGTTCCAACGGGGTAATTTCACAGCTGGCGACGCGCAGCTCGTGAGCAGCATCCAGTCCATGTACATGCTGCAAGTGCCCTTTTACACGCTGGGCATCTTGTTCGTGAGAATGATCTCCTCGTTAGAGATCAATCATGTCCTACTCTGGAACACAATCATCGGCTTCACCGCAAACGTAGTGCTCGATTATGTGCTCATGCATGTGATGGGGGTCGCCGGAATTGCTTTATCCACGAGTCTAGTGTACGCCGCGACCTGTACGTTTCTGGGCACGGTGCTCTATCGAAAGCTAAGAAGGATAGAGCTGGAGACAAGCTCATGCGGGTGACCTTAGTAATCTCTTCGCTGGGCGCAGGTGGTGCGGAACGGGTCATGGCTACCATGGCCAATCACTGGGCGAAAAGGGGTTGGATCGTGAGTCTACTGACGCTTGACAACGGCCACCAACCGCCATTTTACGAGCTGCACCCGAGAGTTGCTTATCATCCTCTTGGCATCGCTGGAACCTCAAAAAACGCTTGGCAGCGCATGCTCAACAATTTGCGTCGGATTTGGGCATTGCGAACTGCCATCCGAGCAAGTTCGCCGCAAGTCGTTATCTCTTTCCTGAGCGAACTCAATGTCCTGACTCTGCTGGCGACGGCAGCTCTTGGTATTCCGGTGATTGTTCGTGAGGCCATAGATCCGCATGAGCACTCGATTGGGAAAGCGTGGGAGTCACTGCGCCGTTTGACCTATCCGCGAGCAGCCCGCGTCGTGGTGCTGGGCGAGAGATCGCTTACCTACTTTTCACCGGCGGTGCGGAATCGTGCACGCACCATTCCAAATCCGGCTACCGCTCCGGAGGGTAGTGCTCTAAACAGCGTCATTTGGGGTAATGGCCAAAGCAAAAAGGTGATCGCGATGGGGCGCTTGGAACCGCAAAAGGGATTCGACATGCTGTTGAGGGCGTTCGCCGGGATCGCCTCACGGTATCCCGAATGGTCGCTGGAAATCTGGGGGGAAGGATCGTTGCGGGCGGAACTGGAATCTTTGACCCGTAAGCTCGAAATCGCGGATCGCGTGCGGTTGCCGGGAACAACGAAGAAGCCCTTTGAAAAATTGCGCCAAGCAGAGCTGTTCGTTCTGTCGTCACGCTATGAAGGTTTTCCGAACGTGCTTTGTGAGGCGATGGCCTGTGGGGTTGCCGTAATCAGCTTCAACTGCCCTAGCGGACCAAGCGAAATCATCCGCGACGGCGTGGACGGTGCCCTGGCAACGCCCGGAGATGTGAACGCTCTCGCTGCCACCATGAGCAGATTGATGGCCGACCCGCATGAACGTCGACGGTTAGCTCGGCGTGCGCCTGAGGTGCTCGACCGGTTTGGTGTTCAGAAGGTCATGGCAATGTGGGAGAATGTGATTCGGGAAGCACTGTTAGAATGATCGATCACGCAACAGAGACCCTGAAAGGTGGGAATATTGCGGTCGATGAACGAGCGCTAGTCAAGCAGAGCAAGGTGCGTCTCCTCTTCGTGATTCGTTCGCTCGATCACGGCGGCGCACAACGCCAGTTGATTACGTTGGCTAAGGGGCTGGACAAGAACCGCTTTTCCGTATCGGTGATGACTTTCTACGACGGCGGTGCGCTACGGTCGGAAATTGAAGGAGTCGACGGCATTCAAGTTCTTTCGTTGCAAAAGCGAGGGCGCTGGGACTGGCTTCGGTGTCTCCGCAATTTCGACCGCGCGATTCGCGAGCTGAAACCTCAGATTGTCCATGGCTACCTAGGCACGGCCAACGAATTGGGCCTGGTCGCACGGGTCAGAACGGGCGCTCGCGTCGTTTGGGGTCTCAGAGGCTCCCACACGGATTTGTCGCGATACGACTGGGTGTTTAGCTGGAGCTACCGTGTCGGAGCTTGGCTATCTCGATTCGCCGATTTGATCATCTTGAATTCGCACACCGGAAAAGCTGATAACATTGCCGACGGCTACGCGGGAGAGCGGATGCTCGTTATCGAGAACGGAATTGATACGGAACGGTTCCGGCCCAACATGATTGCCCGCAGTGTGACGCGCCAAGAATGGGGAGTGGGCGATAACGAGGTGTTGATTGGCCTGGTGGCACGCCTGGATCCGATGAAAGATCATTCCAACTTTTTGCGGGCAGCCGCCTTGCTTTCCAAGCAAAGAGATGATGTGCGCTTCGTTTGTATCGGAAACGGCCCTGCCGCTTACAAACGCGAATTGGAGTCGCTGGCAGGCGAATTGGGATTGTGCGACCGCCTTCATTGGATCCAAGCACATAATGATATGATGGCCGTGCACGATGCACTGGATTTGGCTACTTCCGCCTCCGATTGTGGCGAAGGCTTTTCCAACGCAATTGGTGAGGCGATGGCTTGCGGCACGCCTTGTGTGGTGACTGATGTTGGCGATTCAGCTAGAATTGTCGACAACCGCGATCAGGTGGTTTCGCCCCGAGACCCGCAAGCTCTGGCAGCGGCGTGGCAGCGCATTCTGAATTTGGAACCGGCAGAGCGGGCGATGCTTTCTCGAACGTCGCGCGAAAGGATCGTGCGGGAATTCAGCTTGCAGCAACTAGTCGACAAAACCGAATTCGCTCTTTTGCGTTTGCTGAAAGGTGCAGTCTGAGAGTCGTTCACCTCATCATTAGCCCTCAAGGCAGGTGACGTGGACCCGAAAGCTCGGCGGCGGACCGGCGACGATGGCTTGAATGGGATCGGAGTACCACGGTCAAGTGGAACGGATAGCGCGCGAAGGATCGGACGAAAATCAGAGCCTCAAAACGCTTGGTCGGGAGCAAGAGGATCTCAACAGATCGGTGAGCCGAAAAGAGTGATATGTGTGGCTTCGCAGGCTTTTGCCAGAGTGATGGACAAACTGAAGCCGGCTTGCGCGCTCAAGTCCGCGCAATGGCAATGACCTTGGCGCACCGCGGACCGGACGATGCAGACGAGTGGGTCGATGAGACGATGGGCGTCGCACTTGGCTTTCGACGGCTCGCAATTATTGATCTGTCGCCCGGAGGCCGTCAGCCGATGCACTCCCCCAGCGGTCGCTATATAATTACGTTTAACGGCGAGATCTATAATTTTCGCGAGCTGCGAATGGAGCTGGAGCAGCGCGGTCACGTGTTCCAAAGCAACTCAGATACCGAAGTGATGCTCGCAGCAATTGAGGAGTCGGGGCTGGAAAATGCCGTCCGGCGTTTTGTGGGCATGTTCGCTTTCGTCCTTTGGGACCGCAAGACTCGACAGCTCTCGCTGGTGCGGGACCGGCTAGGAATCAAACCGCTCTACTACGGCTGGATGGGCCGGACGTTCTTGTGGGGATCAGAACTGAAAGCGCTCCGAGTCCATCCTGCATTTCGGGCGGAAATTGACCGGGGTGCGCTCACGTTGCTCATGCGGCACAACTACGTACCAACGCCTTACTCGATCTACAAAGGCATTTTGAAATTGCCACCGGGGTGCTCGCTGACCTTTGACCTATCGAGGCCTGGTCGTCCGAGTCCGGTCCCCTATTGGTCGGCCCGGGAGGTAGCAAAGAAGGGTGTCGAAAACCCTTTCACCGGTTCGGAGGTTGAAGGAATTGAACAATTGGATGCGCTGCTTCGAGACGCGGTCAGACTCCGCATGATTGCTGATGTGCCGCTCGGTGCGTTTCTCTCAGGCGGCGTGGATTCCTCGACCGTCGTAGCATTGATGCAAAGCCAGAGCTGCCATCCCGCGAAAACGTTCAGTATTGGCTTTGAAGAGGCTCGCTACGATGAAGCGATCCACGCGCGGGCGGTGGCCGATCATTTGAGTACCGACCACCGGGAACTCTATGCCACAGCGGCTGAAGCACAGCGGATTATTCCCCGGCTGCCCGAAATCTACGATGAGCCGTTTTCGGATCCGTCGCAGATTCCGACATTCCTCGTTTCTCGACTAACCCGCCAGCACGTAACAGTCAGTCTTTCCGGGGATGGCGGCGATGAGCTTTTTGGGGGATACGATCGCTATTTTACCGCAAACGCAATTTGGCGCGCGATACGGCGGGTGCCAGTGCTGTGGCGACGCAGCATTGCGAAAATCGTCGCTGCGGCCGGCACGAGTCATCGTGCCCGAGTGCGCTGCGAGATGTTGGCCATGCCGACGCACCAAGCGCTCTATCACTGGATCATGTCCCACTGGAAGCGGCCCGCGGAGCTCGTGGTTGGGGGCTATGAACCACCAACCGCTCTGACCGGTGCTTATGGAGAGGTCGAATTTAAGGATTTCTACCAGTACATGATGTACGCCGACACGGCCGCTTATATGTCCGACGACGTGCTCGCGAAAGTGGATAGGGCCAGCAGCGCAGTGAGCCTGGAGGCCCGCGTTCCGCTCATCGATCACCGCGTGGTGGAGTTCGCCGCGCACCTGCCCATGAAGATGAAAATCCGCAATCGGCGAGGCAAGTGGATCCTCCGGCAGGTTCTCTACAAGTACGTGCCAGCGTGTCTCATCGACCGGCCCAAGATGGGTTTTGGTGTGCCCATCGATAGCTGGCTGCGCGGGCCTTTGCGGGATTGGGCTGAAACTTTGTTGAGCGAGCGCCGATTGCGAGATGAAGGATTTTTTAACCCCGAACCGATTCGCGTGAAATGGATGGAGCATCTCGCGCGCCGTCGCGATTGGCACTATTACCTTTGGGACGTGCTGATGTTCCAGGCATGGCTTGAGCACCAACAAGGCATTCATCACCAACTATCGTGTGTGGAATCTACGGTCAGTTAACAGATTCTGAACTCAACGTCCGGCGTGCTGAGGAGAGCACTGATTTCCTCGCTCATCGCGGTCCCGATGAACGTGGCACGGTGCTGCGCGGCAATGTTTTTCTCGGAATGCGGCGGCTGAGCATCATCGATCTAAGCGGAGGGCAGCAGCCGATATGGAATGAGGACCAGACTTGCTGCGCTGTCTATAACGGCGAGCTGTACAACTTCCTTGAGCTAAGACCCGAACTAGAGTCGCGAGGCCATTTTTTTCGGTCTCGGAGTGATACCGAGGTTGTTTTGCATGCTTACGAAGAGTGGGGTCCGGATTGCCTGCGGCGCTTCAATGGGATGTTCGCCTTTGCGATATGGGACGAGCGGGCCAGTCGCCTGTTTTTGGCGCGCGACCGGATCGGCGAAAAGCCTCTTTATTATTACCAGGATAGCAAAAGGCTGATTTTCGGTTCGGAAATCAAAGCCATCCTGGCTGATCCGGTCGTTCCGAGGCGGCTAAACCCGCGGGGCTTGGCCAATTTCCTCGCATTTGGTCACGCTGTCGCCCCGGAGACAATCTATCAGGGGATCTACAAGCTTCTACCGGGCCACTACCTTATTGCTCGGGATGCACAAATCCGTACGAGTCGCTACTGGGACGTAGGCGATGAAGCGCAATTGCCAGTGGGATCAATCCTGACCGAGGCTGAGTGTGCCGAGAGAATCCTGTCGCTGCTCGACGACTCAGTCCGCCGCCGGATGGTCGCTGATGTGCCGGTTGGGGCGTTCCTGAGCGGCGGCGTCGATTCGAGCGCCATTGTTGCCCTGATGAAGCGGCATGCCAGCGGGCCGGTGAAGACATTTTCGCTAGGCTTCAGCATTGGCGGCGCCTATAACGAGCTCTCAGACGCCCGCCTCGTGGCAAAATACCTGGGAACGGAACATTACGAGCTTCACGTCGAGCATGTGGATCTGATCCAGACGTTGCGGACGCTGGTTTATCACTACGATGAGCCGTTTGCCGACGCGGCGGCTTTCCCGCTTTACCTCCTCAGCCGTTTTGCCCGTGAACATGTCAAAGTCGTTCTCTCTGGCGACGGTGGCGATGAGTTGTTCGGCGGTTACCGTCGCTACGCATTGGACCGCTTCGCATCGTTTTATCAGCGGCTTCCGGCAGCGCTGACGACAAGACTTATCCCCGCGCTGGCCGGAAATTTGCCGCGCCTGCGGCGTACCAAACGCTTTTTCCGCACTTTGTGTCTTTCGGATCCAGCACGTCGTTACGCTTCGTGGCTTACCGCATTTACTCCTGAAATGCAGACTGAGCTACTAGCAGCTGATCTCCGAGCAGCCACCGCTGGTCACGATCCTGCCAGGCCTTATCACCATTACTACCATGCACTGAATCGGAATACGGCGAATGACCATCTCAATCGGCTGATGTATGTTGACCTTAAGACTCTACTGGTCGACGGCTACATGGAAAAGGTGGATAAGGCCACCATGGCCTGCAGCCTGGAAGCCCGCGTCCCGCTGCTCGACCATCGTTTAGTTGAGCTGGCCTTCCAGATCCCCAGTCGTTTCAAAATCAGCGGAAGATCTTTGAAGCGCATTCTGAAACTGGCGGTGCGCGACCTGCTGCCGGTCAGCGTGCTGCGTAAGCCGAAGCATGGATTCGCCGTTCCGCTCGACCCTTGGTTCCGCGGCAAGTTAAAAGATTTTTCATTTGAAGTGCTTTTGGACGGTCGTACACGTCAGCGCGGATATTTCAACACAGAGTATATCGAACGCTTATGGCGCGAGCACGTCGGGGGCCGCCACGTTTGGACCGATCACCTCTGGGCCCTACTCAACTTCGAACTTTGGCATCGCGTTTATCTGGATCATGAGACCGTATGATTCACCACTAAGAATCGCCCACATTGCGACGGTTGACACTTCTCTCGAGATCTTGCTGCTAAATCAGCTTCTCAGCTTAAAGGCAGATGGTTACGACGTCACTGGCATCTCAGCGCCCGGTCCCAATGCCGCCGCGCTCAAATCCGATGGCGTTCGGCACCTGTCAGTGCCAATGACGCGCAACTTGACTCCGCTAGCTGATCTGGCCTCTCTGTGGCATCTGTACCGGGTCATACGCCGTGAACACTTCACGATCGTTCACACGCACACGCCGAAGGCCGGGCTACTTGGCCAGCTTGCGGCCCGACTGGCCGGCGTACCGATCATTGTGAACACTGTGCACGGATTCTATTTCCATGAGCACATGCATCCGATTGCGCGGCGCTTCTACATCGCGATAGAAAAAATCGCGGCGCGCTGCTCTGACGTGGTTCTCTCGCAGAACGCCGAGGACATGCAGACTGCTGTTCGTGAAGGCATCTGCCAGCCGCAGAAGGTGAAGTTTTTGGGCAACGGCATCGATTTGGCACTCTTCGATCCCGAGCGTGTCGTGGCGGCTGATGAGCTTCGCTGCCGGCAGGAACTCGGCATCGCGCCTGACGCGCCAGTGGTCGGGTTTGTGGGACGGCTAGCAGCGCGCAGAAAAGGTTTCCTAGATTTTCTTGCGGCGGCTAAAGCAATCGCCGCGCAGCGGCCAAAGGTGCGATTCCTGATCGTAGGCGATGCCGACTTTGGCAAACCTGACGCAGTGGAAGCTTCAGCGGCTGGCGACTACGGAATTGCGGATCGTTGCGTGTTCCTTGGATTTCGTAACTATGAAGAGATGCCGTTGTTTTACAAGCTCATGAATGTCCTCGTTCTCCCGTCGCTTTTCGAAGGCGTGCCGCGTGCCGTGATGGAGGCGTCGGCAATGGGAACGCCGTCCGTCGTGACTGACGTAAAGGGCAACCGTGAAGCCGTCGAGCACGGGTGCAATGGGCTACTGGTGCCGCTGGGTGACGTGCGGTCGCTCATGGCCGCTATTCTGCGGATTCTGGACGAGCCAGAGACGGCGCGATACATGAGCCGTAACGCTCGATGCATAGCCACCGAACGGTTCGATGAGCGAATTGTTTTCGAGAAGGTCAAGTCGGAATATGTCCGCTTGCTGCAGGCCAAAGGCCGGATACCTCAAACACCATCGTCAACGGAGATAGACAGGTCGGCGCGCGCCCGACGATTTGTTGTTTAACCTTATGCCGTTCGTATATCCCTCGGATCGCCATCATACCGATGAGAATCTGCAGGTCATGCCGTTTTGATCCCAGCTTCCCGTCTTTTCTCATCTATGAAGCTGCTGGTCACCGGAGGCGCCGGCTTTATCGGCTCCCACCTTGTCGAAGCAGTCGTCTCCCGGGGCGACACGGTTTCGGTGATCGACAACTTCAATGATTTTTACGATCCGGCCATCAAGCGCTCCAACGTCAGCAACTTTCCACGCTCTGTCCGGGTTCACGAGATTGATCTTTGCGATCAAACCGCCGTCATCGACACGCTAGCAGAGCAAAAACCAGATGCAATCGTCCATCTCGCAGCGCGCGCTGGTGTCCGCCCATCGGTTCGATCGCCCGAACTTTATTTACAGACCAACATCTTCGGTACGTTCAATCTTCTCGAAGCAGCCCGAAAAAATGGCGTCTCGCGGTTCATTTTTGGCTCCAGCTCCTCGGTATATGGAGCAACCCGCGAACTTCCCTTCCGCGAAGATCAACCTATCCTGCAAACACTTAGTCCCTACGCCAGCACGAAATTGGCGGGCGAGCATCTGTGCTCAAACTATTCGTATCTTTACGGATTTCAGGTCGTCTGCCTCCGGTTCTTCACCGTCTACGGTCCACGCCAACGTCCAGATCTTTCGATTCATCGATTCACTCATCTGATCGCGAACGGCAAGCCGATTGAAGTGTACGGCGACGGTTCTGCAGCACGCGACTTTACTTATGTCGACGATATAACTCAGGGTGTCCTCGGGGCGCTCGATTTCCAAGGTGCACCATTCGATGTCTTTAACCTGGGTGAGAGCGACACAATCGATTTGCTCTCGATGATCGACGAAATCGAGAAAGCGCTTGGGCGCAAGGCGACCATTGTATTTTGCGCACCCGTTCCGGGCGACATGCCGCGTACTTTCGCCGATATTACCAAAGCCAGGAAATCGCTGAATTACCAGCCTACGACCTCAATAAAAGAAGGGATTCCGAAGTTCGTACGATGGTATCGAGAAAAGCACGCGCACCGATGAAACCCACCCAGATCGAAAGTGTAGAGCAACTTTGCCGGGCCCTCGTCCAGATCCCCAGTGAAAATCCTTCTGGCGCGCCGGAGAGCAAAGGCGAGGCCGCGATGGCACAGTTCGTGGCACTCTGCGGCGCAATCCAACTCGATCCAACTCAAACCTCAATAGGAGGAACTCAATGAACAATAACGGACCTCGAAAACCGCTTGAACTGTTTGCCACCTGCCTGCAGTCCAGCGCGGTTCAAACAGACTCCTACGTGCGTAGGGTGACCGATATAGCCCGCTGGAGCGAGCAGTACGGCTGCAAAGGTATTCTCGTATATACAGATAA
>Ga0070698_100004579_pt1 | contig 15181 bp, 16 predicted proteins | sample KBSK1502metaG_FD_65477 | JGI IMG/M metagenome (GOLD analysis project Ga0070698, IMG submission 65477) | Corn, switchgrass and miscanthus rhizosphere microbial communities from Kellogg Biological Station, Michigan, USA - KBS K1-50-2 metaG | ecosystem: Host-associated > Plants > Roots >...
GCTACCGGAATCCGCAACGCGGAAGGTTTTGCCATCGACCCAGCAGGCCGGGTGTTTGTCACCCAACACGGACGGGACCAGCTCTACACGAATTGGCCCGACTTCTATAAACCCGACCAAGAGGCGACGCTCCCGGCGGAAGAGTTGATGCTCCTGAAGCCGAAAGGTGACTATGGCTGGCCCGAGTGCTACTACGACTCCTTTGCGCAAAAGTTGGTTCTCGCGCCGGAATACGGTGGCGACGGCAAAAAGATCGGCGAATGTGCGAACAAGCTCGGTCCTGCGGCGGACTTTCCCGCTCATTGGGCGCCCAACGCGATGGTCCGCTACGACCAAAAACAATTCCCAGCTCGTTATCGCGATGGTGTCTTTATCGCTTTCCACGGCTCCTGGAATCGCGCGCCCTATGCGCAAGGCGGCTACAACGTTGTGTTCCAGCCGCTCTCAGGAGAGCATGCATCCGGCCAGTGCGAAGTATTTGCCGATGGTTTCGCCGGCGCGGTGAAGTCGCCGGCCAAAGCCGTACATCGTCCCACCGGCCTAGCCGTCGCGCCTGATGGCTCGCTCTACGTTTCTGACGATGTACGCGGAAGGATCTACCGGATTACCTACAGCGGCGGCTCGTTCAACGCGGCAAATATCATCCCGTGTCCGAGTTCGGCGGCCCCGGCTGGCGACCCGGTCGAAACAGCGGCCAAACCACCGGAGGGCACACATCCAGACGCTGGCGCGGCCGCCCGTCTTCCCGTTCCACAGGGGGCGACGGCGGAAATGGTCGCACTGGGTGACCGCATCTATCACGGCAAAGTGGGCGGAGCGGCATGTACTGGCTGCCACGGGGACAGTGGTCAAGGCTCGCCTCTCGGCCCCGATCTGACCGGCAAGAAATGGTTGTGGAGCGACGGTAGCTACCCCGGCATCACCAAGACCATCACCGAAGGCGTGTCGCAACCAAAAGAATATCGCAGCCCGATGCCACCCCTCGGTGGCGCGCAACTTACTCCCGATCAGGTGAAGGCCGTCGCAGCATATGTCTGGAGCCTGAGCCATCGTGCCTCGCCCAGCCGCAAGTAAACCCAAGCTTTCGGTATCGCAGATCGCTCAAGGCTTGCTCTCATGGTTGCACAAGCCCTCGTCATTGGCTAACATAAGTTAGCTAAGGAGCCACAATGAGCATTGTGACCATCCACCAGGCCAAAACAAATCTTTCTCGGCTGATTGAGAAAGCTTCCGAGGGGGAGGAAGTGATCATCGCGCGCGGGGCAAAACCCGTCGCTCGCCTCGTTCCCATCGAGGTCAAGGGCAAGCGCCAGCCTGGTTCGCTCAAGGGCAAGTTGCGCGTCGGTCCCGCATTCTTTGAGCCCCTTCCGGCGAGCGAATTATCCGGCTGGGAGTAATTTGTCTTGCGCGCATTACTCGATACGCATGCGTTGCTTTGGTGGCTTTCGGATGATCCAGGGCTGAGCCGAGCTGCCCGGAGAGCTATTGCGGAAACCCGGAATACACTGACTGTGAGTGCTGCTTCGGCTTGGGAAATTGCGACCAAGGTGCGCTTAGGCAAGCTGCCGACGGCAGCAGACCTAGTGTCTAACTTTTCGGAGCAGATCGAACGCGAGGGGTTCCAGTGGATGGCTATTTCTGCCGCACATGCCGTTCGAGCGGGCCTTTTGCCAGGTCCTCACAAGGATCCATTTGATCGTATGCTGATCGCTCAGTCGCAAGCCGAAAATATACCGGTCATCAGCAACGAAGCGATCTTTGACGCCTATGGAGTCAGGCGGCTTTGGTAGGAGCCTTTCGAATGTAATCGTGGGCCGGCCGCGCATGAGCGGCCTGACACATGGGTGACCCCGGAGGGACTTGAACCCCCAACCTAATGGTTCGAAGCCATTCGCTCTATCCAGTTGAGCTACGGGGTCTCCGGCTCATTCTACTACGAGAGAATTCTGGCCGCTCATTTGGAGCATTTCTACGATTTGCCTCGAGGCAGAAGTTAATCCGCCACGACTGCGACCGCGAATTCCCCTAAGGCTCTCGATCCCCCATGAACGCATCAATCCTTTTCCAGCATGACTTCTGTGGATTTGATCACCGCAGAAACTTTGTCCCCAACCTTCAGCTTCATTTCCTCCGCGCTGCGTTTGGTTATCACGCTTTCGATTAGGTTCTCACCTACGCGGATGACCACGTGTGCCATAACTCCGCCGAATTGCAATTCCACAATCTCTCCTTCAAGACGATTGCGCGCAGAAAGAGTCATACTCGGAAAAATCTTTCACCATTATGATCGATGATCTTTTTTCACGTCAGACTTTTGGAACGAATGGGAACTACTCCGGAATAGCCCCCATCAAGCCAGTTCCTTCTCACTCCTCACCATTACATCGGGATGGGCTTCTGGCTGTTCCGCCTCAGATACCAACACGGACTGTACCCCATGTGCGGCAACAACGATCTTACGCAAGGCGTGACCACCTCCGGCTGCCGCACGTCAAACTCGTACTCTGTCCTCCCGCTCTTCTGCGGAATCGCGTACAGCCGTTCCATTGTTACCGACGCGAATGCCGCTCCCGCCTCCGGATAGGCCATTCGCAATCGAACCCATAGCAGATCGCCGACATAGACGAGAGCGAGGGCAATCACAACGCCCACCACAGCTCTCTTCGCGATTTTGTCCAAGCTCGCGACCGTGTGACCTTTCTCGATTCATTCAATTGGGCCGCGCGTTCGAAGCGGCCAGCAACGCTAACTCTTTCGCCGCCGCCACAAGGGCCGGATCGCGCTTCTTTTGTAGATCGGTGAGTGTCAGGTTCACCGTCCTGTCCGGTATGACACCCGTGCCTTCTAGCTTTCGTCCTTTGGGCGAGAACCACAGCACCTCGCTCATCTCCAGCACGCCTCCGCCTTTCATCTCCCTCGGCCTCGCGATTCCCAGGACGCAACCACACGACTGCGTTCCCACGATTCTCGCGCGTTGTGAATCTTGCATCCCCGCCGCAAACACCTCCGATGAGCTCGCCGAGCGCGCATCCACCAGAATTACCACCGGCCCGGAATAAATCTGCTCGCCTTCTTTCCCCACGTACAGTTCCAGCGGCAGCTTGAAAATTCCCGCAAACTCCGAAAGCGGTTTACCTGATCTCGTCGAGTCCTTCGCAAACAGCGTCCGCTTACCGAAAAAATATCCCGCGATCGGCAACAGCACGGACAAATCGCCGCCGCCATTCCGGCGCAGATCGATGACGATTCCCGGAGAATTCCGGAATCTCTCCAGCGCTTGCTTGAATTCCTTCGTGATTCTAGGTTGAAACCCATCAAAGCGGATATATCCGTGCCCCGACGGGAGCACATCGGTCATCAAGTCCGGCGCCACAGAGTAAATCTGTCGCGTCACCGCCGCCTCGAACTCCGATCCGTTTGCTCTTTGCAGCCCAACCTTGATCACGCTATCCGGCGGCCCGCCGAAAACTCTCCCGTAGATGAACATCCGTGTTGCCCGTTCCGATGAAGACGGCGGCCGGCTCTTCTCGATTTCCGCGATGCGCTCCCCGATTGCTCTTCCATCCACGCGCACAACCACCATCCCGGGCTCAATCCCCGCGTGCGCCGCGCTTGAGTCCGGCCGCACGCTGGTCACCACCGTCTTCCCATCGACGTCGTCCACGCTAAAGCCCGCGCTCACTCGCTGTTGCCGCTTGTAATTTTTCCATTGCTCCGGTGAGTTGAAACGCGTATGCGCGTCATGAAGCTCGCTGGTCATCTGGCTCATCAAGGCGTAAAACTCGTTGTCGGTTTTCGTCGCAGCCACCAGGGGACTGTACTCTTCATGAATTTCGTTCCAGTTCACGCCGTTGTACGCAGGGTCGTAGTAGTGATCGCGAATCTCTCTCCAGACTTTTTCGAAGATTTCCTGGCGGCTCTTAGAGGACAGACGCTGGGGCTCGCCGCGGTCCGCCGACGGACCGCCTTCTCGCGATCTGACCTTCTCGCCGGGCGTCGCGGTGTCGTGCTGCGCCTCGCCCTGACCTTGCCTGCCTCGGCCCTCCGCGGGCACGCTTTCGCGCCAAGAGTTTTCGTTGCGGATCGTGCGAAAATCCGGGGGAGGGAAGGACCACGCAGAGAACCACGCTGCGCCCAGGCCCCAGCACAGCAGACACAACGTCACCAGCGCCGCTCGGCGTAACAGGCCCTCCACCGACGCCGCCTGACCTGACACGTTTTTGCTGCTCGGTCGCGCTGGTCCGCTCATTCGCGAAGGCCCCGCTGGACCTGGGCTTCTGACCTGGAATTATAAGGACACTCGCCCCATTCCGCATCCCCAACTTACACATTTTACGATGCGTAGACCCATGACTCTGGTTACGCCATGAGCCCCAAACGATGGGCTCGGTTGATCGGCGGACAGCCAATCTGCTTTGCCAAACAAATCTTCGAGTGAGTGTTACGACGCAATCGCATCCGGCTCGTTGGAAAACAACCGGGCCAATTCTGCGTGTTCCATGACCACTGCGGGGTCGCGCTGGATGGCATTGAAGTATCGCTTCTGAAACGCATCGCCGGCTTCTGAAGGAGCAAACATCTTCCGCGCCAGCATGATCGCTCCGTGGGTCTCCTCCTGCGTAACCGGCGTCTCTCCCGCCAGCGTTTCGTCCAGCCGCACAACGAACTCCGAGAGATTATGCAGCCAAGCAAACTGCTCGTGGTCCACCACCAGGCGAAACAATTCGCCGGTGGACACATGCCCATTCAGGCGCTCGTACTCCCGCCGCTCCATCTCCAAGAGCGTCTTGTGGAGACGCAGCAGTGCCAGGCGCAGTGCCACCAGCTTCTGCCGTGCGGGATTTTGCGGACCGCCATTGTCCGCTGCGTAGGGGTCAACCAAACTCATCGTTTGCCGAGGGTGCGTTCGTCCTCCCAATTGTCCGTCAGGACGTTCTCGATTTCCAGACAGGAACGTGAAAAATAGCCTGGCGATTTCTCACGAGCCGCAGCAGCACACCATCACGGCACGCCTTAGAGTCGAGTGCCGCGTCCTGCGGTTTTCAGGGTGCGGGTGTTGACTCTGTGGTTTCCCGGATTTCACACCTTGCTGAAAAAGTCAGTGGAATTCCTGCCCGTCTACGTCACTCGTGATACCGCTGCTCACCTACCGGCAACGCAATCGCCAACCGGTTCCCCGGCGGAGGCAGTGGACAGGTCGCAAACGGCGTGTATGCGCACGGCGGATTTTCCAGCCGATTGAAATCCAGAACCAATTCTCCTGGCTTCTCCAGCCCATGGTCCGGGAATCCAGTATAAAGAAAACGGCACGCGCCATACGTCGTCGTCGTGCTTGTTGTGTCTTTCAGAATAAAAAACAATTTTTCCACCGCTGGATCTTCCAGCACCGGCTCCAGCCGGTAGCTCTTGCCTCCCAACGTGATCTCCGCCGCGCCCGGAACCGGTTGCGCGTAGCTGGTCCCGATTAGCGTCAGCAACGTGATCGACTTATACGGCTGATAGGGAGCCCAGCGCGCCGTCACGCGATATTTCGCATCCGGCGCATACCATTTCAAGCCGTGAAAGCCAGTCAGCGCCGCCGACTGCGCATCTTTGATCCGCAGCGCGAATTTGTCGCCGCGCTTGATCACGTACGCCTGCAGTCCGCCGATCGTCATCCGTGGATCGTTTTTATCGTGGTCCGCGTCCACGCGAAGCTCTTGCTCTTGCGCCGGCTTCCCGCCGACCGAAAAATCTTTCGGGAAGCCTCCGCTCGGAGCGCGCAGCGTCACCGTCGCGCCCTCCAAATGCAGCACGCCCAGGTGCGCCGGTCCGGCCGCCGGCAAATGAATTTTGTTGTCCGCCGCGCTACCAAATGAATTGTCGCCTGCGTCCAGCCACTCCAGCCCCGCCAGCGATAGCCATCCGTCCGGCTTTTGCAACTCCGCCGCGTGCTGTACCCGCCAGCCGCTCAGTTCATTCTCCCACGCGCCATCCTGCGCCGCCGCGGGCCGCACCGCCAGCCCGCCACTCAGAAATACAACGCCGCCCAGAACCAGCAGAGCGAAAAGGCAGCGCAAAAGTACGCCCACCTCGGTAGTGAGTCTTGCCGTCGTCACTGATTTATGTCCGTTTGTGCGCATTCCCAAATTATATCCCGCTCGCCGCTGATTCACCGATTCCGCATCTTGCCTCTGTAGCGGCCGCCTTCTGAGGCGGGCCTCTTCTCGGATGTAGCGCCGGCGGACTGTCGCCGGCATCTGCCGCTCACCAGCCCTTACCCAACACCGTCATCCCAAGCGAAGCAGGCCGATCTTCTTTTTCGCTTCGCTCCTGCGAAGCGTCGGCCTGCGCACCGAGGGATCTCTCTGCCTTCGTTTCCACCGCTGCCTCATTCCCTCCACTCTGCTATCTTATCTGCGACTCACCGAGGTCGAACCATGCCCTCCCCATTTCCCGGCTTCCCACCGGAAGCCTTGCAATTCTTCCGCGGCCTGTCACGCAACAACAATCGCGACTGGTTTCTGCCACGCAAGCCGCTCTTTGAAGCTAAGGTCAAAGAGCCGATGCGCCAATTAGTGGAAGCGTTGAACATAGCCTTGCAGGACTTTGCTCCCGAATACGTCACCGACCCCGACAAAGCCATCTTCCGCATCTATCGCGATGTCCGCTTCAGCAAAGACAAAAAGCCCTACAAGGAGCACCTCGCTGCCACCTTTCATCTCCGCGGCACCACCACACACGGCCAAGCCGGCTACTACTTTGCGATCTCCCACCAAGAAGTCGCTATCGGCGGAGGTGTCTACCATCCCGAGCCGCCGCAACTGCTCGCCATCCGCCAGCGCCTCGCCGAGCGTCACCAGGAATTTCGCCGCATCCTCGCCGCCAAGCCCATCCGCAGTTTATTCGGCGATTTGCAGGGCCATCAGCTTTCCCGCGTTCCCAAAGGATTCCCCGCCGACCATCCCGCCGCCGATCTGCTGCGCTACAAAAACTACATCCTCTATGTGGAGCGCCCGCCCGATCTGGCGACTTCGCCCAAACTCTATGACGAAATTGTCGATCGCTACGGCGCTATGCTCCCATTCCTGAACTTCTTGACCGCATCATTCGCCGCGGAGCGCCACAAAACTGCCGCGTCGTCCCGCTAGCGGGTCAGTTTGAAATTTCTTGATCGTGACAAACAACGCGCCAAAATTCACGGCGCTGGGTGGTAATCGAGGAATTTGTCCACCCACGGAATGAAGTACTTCCAGTTAGGAGCATCCGTGTGGCCGCCGTCATGCTGTCGCCACGCGAGCTGCCCATCCAGTAGTCCCTTGCTTACCGGCGGCATCTTCATAGTGTGATAGTCGTCCGTTATGCCCAGATCCTTTACCCCCAACAGCCGGAACACAGGTCCCGCTGCCACTGTTGCCATGAAGCTGCCTTGCTGATCTAGCCATTTGGCGTCGCCTTTCTCAGGTATCCCGTAGCTGATGAACGTCAACCGCGGAGCGCACAGCGCGATCAGTTCGTTGGAGTCCACCGGCAGATCGCCCGCATTTCTGCTTCCGAACGAAGCCTCGGCCGCGCCATACTTCAGAAAATTGCCGGCCATCCAGTGATACCCGCCGCTCCCCGTCAGATTCTCCACCTCCTCTCCGAAATTGCGCCTGTGCGGCTTAGCGCCGCCTTCCCCGGACGAACCCACCAGCACCACCGCGAATCTCGTGTCGAACGCCATGGTCACAAGCGCGGCCTTCCCATAGCGCGATACGCCTTCAATGCCAACGCGCCGCGCGTCCACCGTCTTGTCGGTTTCCAAATAATCGAGCGCACGAGAAGCGCCCCATCCCCACGCCCGCAGCGCTCCCCAGTCTTCCGGTTTTCGCGCTTGTCCCTTGTTCGTCAGACCGATGATCCCGCGCGTCAGCCCTGCGCCGTTGTCCGGTTGAATGCTACCGGGGGCGAGCAGCGCATAACCCCATCCTCCGGCTATCAGTTGTTCGGTCGAAGGCGGATCAGTCCCCAGGCTCGCTTTCAACTCGGGCCGCGCGGCGAGCATCTCTTCCATTCGCTTACGAAACGCCGGGCTGCTGAACATGATCATCACCGGCACCGGCCCTTTCGCGTTGGCTGGCGTCGCCAGGGTCATCTGGATGTCCACCGTGATCGCCGGGCACGAAGAGTTGTCCACGTGCCCTACGACCTGTTTTTCAATCACGGGGAAACTGCCTGTTTTCGAATTGGCGGTGCTAGCGACCCTCCAGGTCACTTTCGGCACATTGCGCGGAATGCGCCCAAGCACCTCGCGCTCGAAGTCTTCGACAATCTCCGGCCGCCGCACATGCCACCACTGGTCCGCCGTTGTGACTCTTTGTCCGTTCTTCAGCGCCAGCGCATCCGGCAGATCGCGAAACGGATTGGCCTTCGACTCATCATAGTTGGCGTGATTGGGCGCGTTTTCGTTTCCGCTCGGCCCCGGGCGAAGTGCCCGAATCCCCAGTTCATTCATCATGTCCTGGTGGTCTTGTTCTGCGGTCCAGTTAAGTGGATGGCACTCCTCCGCAGTCGAGATCGCCCCGCCTGCAGGTGCGCTGTGCGTCTGCTGAGTTTGCTGTGCTGCCGCCATTGAACACACGAAAAAACCTAAAGCACTCAGCGCGGCGACTCTCGAGATCACTCCAGTCGCACGCGTCACTCGTGTGGAACATAGAAAAACAATCGCGCGTGTCGGACTTTGGAAAATAATCATGCGTGTCAGACCTGCAGAAGGAATCGAAGGAACCATGGTCGGGCAGTGATGATACTAAACTCTTGACAATTCCAGGAACTCTCACCGTCTCCCTCAACACAACCCGGATCGACGGAATCACCCTCGCACTCGACGCACCGTGCTCAGTGTAGGGGCACAGCACGCCGTGCCCGCCCGCTTGGTCCTCGCCGTTGTAGCGGCCGCCTTCCGAGGCGGGCCGCCTATTGGGACGTAGCGCCGGCGGACTGTCGCCGGCATCTTTCGTTTAGGAGGTGGGAGCTTCAGCTCCCACGCGCGCCTGTTTCACTGTGTACGTCATCCCTCCGCGCAGTCCTCGCGTCTTCGCGAGGACTGCGCGGAGGGATCGTGGCAACATCTCGAATGCGCGTCTTTCGATGGAATCATCTGCGCACGAGGCGCACGCTCTCTGCGACTTTTGTGGCGCCGTATTCCGCTCTCTTTGTAACATCCATCTACTCGCTCCCCGACAAAACCTTTACAACCTGCCGCGTGCCAACTCCGGGGCCCGCCGCGTCCAATTAGCCGTACACGTTTTAAGGATGATCGTTGAAACAGGTGCCAAACCGCCGCGGAAGAACGCTCTGGCGTGACCGTCACCTCGACGGAAAGTCCAAAACGTAAAAAGGAGAAATATGAAAACGCAGTTCGTCCGCACTTTGATCGCGCTTGTCGGTTTCGCTGCGTTAGCGATCGCCGCCAAGGCTCAGGTTATCGACCAAATCGTGGTGACCATTCCGTTCGAGTTTGTGGCCGCTGGCAAAATTCTTCCCGCGGGCACCTACAAAGTGAATCGTGTGTCGTCGAACGATCGATGGACCGGGCTCGTCCTCACCAGCTATGAAAATGGGACCAGCGTCATTGTCCACCCAACGGAAGTGGAAACCGCTCGTGTCGACAACGCACACGTCAGCTTCCAGCAAGCCGGCGATCAGCGCTTCCTCAGCAGAATCGAGACCGCCGACAATGTATTCAATATTTCCGTCCCCCGTTCGGAGATCCAGTTGGCCTCCGGAAAATCTCACACCGGCACAGCTTCCGGGTCTGCCTCCGGGAGCAACTAACATCTATCTCCTCCACCAGCGCGAGTGGTCAGTTTGAATGTCTTTATCGTCACAAGAGCAGTCAAATTTCAAACTGACCACTACGGGCAGCCACCAACATCGCGTCTTCCAGGAGTTACTACATCAGGTTGCCCGAATGGCGGTGCCCGACCTTCGCTTGTCCTCGCCGTTGTAGCGGCCGCCTTCTGCTTGCGCTGAGCTTCGAAGTGAGGCGGGCGTCTTCTCGCACGTAGAGCCGGCGGACCGTCGTCGGCATCTCTCGTTCGCATCCTGTAGGGCCGCAGCACGCTGCACCGTAATCCCAGCGCGAAGCATGCGATAGATACCGAGTGAGTTGCAGCGAGTTCCACTCGATGACATGGTCGTGCCGGAGGAAGCTGTTCGCATCGCCATGGCGCGGCAGTGAGCTGTTCCGCAACCGGCGGCGCTTAACCGGGGTGCTCGTCAGTGACGACTGCATGTCGGAGTGGCGAAGAATCTTGTCCGCAGTAGGCTGCCAGTCCTGGTAAATCTGTTCCCAGCTTTGGCGAACTTGTCCGGCGGTGTTGGGCCGCCCCCTTTGAGCCTGGAATATGCTGCCCCTTTCTTGCCGCCCAACGCTGCCCGGCTAAGCTCCTCAATCCAAGCTCTTTATTTGCTGCTTGACAAATGATTACGAATGTGGTACTGTAACTGGTCCACTAGGTCCCCCTCGGCTCTGTATCAGCCTTTATCTCTGGACACCATCCATTCAATCGTTCGTTTTGATTCAATCCCTGTGTTTTCTAGAGTTTCCGTACTCTTTTCACTCTACCTACGCCGAGGATCGCCCGCAACGAGCCTAGAATCAGTAAGTTCCACACTCTTTCCGTTAACATGGGAGGGGGGTGGGGGGGTAAAGTGAACACTGAGCGAAATCTTTCGTGGAGACTCTCCGGTCGTTCAGCGCCTGGCACCCTGTCCTTACCTCGTTACCTCTCGGCTTCATTCCTTCGTGTGTTCAAAAGTGACGAGCTAACGCACATGGAATCACATTCTTGCACTAAAACCCCGGGGGTAGGGGGTCAGCCCCCTCCACGAACCGCCAAGGATTTAAGATCCGGCGTTCGCGGCCAAAGATTCAGGTCACTCAGGGCATCCCTGGACGCATCTAAGGCAAATGCGCCCTTACCGGGGCGTGTCATAGCGTACGCCCCATGCTGCGGCGTACAAAGTTTTCAACCAACCGGCGCATCGACGCATGCTCCTGTTGGGTTATACAGTATGGCTTGTTCGGGCTGCCCGGCCCGCCTGCAGGATAAGCCCACTAAGGTTAACCTGGTCTGATCACTCGGATTCCATGGGAGCGTTATATGCGTAGATACATTCCCAAAAATTTTGCGGTTTCCCTGATGCTCTTGGCGACGCTGGCCTTTGCCGTGTCGTGCTCGAAATTTGGGCGGCCGTCAGACGATGCCATCAGCAACGACATCAAGGCGCGGATGTTTTCCGATCCCGCGCTGAAGTCCGCCAACATCAACGTGGCGGTTAAAGACGGTGTCGTGACCTTGTCCGGCGAAGCCGCCGACGATGCCGTGCGCCTCGCTGCGGAGAAGCTCGCCAGCGACACCAAAGGCGTAAGCAAGGTCAACGATCAAATCGTCACGACAACTGCGGCTGCAATGCCTACACCTCCGCCAGCCGCTGAGCCGGCACCCGCTCCAGAGGCGGAGAAGCCCGCGCCCAAGCGTTCCACCAAACCCGCGCGCCCGAAGCCGTCGCAGGAATCGCAGCCGCCTGCCTCGCAGCCTCCGGCCGAAACCGCGCAGAATAATCCCGCGCCTGCAGCAACTCCCGCGCGCGCAACTCCTGCGCCTCCTCCACCGCCACAGCCACGAACCGTTACCATTCCGGCTGGCACGATTTTGACGGTGCGCACCATTGACAGCATCGACTCACGCACGAATCACGCCGGCGAGATCATCCACGCATCGCTGGACGCGCCTATCGTGGTCAACAATGAAGTGATTGTGCCTGCGGGTGCGGATGCCTACATCAAGCTGGTCAATGCCAGCTCCGAGGGCCGTTTTTCCGGCCGCAATGAGCTGACCCTCGCACTCAGCAGCGTCACGTTCCACGGCAAGACCTACAACGTGGTGACCAGCGACGTGCGCCAGGCCGGCGGCTCGCGCGGCAAAAACTCGGCTGCCAAGATTGGAGGCGGCGCAGCGATCGGCGCTCTGATTGGCGCGGTTGCCGGCGGAGGTAAGGGCGCAGCCATCGGCGCAGCCGTTGGCGGAGGCGCCGGAGCGGGCCTGCAGGGCTTCAAAAAAGGAAAAGACCTGAAGATTCCGTCCGAAACGCGTTTGGACTTCACCCTGCAGTCGTCGCTGGACATCACCTATGTTCCTGGCAAGCGGTCGCGCAGCACCAACCCCGAATAAGCATCCAACGGGTAGGACAGACATTCGGGTCTGTCCTCCGATTGTCACCGCTCAAACGCGCCGAGTTCACCGGGGAAGCCGCTACTAAGTTGAGGTCCGAAACTGGGCCCTAGCCGCTTGGAGGTCGACAGAGCACGACGACGGCAGCTACGTTAAGTTGAGGGACAGACACGAATCTCTGTCCAACTCTGCGTCTGTCCCGCGTGCCGTGCGAAGGACTCCTCCTGAGCCATCGCGCCGGCGATGATGTCTTTGGCGCGTGAAATTTGTTCAGGGGTCTGGCAGCGCACCGAAAGCAGGATCCCTCGGTCGCGTGCATCGGATTGGAAATTGTCCGGCAGAAAAACGGAAATGTCGGAATCGCCAAATCCTAAACTGACCAGGATATCGCCGGCGCATTCGACCCCTTCCGCGGTCACAAATACTCCAAGAACGGATGTCGTTTTCCTGCGCATTTGCTGTGTTCCCCGGGGGGAAATTTTTGCTGGCACGGCGAAGTACCGAACCGACTTTCGCCCGCGCCTTGTTGCAGTGACGATTCACGCGAGACGAAACTAACATTTGCAAAACCAGGCCCAACCAACGTAAGGAAATTGCCGCGCGGCAGCCATCGGTGAAAAGGCGTACGAAACGTCGGCGAATGGTGTACGCATTCGTTCAGGGAAATTTTCCTGTGAGGAACGATGAGGTGCACGCATTCGTCCCGGAGATTTTGGCGTGAAGAATAGATGGAGTTGAGTTGCGACTGCTAACGAGCGAGCTTCTCCAGCACGGAGTTCAGCTCCATGAGGTCGGCGTCAAAACGATAGAAACCGGAACGCCACTTGCCATTGGCCTCGCTGGCAGCGACGCTCAAAACCGCGAAATCAGGGGCTTTCGCCGGGTTGTCGGCGAGGCTAGGGAAGTGGTCTCCCACATAGGTGACCGAATGCGGAGGCAAATACTTGCAGTCTTCTAAGGTGAGGACGGCACGCAGCATGCCTTGATTCTGCGCATGGGGCTGGCAGAAGTAGAGGTTTGGCATAGGCTCCAATCATCGGCAGGGCGAGAGAAAGCTTTAATGGTACGTAGGTTCCACCGAGTTTCGTGACAGTTACCCCCTGGTCGTTTGCTCGCAATCCCAAGCAGATAGGTACTGACAGCACAGGGGAGGAAATGATCGCGGATCTTATGGCAGTAACCGTGAGAGCTTCTCCCGCTTAATGCACTTCTCCCGCCGAATGCACGATCGGGCGCTTAATGCACGATCAGGGTCAGAGGGATTGTTCTGGAAATCCCGGGGCCGGTCACGGTGAAGTTCACCGTGTAGGTGCCCTGTGGCGTCACCGACGCCGCCGGCGGAGGGTTGAGATTGGCAGGCGACCCGCCGCCAGCGCACCCTATTGCAAGCGGAATCAAGAGTGAGATCAGCAGGAAAGAGGTCCGCACAGTCATTTTGGATTCCCGCAGACTTTCCCTCGGCTGCAACAATGACCTAAGCCGCGTAAATTGCCTAAGCTGCAAGAATCGCCCAAATCGCAAAAATGGGAGCCAGAACAGCACGGCCAGCCACGAAATTGTGGCTGTGGCCATTTCCCTGCGGTGATCGGCCAGTGCGGCCTGTTGCCGTGAGGTCGCGATGGTTACAGCCACGCTTATGTTCGCACCTGCCAGATTTGCAGTTGGAGGGTTGATGCTGCAGAGCATGCGCAGGCAGGTTGGAACAACTGAACGACACAGCGCCGAGGAAGCCGCCTTGGGGACCCACACTGAGGTTGTAGGTGGCGGGTTGTCCGCCAGTCACGGTGGCACTGGTCCCGGAGTTCCCCGATCCGCCGATCTGGATGTCGCTGCCCGTGCCGCTTAGAGCGATGGTTTGAGAACTGGGGCGATCGCTATCATTAACGGTTAGAAGACCCGAGCGAGAACCCACCGAAGCGGGTTTGAAGATCACAGATATGGCACAAGTAAGAGCTCCGTCAAAAAATAATCCTCTGGTGCCTACTGAGGCTGGGCCTTGGTAACCAACGGTTGAACCTTTTTGGTCGCGTTTTACGCAGATACAAGTAGAAGCAATCGGCCAGAAACCGCGCGGAGCGACCGAGCGGGAAGGGCCAGCCGGCTGGAACGCTCAACAGTTTGCGGAAAGTCCGAACTTGTCCCGAGGATTCCAGGACGCACGTGTGTGCCTGCCCTCAATCTGACGGGAGAGCTAAGAGCTTGGAGACCCGGTCTGCCCAGCGGCATGGGTTCGGCGAGAGGAAAGGACGCGGGATATGAATTATCTCGACGGTCTGGGAGTGAGAACATGGTGCCGGTATTACCCTCTGTCGCTATTGCGGCGGGTCCATCGATTACGCGGAATCGTGGCGCTGGCAGCGGTACTTTGCGTTGTGCCGTGCGGCAGGGCGCAACACGAGGTAAGCCCTGATCACTTCACGGAAGACGGAGTGGAGGGAGTGTGGCCGGTGCGGGTCGCGGCGTCGAAACAGGTGGCGCATGCGGTTTCTGGCGGTGAGGTAAACCGGCCGAAGACTAAGCGAGTGGCGTTTCGCAACGCCAGCAGAAAAACAGCGGCGAAGCCAGGAAATTGATAGCGGTCGGAATTTGTCGGGGAAAAATCGGTCAGGTCGCCTCGCAGTTGAACACCGCAAAGTCCCCGGCCTAAAAAAACGAGGACGGGGCAACCCCTCCTAACAATATGCCTCGGCGAACTGCTTACGGGTGCGCCGTAACAAAAGCGGCGGCGAGCCGCCGCGCTGTGCACGGCAAGCGCCTTCGCAAATCCCCGCCCTCAAGGGCCGAGCACGGGGCACCTACAACGCGGGGCACCCTCAAGGCAACATCCAAAAGCGAGAGCCGGCCTCAGAAGGCTGCCGCTACGAAGAGAAAGACGAGGTGGCGATGCCGTGGCCTGGGCGAAGACTTACGGGTGCGGCGTGACACAAGACGGCGGCGAGCCGCCGCACTCCATAGGCGCCTTCGGCTATTTGGGTTGGGAG
>Ga0070698_100004581_pt1 | contig 15180 bp, 6 predicted proteins | sample KBSK1502metaG_FD_65477 | JGI IMG/M metagenome (GOLD analysis project Ga0070698, IMG submission 65477) | Corn, switchgrass and miscanthus rhizosphere microbial communities from Kellogg Biological Station, Michigan, USA - KBS K1-50-2 metaG | ecosystem: Host-associated > Plants > Roots >...
CTGCCAGCGAGGCCTTCCCCGAAAGTGCTCCTCCTGGTGTTGTGCTCATTCCGGAGAACTGGACGAATTGCCGATAGTTGAACGGTCGGCTGAACGGTGCTAGCCATCGATAGTCCACGCCGAACTTCATTTCATGCCTTCCCCTGGTTATCGACAGATTGTCGATGAGATTGATCTGGCGTTGCTCGCTCGTCCCGGAATTGCCCTGGTTGTATTGCCCAATTCCCGCAATAAACATCGAGAAGATTCCGTTTGCAGAAGAAACGCCGCTCGGAAACAGCGACGAGTCTGGGACCGGTACCGCCCCTCCAAAGTCATCAAGAAAAAACCTTGTGCCGATTCGATGATTGCTGTAGTTAGCCCTCACTTCGTTACTGACCGTGGGGGTAATCAGATGAGTCAAGCCCGCGGTAAAAGTGTGGACCGATGACGATAGGGAACTGTTCATGCTAAGAATCGCGCCGGCTTGGGGCGGACTTCGTTGGTCTAAGCTTGATGGTGAAAAGTTATAACGGCCAAACAGACTCATCTTCGAGTTCAAAACGTGGTCAATTCGGATGCTGTACGCGTCGAGTGTTGAAGGATTCGAATAACTCGCATTGAATTGCGCTAGGCCGCCGCCGAGGCTCGCGCTGTTGGCAATTGGGAAGGCGTTCAAGTAAGGGCGCATCCCGACTGGCGCAGATTGCCGCGAGGCGTTGTCCGGTACTACGCTCTGCTGCGTCGATGGCTGCCGCAATCGCAGGCCTTCGTAAGAAAAGAAGAGGAAGGTCCTGTTCTTGAGAATTGGGCCGCCGACCACGCCGCCGAAATCATTCTGGCGCTGCTGAGGCTTAGCCAACTTGTTGGCGTTGACGAACCAGTCTCTCGCATCGAAAACGTTATTCCTGAAATACTCGAATGCGGTGCCGTGAAAAGCATTGGTTCCGGAGCGCGTCACGATCGAAACCTGTCCACCCGGTGTGCGTCCGAACTCTGGAGCGAACGAAGACGTTTGAATGCGGAACTCCTGCATCGCATCTACTGACACTAGGCTATTCGTTCCGCCCGAAGCACTGAGCGCCGGCAACGCTCCGCTCGCGGTCTGGTTCATTTGTAGTAAACCAGTGACGCCGAAATTTGCGCTCACTCCATCGACAGTGAAATAGTTAGCATCTGCGCGCTGTCCATTTACACTGAATTGTCCCTGATCGTCGAATCGTGTAGCCGCGATGACGACACCGGGCGTGAGCGCAATCAACGTCTGAAAACTGCGGCCATTGAGCGGAAGGTTCTCGACGAAGGTGCGGTTAACAATCGTGCTAACCGTCGCCGATTCGGTGTTTATCAAAGGAGCACCAGACTCCACCGTGATGGTCTCGGACACATCGCCGAGTGTTAGTTCGAAATCAATTCTGAGCGCATCCTGTACGTGTAGGATGACATCCGGCTTTAAAAGTTTCTTGAAACCCGGCTTTTCGATTTCCAGACGGTATGCGTTTGGAGCGAGACTCGCGAGGTGGTATTCACCCGAGTCATTCGTGGCGGTTTCATAACGCGCGTCAGTGCCGGCGCTAATGGCTACGATTTTGGCGTCGACGATTAAGGCTTTTTGAGGATCCGTTACCCGGCCCGTGAGTGAGGCATTAATTGATTGAGCGTGAACACACGTTAACGAACAAAACAGGTAAAACGTGAGCGGGAGAACTCGACGCATAGTTGCACATTAAAACCAACAAGGGGAGGACGAGACACTATTCTTGGGCCAGTCCTTTGTCAATCCCCTAAAAGGGTAAGGGTTACTTCCGTAGTTTAGGGATGTCCGTAACAGAGTTGCGCAATAAAATAGAATAGGTAATCGCCTGTAAGAGGAACGATCGTGACATTTAGCTGACGCCATCGCTGAGCATTCCAACGTTTCATTAAGCCTAGATGCCAATGTTGGGCGTCCACTTTAATCAGCCTTCTGAGCTAACATTCCTGCATGGCGCCGAGACAAGCATGACTTGCATTTCCCGCAGCATTCTACTGGCTTGCATACTGCTGGCGTTCTGCGCTTCCGGCTTCGCATTGAACCCGTCTCTGGACGTCAGCCAGTACGCGCACACGGCGTGGAAGATCCGCGACGGATTTACCAAAAGCGAGATCCTCTCGATTGCTCAGACGCCCGACGGTTATCTCTGGCTCGGTACTGCATTCGGCTTATTTCGCTTCGATGGTCTCAAGAACGTTCCGTGGCAGCCGCCACCGGGTAAGCAACTCCCCTCCAGTCACATTTCCAGCCTACTCGCCGCGCGCGACGGGACTCTTTGGATCGGCACCCTCAAAGGACTGGCGAGCTGGAAGGACGGCAAGCTCACTCAGTACGCGGAGCTTGCCGGACAACGTATATTCAAGCTTCTTGAAGATCATGAAGGCACGGTCTGGATCGGTGGAGCGCAAGTTCCCACTGGAAAACTCTGCGCAATACAGAATGGCAGCGTCAAGTGCTACGGAGAGGACGGCAGCCTTGGCCTCGGAGCGCTCGGCTTGTTCGAGGACAGCAAGGGCAATCTCTGGGTGGGAGTGGCGACCGGGCTGTGGCGATGGAAACCAGGTCAGCCAAAATTCTATTCGCTGCCCGGCGAGCCGAATGGAATCCGTGCTCTTGGTGAAGATGAGGACGGCACACTCTTAGTCGGATGGAATGGCAGAATCCAACGATTCGTTGACGGAAAAACCGAAAGTTACCCGCTGCCGGACACTCTAAAACAGTTCAACCCCAAAAATCTGCTCCGCGATCGGGATGGCGGTTTGTGGATCGGATCACAGTACGGGGGCATTGTGCATGTACATCGAGGAAGGACAGACGTATTTGCGCCGTCTGACGGCCTCACAGGCGAAAACGTTAACACTATCTTTGAGGATCGTGAAGGCAATGTCTGGGTCGGTACGGTCAACGGCCTTGATCGCTTTCACGAGTTTGCCGTCGCGACGTTTAGTGTGAATCAGGGTTTGTCGAATGCTATTGTCCCATCCGTCCTGACAACAAGGGATGGAAGCGTTTGGATGAACACTAATGGCGGCTTGAACAGATGGAATAATGGGCAGATTACGGTTTACCGCGAGCGTACCCAAAAGATGATCACAGGAGTGCATGAAATAGTCGGTAGCGGGTTGCCAGAGAGAGGAGTTGAATCTCTTTTCGAGGATGATCGCGGGCGAGTCTGGGTCGCCACGCATGCTCGGGGCATTGGCTATCTGGAGAATGACCGATTTGTTTCCATCAGCGGCATTCCCGGCGGCGGCACCTTTTCCATCAGCGAGGACACAGCCGGAAATCTGTGGATAGTCAATCAGCCATACGGTCTGTTTCAGTTGCTGCGCGGTGGCGAGGTCAAACAGATTCCGTGGGCCGTCCTGGGACATAAAGATCACGCCAGCACTCTGGCGGCTGATCCATTGCGGGGAGGCTTATGGCTTGGATTTCATCTGGGTGGCGTCGCGTATTTCACTGACGGACAGATTCGCGCTTCGTACACAGCCGCCGACGGGCTGGGCGAGGGCCGTGTCAACAGCTTGCGGTTCGATCAAGACGGTACACTCTGGGCCGCCACCGACGGCGGGCTGAGCCGGTTGAAGGACGGCCACATCGCCACGCTTACCAGCAAGAATGGCCTGCCATGCGATTTGGTTCATTGGGTGATGGAAGACGACACCCATGCGGTTTGGCTACACACGGAATGCGCCCTGCTGCGCATTGCGCGGCCCGAATTGGACACCTGGACGGCGACTGTAGAAAAAGATAAAGATGCGAAGCCGGCGATCCGGGTAACGGTTTTCGATAGTTCTGACGGGGCACGGCTCATTTCGGCCGGCAGCTCCTACAGCCCGCCGGTCGCCAAGTCCGTGGATGGAAGATTGTGGTTCCAGGGTCTCGACGGCGTCAACGTCGTCGATCCGCGGCACCTTCCCTTCAACAAGCTTCCGCCACCAGTGCACGTCGATCAGATCACCGCCGACCGCAAGACCTACGATACGACCTCCAATTCAAATCAGCGTCTGAGCCTGCCGCCGCTGTCGCGCGATGTGACAATCGACTACACCGCACTGAGTCTTGTCGCGCCGGAGAAAATACTTTTTCGCTACAAACTGGAAGGTTATGACCGTGACTGGCAGGATGCAGGCAATCGCCGTCAGGCCTTTTATACGAATCTTCCTCCCCGCGACTATCGCTTCCGAGTCATGGCTTCTAACAACAGCGGCATTTGGAACGAGACCGGGGCGTTTTTGGATCTCTCGATTGCTCCCGCCTATTACCAGACTAATTGGTTTCGAGTGTTGGTTAGCGTGCTTTTTTTGACAGTAATCTACGTAATCTACAAACGGCGAGTAAGACAAGTAGCGCTGCAGGTGCATGGTCGAATGGAAGAACGTCTCGAAGAAAGGGAGCGAATTGCGCGAGATTTGCACGACACCCTTTTACAAAGTGTGCAAGGGTTGATTCTGAAATTTCATGCTGTAGCAACCAGAATCAATCAGGACGATCCGGCTCACGAAGCTCTCGAGAGCGCGCTAGATAGTGCTGACCAAGTTTTGGCGGAAGGACGAGATCGCATCCGTAATCTGCGTGTCAATGCAGAATCCCTCATTGACTTGCCGGCAGCATTCAAGTCCATCGCGAAGAGTTCTGACCAAAGCAGCAACATTAGCTTCAAGACAGTAGTTGAAGGTAGAGTGAGAACCCTCCATCCCATGGTTCTGCATGAATCGTTCGCAATTGGTCGAGAAGCACTGATCAATGCTCTGACACACTCAGGAGGTCATCAGGTAGAGGTTGAGATTACCTATGAAGCACGACAGTTCCGTTTACGTGTGCGCGACGATGGACGCGGAATCGCTCCCGAGATCCTCGAGCAGGGAGGACGAAAAGATCATTGGGGACTGCAGGGAATGCGTGAACGCGCCAACCGAATTGGCGCGCAAATGAATCTTTGGACCCGCCCGGAAACAGGTACTGAAATTGAACTAATCGTGCGTGGAAGTACTGCCTATCTGTCCGACCGTGGTAAATCGAAGCGGAAATGGCTTCGCGAGAAAACTGGTTTTCTTAAAGGAGGACCGACATGATCTCGATGATGCCGCGCTTCAGAGCAATAGTTACCGCATGGGTGCGATCGTTTGCGCCAAGTTTGGAGAGTATGTTCTTCATGTGAGCCTTAATTGTTTCCTCAGAAACCTTCAAGTGTTGCGCCACAATCTTGTTTGCATTACCGCGCGCCACTTCTTCCAGCACTTCGATTTCGCGTCCGGTCAACTCATCATCTGAGTGGTGCTCGGCGATCTCGACCGCAATTTCGGTAGGAATTTTTCGCTTCCCGGCGTATACACTGCGAATTGTATCGACGAGTTCCTTTCGCACCATGTTTTTCAGCAAGTAACCGCAGGCACCGGCGTTTAGGGCGCGCACTGCTTGCGCGTCGCCGCTGTAGGTCGTCAAAACAATGATTTTGGCATCAGGAAACTCCTCACGGATACCTAAGATGGCATCCATTCCATTCATCACGGGCATCTGCAGATCCATTAGAGTGATGTCGGGGCGATGCATGCGAAACTGCTCGATCGCTTCTCGCCCGTTACTGGCCTCCGCAACCAGCTGAAGATCACTCTCTGTGCTCAGGACGGCAGCGAGCCCCTCGCGCAACATCGGATGATCGTCAACGGATAAGATTCGAATCGGATTACCAGGGTTCATGATAGCTCCCCTTCGCGCTTAAAGAATGGATTATACTCGTCGTTCACGTCTCTCTGAGACGAAGTCATAACGAATAAGCGACTTGATTCTCTTGCGAGCGACTACTTCGAATTTCACGCACGTCAATGCCGAGTTTCTTCATCCGATCCAGAAGTGTGCTACGTTTCACTCCCAATCGAAACGCGGCGCCGTTTGGACCACTGATGCGCCCCTTTGTTTCTTGAAGAATTTCTACGATCCTCTTTTGCTCTTCGAAATTACCTACAACTGCCGCAGCATCGATCGCTGAATTCATTTTCTCGGACAGTGAGACGGATAGCGTACTGTTGCTGCTAAGAATTACCGATCGCTCTATCAAATTCTCCAACTCGCGCACGTTGCCAGGCCAGGACCAGCGCTGTAGTTTTTGGATTGTCGACTCGGGAATCGTGTCGATCTGCTTATTCATCTGGCGCGCGTACTTCTGAGTGAAGTGTTGGACCAGCAAGGGAATGTCTTCGCGACGCTCACGCAAAGGTGGAACGCGAATCGGGAATACATTCAAGCGATAGTACAAGTCTTGCCGGAACTGTCTTTCTTCGATCATCTGTTCCAGATTGGCATTAGTCGCAGCCACGAGCCTTACATCGACACTCTTGCTGCGCGCACTTCCCAGCCGCTCATATGTGTGCTCCTGCAGTGTTCGGAGGAGTTTTGGTTGTACGTCGAGCGGCATATCACCGACTTCGTCCAGGAACAGTGTGCCGCGATCCGCCAGCTCAAGGCGCCCCGGTCGCTGCATGTTCGCGCCAGTGAAAGCGCCACGCTCATGGCCGAAAAGCTCGCTCTCGAATAACGAGTTTGGAATCGCCGCGCAGTTCAAAGTAACAAAAGATTGCTTCTGGCGCTGGCTACGTTCGTGGATCGCACGAGCAATGAGTTCCTTACCCGTTCCGGTCTCGCCCAGCAGCAGCACCGTAGCGTCGGTAGCTGCCACCATGTCGACAAGTTGCAACACGTTTCGCAGGCCCGAACTGTGGCCTACTATTCCGACAAAAGATGCTGCATCGCCATTACCATTTAGTCCGCCGCGTACGTTGAGATTCAAAGTCGAATGTGATTCTCCGCACGACTCTGAAAAAGCCAAGACGTTTGAATTCATTGACATGCTCCCTCCCTGAAAACTCGCGGGGGAATTCTTTTTTTCAACCCTTTAGAGCTTCCCTGACCTTCTCAAGCAAAACTTCGTCATCGAAAGGCTTGGACAGGAACCCTAGCGCCCCTGCTTTCATCGCCTGGATCTTCATCTTGTCGTCACCATGAGCCGTGATGAAGATGATTGGAATGCGAGACCCCTCAGCCTGTAACTTCGTTTGCAGGTCAAGGCCTGACATGCCCGGCATACGAATATCAGTCACTAAAGAGGCGGTCTGATTCCGTTGGTTCCATTCGAGAAACTCTTCCGCTGATCCGAAACAGCGCGCCGAGAGGCCGGCGGATTCCATCAGATCCTTGAGTGCGCTTTGAATCGATCGATCATCGTCGACGATTGCAATGAGTTGTGAGCTTTTGTTGCTTGTCATAAGTGGGAGTTTGCCTCGAACGGCGAGAAGAAACAATTACACGTTGGTTGTGCGGAATAGAACTTTAGTTACATGTTCTACCCACGTCGAGTGACTTGTTGATAACCCTTTCGAGGTAGATGAGGTAACTTGGTGCGAAGCCCCCCTAAACCAGGTGGGATCTCGGTTACTAATCGTTTACTGGTTGGATTTCAACGTATCCGACATTCTGACTAGAGCAGCCAGGGATTCCGCGTGCATTTTTTGCATGACATGGCCGCGATGTATCTTCACCGTGTGTTCACCTGTCCCCAGATGCAAGGCGATTTGTTTGTTGAGTAAACCGGACACGACCAGATCCATAACTTCGCGTTCGCGAGAGGTGAGCGTCTGATAACACCGACGCAGTGTTTCGATCTCCTTACGTCCTTTGCGTAATTCTCTGTCCCGATCGAGCGCCTGCTGAATCGCGTCGAGCAGGTCCTGACTTCTAAAGGGCTTTATCAGGAATTCCACCGCACCCGACTTGATCGCTTTAACTGACATTGGAATGTCACCATGGCCGGTAATGAAAATGATCGGGAGACTTACTCCCGCTTCCCCAAGCGCATGCTGAAAATCCAAACCGCTCATGCCGGGAAGTCTGACGTCGAGAACCAAACAACCAGCGCACTTGGCGCGTTTCGAGTCAAGAAACTCCTGCGGCGTAGCGAACGATTCACATCGCAACGCCACCGATGACAAAAGATCCTCGATTGATCGGCGCACACTCGCATCGTCGTCGACGATAAACACAATGGGAGAGTCTTCAGTAATCACTTCGTAATCAAAACTCCAACTTCAACGCGTATTGCATGATGCGGGGATTTACGCTCATAGCGCTGATCTTTCCGAACGTGCTGGAACTCGAGACGTCGCTCGCAGGATTGGCAAAATTGGGGTGATTGAAGACGTTGAAGACCTCCCAGCGGAAAATTAGATTGGCCCTATCCCCGAGTTTTGTGCGCTTGATGAAAGCCATATCGAAATTTCGTTGGTCTGGCCCTCTAAGAATATTCCTTCCTAAATTGCCGAAGATTGTCCCGCCACCAATAACTGGAAACTTTCCATCGATTAGACCCCCATCCGGAACGAATGGCGCCGGAACAAAGACGCTGGTGTCGAAGAATTGATTTACACGGCTGCTGACGCTGCCACCCCGAAGGGAATCAGGTAGTGTCGCGCCCGCAACCACACTGCCGGTGGTGAAAGACGTTGCCGGGCCGAAAAGCGTCCCTGCAGCACTGTCAAGAATGCTGAAGGGAAGCCCGGATTGAAGCGTTACAACGCCGGAGATCGCCCAACCCTCTGACATTTTGCTGAACGCGAATTTATGACTCACCGGCTGTGGCAGTTCCCAAGTGTAGCTAAGCACAAATCTATGTCTGCGATCGAAATCCGACAGGCCTCGCTGGGCGCGTACATCGTTCTGATCATTGAATACCTGTTCGCCAAAAAACGGGTCCCCATAAAATCCGAAAGCAACAGAGCCAAGAGTGTCGGCGGCTGAGTCAATGGATTTGGAAAAGGTATAAGCCGCCAGGAACTGAAGGCGATGGCTCAATCGCTTATTGACTGTTGCTTGCAGAGAGTTGTAATTCGAATTCCCACTACCTTCTAGATGGAATTCAAGCGGCCCAATGCCCAGAAAAGGAACTCGTTCGACGGCATTTGAAACCGAGTTGGTGGTCAACCCATTTACAGGATTCGTCGGACTCGCCAGGGCGGGCTGATTATGGCTTCGCGACACCGCAAGATGAGTACCCTTGGCACCGGCGTAGGCGAGCGAAAAGAGAAAGTTATTGAGCTGATACTGAATCTCCAGACCATAGTGCTGAATCGTCGACTCCTTGAAATCCGGATCGATGTTTGTGGCGACTATAGGGGTTCGATCCCCCGTGTATGGCGGACCAGGCAGCATGGTGCCGATGAAGTTAGGGAAAGACGAAGCTGGCGGAAGTATGGGAAACGGATGTTGCAGACTGGATCCTGCATTGGCCGCACCGATCAAATTCTTGAAGAACTGGAAGGGGGGATTGAAGCCCAGGGCGGTGGCAGCTCCAAGGAAGTTGACGCGGTTAGCATAAATTCCATAGCCACTTCTGACTACGAGATCTCTTGATTCAAAGGGCCGCCACGCCAAGCCTATACGCGGTTCGGGATGCAATTGTATCGGGTTATTGACAAGCGTCGAGTTTTTCCGAGGAAACCCGTCAGGAGCATCCCCATGGTAATTGTCCGGCAACACGAATCCCGAAGTGACGGGCTCGGTAAAACCACCGACCGGTGGTCGAATGTAGAACTCCGGATAGAAGTTGGCCAGCCTGCCATACGCTTCGTCCTGCTGACCGTTCACCTCAAGGCGCATTCCCAAATTTATATTGAGAGTCCGGGAGATCTTCCAGTCGTCGACTGCGAAAAAATGGGCCGCAGTTGTGCGCAGTCCGATGTGTGGGACTGTGGCAGCGCTCAGTTCCACGAAAACATTGGAGAGCGGTGTGCCATTTCCACCTGTGTTGAGGGGCCCAGCTGGCAAGCCAAGCAGAAAATCGGGAAAGGAGAGGAAGATGAGTGATCCGTCCGTCGCATCGGGGCCCAGGTTGAATTGATTGCGGAATATCTCAGATCCAAAACGGAGACTGTGCTTACCTCGGGACAACGACACTGTATCGGAAAAATAGAAATTGTTATTCGCCGTTTCATTCTTGTCATTTAGTGCGTTTCCAATCTGGAAAGCACCCAGTATCTGCATGTGTGGCAGGCTTCTCACTTGCGGATCGCCGATACGGCTTATACCAACGGCTTGCGCCGTCAGCGGACTCGGCGCAGAGCTCCGACTGGAGATGCGGGAGTAGCCAGCGCGGAATTGATTGACAGTCCGCGATGAGAAGATGTGAGTGTACGCAATGGACAGATTCCGGTTGCCGAAGTTACGAAGGGCCGGGAATCCGGGCACTGTGGCACCTGAGAACGGCACATTTTGATCCGAGTTTGAAAAGAAGAACCTGACGGACAACTGATCAGACTTGCGCAGGTTCAGGTCAAGGTTGGTGTTGAACTGGTCTTCGTCATATCGTCCTGGCAAGACAGCGGTGTAGTTGATACCACTGCTCACAATCTGTGGACTCGGGATCAAAAATGATCCATCTGCGTTCTTTGCGTTCAGCAAATTGAGAGCTACTGGATTGATGTTTGAGCCATCCCCTGCGATCGCGACACCGCCGAACAGTCCTGTTTGACCACCGAACATCGCTCCCAAAGAGACGGGTGTTCGCACCAGTGGAATTGGAGGCAGAGTCTGGGATTGCACACTGCTGACGAGTGAGGCCGCATTCACGTCCCGCGTGGCTTGATAAGAAACGAAGAAAAACGCTCGCTTCCTGGACCAGGGCAAAGGACCGCCGAGAGTGCCCCCGGGTTGGTTGCGGCGAAATTCTCCTCTCGGTACTCCCGTCGCATTGGCAAAAAAGTTGTTCGCGTTCAAGGCTTCGTTACGGCCAAAGTAATAGACATTTCCGTGAAGCTGGGCCGTGCCAGACCTGGTCTCAACGACGACATTTGCGCCGCCCCCTCTGCCATATTGAGCATCGTAGAGTGAGTTCTGAACTTTAAACTCCTGGATCGTATCCGGCGCAGGAATCGCCAACCCACCGCCACTGAAATTAGTGGGCTCGGTCATATTGGCGCCGTAGTTGTTCGCATCCACGCCGTTCAACATGAAATTGTTGTCGCCACTACGCGCACCATTGGCGCGAATCTCCTGGCTGCCCGCTCCCAGCTGTGTCGCATCTACTACATCCGTGTTTGTCCCAGCAGTCAGACCGAGAATCTGTGTGTAGTTGCGGTTGACGAGTGGCAAGGTCACTATCGTTCCTCGATCGATTACCCTTCCGAGTGCGGCGTTGTCGGTTTGCAGCAGTGGAGCTTTGACTACAACTTCCTCTTTGACGTCTTTGACCGCAAGCTGTGTGCGGATACTCCTCACTTCGGTAATATGAATCATCACCTGCCGCGTCACGACAGGCGAAAAGCCCGCTGCTTCCACTGTCAACTCATACTCACCCGCAGGCAGCAAGGCAAACCGGTATAACCCGTCCTGATCTGTGGCGGCGGTCAGCGTCTCGTTGGTTCCATAATTGCGCAAGGTGATATTTGCGTTTTGAATGATTGCGCCGCTCGGATCGGTAACCGTGCCAGTCAAGGCACCGGTCGATGCCGTTTGAGCGTAAACATCCAACGAGCTGACGAAAAGGAGATGGCAGAGGACCAACCCCACCAGGCTTGAGGCGTGAATAAGCAGATGAAGCCTAACCCAGCGCCGTTCCACCATTCGGTCTTCGGGATGGTGATCTGATTTGTAGGGGTGGCCCTCCCTGGCTACCCCTACTGAATGAAAAGCAACGCGAACGGGTGGCCACGGGCCACCACTACAAATCAGGTTACCACCGTCTTGGGTCATGACTTACGCTTTAGCTTCAATTGGTAAAGTAAAAAGGAAGTTTGCGCCAGGTCCATGGTTCGCAGTCGCCCAAAGTCGACCGCCATGCGACTCGATTATCGTGCGGCTGATCGCGAGCCCCATACCCGTGCCTCCAGCCTTGGTCGTGACAAACGCATCGAAGATTTCTTCCATCTTCTGAGCGGGTATTCCAAGTCCGGTATCACTAACTGACACTAGCACCTCTCGATCATCGCGTTGTGTCCTTAACTTAAGCTCGCCTCCTTGCATGCTCATCGCCTCAATCCCGTTCTGCATTAGGTTCATCAACACCTGTTGCAATAACACTCGATCGGCGCTTACTGAAGGTAGGTCCGCCGCCAGTTCCCTACGCATCACCACAGAGTGGCGGTCAGCCTCGCTACGAAGCAGCACCAGCATCTCGGCAACGACATCATTGATTGAGACCATCACTCGCTGCGGTGAGACGTCTTTCTTATAGAAGGACTTCAGATGGCTAATGATGTCGGCTGCCCGTTTCCCATCTTCCTCAATTCGCGTCGCCGCGTCTCGCGCCCTCTGCACGTCCGGTTGATCCCGGTTGAGCCATCGCAGACACGCCCCGGCGCTGGTGATCGCTGCTGCGATAGGTTGGTTGATCTCGTGGGCGATCGACGCGGTCATTGCGCTCAATGTCGTGACCCGCGCCATATGAGCGAGTTCAGAACGGGCTCTGGTCAGGGCCTCGTCGGCGATCTTGCTGCCCGTTATATCCTGAAGAGCGCCGATGAATAAGGGGCGACCCGCAATTTGCTCTATGACCCGGGCCATACCGCGTATGTGCTTAACGGCCCCTCGAGCAGTCAGAATCCGGAATACAAAGTCGACATCAACGCCCGTCGCGGCGCGCGCGAGCACGGCATCGAACGTCGGCAGATCCTCGGGGTGGACTCTGTCCCGAATCATCTGCACGCCGACTTTGGTCGAGGGATCGAACTCGAAGATGCGGAAGGCCTCTTCGGACCAGTTATGGTCGTCCGCTAGCAAATCCGTGATGAAGCTGCCGGTCTTACTTAACCGCTGGGCTTCAGCGAGACGAAGATACGCTTGCTCGACTTGTGCCTCCGCCAGTTTGCCCTCATCAATGTCCGTAAGGAGAACGTACCAGCGTACAACATGGCCCTGAGAGTCACGCACGCATCGTCCACGCACGCGAAACCAGCGGTAGGCACCGTCGGCGCGTCGAAGCCGCTCGTCAAACTGGTACGGCTCCCCAGTTTCCACGGATTGTAGCCACGAGGCCAGAGCGCCAGGAAAGTCGTCTGGATGAATGGCGTCGTTGGTACGCCAGTCCTTCAACTCTTCAAGACTTTTGCCGAAGTAATCTAGAACTTGTTGGTTAACGAATTCGACTTCACCTCTCGGCGTAGCCGTCATGATTTGACCGTCAATGCTATCGACCATCAAGTGCGCCCTCTCCTCACTCTGGCGCAACGCCTCCTCAGCCCGTTTCCGGTCGTCGATGTCGGTGACAAGAGAATTCCAGTGTCGAATTCGCCCCTCGCCGTCACGCAGGGGGATGCCGCGGGCCTGAAACCAGCGGTATACGCCGTCGGACCTACGGAGCCGATACTCGAAATCAAATGGCTGGCCCCTTGAGATCGCGTTGCCATAAACTTCGATAGTGCGAGCAAGATCGTCAGGATGAACAATGTCGTCCGTCCTCCACTCTCTCACGTCCTCCAACGTCTTGCCGAGATACTCCAGAAATGGTCGATTGAAGATCTCGGGTGTGCCATCCGGAGAAGTACGAGCAAGAAAGCCGGGTATGTTCTCCAATAGCGAGCGCGCATCAAGTTCTCTCGCCTTCAGGGCTTCTTCTACTCGCTTGCGATCATCGATGTCAGTTAGGAGCAGATACCACGCGGTTACCTTATCTTCCGTATCTCGCACTGGGAGACCGCGGACCTGGAACCATCGGTAAACGCCGTCAGCCCGCCGGCAGCGGTGCTCAATGTCATAGATCTGTCCGGTTTCGATCGATTTCCTTCGCTCCTGAATCGCGTGAGGCAAGTCGTCAGGATGAACGGCGTCGATGAGAGCCCAGTCCTTCAACTCCTCCTGAGTTCTGCCGAAATATTCCAACGTCTGGTGGTTGAGAAACTCGACCTCGCCCATAGCGCCCGTCGTAGCCACGAGTCCAGGAATGCTATCGACGATCTGACGCCAGGATAGTTCGCGCGCATGCAGTGCTTCTTCTCCGCGCTTGCGATCTTCGATGTCTGTGCAGGTTCCATACCATTTGAGAATGTTACCCGATTCATCCGTCAGTGGGTTGGCACGGATCAGGAACCATCGATATGCACTGTCGAAACGGCGAAGGCGCGCCTCCGTGTCGACCGGAATTCCCGAAGCCAGACCGGATTGCCAATCTTCGACAAGTTGATCACGGTCGTCCGGATGAATTGCTTCCGCCCATCCCCAGCCCTGCGCTTTCTCCGCGGTCATGCCGGTGTAATCAAGCCAACCCTGATTGAGGAAGTCGCAGTAACCGTCCGGACGAGTGGTCCAAGCTGTTGTTGGGATCGTATCAACTACCTGCCGAAGTTTGGATTCAGACTTTTGAATTTCATCGAGCGCATTTCTGAGAGCCTCTTCCGCCCGCTTACGCTCGATCCCTTGCGCGATGGTGTCTGCAACCGATGCGAGCGTGTCTAGAATAGATTGGGAAAGTGTGCGACGAGCGAAGAGAGCCACCACGCCGATCAGTCGATCCTCGACAAGCAACGGGTATCCGGCGAAGGCAACCATTCCGTTATCCTTTGCCCAACCCTTATCATTCACACGTGGATCGTGCATCACGTCATTCGTCAAATGCGCGTTCTTCTCACGGGCAATCAAGCCGACCTTCAGATCTCCGACGGGGATTCGGCTGTATGAACCATCCAAACGCGTGTACATCCCTGAGCTCGCCTGCAGCTCCAGCGTGCTTTCATCCTTGCTCAGCGTCCAGATTCGGGCGAAGGCCGCGTCGAGGTGACGAACAATAGCCTCCGTGCATCCGCGAAGAATTTCCCCCAGGTGGATTGGCTTGGAAAATGCAGCGCTGACATCAGCGCGAACACCCGCTTGGCGTACCAGCGCATCCTCCGCCCGTTTTCGATCTTCTATGTCGAATGCGGCCACATACCATCGATCGACTTTTCCTTGCTGATCAAGCAAAGGATTGTAGCGAATCAAGAACCAGCGATACTTGCCATCCTTACCAAGCGCACGTTGCTCATTTTCGAACGGCAGGGGTTGGAGTAGCGCATCGCGGCGTTCTTCCTGCAGTCGTTCTACATCCTCGGGATGGAAAAAACGAGCACGATAGTCCTCTTTCTGCACTTCTTCGAGTGTGGTGCCGTGATAATCCAGCACAGCTTGGTTTACGTACAGCACTGATCCGT